>Ga0115557_1003468_pt1 | contig 10297 bp, 6 predicted proteins | sample COGITO_mtgs_1104_FD_87280 | JGI IMG/M metagenome (GOLD analysis project Ga0115557, IMG submission 87280) | Pelagic marine microbial communities from North Sea - COGITO_mtgs_110421 | ecosystem: Environmental > Aquatic > Marine > Epipelagic | place: Germany:Helgoland, sampling site Kabeltonne... | reverse complement strand
GGGTGGATTCCAAAATGGTAAGGGAATGGACGAGGGGACGTCTTTATACAAGTCCAATCAGGTTAAAACTTGTTAATTTCAAGTTGCAGATTTATAATTACTCAAATAAATACAAGAACGAACAAGCAATTCTAAAAGTACTACCATACCTGTATACACCTTCTTGAGCACCGTCGTAGCACGGTATCGCGAAGTCAACAATGTCAAATTTTGTGATCCGCACAACAGTGGGTGACATCGTGTGTGAATTATGCAATGACACCGCTCCGAGAACAGTCGAACACGTCACGAATGTAATAAAAAGTTTCATCCTAGATGGCTCGAGCTTTTATCGTAGTGATTTTGTGATCCAATTTGGACTTTATGGATCTGGGAAGAGTAGTACTATTCCGGATCTTCTTGTGAATGAATCGAGGAGAGGGGATGCGAGGAGTAATGTTAGAGGAACGCTTGCTGTCGCGCACCATGATGTACCGGACTGTGGTAATAGTGAGTACTTTATCAATTTGCAAGATAATGTCCACTTGGACGAGGCATATGGAGGGTATTGCGTGTTTGCAAGAGTTTTACCTGAAGACACAAAGAGTTGGACTACGATCAATACGATTGCCGCCCAATTGGGTTCTTCGACGAGTATACCAGTGAACGAGGTGAAACTGCTAAACTAATATTTTCAAAGTAGCGCATTTTTTTACAGGCTTCATTGCAACACATTCTTGTCATGACCCCCCCCCATCCATCTCTCTTATCAACTTTTTGTTCTCTCATAATCACGCCGAAGTAGGCTTGGCGTTGACATGCTTAGCGAACTGTGTGCCGAGTTCTCCAAGCAAGGCGTTTATTTCTTTCGTCACGCTGCTCACTTCGTTCTCGTTGTCCCAAATGACCAATAACTCGCTGAAAGTCCTGCCCAACTGAAAGTCAATCAGCCTCCCAACCTGGACCAACCTTCTTTTCGCGTCGTCGTGCAGGGTACTTCTGATGAGCATGCACACGGCAGTGACGATATCTTTGTCGCTTTTAAGTAGATCTAGGGCCTCACATAATATCATCTGGCAGTTAGGCCAGCTCAACACCCTCTTCCCCCCACTGTCCTCATCGCCGTCGGTTGCGAGGACAATTCCTACGAGCAAATTCTTGGCGATCTCACCGTCCGTCTCGTACATCCACTCGTTCTCGGCGTTGATCTCGTCGATTACCCCTCCGTCTCCGACTCCATTTGCCATCGATCCGCCGTTCTCGCCGTTTCCGATTCCTCCCCTCTCCTCCTCCTCCTCCTCATCGCTGGTGGTGTCGTCGTGGACGGATTTTCGCTTTGGTTTCTCCTTTTTGCTTTTTAGGTTGCCCCCTGGCCCGGTCTTGCTGCTCATGTTCGGTAGGCTGCTGTGCCGGCTGAGTCCCTTTCCGCCGCTATTCATTGTAGCTTGCTTCTGCAGAAGACTTGGCCTTTCCTCCTTGCCAGGAGTAGGAAACAAGACGGAGCTGTTGTGCGTCGCGGCAACGCTTGTGGGCGATATGCTGTTGGCCGCGTCCAGGGCGACGGGCGAGTCTATGGATAGGGAGGTGCTGATTTTAAAGTTCGCATTACTCTCCTGCTGTCGAGACTGCTTCACCTTGATGACTCCAATTTGGTAATGTAGTGTGATCATGAGTGCCTTCATGATGCTGCTCCCTTCGCTGTTGTTGTCAAAAAATTCTGTCGCGTCGTCTGTTCCTGTTGTATTGGGTTGTAGTGTTTCCTCCTTGCCCTGTTCTCCCTGTAGTTTCTGGGTTTTTTTTTCATCTTCATCTCCGCCGTCTGCTTCCGGGGCCGCCCCATCCTCCCCCACATCACTCCTTAATTTGAGCATTGTTGCGATATCCTTCGGTCCGTTCCCACGCTTGTTCATGGCTGCTAGAGCCCTATTTCTTTTCTTCTCTACACGAGGGAAGTAACCCAAACTGCCCTCACTTTTCTTCTTTTCAACATTGACTACGTCCTCGGGCTCCAGCCTCACGGAATGATCGATTAGCGTCTTGAGAAGTCGGATGATGTTGCTCACCATCCTCCTCGAATTCTCGTGTTTGAAGTTTGCGAGCGTGTCGATGAGCATCGCAACGCCTCCTGCCTCCTTGATTCTGGCTCTGCAGGCTTGCTTTAAGCTGGCGATCTTCCACAATAACCTTGCCCCGCTCGTCTGCAGAGGTCCATCGCTGCGGTGCTTTCTCATGCCCCTGAGGATTAAGTCGACAGAGGGGAAGCTTGCGCTTGTGATGTACTCGACGTCCGATAAGTCTTTGATCAGGTGTGATAACACCGTCATGGACTCGCGCTGTAGAATGTTGATGTCCGGAAATTGTTTCATTGCTTCAAATATGAGGGGAGACAGTCCGGCACACCTTTCCTCCCCCTCTTCTTGGTCCTCTTCGTCGCCATCGCCGTCCTCGGCGTCCTCTCCCGGTTTGTCTTTCTTGCGCTTCTTGATGTACTCCGCCGCCTTCTCCGCGGAATTCACCACGTAAAGTTGCTTCTGTTTTACCCCCAGGTCATGCCTTAGGGTGTCATTCGTTCTCGACAGCTGAGTGTTGTCAATCTCGAGCTTGGCGTTCCGGACGACGGTGCCCTCGGCCTCTCTGATCAATTTTTGCTTATCCTGCCACTCCTTGCTAATCTTGGCTACGGTTTTCTGGGCTGTCACCGTGAAGTTGCTCATCTTTTCGATCTTTTCCTTGGCCTCTTTTTCGCTCTCCAGCCTCTTCTCCTCGGCCTCCCGCGTTCTCTCCACCAGCGTCTCGACGTATTTCTTGTGTTTTTCGAACTGCTCCTCGTGCTTCTCCCTTTGAACGGTAAAGTCGCTTGCCTGCTCCTTCATCTTGTCCTCAAGAGCAAACTTCTGCTGCTTTGTCTTGTGCAATTCCCGGAGGGTCTCCTCATACTGACTGTGCAGAACCTCCAAGCTCCAAAGCTCGTGGACTGGAGGAAGTGGAGGGCCAGAGGGTTTCTTCAGCGCCTTTAGCTTCCCCACTTTCTTCTTTGACTTTTTCTTTGTGCCCATGCTTTTAAGAATTTACCTGGTACCGGTAAGTTTGTCCAACAACTTTTTTCTGCTGGAGTGAATGAACAGTGTGAAAATTGAATAATTGAATGGTAGGTTATTATATGACGTGCATGGTAGGTTGGAGACGGCGATGAGCCTTTTTTTTCAATTAATTGAAAGAGAAGTGAAAGTTCATTAGGTGACCATGATGAGAATGAAAAATAAAAAAATCGAAGAAGAAAGAAGAACGAAGAAAGAAGAACGAAAACAGAAAACATCCGGGGGGGAGAAGTTGATTGGCCATTTCCTATTGCTAACTTAAGTTTAAATGAAGTTATTTATTGCTGCGTCGCTCGCAGCGTCGACAATTACTGCGGCCCTTGACTTTCAAACACACTTTTATAACAATACGTTGGACCATTTTCATCCTGAAAAACACGACACCTTCTCCCATAGGTTCCTGCTGAATGATGATTACTTCGATGGACGGGGCGAACTTTTTGAGGGCTGTAGGGGACCTATATTGTTATACACCGGAAACGAAGGTAATATCGAGGATTTTTGGGCTGCGAATGGATTCATGACTGACTTCCTTGCTCCAAAGTATGGAGGTAAGTTTTATCCTCGTCGTTCGTTGTGTTGTTGATGTCAACGTCATTGTTGTTGATGTTGTCGTCGTCCTTCCTAGCATTCCCGACGGACGGACGTACATACATACATACATACCATGAATTTAATCATCTTGAACTCTCCCCGTAGGCCTGCTAGTGTTCCCTGAAGAAAGGTATTACGGAGAATCCATGCCTTTTGGCGATGACTCTTTTACTCCCGAAAACGCTCAGTATTTGACCACGGAGCAAGTTCTCGAAGACTATGTAGAACTCATCACTCACGTGAAGGAGAAGATGAACGCCCAAGATTGCCCCGTGATTGCGTTTGGGGGAAGCTACGGAGGCACTCTCACGACATTCATGCGCGCAAGCTACCCAAACGTCATCATCGGTGGACTCGCAGCCTCTGCCCCTATCGGCTACTACGACAAGGATGGCTGGGAGGCTCACGGAGTAGACGAGTTTACTTGGAGCGACATTGTTACCAAGGTCTACGATGAGGCTGACGAACAGTGCATGGAATATATTCATGCAGCCATTGACGCCGTTGACAGAACTCCCACCAGTGATCTAGTCCCAATCTTCAATGTTTGCGAAGAAAGCACATTTTCACCCAAAGAACCCATCGTAAATAGTGACCTCTTCATCTACGCTTTGGAAGGGCTGCCCCAACAAAACTACCCGTACAAGGTGAATGCCCTCCCCGCATGGCCTGTCAACTACACCTGCGGCATTCTCGTCGGCAGTGGGGCCATCGATAACGACGAGACGCTTGTGAAAGCAGCGGCGGAGGTCACCAACCTGGTTCTCGGCTCCGGACTGGAGGAGAAAGACGACCAGTGCATGCCAACTTTCCCCGACGGAGGTGTTGGGAGAGTGCCTGGCGATGGACCAGGGGTTGGAAACTGGGGCTACCAGAGTTGCACAGAGACCCTTCACCAGTTCTCCTCTCGGGGAGTCCGAGACTATACTTTCGATATGCAGACTACGGCGCTAAATCTCTGCCAGAAATACTGGGGTGACAATGTTTACCCGGACACTCACGCATTTGCCAAACGCTTCGGTGGATGGAAACTCGGAGATGGCCTCACAGGAGTTAGCAACCTCATCTGGTCCAACGGATTACTCGATCCATGGAGTGGTGGGGGCTTCTACAAACCCCTAGACGAAAGCCAAAGTAACAACCACTATTTCGTCATGCCCCATGGAGCGCACCACCTTGACCTCAGGGCGCCCAATGAGGCTGATCCCGATGATGTCACTGATACCAGACGGCAGGAGGAAGAGATCATCGTCTCATGGATTAATGATTACGTCCAGGCTAGAGGCGCCTAATATAATATATATATATTTTATGCCAAGTGATGTGATTGATGTTGTGTTGTGTTGTGTGGATTGCTGTTCGTTCGCCGTTTTCAATCAAGTTCTTCAAGTGGCATCCTTTGACAATTTTTTTAAATACATTTTATAAAACAATTTACTTTTAATGAAGTCATTAAAGTATAAATTGTGATAATTTATAATAAATAAGTTTCAAATATTTTATTATATAAATATAATAAATTCATTATTAAATTTTAATTAATTTTATAATTTATATCAATATCAAATTTTCTATAATTATTTTACTTGTTAAAAAATACTTGTTTTACATCATTACATTATTAAAGTTAATTTTTATATTTTGAATACTTACAGTAAATTAAACCATGAACTGGAAGAAAAAATTGAGATATTTTTTTTCGTGTTTGTGTTAAATGCGTTATTACTTAACAGGGTGTTAAATGCGTTAGTTCATAGTTAGTTAGTTTGTTATGTTAGTTTTTCGACGATTGGTGTCTGGGTATCTTTCTTTCGATTTTGGTTCATGTTGGGTCTTTTGTGCTCTTATTTGTGCCATTTGCGAGCTGTTCACTCGGAAGTCGAAGGTCGAAGTGTCAGGCAAGGAGGGGGAAAACCCCCTTTCCTGCTCTGAGCTGTTTTTGACAAAAAAACGGCTAACGAACAGCGAACACACATACGAACACTAACGGAAACCCAAGAATAAAAACCGAACAAGAAGCCAGAGGCCACGAAAAACGACGAATACTTCTAAAATTGAATTTATTCGTGATGCGGAAGATGTTATCTTTCATATTATATCGTCCTTAAGGTGTGAACCTATACATCGTATCCGTTGTCGCATTCGTCCTTAAACAATGTGTCCATTGACTGACATAAGGAAATGTAAGATAAGTTGTAGGTTAGGTTTTACCATTCTTGGAACCTTTCCATTTTTTTGTATCATCAAACAGCCACTTTTTTCTTTACCATACGACGACGTTCAAGCTCAAGCCTTCGCCCACAGCGCTTCGAGCGCTTCGATTTGCGCTTAGCCTTCCCCGCACAACAACAAGAAAAGGAACAGTCGTCTTCGTTTCTGTTTCTCCTCTTCCGTCCCCCTTCCACCTTTCCAACACTACATTTTTCCAACAAATTACTGGGCGCCACCTTCCTGGTGTGCGCGGAGGACCTGGAGGGCCTCGGCGATCTTCCCGTTGAGGGCGTCTGGGGACTCGAGTAGGTGGAGGAGCTCCCCGTTGTCCATCTCGAGGAGCATGCCAGTGATCTTACCGGCCAGGTCCGGCTGGGTGGCATGGATGAGGGGGTAGAGCCTCTCTCCGATCATGTTCTTCTGCATCTCCGGGCTGGCGCTAGCAAGGGCAGCCGCGGTAAGGGATGCCTGCTGGGGAGGGAGCTGCTGCTGGGGAGGGAGCTGCTGCTGGGGCTGCTCGAGGTGCTGCATGGGGGCGTTGCGAACATTGGTTCCATAGGCGAACTTCTGCTGTCCACGTCCCTGGGGAGCGCCCTGTGATAGAAAAAGTTGGGTGTGTTGATAGTTGTTGAATTGTGGTGTGTGTTAGTCATCAGTCATTTGGCACTTTTCAATTCCCATCCATTCACTGTCGGTTCAGTTTCAGTTTCAGTTTCAGTTTCTGTCGATTCGGTTTCGGTTTTGGTTTCAATTTCGTTTTTCTTCTCGCAAAATTTGCCCTTATTTTGCCCTTAAAAACGCTCGGACATCCAAGGAAGTTATTAGAATTCCACATTATACGGCCATGTTTAACCGCGGTCAATTATCACTGCGAATGATTTATGGGTATGGAACTATCATCATTGCGCCGGGCAGGGTGCGAGAGAAAAACAAAAAAGAAACCGGTTTCCGAATCGAAACAACTCCACTCAACTCAACTCAACTCAACTCAACTCAACCAGCTTGGCAACGAGCTGGTTTCACGCTCTTCAGCGCTTCGCTCAAACACACGCTTAAACACAACAACAGCACAAAGCGCTCAATCTCAATCTCAATCTGAATCTCAATCTGAATCTCAATCTGAAAAATCTCAACTTACTCTAGGCATCTGTCCCATGGCGGCTCCACGTCCCTGCATTCCGCGTCCCTGCATTCCGCGCCCCCCGCGTCCCCCGAGCACGGGCTGCCCGAGCCTCTGGCCGTAGGGCTGGGCGTAGGGCTGGGGAAGGTTCTGCATTCCCCTGCCACCCTGGTAGGCGCCGCGTCCCCTACCCCCGCTCATCATGGGCATGAGCGGGTAGGGGGCCATGCCCTGCTGGGCCCCGCGACCGCCCTGACCGAGGTACATCTGGGGCATTCCCATGTAGGGACCGGCAACCATGGGGTTCATGCCGGCGTTGGGCCTGACCCCCATGTGCCCCTGCTGCATTCCCATGTGCCCGTGCTGCATGCCAGCGCCCCTGGCACCGTTGTTGTGCTGGGCCTCCAGCTGAGCTCGGCGGACCTCCTTGCGCTGCGCCAACGCGACGAAGATTGGCTTGCCATTGATGATCTTTCCGTTCATCTTCTGGACCGCCTCGGTGGCCTCCTCGGGCGAGCTGTAGCAGACGAATCCGAAACCGCGAGAGACGGCCCCGGGGGCGGCGGGGTTGCCGCCGTTGGTGTCCTTCATGACGCGCGCGGAGGTGATGGTGCCCATGACGCTGAACTCCTCGCGGAGCTTGTCGTCGGTGACGGAGTCGTCGAGGTTCTTCACGTAAAGGTTCACGCCTTGGAACTTGTTGATCCTCTCGCGCTTCAGGTCGTCGTACTTCATCTTGAGCTCGCGCTCGCGGTCGTTCTTCTTCTGCGCCTTGCTGACGAAGAGCTTCAGCTTGGGCATCTCCTCCTCTCCCTCGGGCTTCTCCTCGAACTCGTCGAATTCCTTGTCGTTGAGAGCCTCAACGGCCTTGACGGCCTCCTCGTGGTTCTCAAAGGAGACGAAGCCAAAGCCCAGGGACTCGTCAGGCTTGGGGGCGGCGTCCTCTCCCTCCTCGCCCTCGTCCTTGTCCTTGTCCTCGTCGTCCTTGACGGCGAGCTTCTCCAGCTCGGCGGCGACGTCGTCCTCTTCCTCGTTCTCTTCCTTGTTCTCTTCCTCTCCCTCTCCCTGGGTGACATCTCCATCCTTCTTCTCCTCCTTGTCCTCACTGTCCTCGTTGGCGTCGTCCTTCTTGTCCTCCTTCTCCTTCTTCGCCTTGGGCTTGAAGGTCCTCTGGCCCATCTTGATGTGGGCAGAGAGAACGGGCCCAAACTCGGCAAAGGTGGACTCCAAAAGAGCGTCGCTCCAGTGAAGAGGAATGTTCTTCACAAAGCAGTTCTGCCAGGCCAGCTGGTCAGGGCGCTCCTGCTTCTTGGTGAACATCTTGACCTCGATGACGATGCCCTCGATGGTCATGCCGTCGAGCTTGCTGATGGCTGCCTGGGCGGCATCTTGGGTCTCGTAGTGCACGTAGCCATAGCCCTTGGACTTGCCAGTCTCGGGGTCAGTGACAACCTTGCAGGAGAGGATGTTGCCAAACAGACTGAAGGTGTCGTACAGCTGCTTGTTGTCGATCTCGAGGTCGAGGTTCTTCACGAAGACGTTGCCGACGCCGCTCTTGCGGAGGGAAGGGTCGCGCTGGCTCCACATGATCCTGCAGGCCTTGCCCTTGATGAGAGTGTAGTTCATGGTGTCCAAGGCCCTCTCAGCGTCCTGAACCTGGTGGAAGTTCACGTAGCTGTACCCAAGGCTCCTGCGGGTGACGGCATCGCGGCACACGCGGATGCTCGCGACGGGTCCGACCGCGTTGAAGATCTCAAAGAGGAGACCCTCGTTGACGGAAGGGGCGAGGTCACCCACGTAAAGCGAGGCGGAGTGGAAGGTTGGGGCGTTGCCTCCGGCGGCGGAACCACCGGAGGCGGGGGCACCGGAGGCCGGGGCAGAGGGGGGGGCGCCGGCGGGGGCGCCCTCGGTCGCCGCGGGGGCAGGGGGGGGGGGATCAGTGGCAGTGGACATGCTGAGAAAGAGAGGTTTTTTGTTTATTTTTTTTGGGTGTTTTTTTCGAGTCTTTTTCTTCGAGAGAAAAGCGCCTGGGGTAACATTCGGACGGTTTCGAGGGGAAAAGGGGTCACGGGAGCGACAGTTCAGTAAAGGGGGTTAGTTGGGCTGGGATAAAGGCACTCTTGAAAGCTTCCGCAGTGCAAGGTAATTTGACGGGCCTTCTTTACAACAAGGAGTCAACATTGCCGCCTCAACACAACCCACGGAGGACACGGATCACACACCGGCGACTTGCCGCAATCGCGAGGGGCAGAAATGCCACAGCAGCTCGCGCGGCAACAAAGCCATTGATCGGATGGTCGCAGGGACGCAGACCCAACAGCGGCTGGGCCCATCACACGCGCATAAATCACGCCGCAGGGGCCAGCAAATGGCCAAGATAATGGAATGCGCGTAATAAAAACTCACTTTTTTATGTTTTTTTTGGGTTTGCGGAGTGTGGGTGACCTGCTACGAAAATCTAAGGGCAACCGGTGGAGCATTCCCAATTTGCAGATTTAAAGAGAATAACTCTCAACCAACTTCTATTTTCCCGAGAAATTACTCCAGGCGGCATTTATAACCAAAAAAACGCCGAATAGGTCAAGTCACGGGTTCCCCTCCCCCTTCTACTCTTCCCCTTTCACCCGAGCACCCTCATGTCGGAGGCTCAGCATGAAAAATTGACCCTGGAGATTGACCGGCTAAACACGGAACTGGAGCTTGTGACGGGCTGCCAGACAACTGGTGAGGTATGCAACATCATTGTTGAAACCACGGAGAAGACTCCCGATGCTTTTGTCATTGACCCAACATCGGATCCTAACCCCTGGCTGCTGCCTGCCGGTGGGGGGGGTGGGTGCTGCACGGTGTCTTGATGCTGAACCGAAAGAGGGGTGGAAGAGAAGTAGATTCTTTCGTGTCTGGGGGACCAACTTAGACGATGGTGTATTGTTGGGTTAGTGTGACTACGACATTTTCAGACTACGATTATGGACTATGACTTGTATTACGATAATGATAAAGAAATTGACATAGTTACGTACTAAAAAATCTACGCATAGCACACCCTTGCTACTATTGTTAGTGTATTGGCCTTCACTTCCACTTTATTCCGAATCAATCCAAGAAACTTTCATATCCTTCAATTCTGCTCCTACTCTCCCTTGAGCGACTCTCGGATCGCATCTTGGATCATCTGCTCCTCGGATTTCTTACCGCTCACATCTTGAAACCTGTGCGCGGAGAAAAAATTCTGCTTTGCGCGCAGCGGTTGCAATGGGACTTTGGTCTTGGATGATGTCTTGGAAGAGGAGTT
>Ga0115557_1003455_pt1 | contig 10315 bp, 6 predicted proteins | sample COGITO_mtgs_1104_FD_87280 | JGI IMG/M metagenome (GOLD analysis project Ga0115557, IMG submission 87280) | Pelagic marine microbial communities from North Sea - COGITO_mtgs_110421 | ecosystem: Environmental > Aquatic > Marine > Epipelagic | place: Germany:Helgoland, sampling site Kabeltonne... | reverse complement strand
TAAAACACACCAAAGCCCAGCTGCGTGAGCCCGTCTGGGAGCGCCACGCTCGTCAGGGAGGAGCAATCCATAAACACTTCATTGCCCAGCTGCGTGAGCCCGTCCGGGAGCGCCACGCTCCTCAGGGAGGAGCACTCGTCAAACACTTGATCGCCCAGCTGTGTGACCCCGTCCGGGAGCACCACGCTCGCCAGGGAGGAGCAATTACTAAACACATAATCGCCCAGCTGCGTGAGCCCGTCTGGGAGCGTCACACTCGTCAGGGAGGAGCACCCCCTAAACACAAAATCGCCCAGCTGCGTGAGTTTTGTGCATCCCTTGAGGTCGACGCGGAGTAGGGATTTACACCCATAGAGGGGAGCCTCTTCGTCATCGCCCCAATCAAGATTCATATCCCCGATGAGTGTGATGTTGGGGTCCCTGATGATGAGGGTGATGGTCCCTTTACCGAGGGATCTGTCCTGTAAATACTTGCTGAGAGCTCCGGATCGGATCTGTTTGTCGACGCTTCCCTCAACGACTATCTCTTGGGGTTCTGCTTCTTCTCCTTCACTGCTTTCTTCCTCGCTGCTGTCTTCCAACCCGCTGTCATCCTCACTGCTGTTATTTTCACCCTCTTCTCCTTCACTGCTGTGTTCTTCCGCGCTACTCTCTTCGTCGCTGTCCTCTTCTTCGTGTGGTTGCAGCATATGTAAGGACAAGGGTGTTTCTTCGCAGCGAGAGGGTGTTACTCCGCCCGAAAACGAATTAACTAACCAGCAGTTTGGTTTTTTACGCAAATCTTCGGCACCCGTCTATCAGGATGTATTCTTGACCTAACTGGACCACGCCGAAGTCCAAGTCCAAGCCCAGAGCAATAGAAGGCACTCTTACATTTCTTCACTAGCTCATTTTCACAAAGTCAATCGACCAATCACACCAACCCATCCCCCCCCCAGCGTGGTCCTAACGATGGGACAGTGCCAGTCGTCTATGGACAAGACAGTTGGCGTGAGTACCGCCCCTCCCCTCCCTCCTTCTGATAATGCCACCATGGATGAAGTAATTGACTCTCCCAATGCTGATACAGACAAAATGCCTCCACCCCCTTCCCCGGCGACGAAGCCTATTCCTCCGCACCTTGCGCCGCTTATCCCTTTCATTGCTGACCTCCCCTCCATAATATCGACAATGGTCGATTCTAAAATCCAGCTCCTGCTACCTGCAGAGGTTGAAAAACTGGCAGCACATGTGCGACAGAGCAATTATCGTCTATCTAGCGCATGCGCTAATAATAGAAGAGACAGCGGTGGGGGTATTTTGGGCCGATTGATTGGGGTGTCCCCTTCGCAAGAAGAAAATACTGGGTGCCACAACATCGTGAATTTTTCTGCATTTGGCTCTCTTTTCAATGGTGATTTTTGTGGCGATAATGATTCTGCCAAGGAGGAGGAGAGTTTGATGGGTTTATTTGTCGCTGAGATCAATTCTACGATTGTGGTGGAATCAGATGATACAGAGAATGTAGATGGCAAATCGTCTTGGTGGAAAGGAAAGAAGAAACGTGACAGCAGTGACGACAAAATTGAAGGCAAGAACAGCAACCAAAACACCAAAAATAAAGATGATGACGAGGACACCAATCTACATAACGATGACACGAAGGAGGAGACTTTGAATCCTTCCCCACAACTACAACTACAACTACAGAATCAACGAAAACCTTCAGGAAAAACAGTGGAGGCAACTACATCACACACCACCATAGGACCTGCTCCAACTCCAGAAGAAACAGCCCAAACCTCCTCCACTCCTCCCCCCTACTCTTATCCCATCACTGCGTCCCTTTCGGAAACATTCTCTCTGCTATCGTTCTTACCAAAGCTTCTCTTTTTTTCATCGCAAATGACTGAAAAATATGTCGAGCTGACTCCGAAGGATGGGAGCACCGAACCGTTGACAAACGATCTCCTTGAATGGTTTGAACGGGAAGGTGACTCTGGAAATCTTGATGATATCGAGTTCGACGCCGAGAGAGCTGCGGGTGTCCCTTTCGATATTCTTTGTGCATTTATAGGAGTGGCGCTTCGCGGCTCCTTTGAGGAACAGGTTGCGGTGGTGTTCTGGCTGCTTGGTACTCGAATATCATCATCGGCAGTAGCTTCCCCCGAAAATGAGGATAGCCGTCAGAACAACAGCTTTACACAAGTTTTGGCTAGGATTTGCGCAGCGGAATCATCATCATCATTTGCTATTGAAGAAAATCCTCTCCTGGCAAGGCATAGAATTTCTCCTCGTTTGTGGAATAGGGCGGTGGAAGTGCTAAGTCGATGCCCCCCCACTCCCACTTCATCAGAACCACGAGCTTCTCCCAGAACTACAACTACACAAACAGTAGCTACTCCAGCGACGTCCCCTTCGAAAAATCTACAATTGGTTGATTTCTCGCCTCCCTCTTCGCCGCATGTGTCGCCTCTCAAGGTTGTCGCTACCCCACAATCCCTCCCTGCCTCATCCCGCGACGATAACTATTCCTTTTCGACCCCGAGTCTGCGTACCAACGTACTGTTCAGCAGGACGGCTCCGCCTGAGCGAGACGGTCGGGGTGGTATATTGGATGAGCATGAGCTAAATTCAAGTATCGAGGAGCTTGATTTGAACGTCGTCAGTAGCTCTGTGCCCGTTTCCCCGGTGGGTGTATCGAATGTGATCGCGTCTGTCGACGCTGCGTCTGGGGAGAGTGATGACAGCGGCGATGAGAAGCCGACAAATGATGATGACCATGAGGAGCTTACAAATCTTGACGAAGGCGATAACATCGAACACCACGACGAAAACTTGCACGCTCTCTGGAATTATACAGAGTTCCTCCAGCACATGACCGAGTCCAATTTTCCTCCCGGCACTCTCCTTGCTATTATTGAAAATATCCTCTCTCTTCCCCACACTATTATCCCTCGTAGGTCTCTCGAACGGAAGATTTTTCTCGACAGCGTGTGCCCTGGCTGCGGGCACCTCAGTAGTTGCAGCTGCAACGTTGGTTACGTCGTTGAGAAGGGCTGGTTTGACCGTTGGCGCAATTACACTGCTGATTCCACTGAAGTTGACGGCCTCGGCAACAAAGACGGCAGCAGCGCCTCGCCACGGCTTCCACCGCTACCTCCGCCCATAATGAATCATTTGCTTATTTCTGGCTCCGAGCAGGCTGTGCTTCCTGGCTCGCTTGGATCCGTGGAGTGGGTGAGGGAAGGTCTACAGAAAAATATCGACTATGTAGTCCTGACGCGTGGAGGCTGGGAGTATCTTTTCGATCGCTACGCGGGCGGTCCTCCGCTGCCGCGTCTGCGAACACCTTCCCCAATATTTGGCGAAGCTCCTCGCCCTACTAACGCACTCGGTGAACTGGACACGAGCCTGATCCTTCACCCTCACGTGCTTGAGGTGTACTCTGTCGATACGCAGCAGCCATACCGGCGGGGACATTTGGGTGACACCTCCATCCACCTGCAGACTACCGCCGATACCCTGCTGCAGAATCTCATCCCTGAGATTTTAGACCGCTGTCCCGCCTCTCCTGACCACTACGATTCTCCCCGCAACTCTCAATCAGCCCCTCACTCAAACTCGAACGCCAGCTCCAATAGTAACACCAGCAACAACAACAACAGGAGCAACAATAACAACAATAACAACAATAACAACATCAACAACGATCAACAGGAATCGCAATCATCTCAAATAAAGCGCCGAAAGGTACGCCTCTGGAAAGAGTCGGTCAACCCTACAGATCACAAGGCCCTAGGGAACTTTGGCCCATGGGAGCTCGTCAAAAAGGGCAGTCTTGTGGTTGATGCAAACTCGGACGAAATTGATATCGTAGGCTATTGTGGAGATATGGTCGTTGGACCGATTTCGCGGCTCTTGGTAGAGTACAACATTATCCATGATGAGAATAAATCTTCTTGGCCGAGATCTGCGGCAGCCCGATTTGGGGAGCAGTCTCGACTCATACAGGCCGAGAAGGTCTTCCGCCGACGTCTGAAAGGGTTCGACAGCGACTCGGAGCGCGTCGATATCGTTGGCGAGGAGGTCGATGCCAGTGATCGGAGAGGTGGCTGGACTCGCTGCGTTGTCGTGGAGGCTGTGGAGAATGAGGAGGGGAACGGGAACAGTCGGGTGAAAATTGATTTTGGGGACGGCCTGGAGTGGATCGGAGTGGATAGCGATCGACTCGCAGTCAAAGGGCGATACTGTTCCTCCTCCGAATCTGATACGGAGACGTCCCCTGACAACATCAACGACGCATCCTCCGACGCTTCCTCTGAAGCATCTTCCAATTTAAATAATGATCCCCGCAGCTCCACACGATACCCCACTCCCACGAGAAAGAAATTGAACGGAGGTGGTAAGAAGAATTCTGACCTTGGAGGCGGGATATCCCCTTTCCCTGGATACGGAGCATGTGGACTTATGAACCTTGGAAACACTTGCTATGCCAACAGTGCTATGCAATGCATCAGCTACCTGCCTCTCCTTCGGGGATATCTCCTTTCCAAACAATTCCACACCAACAAGCACCTGAACAGTGACAATCCCCTCGGCAGCGGCGGCGTTCTTCTAGAATCCTTCGCAGATCTCATAAAGAACTTGTGGAGCTCCCACCACGCTTACTACGCCCCAAAAAATTTCAGGCGCACGGTGGCTACTTTCAAGAGCCAATTCTCGGGAGGTGAACAGCAGGACGCCCAGGAATTTCTACTTTTCTTGTACGATACGTTTCACGAGGATCTTAACCGCGTGACAACTAAGCCTTTAGTTCCGCCCATCAGCGACGATTTTGCGAGCAAGGAAACCTCGTCGCGCGTGGGGGAAGAAGCTTGGAGACGATTCGTGAGAAGGAATATGAGTGTTGTCTCCTCCACCATCATGGGTCAAATTCTCAATATGACCACATGCCCCAAGTGCGGCCACATTTCACGCAATTTCGATCCTTTTAGTATGCTATCGTTGCCGATCCCTAGCGTTACGGAAGTCACGTTCCGAATCACCGTTTTTAGGAGGGCGACTGCGCACAATCTCTCAGACGTGCTGACGGTCGAGGAGTCTTTGGAAGGAAATAGAAAACGGGCCAACACAGACTCTGGCCCACCATCGAAAGAGTTAATCTGCGAAAAGTACGCCATAGCCCTCCCCCGTCTGTCGGATATGGGGGACCTCAAGCTCCATATTCAGAATCTCACAGGGATTAAAAAGAGTCGTCTGCAGCTGGTGGAAGCCATGATGTCTGATTGCCCCAGCTCTCACTCTTCCGGATCGCCTTCCCTGGGAATGTTCGTGAATAATGCTGAGTTGAGCGACAAAGAGTCCTGCACAGAAGTCCACGCTCGCTTTGAAAAAGAGAAGAAGATTGGAGGCATTAAAGTCAGATCGGGCAAAAATGTATCACCCAATAATAACACGGAGGACGCCAGCTCTGAACTGAGCATCAGCTCAGAACTTAGTCACATGATTGCTTTCGAACAGTCCGTTGACGTGATTTCCCTTTCTTCTGTAGTTCCCGGCCATAAAAATCATACGGAACAAAACGACGAGGAGGAAAATGAAGCCGGCGGCCCAGAAATTAAGAAGGGAAGAGGATTTTTTGGCTGGGGGAAGAGAGCGGATAATAAATCGAGCGACTGCGACAACAATGACGACGAAAGTAATATCAATGACACTTCTAGACAAAACGGGGGCCGCGTGACAGCTCTACACCAAGCTTTTGAAAAGAGCTTTTACGATGAAGCTGAAGGCCGAATTTATGATACCGACATGGACTACATCAGCAAGAAAATATCCAACCGGTACTGGCCGACGAAGGAATCGGATTTTATGGTGGGCTTGCGAGTCGACGGTTGTGATCAGCGGAACAACTTCTTCACGGGCAGTGTGACGTCGATTTTCAAGCGTACTGAGGAGAACAACGGCAATGACGACGTCTATAATTCATCCGACGAGGAGACGGGGGAAAAGAATGGCGATAGTATGGTTGTGAAGGTTCATTTCGATCGCTTTGGCTCCAAATGGGACCAAGAATACACCCTCGAGGACTTTCAAGATGGCCGAATTCTGCCACTTTTCACCAACACCAAGATGCGGGCTAAGACGGCGCTTGTGAAAATCTACAACCGGCGTGACACTACACCCCGGGATCGAAAGGATGGAGTTTCCGACGACTACATTCTATTTGGTCTGGCTTTCAATCTCCACCTCGTGCGCGAGTGGAGTACGGCCAGGGCCGGTGCTCACGCACTGTCACAAATCGCTCGATTCGTCAAATGCGACGATGCTGTTGCCAAGGCGGCCATTAAGGACGTCGTCGATATTTTACTTGATGCAGACAGAGCATATATGCGTGTTATGTTGAGTGAGGAAGGGATGACCAATGAAAAATCATTGATGATCAATTCTGACCTCAAAAAAGCACTCAAGGGAAAGTTGGGGAAAATGCCATTTGTGATGACAGTCTGTGCGGCTGCCAATCCAACGCCCAAAGATGAGGTAGATGAGGACGTCCACGAGGGTCAAAAAAACGCGGAGGAAGATGATGGTGTCGAAGAAAAATATAGTTTTGCTCTAAATCGCACCATTGGCAACCTTCTGAATTCTCGCTTGGTGATTGTATTTCATTGGAAAAAACAGAATGGCGCCGAAGGCTCTAGCATGGAGCCAAAAAAACGCGCCTACAAGTGCAGCTATGAGATTCCGGCGATACATGTCCACCAACAGAGCGAGAAGGCTGTAAAGGCGAAGGAAGACGCCAAAAAACAAAATCCAGACAATGAGAAGGAATCCGAGTCAAACAACAGCAATATTCCCGTCCCGCTTTCAGCTTGCTTCGACGAGTACTGCAAGGAGAATGTGCTGAGCCCAACGGACTGTTGGATCTGTTTCAAGTGTTCAGCTGTGCGGGCCGGACGGCAAAGCATGAAAATCAAGCGCACCCCGGATCTGCTCACGATTCATCTAAAGCGATTCAATTGCAGCATACGTTGGCGCGAGAAGATTAGGACGCGCGTAGACTTCCCCATCACTGGCTTGGATTTGAGTAAATGGGTCGAGGGAGAGGGCAACAATGGTGACTACATCTACGACTTAGTCGGCGTCGTCAACCACCTAGGAGGAATGACAGGTGGACACTACGTTTCCGCTGTTAAGGCGAGTCGTTGCTCCAGCGATGGGGTCGAGCGTGTCGCTCACAGCTTCCCCTCCCATCTCAAATCAGAGGAGCCTAAAGTCGTTGCTGCTTCAGTTGTCAAGAAGCCGACTAAACTAGAAATGAAAAATGCTCGATTGTTGGAAAGCATGAGGACTAATAGCGCGAATATTGACAACGCTGCCGAGCCGCTGTGGTTGCTTGCGGACGACGACAGTGTACATCCTTTGTCCACCTCTAACATAGTGACTGAAGGTGCCTATTGCTTGTTCTATCGAAAGCGCAACCTATCTGCAAGTTCTATCGCTAAACTTGCAGTGATATAATAATTGTTAGTGGGAGAGGCTTTTTTATTTGCTAGGCACTTTTTGTTGTTTTCATTACCATCTATTTAATCACGTTGTTGTTGGGGTAGGTGGCTAGGCTCTTTTTCAGAATTGTATCGGTTGGGGGTCCTTTGAGAAGTCCTTTTTCGCAGAAAACGATGACGAACCGTATGTTTCCCTCATAGTGCCGCGGGATGTATTCTCTAGCCTGGAATTCTCCTTTCCCTCCACCTCCTCGTCATTGCCATCCGACTCAACCTCCTCCTCTTGGTAAGCGGCCCGATCGCTCTTCAAACTCCTCATCGTCTCTACAACCCCATAAAGAAGCGGCACGTCAGCGTCTTCCTTTTGCGTGACCCCCAGCTCAGACTCAAGGAAAGTGTGAGGAAGTGAGTTTGGCTTGTGGTTAGTTTCTGTGGCAAAAATACTCGCAGTGGTGTGGTGGCCGTTCCAGTTTAGATACTGAAGAATGAGCTCGTTGATCAAAACATTTTCGCTCGGCTCGTCTCCAGGCGGAGACACGTCGTCTTCCTGCAACAGGTTGAATATCTTTTCCCTCAGTTGGCTTCTCATGCTCGGCAGAACACCACTGTATTCCAATGTATCAGTGACAGCAGAGTTAAGCGTTTGCAGCGTCGTTGTTGTTGTATTTTCGGCTGCCATAATTCTTGGTCGCCTCCTCGCCTCTGCGTGTAGATAGAAAAACTATCAAGTGAGTAGGTAACACAATCGAGGGCGCGAAGTTGGGAGGAAAAAGGAAGTTTGAATTCAAAGATATTCTGGGGAAATTGCCGGCTTTTGGAGTGTTTGTGTGTCGATTTAGAAGTCAGTGTTGTCGACAGGAAGCTAAATGGGGGTGTTACGTAACTGTTTCGTCTGTGTAATTCAATTCAAACAAGTTGCACAAAAAACAATAATTAATTTCAGCATCATAAATGATAAAAGCATGCCCCAAAATTCATCAATCAATACCATATACCTTTATCAGCATATCTTACTAATTCTGCCCTTGTCAATCGTTGCTCTTTTTTTACGACCTCGCGACACTCTCTTCCAAGGAAGGACAAAGAGGAAGATTAGATTGGAAACACCGTCCTAAAACTAAATCTTGTAGTATTGCCCAGCCTCGCGCTTGTTGTTGGGTGATTTCTTACGAGACTTGGGCGTGGGCTTGGGGGGTGCCGTGGGCTTGGGTGCCTTCTTTTTCACAGGTGCCTTCTTTTTCACATCCTTCTTCTTCACAAGGGCCTTCTTTGTGGCAGGCTTTTTGGCTGCTTTGACCGCTGGTGTGATTATCCTTTTCACATTGGATAATAGATCCTTTACACTGGTTTTGTACGTGCGCTTGGGCCTTTTAGCCGTCTTCTTTGCCCTTGAGGCAGCTCTTTTTGACTTAACCATCCTAGTCCCCTTCGACCGTTCCCTTTTTGGCTTTGCTTTTGCTTGGGGGGGTGCTGTGCTGCAGTGCTTGACGGTATATATTTTCTCAGGTCGAATTGATCTCGCAGAACAGAATTTTTCTCAAATTTTTGTAGAGGACCCACGCGATCAAGAAAAAAAAAGGGAAAAAACCTTTCAAAGTTTGTTTTTCACTAAAAATACATTCGTAAACACATTATTGGTGTTAAGTTGCATACACGTGCTCTATGCATGGGCCTTGTTTTGCGTTATGTTGGCTCTTTCGAATCGAGGAAGAGAGATGGTAGTTTAATCCTGGAAAAAGAAGCCGCCATTGGGATCGCTTGGGACCCCAAAGTCTTGAAGCCCATAGCCATCTTCAGCACCCAGGAGGCCATCGTCGTGTCTGTCGACATAGGCTTCCTCGGCCACTACGGCACCGTAACTGTACATGGTGTCGTGCTGCTCCTGGAGGCGCTGCTGCTGCTCTAGTCGCCTTTGCTCCATCCGCTGCTGCTTCAGCTTAAGACTGAGGGCAGCTTCTTTGGTCTCCTTGGCCTTCTGTTGAGCCAGCCTCTGCTGCTTCTTCTTGGCACTTTCGCTGCTCGAGATTTTCTTGGGAGTCTTCTTTTCAGCGGGCGGTGGAGGGGGGGTAAGTCCGTTCTTGGGCAGGGTAATGGTCACCTTCACATTCTTGGGGAGCTGGCCACCATAGATGCGCTGGATTTCTTCAGGAGGAAGGTTCATATCGGATCGCTTCACAAATCGGCCCTTAATTCTTGGGCGGCTATCGGCGAGTTTCTTTCTGCAGTCGTACTTTATCCGCTTGCGCCATATTCGAGCTGCTCGCTTGGAATGGAAAAGTTCGATTCTGGCCTTGCGCTGTTCAGGATCATAGATTCCAATACGACCATCCTGTGTGATGTTGTGATGTTGTGATGTTGTGATGTTGTGATGTTGTGATGTTGTGATGTTGTGATGTTGTGATGTTGTGATGTTGTGATGTTGTGAAGTGCAAAAAAAGTATTTGGTGTGTTAGCGGAAAGTGTAAAAAAGTCAGCGATTTACGACAAGCCTGTTGAAGACAGTCAAGTCAGTGCTTCGCTTCTCACCTCATTAACCTCGATAAGGTGATTGATGGGCCTGTTGAGCGCCGCCTCGGGTGTGATGCCATTGATTTGTTGTTCTGCCGCGGCGGTGAGAATCGCCACGGCAGAGTTGAGGGCGCCCTTGAGCCTGGGCCGGAGAGGGGAGTGGGAGTGGGAGTGGGAGTGGGATGGGTGGGAGTGGGAGTGGGAGTGGGAGTGGGAGTGAGGAACAGGGGAGGAGGCGGGGGAGTGGGAGAATTGATGAAGGGGGTGATGGGGTGGGGTGTGGGGGGGCAAGTGGTTGGCTCCGGTGGGGTGCAGAGGGGGGT
>Ga0115557_1003447_pt1 | contig 10331 bp, 7 predicted proteins | sample COGITO_mtgs_1104_FD_87280 | JGI IMG/M metagenome (GOLD analysis project Ga0115557, IMG submission 87280) | Pelagic marine microbial communities from North Sea - COGITO_mtgs_110421 | ecosystem: Environmental > Aquatic > Marine > Epipelagic | place: Germany:Helgoland, sampling site Kabeltonne... | reverse complement strand
GGGAATGGGAATGGGAATGGGAATGGGAATGGGAATGGGAATGGGAATGGGAATGGGAATGGGAATGAGAGCCCCCCGTTAGGAAGTGTGTCTGCTGTGGCAGCAGCAGTTACAGCAGCATCCGCCGATAATTCTTCCACGACGACCACCTCTTATAAGAATAGTAATCCTAATCATAATGGCGATAAATTGAGGCTCGCTGCTGCTGCAATGCTATCTTCTGCCGCGATGATGACCGATGATGATGATGGTAGTGTCTACAACGATGAAGATGCTCTTCCCAATTCTGTCCCAACGACAAAGAGGATTGTCAAGCCTATGGCGGTCAGAGCAGCGAAACTGAGAAGTAGAGCGGGATCGTCTAGTTTTGATGACAGCTATCCCCAGGAAACGCAATCCCAACTCCCTGCACCTTCGGCGGCATCTGCAGCTGCGCAGCCCGACAATAACAGTGACTCGGTAAAATCCAGCAGAGCGCGATCAAAGCCACCCCTCACTCTTATGGCTGCTGCGGAGAGGGGAGACGGGCGAATCACAGAGGGAGGGGCACAAGACAGGAAGGCGATGGTGCTGTTGACCCTGGGCGAAGAGAAGAAGGAGTGGTTTAAGCTTACCAAGCAGCTCCAGACAAACCCCAAGTTCAAGGAGGTGACCTATCCAATCCTTCCCCCTCACCCCCTTGCTGGTGTACGCTGGGATCCCAACCACTTTAAGGTGTACACCTATCATAAAGGCCCTGACTTTCATCTCACAACTCATGCCATGTATTCCCGTGCATCTGCGAATGACAGTTGGACCCGCTTTAACTCAGGCCACTATTCAAAGGTGAAAAAGGTCCAAATGTTCATCCAACTGCAGGCTAATCTTCTCGGCGTCAGTGTTCCCACGCAGAGGGAGTGTGAGATTTTGACCAGGGATATGGTGAAGAGAAAGGGGCAAATGAGTCAGTCTGAGGTACTGGTGGGTGTCGGCCCGGGTGCAGAAATGGTGAAGCCTAAGCCCAGGAAGAGGAAACGAGACCCCCTTGTGAATCAAGATTTAGCTGTCGGGGTGGGAGGGGTGTTAATGCCTGCAGAAAGCGCGCCGATCTTGCCGCAGGGTTCTTCAGGGGGGTCGCGGCTGTATAGGTCCAGGACTAGTACTTCGAGGTTGAGGGATGGTAGCGAGGTAACCAGTGGGAGAACAACTGTTTCGGAGACGGAATCAAAACCGGAAGGGAATATGGAAGAGCAAACATCTGTCGCGCCTAGCTCACCCCTTAGTGCGCCGCCTTTGTTTTCCTCTGAATTGGAGGAAATCGTGGAGGAGCCTGTTGAGAAGGCGCCAAGGTTGGAAAAGCATATTGATAAAAGCCCTGGCAACAGAATTGTGAATAGAAATGGAAAAGGGAAAAACGGGAACGGAAAGAATTCAACCTCAAAAAAATCACAAGTTTCAACAACCACAACAAAAACAACGAATATAAGCAGCTCTCGCACTCGGTCCCGTCCCCGCACGAACTCCCAAGTTACCTATGACTTTGGTCGTGAAAAAAAAAAAAAATCGATCGGATGGGCCAAGGAGATTCGCACTAACGCTAATGGCGACTTGCTAAATGAAGATGAACTGAGTAATGACCATGTGAAGCACTGGCAGAGCTTAGTGACATTTTTGAAGACAGGTGATTGTCAGAACCTTGAGCGAATGAGTGGTTGGTCGATGGCAGTGATCCCTCGCTCAGGGCCAAATCCGCCGCACGTCGATGTATACTACTTCAACGAGAAGAAGAAGAAATTCAGGTCTCGGGTGGAGATCATGAAGGTGATGAATCCGGATTATATGAAAACTAAGCGATTGCTTTGATTGTAGAGAGCATGTCGAAGGCACTTATGACAACGACTGACTGCTACTTTGAATGCTGCGAATAGATAATAAAGTGTACCCAGAAAAAAGAGGCGTCAACGCTTTTACACACAAATAATTCTTGCCTATACATCACCTTCGAAGGTGATACTGCCGGCAATTTTCAGGCACAGGAGAAGTCTTCAAAAGTCTGTTCGCTGGCACCACCGGAGTACTGCACTCTACGGTGTTGGGACGAGCTTTTCCTTTGGGTAGAGGGGCTTAAATGGGCACAAGGGGCAGTAAATTTCGTCTAACCGCCAAAAATCAAGCTCTGGGCCTTGGTCACCTCGATGTGCAAGAAATGATCCACCTTCGTCAAAGGTATCTTTCTCTTTGGCCTCTCGTAGTTGAAGCATGGCACCAGACCAAACCGACGGCGATATTAACCCCGCCGGTCATTTTCAGGATAGTTTGATTTGTTTGTTGTACTCCTTCTCAATCGTCTTGTCGAAGACGACCTTCTTTCCTAGATTGTCCTTCACCAAATTTGCATCAATTGTTGCGGCCTTCGCCCACATTTCTTGAAGCATCATTTTATTCGTATAAGTTGAATTTCTCCCTACAGTAAAACCCTTCTTTTCTTCCAACACCTCAGAAGCGTTTTTCTTCTCCAGACACTGCTGGCTCTTTCTGACCTTGTGCATTGTCCCTTTTTGAGTAACCATCATTTCTCGCATCGTTTTGACAGCTTCTTCGTAACGTTTCTGCAAAACCCTTTTTTCTTCCAATCTCTCCTTGTACTTAACAAGCAGCGGATCCAGTCTCGATTTCAGAGTCTCAATGGTGTGTTCTATTTGCTCAAGCTCCTTCAAATCTTTGGCCTTCTGCTCTTTCGCAGCAGCATAGGTTGCCTTCATTTTCTTGCTGACGGAGTCCATCTGCTTCAGCTTCAGCTGCGACAGCTCAGCGATCTTGGCTCCGTCCATAGGTTTGGCATTAGTCACACTGTTCTTTCTCGTAGGATTTGGGTTGGGCTTGTGTTTTGTCGCCTGTGGTGGTTTTGTGGGTGTCTGCGGCTGAATACGAGCAGTAAGCTGTGCAGTTGGGTCAACGATATTGACTTGTGGGGATGTGAGGGGTGGAGGCGTTGGTGCCGGCATTTTCAGTTATTATTGTAATGGGTTGGCTTTGAGAAATATGGAAGTATAGAAAGCCGCTTTTTTTCCGCAGCACAGGAATGAGTGAAGAATGAGAGCTATGCGAGGAAACCTTGGTTTTTGGATTTGATTCTTGTTTTGGTAGTTGTTAGTTGTTTGTTCTCCTGTTTTTCAGTTTTCTTCATTTCTAAAAAACACTATTTAGCCCCTATCCTAATCACCACCAAGCCCCACCAATTTGTCTCAGTACCTCGCAGGTATATTCTTGTGAGAGAACTAGCTTTAAATCCAAGGAAGACCCAAATCCCACTTAACCTGGTTAACGAAGTATGGCCTCGGTGGAGTCCTCAGTCCCATCAGAGTGGTCTTCTGTGATAATTGACGACGAAAATAATAGCATAGCAACAAACCTTCGTAATGGTGGGGACGCCGATGGCGAAAACCATATGGGCGACAGCAATGAAAACATCAACTATGTGGAAATAGCCGCTGCAAAACAGCCTTCAGCAAAAGAAAGATATGCAGAGTTCAAGTCAAGTTTCGAGAAGGACCACTGGGCGGACGCTAATCCCGTCTGGCGAAAGTATCCGGTGCCGAATCCCCGCCTCCCAACTCCTAGCGATGATAGCATCGGATGGGATGTGAAGAACTTCCCACCGCAAATAAGCAAATTTCAGGGGACCAGTAACAGGGAGATAAAGGACAAGCTGATTCACCTTGTTGTGAACAGAGAGTGGAGAAATATCATTGTTCATGGTAATTCTGGTAGCGGTAAGTCGGCCATCATCAACACGTTCTGCAAGGAATTTTATGTGAATAATGTTGAGGACGGTAGGATTTCATTGAAAGATTGCACCTTCAGTTGTGTAGGTAATGACGTAACAAAGGTTGGAATTCGTCAGTGGACGAAGGAAGTTGAAAAGTGGATGAAGAAAATTGACCACAAGGTGAAAAAGACCGGCGCGAGTCCCACCATGAAATGTATATTGATAGATGATTTGGACCATATTCCCCCCAAAGATCAGCAGCTCATGAGACAGCTTTTTGACGCGCTGGATGAGAGGGGAGCGCGCTTCGTTTGCTCGTGCAAGAATATCAAAAAGCTAGTTGCGGGCATCAAAGGGCAAGCCTATATCCTTCCCATGCGGAGACTACCAGAGATTGACGTGCTTCATCAGACATTGAAAATGTGTGTGACAGAAAACATAGGCTACGAGAAAGGAGCGATTCAAGCCCTCTTCCAGTATTCTGGCTCCGATATGGGCAAGGTATACAAGACCTTGCAGGCAGTCTTTGTGAAGTACGCCTACTTGTCCTGGGAAAACATGATCAAGATCACCAATCCTGAACTAGCCAACATCCCCAAAACCATTTTAGCACAGGATGCTATAAACCCTATTGCGAAGTGCGAAAAATGCACGCTAGTACCACCTTGCCAGCACATCAGCGCGTTTGATCTCGCTGAGATGGGAAGGCGAAGGAGGAGAGAGCTCCCAAGGCGTGACGAGGACAGCATGGTCTGCACTCGCTTTGCACAGACAGGCTGCTGCAAAACTTTCAACGAGTTCGGCCATTGTAGCTTGAATCACCCACTAGATATCCACAGTATTGTCGCCCCCGTGCAGCGGTGCGTTGTCTGTTCGTTGCCAAAGCCCTGTGGAAAGTGCGAATACTATAAGCGGCGGATGTTGCTCAGTCAGTACGTCGAGGAGAAAAAATCTGCCCTTGGGAGCTACAAGGGGAGCAAGATGAACGAGATTTTAATGTTGTCGAGCAAAAAAATGGCAGCTGCTAGCGCCGCTCATCAAAAAGCTGAAGTGAAGGAGAAGATCAAAGAACGCAGCGCAAATTGTAAGAGTGGCATTGACAAACTCGAAATCCAGCTTGAGCAGATACAAGGCTGGCTTCGGAACAATGGCGACTGCATCGACTCGCAACTGTACAAGAATAAGACCAAGTGGATAAACAATAATGTCGATGCAGCGTTTTATGCTATAGATCGCACATTAGAAGAGTGGAGGTCGAAAAGGGACAAAGAGAAGGTGAAGGGAGAAGGGACTGAGCAGTAGAACAAGAACCTCTTTTTTTTACAAGTTGTGTTTCTCTTTTTCTTTTCTTTCTATTCACCACTGCTACCAAACCCGAGTGTGCCCCTCTTGCTAGCTTCTAACTCGTTCACGTCCTCCGTTTCCTCCCAAACCACGTCTTCCAAGCATCGCTCAAATATTAGTTGGGCCACTCGCATCCTTGGCTGAATCAAAAACTCGGCGTTTTTGTCAAAGTTTCTCAGAACCACACCTATCTTGCCCCTATAATCCCTGTCGATCACGCCGGCACCAACACCGATGGAACTTTTCGCAGCCAGGCCGCTCCTCTCTGCTATTCGGCCGTATGTTCCTGCAGGGAGCTCCACGCTGAGGTCTGTCTGGATTACTATGGTTGAGAGGGGGAGGAGTTTTATCGGCAATTCGTTTGCAGAATAAAGGTCAAAGCCAGCAGCTAGAGGGGTTGATTTTGTTGGTAGAGTCGCATGGCGAGAGTGGAGGTGGATTTTCACACTTTTAGGGAGAGGGGAGGCAAGTGACAGAACGGAGCGTGGTGAGAAATGTTGCAGCACAGCCAGAAACAATAAAGGAGCACGCATCGCCAAATTTAATGGTTATCGTTCAGGGGATACAATTGTGCACGGCACGCGAGAGTCATTTGTGAGAATTATGAGAAACTGCCATGCTTTATATTGTTTTTGTCTGATCGTGAATGACTAATGAATTCATAAATTCAAGAATGTTGTTGTTGTAGCAAACGCTTCTCTATTTAAAAGTGCAGTGCCACGACGACGTCATCGCTATCGCTTCTTTTTCTTCGATTTCTTCTTTGAACCCTTACCACCTTTGCTGGCACTCGTATCCTCGGGCTTCTCCTCCTCAACGCAACACAAGAGACCTGCAGCTATATCAGACAAAAGTTTTTCTGCGACAACTTTCAAGTTTCCCTTTCCCTCTGTGTTTTTCAAGCCCTCCATACCCTTTAGGAAGTGTTCCCCCTGCAGCATATCCCAACATTTTAAGCTCTTCTTCTGAGAACACAAGGAGACAATTTGCTGTACGCACCCAACAATATCCCGGATCCTTTTGGTTTTGCTAACGCCCTCCCCACCTGTCCCACCGAACGCGCTGTTAAGACCCGCCTTAGTTGCCTCGGCAAAATGCAACAGCTCGGCTTCGTCAGAGGATTCGAACTCCTTAAAAAGTCTGCCCGCCAATCGGAAAGCTTCGGCACGTGTAAATTCATTTCTGCCACTGTCTGTCGCCTTAAGTACAGGGCCAATGAGGTTCTTAGCGCTGCCCGTGCTCGTCGTTCGAGAAATGATTTCGTCGAACAAGACCGAGTGAATCTTGGTTTGGCTGTTCATGCTCCAGTTCTCCACCAGCTCGCCCAAGACGTCAGCAGTGGCGCCATTTTTTAAGCAACAAACGAGGGCGAATGCGACGCAGCCACAGTGGGTGCTATTAGGCGATTTCATTGCCTCTTTCTTCAGGTCTTCCATAATCTCCCTGTCGACCTCGCCCTCGACCTTCACCTTGCTGATCCTTTCCTTGAACAGTTTTGAGATTTTCTCGTGGAATTCTCTCTTCACAGACATGTTGTTACTGCTGCTGCTGCTTTTCGAGCAACTTTTGTCCAGCCGTCGTCTTGTCTCAAGCAGGGGGATTAAAAGTGGTAAAACCGTCTTTCCCATCTTCCCCTTCTTGAACAAGGCCTCCAGCAAGCTAAAGCAGCGAAGCCGGTGAGCAAGTGAAATTCGCTCTCTGTCCTCGACCCCCTTCTTCCGACCCGACGCCTTCATCTTTATCATTGCTGCGAGGGCCGCGTCTGCGCCCGAATGGTGTTCGATCTGCTCGTCATCGCCATCGTCGTCAGAGTCCTCCAGGAGCATTTTTTCCAGCTGATCAGGGTCGAGCATCATGTCCTCTTCGTCCGAGGATGGCGGCGGGGAGGACTGCGGCTCTTTATTCTCGGTGATGATATTTTCGCCATTGTCAACAACGTTATCACTGTCGCTTTCGCTTTCGCTGGCTTCGTCCATCTCATCCATTCTGACATCCTCTTCAATTGCCTCCTCCTCCTCCTCTTCCATCACAATAGGATCGCAGATGCCCTCCAGGAGGACCTGGACTACAGTCTCGTCAACATCGCTATTTTGTCCGCTGTCTAAACCTATTGCTCCGTTCCAGCAGTTCTTCGTAGCGCTCCGGATACCTTTGATTGAAGAGCCACGACCACCATTGCTACTGTTGCTGTTACCCATGGCCATTACCGAGACACAAACATCTGCGATTTCTGCCAAAGGCTCCTCCTCCTCCTCCGCGTCCTCTTCGTCGTCGCAGTCCAAAGGCAAACCCAAGCTCCTCTTACACGCAGTGACTAGATCGGCTATGCTCTGACAGACCTCGTGATCAACCTCGTCCTCGTCGTCCACGTCCATGGCGCTGTGCTCAGCCTCCTCTTCGTCGCCCTCGTTCAATAGCTGCAAAGCGAGGGCCATCGACAGAATCGTTGTGCCGTGGACAAAACGGAGCTCCCTCTTCTTCTCCTCGTCGTTCTCGTAGCCCTCTCCCAGAGAAATGAGTTCGCTGCAACGGACTCTCGCTTGCATGCAGTCATCATCGAGATCGCTGCGGATCAACACACCGCCGGCGGTCTCCATAGCTACCCACATGGCATGCGTCATTCGATATGAGCTCAAGGCGGATTTCTGCTCCGAGGTGGTCATATCAGCGAGCATGGAGAAGAACCGAGACGAGGCAAACATTCGAATCGAATGGGGGAGGATGTGTCGTTGTTTCTGGAGTTTCTGTTCTTGGAAGGCGCGCTTTACGCGTAGCCCAGCAGCTACCGCGCAGTTGAGTGTAGCCGCCTCCATCTTCTCCTTCTTTTTTTTTCCCTTTTTCTTTCCTTTTTTGGGCTCTTCCGAGACTTCAAGGTTCGCAACATCAAAAAATGCTACAGTGAGCAAGAACCCATGCACACGCTGAGTCAGGGATTCGTCCTCGAACTGTTTCGCTGACGCCACAAGAGCTTCCAAGAAACCCTGTGACTTGTTCTTTAGGTCCGACAGCTTTGCTTCCGAGGAGGTGGAGGTACGTGAGGATTCAGAGGAGTCGGACGATTTGGAGCAATTTTCATCGTCATCATCATCATCGCCGCCGGCATCAAGAAGTGCGGCCATTTTAATCGCATTTTTCAGCGCCGCGTCTTCTAGGAACTTAACGAATTCAATCTTTGCCGAATCATCGAAGCTATTCAGGAGAGTTTCGACCAGCTTCGTCCTCGTTTTGGAATCAAATCGGACATCGATCGATAAAAGAGAGGATGCCAGAGTCAAGGAGAGTCCATCAGTATTGGCATCTTTGGCGAAGGTTGCTGCTGAAAATTTAACCCTGATCTCCTCGAGAACCTTCAACCCGAGTGGCTTCAGAAAGTGGGTCTTGTTGGTATCAGATGTGCACACATTCAAGAGCAGCCGAGCAACTGGCTCACTCAGTACCACATCCAGCATCGCTGCGGTGACAATATTCTCACTAAAGACGTGGGAAAGTAGAAGAAGGGGAACTGATTTTCTCTCATGCGTTGACGTCACCATTTTTGAGAGGACCACTTGCTCGTAAAGATCTCGAAGAAGACCAATCGTGTTGTCAGAAGATACTATCTTGCGAAAGAGCAGAGGCCACACAAGGTGTAATCGTGGGTAGGAGCGGCTCGTAGCGACCAAGGAGGTGGCGTAAGTCGATAATGAGTCCTTGTCCAGGGGCATGTTGTTCGTTTCGATCGCTAAAAATTCGTCGTAGTGATTTTTTTGTGTGAGTGGCGTGTGCGTGTGTGTGTGTGCGCGCGCGCGCGTGTGTGTGTGTGTGCGTGTGTGTGTGCGTGTGCGTGCGCGGGTGTTGGGAGAGGGTTGCTGTGAGTTGTTTCTACTCACCTAATGCGTAGGCCTCGACTTCGCGCCTTTCGGCGCTCTCCTCGATGAATTCCTTGCAAGTAGTCCTCTCCAAATTCACCCTAGTCTCGGCAGAAACTGTGTTCAGAATTGCCAGCGCCGCATTCAGGCTGCTTTCTCTCATCCAGGACTTTTTTTTGTATAGTTCAAATGTCGTTTTCATGAAGAGAGTAGCAGACTCAGGGGGAGAAGACACATTGACAAATATATTCGACCTCGCGATTGCAAGAATACCGAATAGACAACCGAAAAGGCCGTCGCGCTACGAGGAGGGAAGGGGGGAGGGTTAGTAGTTTTAGTTTTAGTGTCAATAATCCAGATAAACCAGTTTTATAAAAGACCCTTTCACAATATCTCACCTCCTCGGTACCCTTTATTCCGCCTCCAGTCGGTGTTGTATATAATAGAAGGTCGGCATGTAGCTCTTCAGGAGTAAATTGTGACTGCCCAGCAGAAATAAATGACTGAAGAGCTGAGGCAAATCCCTGCCGGGCAGAACCACGCCCTGAACAAAGTCCTTTCATCAATCGCTTCAGCGCGTATGAACGGTCCTTGTTTAAGCCTTCGTCGGCAGTGACACCAGGAGAGTAGCAGTGATCAATAATTACCATGCCCGCATTGCTCCGAACCTTGATGTCGTCATCAGCCAACTTCCAAAAAGCATCCAGAAACGGTGTTCGCTCTGCGTCTCCGGGGGTACTCGCAGTCCGTGGGAGAGTAGAAGATGCCAGAGGTGTATCAGTGGAAGTTGGGGCACGTGGAAACTTTGTTACAGGGACTCCTGCTCCATTTGCTCTCTTGATTTTCTTTCCCATTGGATGTCCTTTTGTGTATACTCAATGCAAATATGGTGTAGTTATGGTACAACCGCAGAAGAAATTCGGTGTTGGCAGAGTTTCTAGTGAACGAAAACTTAAAACCGGTAGGGTTGACCAACTTTCTAAAAAATGGGTGGGTGGTTGGTCCGTTTCTTTCTATTGCTGTTATTTTTGCGCCGTTGTCTTTTTTTTTTCGTCGAAAGGCCATCAACACAAAATTGATGGTAGGTGGGGCAAAACTATAGGAAATTTCTCTTAAAAATCAGTGTAATAATGTCTCCGAGCTGCATCGTTGCTGGGGCTTTGTGTTTTACTATAATCCGAGTGACTGAGAATTCTACAGTGCAGTGTGCTACTGACGTGTTCCATGACTTCTGCTAACTCTTGTTTGGGGCGATGTGCGGGTTCGTGAATGCCATGGCGGAGGTGAGGAGAGGGTTGGTGGAGGTGGAGGTGGAGGTGGAGGTGGAGGTGGAGGTGGAGGTGGAGGTGGAGGTGGAGGTGGAGGTGGAGGTGGAGGTGGAGGTGGAGGTG
>Ga0115557_1003437_pt1 | contig 10341 bp, 8 predicted proteins | sample COGITO_mtgs_1104_FD_87280 | JGI IMG/M metagenome (GOLD analysis project Ga0115557, IMG submission 87280) | Pelagic marine microbial communities from North Sea - COGITO_mtgs_110421 | ecosystem: Environmental > Aquatic > Marine > Epipelagic | place: Germany:Helgoland, sampling site Kabeltonne... | reverse complement strand
GTGTCAGAGAGAAGAGTGCGTGTGTCAGAGAGAAGAGTGCGTGTGTCAGAGAGAAGAGTGCGTGTGTCAGAGAGAAGAGTGCGTGTGTCAGAAAACGAGTGAAAAAAAGGCAGAAAAGAAAAGAAGGTTGTTCTTTCAGAAAGAGAGAAGGCACCAAAGTGCCACACTTTTCACACCCGCAAAAGAAACACACACACATACATATCAGAGAGAGAGAGAGAGAGATTCAGAGAGAGAGAGATCAAAAGAAGAAGGAAAAGAAGCGCGTTCGTTGTTGCGCGTGTCAAATTCGGATACGAGAGCGAAAATGTCGTCCGAAAATTCTTCCTCTTCTTCTTTGCGCGACAGCGCGGGGAATCCAAACTGGAACGCGATTCTGAAATGGTCCGTCGATGAAGGCTTGAGGCAAGAGGCGGAGTTGAAAGCGAAAGGAGGAGGAGAGATGAAGGAGAAAGCGCAAACGAGAAGAACGATTTCCGAGGAAGACCGCGCGTGGTTCTTGAAAGCCATCGAGAGCGGAGTCGTGGACGAGGTGAAACGGATTAAAGAAATCACGGAGAAAATCATCGGGAAGGACCCGAGAGGCGAACGTATCGAGACGGAAGAAGAGGAAGAGGAGAGAGTTCTCGCGTTGGAGGAACTGAGAGACCGGTTGGAGTCGGTGGATAACGCGAAAGATTTAGGGAAAATTGGCGGGCTCGAACCTCTTTTAGAAGGCATTCAATCGGAGAAGTGGGATGGAATTCGAGCGATGAGCGCGGAGTGCGTGGCGGTATCGGTGCAGAATCACCCCGAGGCGCAAAAGAACGCCATGGCGTGCGACGCTTTGAACGTACTGTTGCTCGCGTTGCAATCGGAGAAGCATTTGAATAAGAAGAGCAACGCGAAAGTTATATACGCGTTGAGCTGTTTAGTGAGAGGAAACGCAGAGGTGATGAGTATGTTCGTGGAATCAGATGGGATTGAATCGTTAGCGAAGTGCGGGTTGACGTCTTCGGTCGTCAAGACCAGAGTCAAGGCGGCGGCGTTGTTGAGACACGCGAGCGTGACGTCGGAAGAGGCCATGAAACGGACGATAGACGCGAAAGTGATAGAAGTTGTGGCGACAAAGTTATCTGTGAACGTGGAAAGCGGTTCATCGTCATCCTCGCTCACAGACCTCGCGCAAGAACGAGAGTCGTACGCTCGCTTGCTCTTAGATATCGCCGAACGCGTAGACTTTACGACGAACGAAGACGCCGTCAATCAGTTCAGAAGCGATGGGTTCACGCAAACCCTTCGAGAATCTCGAAAGGTTATAGACGACGGTGCGAACGGCGGAATCACAGACGAGAAAGAATTTATCCTCGCCGTCGATCGATTAAGAAACATGCTCGAATAGAAAGTAGAAAGTAGCTCTCTGACGCTTCATAACAATAATAGGAGCTTCAGCGTATTTATATAATAACACGAATACATAGTAACCGCGGACGTAAAAAAAAACTGTATAAACGAACAGAACCATGCTCGCATCGTCCTCTTTGCGAAGCTTCAGCACCGCTCCTCCGTCGTCGTCGTCTGAATCGTCGTCGTCGTCAGTGCACGTGGAAAGGAAAAATTGCTTTCGTCGGTGTCGTCATCTTCGAAATCGAACTCGTTTCGCCGCAATCAAAAGGGAGAACGAGCGCGAGAAACGCGCAGCAAAAGACGAGAGCGAAACGAACACTGAACTTTGTTGCGTATCTTTCAGACGCCGCAGCTTGGCGAGTGCTTTGGCGAGTGCATTTATCATGAAAAGTAGTCCCTCGTTTGCCGGGCAAGTGATTGATTCGATGCAAAAAATGCTCGACGAAACCGACGAGTTGTTGAAAAATCCAGAGCTCTCTTCCGAGGAGAAAGAAGGTTTGGAACGAGAGAAGACGTTTTTCGAGAAGCAAATATCGCGGGTGCAAAAGAACGGCGAGTTTGTTCGAGAGCAGAAAGAACGATTGAGTAAAACCGGGAATACGGATGAAGCGTATTATGCCTCGGGTATAAGGATAGCGGTGAAAGACGTGAAGAGCGAGACGCAGTTTTGGGAAACCGCGATGGGGATGCGAGTGACGTCGATAAACGAGAAGAGTGGGGTAGTGCGATTGGCTTACGGAAGGGAGACGTTGAATGAAGATGACGGCGGGAAAGCTTCGATTGAGATTCATCCTCTTGATTCTTCTTTGAATAATGGCGCAAACGATAGCAATAATGTGGTTGAAAAGTTAAAGTACATTCAGTGCACGGTGCCCTTTGGTATTCGAGTATCGAGAGTGTACGAAGCCGGCGGGGAGTTGTTGTACGGATTTGGATACTTTGATTTGCGTTCGCCAAACGGAGTTCCAGTCATCGCAAGCGTTGCGAAACGAAGAGATTCTCTCGAAGCCGTGTGCATAGAATCCACCAACGTCGACGCAACAACCAACGCCATTCGAAGCGCCTCTGACAACGGCTTGAGCATCTACGACGCTCAAATACCGGAAACAAAATCCGAGGAGGACCGGAAAAAACTTACCTCGTACGTCCCTCCGCCTCCGAGAGGATCGAAGTTTTTAACCGCTTTACAGTATCAAAAGAACAAGGACGGTTTGCGCATAGACGTCTTCCCAGACGCGGCTACTGTGAGAGCGAACATGACGTTTCAAGAAAAGGTCGCGGAAAAAGCCGAGCAACTGCGTCAAAAAGCCTTCAGTAGCGGTTCAGACGAAGACGACGAGGAAGAAGCATCCGCCGGTGAAGACGACGACTCGCAAAGCAACTTTGCGTTCCTCGGATTAAGAGCGGTGAGCAACGCGAACGAAACCAAAGAGGTTTCGAACATCGGCGCCGATAAATCGAACAGTTGGTCGTTATTTGTAGAATCCTTAGACGCGTTCGAAGGACGGGTGAAAGAACAGCAGCAATAATAATAGTACCTGGTAGTTATTAGCTGATACATAAGTGTCTACAAAGTCTAAAATCAAAGCGCTATCGCGATGAGGCTAAAGCTACGCGCGCGAACAACAAGAAGAAACGCAATCCAAAAACACCGTTGGTGTCATCGCTCTTTCTTCCTCACCATCGCTACACCAATCGTCGCTCCACACAAACCAATCATCGCCCCACCAATCCTCGTCAACACGTTCGCCACTAACTGTCTGTTTGTCCCACCGGGGAAGAAGAATTTGCGCACGTGATGGTCGTCGTCGAGGAATGGGAGAAAGAGCAGCCACGCGGTGAGATAAAGAAAGAGTACGGAGGACACAGAGAGGACGAGTATACCTCGTATGGCTTCGGGAGAGTAGCGCTTCGTGGTGGTGAGCATTTCTCGTTTGTTGTCTTTGTTGTCTGAGGAAAAAAAATCGTTTGAAAAATATACCAATATGTGAGATGAATTTTATCATTTTATGCGTGAACGCGCTAATATGTTTCTCTTGAACAAGCAAACTAACAATCTAAATCTATCTGGTTTCAGACGGCATGCCTTCGTACACTCTCTGACGACACTCTTTGGCGGTTTTTGGAGCGCAGTTTTGTTCCACGGGTATTCTTCTGGCAATGTTTTGCCAGTAGTTTTCGTCCTTCTTTACCGTAGCTCGCGCGTTTTCAAGCGCGACGAGCTCCTCGAAAGACCATACAGTCTTGGAGTTGTTGATGGCAACATCATCTTCTTCGACGTCTTCCTCGGCTTCTTCAGTTTCTTCATCGATGGAGTGACCTTTTTTGAGCGCGGATGGAGGTGCGCTCTTCCCTTGAACGACGCGTTGGCCACCTCGCGTCCAGCCGACGGCTTCGCCTTCGTCCGAGGAGCTGCTGTCTTCGTCCGAGGAGTACGCGCGGTGTCGCGTTTTCTTGCGAGGTTTTGGGCCTGGCTTCTTCGCATCCGGTCGGCGTTTTGACCCTGGTTTCGGGCCTGGTTTCTTCTTCACCTTGACTTCTTCCTCCTCGCCTTCTTTGGTAGCGTCCTTCTTTTTCTTCTTCTTGGAGTCGCTGCTGCCTGGCGCTTCGTCGGCCTTGTCGTCTTCCTCTTTCTTTGCAACACTCCTCCCGTTTGCAACGCAATCGTAGCAGAACCAATCGCCGTCGGGTATTTTCGAAACTTGTGGTACCAAACAGAACGTATGGAAACATTTCGTGCATCCACCACATACGAGTAACGCGTAATCGTGGTCGCTTCGTTTGCATTGCAAGCACGCCTTTTCATTCGACGCAGCGGTTGGATTATCCACGAGCGGTGGTTGCAAGGAAGGCACTACCGGGATCATTTGTTGCACGACCGTCGGTTGTATTTGTTGCGGTTGTTGACGTTCTGGCGGCGGTGGTTGTGAATGTAGTGGGCGCTTTTGTTCGGAAGGAGGTGCGGAAACAGGATGCGATCTTTCCGATGCCTTGTCATCGTAATCGTTCTTAGTCTCCTCCTCGTATCTTCGCCGTTCTCGCTGGTGGTTTTCAAGGAGGTGCTGTTGGTGTTCCTGCGTATCTTGCTGCGCGTACTTGCGCCAACCAACCGGTCGACCGCGCTTTTTCTTCGGTTTCTCCTCTCCGGAGCGATAGTCACCGTCGTCGTCGTCTTCCGAGTTATTCGCGCTGACTGTCTTCTTCGTCTTTGGTCCCGTTTTTTTGGCATTGGGAGGATTTTTCGTTCCCGGCGGCCGACCGCGTTTCTTTCTTCTCGGTGGCTGTTGTCCGTTCACGCTTCCATTTCCGTTCGCATACGCAACTCTCTTGTAATACATCTTTTCGCTTCGTTCGTCGGTTAATCCACCGATCCAATTGTCGTTGCTTCCATCGCCGTCCATATCGAACGATTGTTCTTGTAACTTTCGTTTCTCTTCGTACCTCGCGGTGTTCGTTTCCCAGTACGGCCTCGCCGGGAAATTTTTGTTCGCTCGAGAAGACCGACGACGCCCATCTTCGAAATCGCTACTCTCGTCTAACCGGTACTGATAATCGTTGTTCGAGACGAGCGTTGCCACGATGGCTCTAGGATGATGTCCTCCATACTTTTGAGACGGCGGCGGTGTGATGCCTAAAATTTTTGAAGCCTCCAATCGCAGCTCCTCGGATTCGCGACGTCCTTTTCGAGCACCGTTCTTCTTTGACGGTACATCAATCGTCATCGTCGACTCAGATGCGCGAACGCCACCGGATGGTGACTTTCGTCTATGCGCGCCTCTCGGTTCGATGTAGACGTCGTCTTCGTCGTTTTGTTGTTGTTGTCGTCGTTGCTGCTTTTCATCCGAAGCGACCGAGTCTATTTTCCGAAAGAATCCTCTCGGCGGCGACGGTGGCTTCTCTATTTTCGGATGCGCGTCCACGTACCCACCTCTGTACTCTAACGTCTCCTTCATCGTCTCGTCGTCTTCTATTTCCTGCTGCTGTCTATTTCTATCGTTTTTGTTATTTTCTATTTGCTTCACCGGTGACGGCGACAAACCGAGCGCTCGCATCCCCGGCGACGCCTCTGGGCGTTGATTCGACGCTTTCAGCGGCGACGGCTGCAACGTGATCCTTCGCGGTGGGCTTGTTAATGCGTTTTGTTCTTCTTGTTGTTGTTCATGTGGTGCGTTTCCGGTGTCGCGCCTCGGCGACGCGCGTTGTTGTTCTTGTTCTTGCTCTCGTTGACGACGATGATGACGATGATGCTGTTCTTGTTGATGCTTCTTCGCGTACGGAAACCCTGTAACCATCTTCTCCACGTGTTCTCTTTGCATTTGCATCTGCATCTCGCGTTGCTGCTCGAATCGATCATCTCTTCGTCGCGCGTCGAGGAGCAGCTCCGTCATATTTTGTGCACCTTCTTTCTCGCGAGGCGAGGAGTTTTTTGCCAAAAATTCCTCCTCCTCTTCCTCCAAATGCTTTTCACGTTGCCTCGTTAACCCACTCTCTTTCTTCTGTTTCTTTTTCTTTCGAAAGAGGAGAGGATACGAGAAGACGATTTCCCTGTGCTCCTCTTCCTCTTCCTCCTCGTCGTTCTCTCCCTTCGAGAGGTGCACTCGGCCGAGCATCAAGTCGTCCAACGTGAACGACGAGGGTTTCGTTGTTTTCGTTTCCGTCGTCGCTTTCATCATCGTCGCGTTTTCGTTCGTTCGTTCGTTCGTTCGATGCGAGTGTTCTTTCGCGCGCGCGCGCTTTCGAGAGAGAGAGCGAGCGCGAGCGCGAGTTTAAATCGGAAAACCTCTCAGAAACGAGTTCAATCTCTCGGGAATGGGATTTCCCGGGGAAAACAAAACACAAATTTTTTAAAAACGAACAAAGTTTCTCTCTCAACCTTTCGTCGTTTCCTCTCTGAACGCTCGCCTCCGAAAGCGCTCGCTCGCGACGTCGCAGAGAATGTCTGTCGCGCGTTCTTCTTCTCTCGATCGATTCGCGACGACAACACACCACCACCACCAAAGAAGAAGAAAGGATTCTGAGTTTAAATAAAGAGAGTTTGATGAATTAAATGAAATAAAATTTTTGTTGAAGCAGCCTCCTCAGAAAAAAAAGCTGCTCTCACGACACAAAGGGAGAAAAAAGAGACAAAAAAAATGGAAGGAGGAACACCCACGACAGCGGGTGGTTTGACGCAAACTCTCGTGGCGACTTTGATGCGCGAGAAAGGAGGCTCAGGAAAGCTTTTCTCCCGCTCTGATGAGGATAAAAACGCCAACAACAACGCGCTCGTGGTTGTTGGCGCGGCGGCTCTTTCGGCGTCGTCCGCGATGATGTTGTGGTATTTCGCGTACAAAAAATCGTCGTCTCACATTTCGTCGGGAAATTTGAAAAAAAAGGACTGTGTCAAAGCGTTGGATTTGATTCCGCACCCGGAAGGTGGCTATTTCAGAGAAACCCACAGGTCTGGGGCGACGCCGATGGCGAGTCGAGGGAAAACAGATTCGAACGGAGATTTGGTGAAAACGTCGTCCGGAGGGAATGCGAGGAACACGATGACGTCTATTTACTATTTGATTGAGGATTACCAAGGATTGGTGTGTAACAAGAGCGACCACGTGCATTATTTTCACTACGGGTGTACGGTGCTGTATCACATCGTCAATCCATCCACGGGAGAGTATTACGTCGAACGATTAGGTTCAAATTTGAGTAAGGGCGATAAACCACAAGTCGTTGTGCCTGGAAATTATTTCAAAGCGGCGACTTTAGAGAAGACGAAAAGTTTTGACTTTGCGCTTTTAGGCGAAGGCGTCGGACCCGGGTTTGATTTTCGCGACTTTGAGTTTGTGAGTAAAGAGAAGTTAAAGAGGAATTTGTCGAACAAGAGTAACTTTTTCGTTTTAGAGAGGTTGTGCAAGCCAGGCATCGAAGACACGGACAAGTTTTACGAGAAGACAGATAATAATAATAAGAAGAACAACAAGAATAAGAACAATACGAATAACAATAGAAATGGATCGAGCGATAAGTTGTCGAAAGGAAAAGATATATCAGCTCCCGGTTTGAAGAAAATTCCGACGCCGAAGATAGGTGGAGGACAAAGTACCAACGCAGTAGCAGCGCCGGTGAACGGTGAAGCAAAGTCGCCACAACCACCACTCCCACCCTCGCCGCCGCCTCCGAATGCGTTGCGAACGACACCCAACGGTAATACGGTTTTGGCCGACAGAAAACTCACGCGTTCGATGGCGACCAACCCGCAGATTCGCTTCGACGATATCGGTCAATCCACGCCTCAGTTTAAACCGCCAAAAAATATCAACCGAATCGACCGAGATAACGTGGAAATCACGCCGATGGGTTTGAAAACGAGACCAGAAGAAGACGAAGGCGATAAGTCGTTGGAATTGGAAAGCCCGCTTTAAAGAGAGAAAAATTAATCATAAAACAAAAAGCTGTAATACAAGACGCGAGCTATTCGCTGCATCCCTCCGCGACTTTAAACGTGTGCAAAATTTGTGCGCCCGTATCCGTTCTTGTCGCTTTGCTACTAAAACGTGAAGAAAGTGAGATTTTGAATTATTGTTTGTTATGTATAAATAGTGGACAGTTTTTACAGAGACGACGCGCATCCTAATCACTCAGAGCAGCAACTATCGTTTTTAAGTCCACTCCAAAAGAGCGCTCTTTTGTCGCGAACGAACGTTGTTCAAACCCTCTTCTCTTTCGTTCTCTCTCGTGTGTGATGTGATTTGTGTTCTTGTGTGTGTGTTTCGAATTTTGAATTTTTCCCCGAGCTCCGTTTATTAGTCCGTGCTCGCATCCTTCAACTGAGAAATCCAAATCTTAATCTCGTCCTCCGTCGGCGGTCGTTTGTGCTTCTCCTCGAACATCTTGCACAATCCGTCGAGGATGGAGTTCAACTCCTCGTCTTTGATATCCATTTTTTGTAAGTTTGAATTCGTCATCGTTTCAGAAAGCGGAGGCATTTTTTATAAGGAGAGTAGGAAAGCGTAATACACTGTTAGCATCATATTTCATCCGGGTCATCGTATTTACTTGATCACTTCGTACTTTACATCGCTCCGAAAGACTACTCTATTATGAACACTACTCCATCTATCTAGTTCTATTATTTGAGGTGCTGCGTTTTTTCCTCCGTCTTCAAAGCGCCCCCGCTCTCTCTTCGTCCAACAACTCGATTTTCTTCACCTCCAATCGAAACGCGCCGTCCATGTCGCCTTTGCCGAACTCTAAACCGCCGCAGGCGATACCAATCGATCGCATGTTCCCTCGTCGTCGTAAACTGTCTTTACCACCGATTGTTTGCGACTCCACCACGCCTCCTTTGTAGGTTTTCATGAACTGATCGAGCGGGACGGTGAGTTCGGTCCAGTTCGTACGACCGCTACTACTTTCTTCGCTCGTCGTCGTTTTCGGCGCGAGTAAAAACGCCTGCCACAAATCGTGTTCTCCGTTCCCGAACGCGTCTCTCTCGGTTTTTATCGAGCACACGTACGCTCTGCCGTCGTAGTTTCTCATCGTAAACCGCACGTGCGAAAAATACTCCAAATCTACGTCCTCTTCTTCTTCTCGTTCTTGTTCTTCGCTTTCGTCATCCTTCCTCTCTCTCGACGTTTTCGTCAGTCGCGCCTTCACGTCGTTCCATCCAAAACCGGCGAACCCGGACCGTTTCAAGCTCCGAATCTCTCGCATCTTCTCGTCTCTCAATTGCGGCACCGATGAATCCAAGTTTCCCTCGAACACGACGCTGCCATAACCACCAATATCATCAAAGTTGTTCTCGTTCACGTGGTTCCTCTTTTCCTTCTTCGTCGTCGTCAGAGTTGCTCGACTTCGGCCTCCAAAATCCGCGTCCGAGAACGACTTCCATTTCTTTTTCTCCTCCTTTTCCTCCTTTTCCACGAGATGACACCGACTGAAATCGGCGATCGTAACTACCGCTGGAATCGTCGACGGTGGTCTTTTCGCCGCGGATATAAAACTCCCGAGCATGGATTTGTACATCGTTTTCGTCAGTTTCGAGAAAAAAGACATTTGGATTTTGTTTTTCTCCCAACTGATGAGAAAATCCTACTCTAAAACCCAAACGACAGAAACCTCTCAACAGAGAGAAAAAAAAAAGAAGGATTATTCAAACCGAAACTACTACTACCACCACGCGCGTGTTTTTGTCGCGCGCGTGCGTCTTCCGTGCGCGCGTATATATGATAACGTTTGCGAAGTTGTGTAATCAAAGAGATATTTTTTTGTTGTTTTTTTCTGTTGTTTTTGAGAAAAAAAAATTTCCTCTCGACGGCTCTTTTTGTTTTTTAGCTCGAAAACGGGTGAAGATGGTCTGTTGAAATTGCGGCTTCACACACATTCGACGCTTTGTCTACTCCGCGCGAAAAGAACACACAAAGGCGAGACGACGAGAATACGAAGCTTAAGTGATAAAAGAATACCATGGACGAAGATGAAGAGTACGAGGGAGGCGGAGAAGAAGCAGAACCGGAGATGATCAACAACAACGAAGAAGGGAACGAGGAGGACGAAGGGATGGATGTGGACGGGGACAACATCATCGCCTCCGGGGATCGATCATCACAGTTGGGTGCGCGAGAAGGAGGAGGGAAAAGAGGGAAAGCGGTCCCGAAAGACCAACGAACGACGACACCGTACATGACGAAATACGAACGCGCGAGAATTTTAGGCACGAGGGCGCTGCAAATAAGCATGAACGCGCCGGTTTTAGTGCAATTGGAAGGCGAGACGGACCCACTGGACATTGCGAATAAGGAATTGAGGGAGAAACGAGTGCCGTTTACGGTGAGAAGGTTCATGCCGGACGGGAGTTGGGAAGATTGGGGAGTGGACGAGTTAATCGTGGAAGATCCAGATAGGAGAAGAGGGTTGTGATAACGTACGTAGCTTTTGTTGTATTAAAAATGATTAGTAGAGAGAGAGAGAGAG
>Ga0115557_1003436_pt1 | contig 10347 bp, 7 predicted proteins | sample COGITO_mtgs_1104_FD_87280 | JGI IMG/M metagenome (GOLD analysis project Ga0115557, IMG submission 87280) | Pelagic marine microbial communities from North Sea - COGITO_mtgs_110421 | ecosystem: Environmental > Aquatic > Marine > Epipelagic | place: Germany:Helgoland, sampling site Kabeltonne... | reverse complement strand
CGCGTCGGGGTCCGCGTCATCTTCTACCACCACTTCTGCGAGTCATTATAGCACCAGAAGCGCTCAAAATTACTTCTCTCCACCTTCTTCTTCGAACGCGACGAAAAAAAAGGCAGAAGACGTGTCCTTTCCATTCAGAGAAGAAGAAGAAAGACGACGACGACGTCGATTTTCTTCCTCTTCTTTTGTCGCGAAAGCAGAAAAAGCGGACGCTTCTTCAGAACCAAAAACGACGATTTTGTACACCACGACGCACGAAAAACTCACGATTCAGCGACCATCGTCGTCTTTGAACGAAGACGATGACGATGGTGAGAGTAGTGCGAATAAAAATGTGTCCGTCGCCGTCGCCATCAGCGACTTTGGATTCGATAAAATAGGAGACGTTTTGCAGATTGAGAAGAAGGTGCTCAAAAACTCACAAACAAAAAATGAGTTCATCGAAAACGAAACGTCGTTGGCGACTTTGAAATGGTCCGGGTTTCACAGAACCGCCGCGGATGAGTTATACCACAGTTTATGGTCCAACGTCAACGGGACGAGACATTTGAAATTACCGTTTCCAGTGACGAATGTTCGATTTAACGACGAGATGGTCCGAGAGGCGTACAAACTGTGCGTGCCGAGCGCGAGTATTTTAGAGTGCGAAGCGATCGGAGAAGAAGTGGAGAAGTGTTCGGATTTAATGAACGAAAGTGAATACGAGAAGTTTATCGACCGAGAGTTGGAGGAGGAAGAAAACGCATCGTATAAGAGTTATCCGTAAAATTGCTTATTAGATCTTTAATAGTATGTGTTCTGTGTAGAAGAAAGAACGAAGGCGTGAGAGAGAGTCAACTTTTTCGATTTTATAAAGTATGTATACTTTTATTATAGAGCGGCTTGTTTGTAATTATATATGTACGTGTGTATCCCCAAACTGAATGAGTTCACTTCGTCTTCCGTTTCTTAGATGCCGGCGATGGCGATGACGCTATCGCTTTCGTTTTACCGAGACGCGGCGATTCAACCGCTTTCGTAATCTCCACCCCTTCTTCCACAATTTCTATTTCGTCGCTCGCTTCCCCATCAGTCGCCGCTCCGTCTCCATCCTTCTCCTTTTCTGCACCTTCCGCAACCTTTGGCGTTTCACCTCTCAACTCGAACCCTTCCGGGAACGCATCCTCGTCAAACTCTTCCAAATCCTGATGCACGACGACCAAGTCAAACTTCAGCTCTTGACTGTTATCGTCGACGCATAAAATACCGCCAGACTCCAAGCCTAAATCTTGTAAAGTTCTTTTCCCGATTATCGCGTAGTTTTCCACCTCGTCGTCGTCTAAATCCTCCCCTTCTTCGTGCAACATATCGTCGCCTTTCAAAACCGTAGGTTCGTTCGTGTTCAACTTCTTCTTCAAAACTTTCGAGATGACGTCGGCTAAGGTTGTCTTGGATATGTCGCAACACAATTCGGCGCGAGCGTTTGCGCAGACGACGCACTTTGGGTTTTGCTCGTCTGGCGCGAGCGGTTGCAACAGCTGTCGTCCGGCGTTAAAATTACCGACAAATGTGTATCTAGAGTTTGCCAGTTTAATCAATCTATCGTTTTTGCCCTCTCCTTCTTCTTTTTCATCGAGATGTTTTTGCGCGTTTAAAATCTTCAAAGCTTCGATGACGATTAACCCGGAAACGATGGCGTTGGTCGTAGCTACCGCGTGGACGATGTTCCCGGCCACACCTTTCGCATCAAATCTAGACATGTACTCGATGCCATAATTCGCACATCTCAGTTGCGCCGTAGCGGTGACAAACGCCACCGCGTCGTCGTCGTCTTTATCAAACTCGCTTATTCGGTCGCCTTTTTCAAACAACTTCCCGGCGGACCGAACAAAAATCTCCGACGCTTCCTCCATCGTCCACTTCTTATGCGCATCGCCGTAACCCGTCGTCGCTGTCCGTTCTTCTTTTGTTTTTAACAACGTCTCTGAGTCCAAAGCCTCCGGTTTCTTATCTCTGTTCGCCCACATGTCTTCTCGCTCTAACAAATCTTTGATTTTCTTCTCAAAGACGTACGCAAACACTCGTTTCGCAAACGCCGTCCCGGCCTCGTTCTCTTTCCTCGTAAACGCATCTCGCGCTTCTTCCTCGTCTAAATCGCTCGGATCCTCTTTATTCGCCCCGAACAATCTCGGAAACAACAGATCCGTCGCGAACACAATCGTATGCACGAACGTGCTCGGCGTATCTCTTAAAGTACAAATCGGGAACGACTTTGGGACCGGTTTCGGCGCGCACTCGAAACAGGAACAATACTTCCCTCGCAAGTGCACCGTCACTTGGCCTTTGTACCCAGTCGTCCCGGACTCGACTAACGGCACGTTCGCGGATAAGCACAACCGGTTGACGTGCCTTCTCGCTTCCAGATTGTCCAAACCGTTCAGCACGATGTCAAATTTTTTGAAAAAATCCAACCCAAATCGCTCCTCTTTGATGTTCCCGGTATACGCTTCAATGTTTATCCCCGTTTGTTTCGAGCCCGCGAATTTCTCCACGCTCTCTTTCGCCACTTGACTTTTGCTCATCCCGACGTGTTTCTTTCGGAATAAGAATTGCCGGTTTAAGTTTGAGATATCGATGGTGTCCAAATCTATGATGGAAATGTTTCGGAAACCAGTCAAGGCGAGCGTTTTTATCAACTCGCATCCGATGCCACCGGCGCCAACCATTAAGATGTTTTTCGATAAAGTTTCCGAATCCGTAGACGAGAATAAGAGTTGTTCAGGAGCGAGAGGAGCATCAGGAGTTTCATTATTATTATTGGTGGTGGTGGTGGTGTTGGACGCCATTTTGGTGGTGGTGGTGGTGGTGTCTCAAAGTAAGTCGTGAGAAGGAAGTACTCGTAGTGGAGAATCTGAAAAAAAAACTCAGAGCTGCTTCATATGAACTCTACTACTCTACTACTTCTACTCGCATTAGAAATCCATTTACATATCCAAAACCCGCTCGCTGGCGCGAATGGCTTTGCTAACCCCGGTTCTGCACGCTAAGTGTTTTTCTAAGTGTTTCAAGACCGCGCTGGCGTCTTTTAAGGAATACTTCCCGCGTTTCCAGGTTTTATAAAAGATGTTCCACACGCCGACGTAATAACTGTCGAGGCAATCCCAGACGGAGTTGAACTTGGAGTTCCGGTCGTTTATGTGCTCGTTTAGGAAACCATTCTCGAGGACACGAATGGACCAGCTGGTGAAGGTGACGCCTAACGCGCACATTGGAAACTGTTGGCCTGGGCACCGGGAAAGACGGTGGACAGCCACGGCGTTTCGGCCGAGCGTGACGCCGTTGTTCGCGTTCCCACTCGCGGCGCTCGCCGCGGCGGGTATCGCAGGTGCCGCGTTAAACAATACAAATGATACCATGTTCGCCACGGCTAACGCTCCGCACGCTCTCACATCCGTGCTCGGGTCTTCACCTTGGAAACCGATCGTTTCCCAGTGCTTCCCGACGGCGTCGATTTCCTCCTCGCGATAGTCTCCCGTGAGTTTCGCGTAAATCGTCAACACCATTTTCCGATGCATTTCGTCCGCTTTCTCTAATTCTATTTCGTCTCCTTCTTCCTCCTCCTCGCTATTATGATTATTCTTATTGTTATTACCATCGTTGTTCGTTTTTGTTTTCTCATTCTTCTTCTTTAACTTCTTCCTCCGGTTCCATTTCAACGGCATTTGGCTCAGCGCTAATATCCTCTCCCGTTCGTCCAACAACCGATGGCTTTGCAACGGTTTTATCTGTCCTTTAAACGCGCTCATAAATCTGTCTCGTTTGCTCCTCGGTGGAGGTGCGTGTAACTGTACCATCGTCGTCGTCGCACTCGTCGTCGTACTCGTGGTGGTGGTGGTGGTCGTCGCAGCAGCAGCAGCAGCCGCTCGTTCCACGAGCTCTCTCGTAAAATCACACTCCGGGGAGAGGAAGGAGTCGAGCATTTCTTTCCTCGATTTGAGAAGGAAACTTTCATCATCATCTTCGTTGGTCTTCGTCTTCGTATTCGTAGTATGAGTAGTATTCATTATTGAAGACGTTCTTCACTTCTCAACTTTTCAACGCATCGTCATCTTCACAAAGAAGAGAGTTATTTTAAGAGAGAGAGAGAGAGAGGTGCGTTACTAATATAACGTGTGAAGTGTGACTAACAAAAAAAGTTTTTGCTTTTTGTTGTGTGTGTGTTGAAAAAAAAATCCAAAATTCTTCACTCACTCTTTCTTTGTGAAGATTATATGATTCGACGTAAACGACAGGAGGAGGAGGAGGAGGAAAAGAGACAGAGAGCAGGTGAAGGTGGAGGAAAAAGAAAAGTTCATCCAAACGCATCTTTTTCTTCGTCTTCTCATCGTTTGGTCGGAGTCGTTCTTTTCTTCGCGTCGTTCGCCGTCGTCTGTTCGAAAAGCGTGCGATTTTACTTTGAACATTTCAACAACTCTTCTTTGTCTTTGTCTTTGTCTTTGTCTTCGTTACCACCCGGAAACCCGATGATCTTTTCAAAAGAAGAAGGAAAAGAAGAAGAAGAAGAAGACGACGAAGAAAAGGAGGAGGATACGAATAATAATGTGTTCGGCGATTTGCGCGAGAACGATTTAGTAGAGACGCCTTTCAAGAGATTGCGAAAAACAACAAAAACAACGACGACGATATCGAAAAGTATTTTAACGAAGATGAAAGACTTGCCGATGATGGATATATTTAGTAGCAGCAGCAGCAGTAGTAGTAGTAGTAGTAATAATAATAATAATAAAAAGAAGCAATACGAAACGTGCGCTTTAGTCGGCACGGCGGCTATCGTGACGGACGCGCAGAGAGGCGGCGAGATTGACGCGAACGACGCGGTGTTTCGGACGGACGACGCGCCGACGAAAAGGTACGAACAGTTTGTAGGGAGGAGAGCGACGTATAGGATTGTGAGCGGTGGTGGTGGTAGTAGGAGTAGCAGTAGTAGCAGTACGTCGTCGTTTTTTGAGGACATTGTTTCGTCCGGGGAGGCGGTGAAAGAGAAATCGATTGTAACGATTGGAACGACGATGACCACCACCTCTTCTTCTTCGATGGAAGGCGAAAGCGAGGACGAAAGTGCGGGGGGCAACGGCGACGAGGGCGAAGATCGAAAAGTGATGAAGAAATATACGTCGCCGTTTGCTAAATATCTGGTCGCTTTAGACGACGTCGCGAAGGAGAAAATTCGAGAAGCTTTATCCTTAACCGACGAAGAGAATGATGAGAACGACGACGACGGAGGAGAAGAAGGAAGAGGAGATCAACTCACGCACGCGATCGCTTTGGACGCTTCTTTCGCCGATGCCATCCGCGAAGCGTACACCACCGCCGGTGCGTTACTCAACGACCTCGGCGAAAACTTCAAAATCCGCCAGACGCCACCAGTTGGCGCCTTTGCTCTCTTCTTCGCCCTCTCCAAATGCAACCGCCTCACCTTATACGGCGTCCCGTCTCCGGATTCCAACCGGTTGGAAACGCAGCCGTATTGGCCTCGAAAAACGAAAACCGAAAGTGGGGGGAAACCGACGAAAATTGACATCTTTGGCGATCGAGTGTTGTACGCCTTGGTTCGTTTGTTCGCTTTAGAAGGTTTCGTAGACGTTGTCAACTAATACTACTCTGTCCTATACTCTTGCATATGATGTAAAATTTGCCTTCAAAATCTCAAAGAAAAAAAAAAATAAATTTTCTCCCACACAACAACACCTCGAACAACACAACAACTCTCAATTACGAATAATAATACTAATACTAATGGGACGGCCAAAAGGTTCAAAGAATAAAAAGACGTTGGAGAAGATGAAGAAGACGACGACTCCGACATCGAGCGTTGCTGCTGCTGCGAGTGGTGGTGGTACGGATGGTAAAAGTGAGAAGAAAAGAGGTCGAGGCCGTCCACCGAAGAAGAAGATGAATACGACTTTTAAAACGAAAAGCGCAATTACGAAGAAGAATTTCCCGGTTGTTAAATCGGTGAATTCATCATCATCGAATTCGAAGAAGACGACGAAGAAGAAAAGAGGACGACCGCCGAAAACGCCAGAACCGAAAACCACTTCAGCTGCTCCAGAAAAAGGAATTGTTATTCGTAAAGAGTTTGAGTTGATAACGACCGCGGAAAAGAACAGACTAGACCGAGGCGCCACAGGAGGCAGAGGCAGAGGACGAGGACGAGGCAGAGGTGGTGGCAGAGGACGAGGGCGACCACCGGCGTTGCCGAAAGATGTTGTTTTAAAGAGACTGGTGCTCCAGTCAAAAGGCGTGGAGAAGAAGCGAGGACGAGGGCGACCGCCAAAGACGACTCAAACTTTGACGGAGAAAAGGAAACCGGGGAGGCCGAGGAAAGAACCGTCATCGGCTGCGCCGGTAGCGATTCTACCGAAGAAAAGTCCGGGACGACCGAGGAAGAATTCCGCGAGAGTGATGCCACCTCAACAACAAAAAAAACAATCGCGATCTGTGCCACAGTCTACTCAAACGACGGAGAAAAGAAAACCGGGGAGGCCAAGGAAAGAACCATCGGCGGCTGCGCCAGTAGCGAATCTACCGAAGAAGAGTCCGGGACGACCGAGGAAGAACCCGGCGAGAGTGATGCCACCTCAACAACAAAAAAAACAATCACGTTCTCGAGACGTCAACCTCCACGCACTCGAATCCTTCCCTACTATGGAGATTAACGAAAACGTATCGAGAGCGATGACGTTGACAATGGGTTTGCCGTACGCGGAAAAGTTTGTACCGATTTCGCGCAATGGCGCGTTTAAACCGGCGGTTCGTAAAACGCCGCCGCCGCCGAGTCTCGGTGAAGTCATTGAAACACCGTCAAAGCGCGGTCGAGGACGACCGCCAAAGGAGAAATCAGTAGAGACAAATACAACAACGAACGAAATTCGACAAAAACCACATCAAGGAATCGGGCGTCCTCCTTCAGCGCCCGTTCGTACCGCTACCACAACAACTACCGCTACTACTACTACCAACGCCAAAGCTACCACCACCACTACAGCCGCGCAATCAAGATGGCGGTTGGATTACCACCGCATTGTCGTCACTGGGGGCACTCGAGGCATTGGACGCGCGTGCGCGGAGGAGTTTTTGGGGTTAGGCGCCAAAGTTTTCGTGTGCGGGAGAACGCAAAAGAGCGTGAATGTGGCCGTCTCGGAAATGAGGAAAAAATTCGGCGCGAACAAAGTGTCTGGCATCGACGCCGACATCACGACGAAAGAAGGCCGCTCGAAAGTTTTACTCATGTGCGATGAGTTTTTTGGCGCAAATTCATTCGACGTTCTCGTAAACAACGCCGGTTGGAACAATCGACAGGCGATTACCGCGCAAACCGCTGAAGATTTCCAACAAATCATGGACGTGAACTTTGCCGCGCCGTACTTCATGTGCGTCGCCTCTGCGGAAAGATTATACAGATCTTCGAAAAATCCTTCCGTCATCAACGTTTCCTCAGTCGCTGGTTTATCATCCACCGGTTCTGGAGTCGCTTACGCGGCGAGTAAAGCAGCTTTAGCACAACTCACGAAAACGCTCGCGTGTGAATGGGCCCCGCAAGTGCGGTCAAACTGCGTCGCCCCTTGGGTCACCAAAACGGAGATGTTGGCGAAAGCGTTGAAAGCAAACGCGAACTCGTTGAGAAAGGCGGAGAAGAGTACGCCGTTAGGACGTGCAGCGGAGGTGACAGATATTGCGGCGGCGGTTGCTTTCTTGGCCATGCCATGCAGTCGATACATTAACGGGCAAATCATCGCCGTCGATGGTGGTTTGTTGTGCGAAGCGCATCAAGGCGACTGCGCTCGAGTCGGACCTTTAGCTCGTTAAAATAAATTTCGATTGATTGAATGATTGATGTTATTATTTTATCGTTATTGTTTTGTAATTAAGGCCTACTACATTAATACTCTCTACTATGTTGCTATAAGATAATATATATATCAAACTTTCTCCGCGGTTTCTTTCTGTGGTGGTACTTCTCCCGCGTTGGTAGCATGTGCGGGCGCCTCCGGGACTTTTTCGCTCGGCGCGTTTGGCATCGCGCCTAATGGTTTTTCCTCCGGCGCCGCCGGTAAAGGGTCGTCCCTTAAATAACTCGGAATCTCCCCATTTCCAATCTCATTTTCCAAATCTTCTTCTAAATCCAACTCTAACGCGTCTAATTCGTCCATCAGCCCGTCCTCGTCTATATCCTCCGGCGTCGCGTACGACTGTCCGAGAACCTCTTGCACCTCTTCGTTATACTCTAACAAATCCGCCATTTGGTCGTTCAACGAGTCTATTTTATCGATATCGAATTCTTTTTGTTTAAATTGCGTCTTCAACTCTTTCGACGCCGCTTTCATCGCTCGCACCGTATCCACGGTCGCCTTGGCGTTTTCCGTCGCGAACGCCACCGAGTCGACGTTGTATTGTTGCGAATACAACTGGTCTCGTTGGTGTTCGTACATTTTCTTTTGCTTCAAGATAATCAAGGCTCTTTTCTTTACCGCGTCTTGCGATGGTCCGGGTCGAATTTTCTTAATCTGGTCTCGTGATTTTGCCAATTGTTGGTCGATCAGTTTGATCTTTTGGTCGATTGACTGTGCGCGAGCGTCCAACTTTTATTTGTTTAATATTAGAGAGAAGAAGAGAATGAAAATGAAGATGTCAATTCAATTTGTTTTGTGTTGTGTTGGACGAAGAGAAATGAATGAGTTTTGATGGATGCGCGACGAGAAAAGAAAAAAGAAGACAAAGACAAAGAAGGAGACGAAAAGAAGAGAGAAGTATTACCTTGCCGGTCGTTTCCTCCAACGAAGGCGCTTCCACCGTCTTTTTCACTCCGAACAAGCGTTTCATTTTAGTTAGAGAGAGTTTGTTCTGTCTGTCCAATACTCTAATTGTTGTGAGGACGAGGTGCCTTCGGAAAAACAAGAAGAAGAAGAAGGAAACTTTCTCGAATACGTTGGCACAGTTGATGTAAATGGTGACTGTGTGTAAATTTTTTTTGCTTTTTTTCAATCTCCTCTTGTTTTCACCACGTGGCTCTTTTTCCGAAAAGACCAACAACAAGATTTTTTGTTTCTTGGCCACGAGAGAAGAAGAAGAAGGAAAAAGAAAAAAGATTCTGGAATCTTCACTTTTATAATATCCAATCACATAATACACATACTCAAAATGTCTATCGCGCAATTAGGATCTACGACTGCGGTAAGTGTTCTATATTTCGTGTCGCGATTTTCATTCTTCTCGCTCGATTCAACGTTCGCATCTTTGTGAGAAGAGGAGTACGCGCGGCGGACCGATTTTGGCGCGAAAATTTTGTCTTCTCTCTAATCTCTTCTCGGTAGTTGAGAAGAAAAGAGAAGATAGATTACCCATCGCGAGAGACAAGATCGTGAACGCGGAAGGCGCATCGCAGTGGTTCGAGGACGCGCACGAACGAGAAAAGCGAGCGTAAATGTGTATCAATTATACTCGCGCGCACCTTTTTTATGCGTTCAGGAATCGTTCTCGATGTCGCGTTTAACAGAGAGTTTTACTTAAACGCGCGATTAAATTCGAGAGGGACCACTCGTCGTAGTGGTTCTTTGAGAGAGCGAAGGAACACGTGTCCTTTTTTGGTCTCAGAACGACACGTGCGACGAATGGACGGGAAAAATTTCTATCCATTTTACAAAAAAGATTAGTAAAAGTATACTCACCTTTAGATATCTCTTTCTATGCCACTCGTGTTATTATTAAACAGGTCAACACCCGCTCCCTCGCGGGTAAGAATTTCATCGGCTCCAAGGTGTCCTCGGTCACCAACGGCTCCAAGGTGCAAATGTCCAGGTGGAAAGGCATGGACGAGGACATCTCCGACGACCAACAAGACATCGCCAGAGGAAGAGACATGGTCGACTCCAAGTTTCAAGGTGGCTTCGGTATGGGCGGTACGCACAACGCCGTCATGTCCTCCACGGACTACATCTCCCAAGGCCAAAAGAACTTGGACAACTTGTCCGTCGATGGTAACAACTACTACATCTCCCCGTCCTTTTTGGACAAGACCGCCGTGCACGTCGCGAAGAACTTTATGGACTTGCCGAAGATCAAGGTTCCGTTAATCTTGGGCGTCTGGGGTGGTAAGGGTCAAGGTAAGACTTTCCAGTCGAACTTGATCTTCGCCAAATTGGGCATTTCACCGATTGTCATGTCTGCTGGTGAATTGGAATCCGGTAACGCCGGTGAGCCGGCCAAGTTGGTTCGTCAACGTTATCGCGAGGCGTCCGACATCGTCAAGAAGGGTAAGTTGTCTACCTTGTTCATTAACGATCTCGATGCCGGGGCCGGTAGAATGGG
>Ga0115557_1003432_pt1 | contig 10353 bp, 7 predicted proteins | sample COGITO_mtgs_1104_FD_87280 | JGI IMG/M metagenome (GOLD analysis project Ga0115557, IMG submission 87280) | Pelagic marine microbial communities from North Sea - COGITO_mtgs_110421 | ecosystem: Environmental > Aquatic > Marine > Epipelagic | place: Germany:Helgoland, sampling site Kabeltonne... | reverse complement strand
GGAAGGACAGGGAGGTCGACAGAAAAGATCAAATGATGTATGTCACAATTATTGCTTAATGAGAAGATATCTTGAGGATTAACTGGCCTGATTGCTGGCGTTGAGAAAGGATAGGAACACAGAAATGCGGTTTTGAAGGGGGTTTGTGCAGTGAGCTGTGTAGGGAGGGAGTACCACCGACGTTCCGCAAACAAATAATATAAAATAGCCAAATGTGCTTTATTGAACCACCCTGCACCTTCCACATCTTGCCAGTCTTTCTTTTTCGGTATCACAGTCTTAGATGAAACTGATCGCTCGTTCATGTTCCTCCTCCTTATCCCCACTTTTGAGGACACAGAAAATATATCTACCTCCACACACACACAGCAGATTCTCAACGTACCGGGTGCATGAAGAAATTCCGTTGAAGCTGGAAGAACGGGTCGCCTCGCTTGTATCCTCCGGAGGGTTTACCCCAAGATGGCTGGCAAATCGTTTGACACCCGAAAAAGGCCCAGAAAAGAAAGAAACGACGAGATTTACAATCAAACGCTCGCAACAGAACATGTTCATGTACTCTGAGATGATGACAGCCCAGGGCGGAACAAAGTTGGAGAACTCTGATGTTGATGTTGCTACGACCACATTTGAGTGCGATTCGAAAGATTTCTTCCCGCTATTTGAGAATCCAACGGCGGGTGAGTATCTCTACTACACGGCGCCTGTAACTGACTTTCACCCTGACGTTTCTGATGCGCTTGCTGATTTGCCCCTTTCCCTGGATGGCGAGACCTACCCTCCATCTATTTGGGTATCTTCTCCTGCATCTGCGACCACTGCGTTGCATTACGATGTGTGTGACAATATTCTGGTGCAGATGAGTGGATCAAAGCGATTGACAATGTTCCCGCCCCAAGCCTTTAAGATGGCTGAAATGTATCCTGACGCTCACCCTCGAGCAAGGAAGAGCGGAAGGGTTGTCCGAGAAGGGTGTATCGACAGCACTAGGGACGATTGTCTCGGAGCGAAAATTCCGATTATCGATATTGTTCTGCGTCCCGGTTCTTGTGTCTTTATTCCAGCATTTCATTTCCACCAGCTGGAGGTGATTGATGATAGCACATCAATAACCATCAATAACTTTAGTACGAGTCAAGCGCAGCTCCTAGGCTCGCAGATTTTGGCGTTATTCCCTCCTATAGTCATAGATTTTGGAAGAAGAAAAAATCTCCCTGCTCCTGCTTTAAATAGCAGCGAACGTCGGCGCGCTCGACACAGCCGTCGACGCAGTCCTGGTCGACTACCTCAAACTCTCGACGATGAGTCGATTGCTCATGCAATTCGATTGATTTCTTCAGAGCTGCACCCTAGGATATTTCGCACAAACGACGATGCGACGCGATATATAATTGATAATTTGTTGTTAAGTCGTTTCCGCCCTTTGTCCCCGAGAGATAGAGACAGCGGCGGCAGCGAAAACACCGACAGTGGCAGTGCTCATGACAACATTAATTGTAACTATGACAGTGACCCACCCCGATTGTCTCTCTGCGCCTCCGGCTGTGACGGTTTAGCAAGTTTATTTTCCGAGCTGGTGAAAACGCTGGTCGAAGAAGGGAACAATGACGCAACAGGGGCCGACCACATCTCCCAGCTTGTGTACCTCCACGCTGTTGAAAAGTGGATTATTACACTCGCGCAAAATGACACCAGTAGAATCCTCCCAGTTTTGTCTAGACTCGAGAAACTTCCACTCGCAAAATAAGTAGACTTAAAAAAAGGAAAAATTGCCACCTAAACATAAAACCGCCAAGACGAAAGGCTTCATTTTCTATCCTACTCATAACTTTTCCCTCTGTTCTCCGTTTCCATTCGTACCTCGCATTTCGCATTTTGTTCTCTTCACTTCTTCGCACCCATCAAATAATTTACAGGGGCAGAAGAAAAAGTGAGAACCATGATCATGATCATTACCTCTAATACTCAAGACACTTTTCACCCCCAGCTCATCATCATCGCTTCTTGAAATTGTATTTCTTTCTCTCGTAGAACAGATCGGTCTTGCTACTGCCAAGGTTTATAACTTTAGGGCAGCCGTCCCTGTCCTTCTCGCACTGCACACATTCCCTACAATAAAAAGCGTCCGCCACCCCGGCTGCTCCACAGATGACGCACTTGCCCTCCTGCTGCCCGTAATCACACTCATCACATATCCTCACCAAAACCGACGGATTCACAAAACTGTCACAGATTGGACACTTGCCATTACATTTTTCGCACAGACGACCGATCGCCGTTCCCGGTTGTTTCCGACATAACACAAGATCAGGATGGTGTCGAGACATTTCTCTAGCAGAATGACAGAGCCACCTGGATTTTAACGCGCGAAAACAAGAAATGAGCTCACAGGTGGAAAGTTGTAATAGCCAGGAAAACTCGCCGAAAGCCACACCCAAAAAAGGGGCGGCAAACCAAACTTTCCGGCGATTTTTAAAATTATCCCGTTTCGGCCAGCCACTCTCAATCACCTGAATCACCTGCGCCTTCGCGGTTGACAATCACCCACCCAGAAGGATGAGCCACAACACTTCGGCAGGACCAGCGCGCCATCCATCCCTCTCCCCCCTTCGTAAGACCTCGCCAATCCCCGCAGCTCGCCACCCATCTCTCTCCCCCCTGCAGAACAGCGTTGCCGTCGACGGCAGTTCCAACGGGGGTAACTTGGGCAACTCGGGCTCCACTGCTTTGGCTTCCTCCCCTCATCAATCTCATCAATCTGTTGCAAACGAGACGCAGAAGCAAAACCTGCCCCCCCTTTTGTATGAGTCCATCGAGGCCGCTCCAGACGGAACCGTGTTCACCGCTTTGGATCTTGAGCGCTACGACCCGCACTATGGGACCAAGAATGGCCTCAAGATATCCGATGAGATTTTATGGGACGACAATCTGCTGAGCAAGATCAAGCGTAAGAAGCCCCAGCCCTGCAACTGCTACGAGGACGAGGATGGCGCTTGCAAGGACTCGGCGTGCCTCAATTTTGCCATGAATTACGAGTGCGGGGGCTGCAACTGCCCCGCGGGGAACTCCTGCCAGAACCGGAAGATAGAGAGGCGTCAGTGGAGGAGTGTGGAGGTCTTCCGCTGCGGAGAGAAAGGGCTCGGTCTGCAGGCCGGCGAGGACATCAGAAAGGGTGAGTTCATCATTGAGTACGTCGGCCAGGTCGTCGACATCAAGATCAAGGACAAGCTCTTCCACGACTACCGCAAGATGTCGATGCTCTACATCCTCCAGCTCGACAACCGATTCATGATCGATGCGCGCAAGAGAGGCGGCATCGCCCGCTACATCAACCACTCCTGCAGGCCCAACTGCACCATGGAGATCTGGACTGTCAAGGGAATCAAGCGCGCGGCCATCTTCCCAACTCGCGACCTCAAGAAGGGGGAGGAGATGACCTTTGACTATGAGTGGGAGCTCTACCCAGGGCGCCCTCTGACAAAATGTCACTGTGGGGAGGACTGCTGCCGTGGCTTCCTGGAGAAACACTCAGAAATCGACTTGAAGCGTGTCTCTCCTACCTTCGAGGAGGATGAGGACGAGGACGAGCCCGGGGCGTACCGCTTCCCGACCGACGAGGAGAAAGCGTACACCACGGAGCTCGTGGGGAGGAAGGTCCGAGTCTACTTTGGCGGAAATTATGAGTTCTACGAAGCGAAAGTCTCCTCTTACGATGACAGTGCCAGTAAGCACGTTCTACTGTACATCGCTGACCAGGAGCAGGTGAGAGCACATCGATGACGTCGATGACGTCGCACATCGATGACGTCGATGACGTCGCACATCGATGAACCAACGTTGCACAACGATTCTCACACACACTTTACTCACTTTTTTGAACCCCTTCAAAATAAATAAATTCCAGGTCTCTGAACGTCTGTCTGATTCCAAATGGCAAATATTTGACAGCCAACTGAAGAGCAACAAGATCATCAAGAAAGACGTCGCACCGACGCTGCTCCCCAAATTCAGCGGCGCCACCCCGACTAATCTGACCAGCACTGTCGAAATTCCGGTCGCTCCTCATATCCACGACGTGCTCATGTTCAAGAATATTCAGATGAAAGTTCAGGAGTTCAGCGGACAAAAGATCCGGCTCACGACGGAAATCGTGCGCAAGTCTGACATGGAGTGGTCTGAAACTCACCTCCAAGCTATTATGAACGTGGATAAACGTCCCTTGGTGCACTACTTCCTCTACAAACTCGCTGGCCCAAATCCCAGCCTGGAGGCAACTTTGAACTTTGTCGTCAGCCAGATCGAAGCTATCTCCAACACCATCCTATCTTCCAAACAAACAAAGACGCACAAGATGGTCATGATAATCCCTTCGTCTGTTGTGCAACCATTCAAAGCCAAAACCCAGCAAATGCAGCAGAGCAGGTTGAAAGGGGCGACATTGCAATTCAAAAGTCCAGCCAACAAACGCGCTCCTTTTGCTTTCCTGTCGATATTTGCTTCGGACGAGCCCTCCTTGTTGAAGATCCTGCAAATTCTCAACAGCGAGTTCAACACTCTCGCTCATCCTAACGGAGACTATCCGACCCTTCCCAGGAACCACCTTCTCTATCCCCGTCACTTTGGGTACCTCGTTGATCCTGTTCAAGTGTCCGATCTTGAGCTTCTCAAGGACAAACGCATAATATCGTGCGACTACGGCGCTTTGATTGCAGACTTTGAATCTCGGTTCGACTGCTCGATCCACATCATGGAAGAAACACCCCTGAATCTCATCGATAACATCGATAACAGCGACTCAGAGAACAAGACGAAGCGCGAGGTCTATGTCAACAGTCGCGACGGAACCTTCGCCAGCTTGGACCACCTTCACATTATTCGCAATGAGCTTCAACAGATAATCGTCAACATTCAGATGGGTGCTAAGTACGTGTCCATCCCCAAGACATTTCCCGCTCATGACCTGAGCAAACTCCCAGGATTCGGCGACTTTTCGTTCTTTCACTATGTCAAAACGACAACTGGCGTGCAGATCTCCCGTGATATTCTCTCTGATTACCGGTTCATTTTCTCTCCCCCCCAAGGTCCCGCGATTACCACCCCCTTCCCTCGCAAGCTCTCTGACATGGAGTGGGCGGAGAACCTTTTCAAAGCTCAGATGGCTCTCATTAAGCGTGCCAATAGAAGGAAGCAACGGTGGTGCTTTGGCGGTTCGCCACGCTATACCTACCAAGCAGCCCAGCTGAACATACAAAATGCGAATCTCTTGAATTCCAACAAATTGAGCGCCTTCACACGCACCGCAGCTGAGACCACCATTGCCTTCACCCAGCTTGTCAACAAGCTCAAGCTCCCCCAATCGACCGCTTACCACGCTGCGTTACTCTGCCACAAGTTCTACAGCACGAAGATGGCTTCATCTCCTAATGCCATTGAAGATGCGACCAACATTAAGATCAGCGACGTCTTCCTTGCGACACTGTTTATTGCGAACAAGTCGCAAAAATCTGTCAAGTGGCGCTCCGCCGACAAAATCTTGCAGGCATACTACCAACAGCTACACCCCTCCGATTCCTTCGACATTGATTCTCCATCTATCCAGACTGCCATCAACAAAATTATTACCTCGGAGTCGGAGATCCTCACCATTATTAACTACCAGACATGCTTCCCCGGGATCAATTGGATCGCAACACGCATGGAAGACGTGATGCGCAAGGTTGCTAAAAATCCCAAAAAGATGGAGGAATACAACGAGAAAATAACGAAGGCACTTCAGGTGGCTCTCTGCGGACCGACGCTGGCCGCAGGCAGCTCCCTCCTGCTCGTGCACCGCCTCGAAGCAATCGTTGTGGGCTGCTTCGCTCTTGTTTCATCTCACATTGAACACGTCGAAAAACTCATTATCGCGTTCCAGCTGAATTGGCGGGAGGTCTATGAGACCGCCAAGATTGTTCAGGGCGCTATTGCTTTTTACGGCGACAAAAAACACCGGGACACCAACCATCGTGAGGTCGTTTCCACGCTTAGTAAGATCCAATTCCACTGGGGCAAGTTCAATGAGTTCTGTCAAACTATAGAGATTGACGCCCCTCTCAATCTGAATGTGAGTGATAATGAATTCGTGAACAAGGACAACATGATACGGAAAATCAACGACGAGATGCATGACGGCTGCAAGTGCACCCTCGACGTGTCGGCAGCTAGATCAATTTCTATGAGTAGCCTCCACGAGATGGCAACCAAAACCTCCTGCACAGCAGTCCATCCGATTGATGATAGAACCCTCGAGATTGTTGGCAAGCGCAAGAACGTTGACATGATGGTTGAATTGCTCAGATCGACTTTGAAGAAGTCGAATAATCGACCACCGCAGGTCCAGTACAAAAGATTGGGCGGAAACTCGCCTCAATTTGGGGGCGACTACGACGCAAGCACGACGAACAATCTTGTTAACATCGGATCGTCGCGAAAGACTGGTGATCTGGACCACGTTTTAGTAAAAAATAAACACCTTACTCGTCACAATCTTGACTATTTTCTCCCGGGCCGGTTAGGAATTGACGGCGTTCCTAACCTGCAGAATATTTACCCCCTTCACAAGGAATCTATGACCAACCCCATGGTCCGCAAAAGCGGCAACAGAAATAGTAGCACAGCCCAGGACGATGCTGTGAGCTTGTTACTCGGAGACAACGACAGTAACTCATTCGATGTGACCCTCGCTCTGCACCAGTATCCTCCGGCGAAGAGCAGGAAGCGCGAAGTAGAGTACGCCGGCTACATGGGATACAGCGCGACAAATTTGAATGCAATGCAGATTTTGTATCAGATGCATTACCAGATGAACAGCAGCTTCGGGCATCCCAATTTTGTCTTACCAATTGGACTTGTGACCAATTCTGAGGATTCGGGTGCTGCAGCATCTTCATCTACCACCGCAGCACCAGTTTCGAAGCCTCAGAAGGCGGAGGAGAGTAAGGAGGAGACAGCGGATGATGACTTCGGACTCAGTTTCAACGATGATGACTTGATGGGAAGAATGTTCGAAGACAGCAATAAGAAGCAGAAGCTGGACAGTGAGCTTGATTTCACTTCTGACTTCAACTTCGAGGACGAAATGCTGGGAGAGGACGAGGAGGAAGAAGATGACGACGACGACGACAACGAAGATGATGGCGAAGGGGAGGATAACGAGGAGGAGAAGGAAGAGAAAAGCGAGGGGAACAGCAAAAAGAGGAAGCGCGGAAACAAGGATGAGAAGAAAAGACGATCCACTCCCGGGCCAACCAAAAAAAAGCTCTCTGCCTCAGAGGCTTCCAAGCGAGAAAAGCTCTTCTTATTGACCGACCAGCTTCCTATCTCGCTGACTAAGATCTGCAAGTTGCACAGCAAACAGCACAGCAAAAAAAGTAAAGACGGCAAATTCGAGCTAATCTCGCCCGTCGTCTTCAGGAGCATTTTCCGCGATATTTTGAGAATCATCCAGCACGTTCATGCGAACAGTATGGTCTTGCGCACGTTCGAGCTTGGTTCTTTTGTCTTCGATGCGGCTGGGACACTGAAATTATCGGGAGTCCAGAACTTATCTGTCATTAGTGACGACAAATCAAGGGTGTCCGATGGTTTGAGGAGTTGTAGCAGAAAGAAAAAACCTGCTGTTTACAGCTCTAGCAATTTGAGCAACACTGCTCCCGAGATGATTCTGGGTTCGAGAATTTACACTCAGAACACCGATTTATGGAGTGCTGCTTGCGTGCTGTCCGCACTGTTAATAGGGAAGCCACTCTACAGCGGGAAAGACGAGGCCAGCATCATGAAGAGCATTTTCAAGATCTCTGGCAGCATCTCGCGCGAAAATTTCCCCAATGGCAAGAAATTTCCCAACTACAAAAAATACCAGCTGGAGGATAAGAGGTATAAGGAAGGCATAGCTAAAGCGTTTGCGGGAATGATGGGGGCGGAGGCGGCCGAGGCCTACTCCGGTGCTATCAAATTGTTGGCGAGGATATTGACGCTGGATCCAATGAGCAGATTGAGCGCTAGTGACTGTCTCGTGGACGAATACTTCCTCAAGGGAGCTGACGAGGAGTCCAGGGCGTTTTCGACGGAATGGACGAAGCTCCGCGAGAGGTCTGCTGGCGGAAAGGAGGGAGACGTCTCGAAAGAGGAGGAGGCCATGTGGTCAGCCATCCGAGCAGCGCAGAACGGCAAACCGCAGAAAGGCGGGCAAGCGAAGTCGTCGCAGCAGCAGCAGCAGCAGCAGCAGAGCAATGGAGTGGCGGATAACATGGGATTGTACGACTTTTAGTAACCTGTGATAAATGGAATATTTGATAAAAAAACCCTGAAAGGAAAGTGGAAAGAAAAGAGCCGAGCCCGGTTTGTGCACCTCCGCCAACAAAACTCAATACATTACCCGGTTATCACTTGCAATACAGCTTGCGTCATCGGCCGCCAAACGACTTTATCGCCAATCTTCGTCGAACAGCAGCTCAGACCATCTTCATCACTGACGCAACCTGCCATCATCTTCAACTTTTTCCTGACTCTTTATCTCTTAGCCCATGTCACCTCCAATTAACCCACCAGAGTCATTTCACGTCATTTTACGTCATTTCAAGTCGTCCCAGTCCGCGACACACCATACCAAATCATTCCACACCATTCCACGTCAACGTCATCGTCACACGTCATCGTCACACGTCATCGTCACACGTCATTCCAAGTAATTTACTTTACTTCCCACTCACCAGGTTGGTGCTTGTCGTCTGGGCTCTGCCGCCAGACCCACCAGCCCTGGAGGAGTTAGTGGGAGGGCGGTTCGGGTTATGACTATTGTCTCCTCTGATACCTCCTCTGGTGTCCGTGTTGTCGCCCCTGTTGATCTCCCCCCCTGTCGTGTTATCGAAACCGTTGCCACCGTTTCCGCTCTGCTGCACCACCTCCCTGCCATTGCCATTGCCATTGCCTCCGCCGTTCCCATTGTTGCCTCCATCCTGGCGATAATCGCCAGTGGCCTGCTGCTGCCCTCCCTGTGTGTTGTCCACGAGGAGAGGTCGCTCCGGTGGGAGCCTGCTCCTCTCCTGCTGGAGATTGAGCACGGTCCAGTCGAACATGTTGTCGTACTGGAAGCCCTTTCTGTAGAAGAGCTCCTTGAAGAGGCGTTTGAGGTAAGCGTAGTCCGGGCGGTCCTCGAAGCGGAGGCTGCGGCAGTACTCGAAGTATGACCGGAACTCGGTGGCATACCCCTTGCAGAGCTGCTCAGTGGAGGTGCTCATTTTCCTGTCCATTATTCTCTCGTATTTCTGCTTCTTTGTGTTGGCCTTGAGCCCCTGCCAGGGGAGGCTGCCCCTGATAAAATACATCAGCACGTAGCCGAGCGACTCCAAGTCATCTCTCCTGCTCTGCTCGATCCCAATGTGCGTGTTGATGGACGCGTACCTCGCAGTTCCAGTAAGATTCTTGTTCTCTCTGTAGGGGATGTGCTGGTGGGAGCGTGGGTCCCTGTACTTCTTTGCCAGGCCAAAGTCGATGATGTGGATGACAGACTGCCGCTTCCCGAGCCCGATCAGAAAGTTATCGGGCTTCACATCTCTGTGGATGAAGCTCTTCGTGTGCACGTACTCCAGCCGACCCAGCAGCTGGTCCGCTAGCATCAGCACAGTTTTCAGCTGGAACCGACGACCGCAATAATTGAACAGATCCTCCAGGGAAGGTCCGAGTAAGTCTATGCGGATTTTGAGTGCGTAGTTTTGAGTGCGTAGTTTTGAGTGCGTAGTTTTGTGTGTGGAAGATTTATGTGTAAGCGAAACGATAACGATAAAAAAAGGGCCCAAACAACCCAAACAACCCAAACAAACCCAAACAAACCAAACAACTCACCTAACACCATCACATTGTAGTCACCCTCAACACCATACCACCTCACGTTGGGTATACCCAACCCGCCGTGTAAAATTCTGTAAATCTTACTCTCGTAGAGCAGCTGGGGGTGCTTCGTCTTCACGCTCTCCAGCTTGATGGCGACCTCCTCCCCAGTTGTCATGTTGGTGCCCAAGTAAATGTCCCCAAAGGACCCAGAACCAATCTTGCGCCCAAGACGGTACTTTTTGCCGACGCGGAGCTCCATTTTAGCTGAGAAGGGGGAGTAGGTATATGCAAGGGAGAAAAAGGGGCGGGGAACTCCGAACAGAGAGTGGGAGGGAGTGTAGGAGAGGGGGTCCGGAGAGCAGGTGGAAAGTGGGATTCACTGCTGAGGCTGTGGGGGTTCAAGGAGTTTAGTTTAAGTGTGCGCCGAGTGAACACAATCCAACTGCTGCCTCTGACTCCTGCACTCAGAGGGAGCAGGCAGGG
>Ga0115557_1003424_pt1 | contig 10370 bp, 5 predicted proteins | sample COGITO_mtgs_1104_FD_87280 | JGI IMG/M metagenome (GOLD analysis project Ga0115557, IMG submission 87280) | Pelagic marine microbial communities from North Sea - COGITO_mtgs_110421 | ecosystem: Environmental > Aquatic > Marine > Epipelagic | place: Germany:Helgoland, sampling site Kabeltonne... | reverse complement strand
TTGTTGTTGTTGTTGTTGTTGTTGTTGTTGTTGTTGTTACTCGTGTTGTTGTTGTTCGTGTTCGTGTTGCTCTCGAGGTTGTTCTCTCCGTCGCCGCTACCGGCACCGGCCGCGGTGTCGCTGGCGCCGTGTCCAATCATGTTATGCATGTTGTTGGACCCGTTCGGATAGTTTTGAATTTTCATGAAGTGTCGATCGAAAGTCGTGATCGCGTCTCGTTCGGCAAAGCCTCGGTCGCGAGACCCGTCCAACTCTACCCGCAAATTCTCCGGCGCAAGCCACGGTTGAAACCCTTCCGGGGCGTTTTTGCTCAACGCCGGCGAACGAATCATTGTTCCTGGAGACGCGCGAAGCTCTAACGTCGCCATATCAGTCAAATCCTCCTCGAAGACATCCACTTTCCAGCTTCCGACGGCGAAACCGTGAATGGTAGAAAAATCTGGGACGTGGTGAAAATCCCAGTGTAACGTTGGTTGTTGCCCGTTATCAAAGTGCATTGGCGCTGTAATGACTAACGCGTTGATTAAATCGTACGCCGTGGCGTTTTTATTCACAGCAACGATCGTCGGAGGAATCCGAATGGAGTTCGCTTGACTCCTCCTCGCTTTTTGCGTTATCGTGACGGTTATTTTGATTCGCCCGACGTCCGGGTTTTTCGTGTTCTTGTTCTGTTCTTGTTCTTGTTCTCGTTGTCGTTGAAGCGCATCCGCTGCTGCGGCCGCTTCGTCGCCTTCCACCACCACCGCTGTCGTCGTCGTTGTTTTTGCCGATGTGTCTTTTTTGTTGTTCGTTCCGTTTGAGTTCGCTCCCGCTTTTTGCTTATTAAACGGCGACTCCACGACAACCGTTTCCGAGGACACGTTCGAATTCTTGTTCAGCGAAAACGTGTTGTCATCTTTCGCGTTATTTCCATCGGCGTTATTGTTCGATTGCTCCTCGGTGTTATTGTTCGATCCACCTCCGTTGTTGTCGATGTCGCTCTCCGCGTTGTTTCCGCTCGGCCCTTTCTTCTTGCGCATAAAATTCACCGGAATCTTCCCTCTCTTGGTCGCCCGTTTAATCAACGGCGACGTGACTTTCGCCGTATCGTCTTCGCCTTCTTCTTCTCTTTTTCTTCGCGTTTTTGTCGTCGTCGTCGCCGTTTCGTTTTCGTTCGAGTTCTTGTTCTCGTCGTCCTCTGAATCGTCGTCGTCGTTCTTTTTCTTCTTCGTATTCTTTGTCTTCTTCGCCGTCGTCGTTCTTCCGCCTCCGCTTCTTTCCGATACCAATCCTTCTCGTCGTCGGTGTCGTTGCCGTCGCTCCAACTCTTCCTCTCGTTCCCGTTGCTCCTCCACTTTCAAACGCATTCGTCTCCGTTTCGGTGCTCTCACTTTCACCGTTCTCCTCCAATCTCTCGGTTTCGCCAGGCTCACCGAAAACCGTTCCGGCATCCCTCGCGCTCGCACTTTTTGTAAATAGTGTTTCCGTTCCTTGGAGAGATTTTTGGCGATTATTGCCACCGGGTCTGGTATCCGTTCGGTTTGCGGTAACGGGGCGATCGTGTCTTTGTTGGCGAACCCTTTGTACGTGCTTTTTATCGCCGGGCATCGTTCGCAGAGCGCGAGGACGGATTGGACTCTGATCATTTTTCTTTCTTCTTCAATGTGATTGATTCGGGTCCCGGTGTTGTGACTCATCGTCGGTCGTTTTCTGCGCGCGTTCTTTTCAAGATCAACGCGCAGAGAGCGACGACGGAACGGGACGAGATGATGATGTTCTCGTTCGATTCCTTCGTATATAACAACACGCAGACTCACACTCGCACCAACACCGAAAAAACCAATCGCGCTTCCGTCCTCTCCAAATCTCTCGAACGGTTCTTCCGAAACGAAGACAGAAACAGCGAGAGAGTTCACGCGTGCGTTCACGCTCGACCAATTTGTGTTCGTTTCAGAAATTGGTTTCAAATGACGAAAAACGCGTCCGTCTGTTGCCTCAGTTTTGAAATTTTTTGTGCATTTCTAAAGGGCGAATAAAACGACCGCTGCGCGACGCGATACGCGCGCTCTGCCGTATATCGCCGCGCTCTCGACGTTTTTTTTCAAAAGGAAAGAGTGTAGGAGGAGTTGTTTGGAGAAGAGAAGGTATGCGATGATGATGAAAATGATGATGATGATGAACTTTGCGTTCGTCGTCGCGACTGAACTTAAAAATTAAATACGTACGTTTTTAAATCTAGACATCTAGACACATATAATAAACACGCGCGAAAAGCCTCCTCGTCTTATTTAAATTGTTGTCGTTGTTGTCTCTCGCGCGTGTGGAGGAGAAACGCGCGCGCGTTTCTTCTCTCTTTTTCTCTCTCTCTCTCTCTCTCTTTTCACCCTCTCTCTCTCTTACTCTTACTCTCTCTCGTTTTTTATCTAAAATCAAAAATCTTCGCTCGTCGAATTCGTTTCCAACCACCAATTCGTCGATATTCATTCTATTCTGATTTGATTGCTATGGTTATATTTCTTACTTTATGCTCGTTCTTCTCGTTCTTTCTCTCTCTTCTCTCTCTGTTTTTGTTTGCTCATTATATTAACACACATTTGTACAAAGTTTACAAGCCAGATCGACCCCAGACGACCAACGCCAACGAGAAGGAAAAGCAACTCAAAATAGCCCCCCACGCGACGTCGACCAAAAACGGTTCGCCCTCCGCGACTTGCGCGACGACGTTTTGCGCCGCGTGCGAGGCTTCCGGGGAGATGACGGTGGCAGCAATGAGAGCGGTGGTAGCGATGGCGGTCTGTTTGATACGTTTCGTTGTTCACGGTATCGTTTGAGAAAGAGAAGAATATTTCGGTGAGTTATTTGAGACTTTTTCTCTTTTGGGGCCATCCACCACCTCTGGACAAGATATCGTCTCGAAAGACGAGGCAAAAAAGAAAATTATCCGCTTCTCGTTCACATCATCGAAATGTGTTTTAGGACGTCTCGTTGCGAAGGACGCATCGAGTGCACCTCCTCGGCGTGAACTCGGCGCCGTTCGTGCGGATACGAATTTGGTGTCGTTGAATGCGCCGTAAAAACGATGCGGCGCGTACTCCTCCGCGCGCGCGCGCGCGCGCCCGAGACGATGATTGCAAAAAAAAAATCATCTCCCTCTAATCCATCGCCTGATGAGAAAAGCTCCTCTCGCCCCCGTAACAACAAACGCGCGTAAATCGTAACGAAAAAAGCGATCACAAAACAACGACGCGACGTACCTTTTCAACGTTGAAAGACGACGCTTTCACCGGTACTTTTGCAACGACTCTTTTCGTTTGCGAATTTTGCATTCGCATCGTCGGAGCGACGACTTTCGCGGAGGAGGCAACGGCGTACATGATGATGATGATGATGTTTCTTTTTTTGACGTGTGTGTTTGTGATTCTGACGGACTGGAAAGAGGGGCAAAAAAGGGAGTGGTTTATCCTTTTTTTTTTCGTGCGGTGTTCGAGTAAGGCGTGTGGACTTATAAGTCTGCATCGCTTACTCAAATTTGGACCGCACGAGTGCGTATTTCGTACTCTCGAGTAAGAAAGGATGCACTAACACCCTAAACACTACATCGGGGGGAAGGAAAACAAAAAATTCGAACGCTTTCCTCCTCAGAATTCATTCATCATCGCGTTCCCCTAGTATCACGCGCGCAAACACAAACACACAAAAACACAAACGCGCTTTGCCAAGAGCGACTCTGACGAGACAAGAAAAGTGTCTTCTTCTGTCCTTTTTCTTTTCGTTTTGTTTTTGTTGCGCTTTGGAAGAGTATAATATAAGGGTGGTTTGAAGAAAAGAGAAACACAATGGCGGAGCAAAATTACCACTGGGAAACGTCCAAAGAAAACGTCCTCCCGTTGAAGCAAGGACGAACGGTCGCCGCGATCGAGGAGACGTTCCAACAAAACAGCTCGAAGAAGGGGAAAATAAACAACGAGAAAACAGAGCGAGAGAAAAGGTACTTTTACGCGCAAAGAGCGTTGTGTACTCGTCGCGCGTTTCTCTTTCTTTTGCAAGATTCGTTCTTGGAAAAAAACGACGCCTTCCAAAAGAGCGACTGATTTTGAAAAATACTGACCTTTTCTCTCCGCGTCGCCGAACGAAACTTTAGGGCGCACTTGAACGAGATTGCGAATTACGACGGCGAAGACCCGTTGGAAGTTTGGTTGAGGTGCGGCTCTCTTTTCTCTTTTCTCTTTTGTCTCTCTTTTTTAAAGCAGCGCTTTCGATTTTCGCGCGGCGTAGCTGGAAACGAACAACCGAACGCGCTTTTACTACGTGCTCACATTTTTTTTCTCTCTCTCTCTCTCAAACACTCTCTCTTTGTTAAAACTCTGGTGGTTATAAAATAGATTGATCAAATGGACCGAACAGACGTTTCCGACGAACAAGAACGAGGAATTACTTCCGATTTTAGAGAAGTGCACGGTTGAGTTGCAAGAGGACGCGAAGTACCAGAAAGATTTGCGGTATTTGCGAGTGTGGATTAAATACGCGGACGCGTGTTCGGACCCGTCGGACGTGTTCAAATTTCTCAAAGCGAACGATATTGGGCAAACGCATGCGCTATTCTACGAGTGTTACGCGAGTTTTTTGGAAATGAAGAAAGCGTACAAGTTAGCGGACGAGGTGTACAAGAGAGGCGTGGAGATGAAAGCGGAGCCGGTGTCGAGGTTGAAGATGCAATACGAAGGCTTTACGAAGCGGGTGAGAAAACGAGAGATGAAGAAAGAGGAAAGAGGAGAGGTTTTGGAAGATCAGAGCCAAAGTTATCGTCATTTTGGGGATAAAGTGACGAAAACTGGGAGAAGGATCGAGGCTGGGTTGACGAGTTTGAGAGCGCAGCAAGCGACGAGAGGTTTGGGCGGCGGCGGTTTGAGAAGACAAAGCGGCGCGCCTACGATCCAAGGCGATCGACGCGCCTCGAACAACAACAACAACATCATGCGTCCCTCCAACTTTGAGGTGTTCGAAGACGACGACGAAAACGGGTCGCGAATGACGCAAAATCGAGGTGATAGCGAAAATATCGCCACAAACTGGAAAAAATTGGGCACCCGAGAGGAGACGATTAAAGAAAACGCGGCGAAGCCGTCGCAATGGAACGGCGCATCGTTGACGGCATCGAAACGAAAACTCGCGCCTGGGAAAACCATCGACGCGACAATTGAAGTCTACGAAGACACGGAGTGCTTAGATGCCGAGATGGTCCAAAAAGCGCTAAAAACGACAAAGATTTCGGAAATGCCTCTTCGCTTGCGCGACCGCATGGACTTGAAAAACGACGTCAAAGTCAATCCGGTGTCCGCGCACGAAAGAGCAAAGTTACTCTCGCAATCGCAAATGAAAAAACCTTCTTCTTCTACCGCTATGGACTGTGGTTCAGAAAAGCAGGTGAATTTGAAAGAAACGTTCGAAGAAACCGCCGCGAGAGAGTGGCGCGAGAACCACCCGGAACACGAAAATTACCAACAACGCATGTCGCACCAATCTCCGATTGTCGTTGCGTCTGCCTCGAACGCCGCCGCATCCAAAGGAATCACGAGCATGGACGTTGACGACGAAGCTGCGAGCAAAAGAAACGAACAGTGGCTCCCTGAACGTCCGAACACGGCGAGTAAGAAGGAGAGCGAACACATCTCGCAAATCGATTCGTGCGAGAACGAGAAATCGGCTCAAAATTCCGCCGCCGCCGCCGCCGCAACTACCGCCGATGAAAAGGCAAAACCATCCGCCGGTGCGCGATGGACGAAAGACGAGGGTGGTTTCTTACAAAATAGCGAGCCGACGATGACGTTTTGCACGAAAGAAGCGTGGGGGGACGTCATGGCAATGTTCTCGGATAGAGGAGGCGCGAAGGAAGAGCAAAAATCCGACGACGAAGGCGGTACAAAATCTGGTTCTGGGTCCGGTTACGAAGGCGACGCGAGTCGAGGCGCGCGAACGCCGAAAATGAAAAGCACTCACGCCGTCAAGAGAGTGGCAGAAAAGAAAGACGACGACGACGACGACGACGACGGTGGATTCCTCGTTCGAGAAGACACGGTGCGCCTTCCCGCGAACATTGTCGTGACGAAAGAAGAAACGAATAATAATAACAACAACAATAACGACTTCGATTTCGACATTCGCGAAGACACGGAGTGCATTCCGAGCATAAACGAAATCAAGAAAGGCGCGCTGCAACAGAAGAAAGGTTTTGGAAGTCCCATCGTTGTCTTGAAGGAAAGGAACATAGAAGGCGTAGCGCCGGCGAGGAATGAGAATGATGATGAAAACAAAGTACCAACGGGAGCGAAGTCGTCTTTAAACGATAACACGGTTAAACGCTTTTCTACTCCGAAAGGAGAGGAGAAGACGGTTTTAACGGCGGTACCGGCTGTTAATGACGACAAGGACAACACTTTGAAAGATGTCATCATAGAAGAAAATGTAGGCGCGCGCGAGAACAAAACAGCAATAAAAAGAACAAAAGAAAAAGAAAACGAGAAGAAGCATCTCATCGATCCGTTTGCAAACATAGATAGCCTCTTAAAGAGCGCGAAAATCGAATCGAGCAGCGTGCACGTGTCCGTATCGAACGATCCTTCAGAACTCGCCGGTCTCGTTGCCGCTGGGAAGCGAGTGAGCGGCGCGAAGGGCGCCATCGGAAAGAAAGCGGGCGAAGGCGTTGAAGTCACCATCGGCAATAAAGAGTACACGTTGAGAAGTAAAGCTGGCGAAGGCGCGCACGCGTGCGTTTACGAAGCCGAAGGGAAGGAGACTTTGAAACCAGACGATGTGCCTCCAGTGTTTGCGATAAAAGTCGAATCCAAGAAACTGGCCAGTTGGGAGTTTCTCATCTCCTCGCGCTTGTGCGAACGCCTCCCGCGAGGCGCACCGAGAGACATCGTTATTCCTTCGCACCTGCGCTTGTTACTCGACGATAAATCTCAAACACACACCACTGGCGCGCTCGTTATGAAATTTGGCGACCACGGGACTCTCCAAGACGTCGTTAATTTCTACAAGCTCACGGAAAGGAAGACTGGCGCCATGGACGAAAAACTCGCCATGTACTACTCCATCGAACTCCTTCGCTTACTCGAATGGACGCACGAAAGCGACGTTTTGCATTGCGATGTAAAACCAGATAATCTACTTTTGAGAAACGGCGGCGAGCGGTGGTTGGATTGGGACAAGTCCCGACCAGGATCGTGGAAGAAGAAAGGCTTAGCTTTGATCGATTTCGGACGCGCGATCGATTTGAGAGATTACGACGCGAACACGCAATTCGTAGGAAACGCCGGGACGGAAAGCTTTAGCTGCCCGGAGATGCGCGAGAACAAGAGTTGGACGTACCAATCCGATTGCTTCGCAATCGCGGCGACTATTCACGTGATGTTGCACGGCGAGTACATGGAAACAATCACGGATAGAAAGACGGGAAAATACGCGCCAAAGCTCGCGTTGAAACGATACTGGAACCAAGACGTGTGGAAACTCGTATTTGAAAAGCTCATGAACCAGCCGACCACGAAGAGCACGAAGGAAAAACCAAACTTACGAGCGATTCGTGAAGTTTTAGAGGACGCGCTCGATGGCGAAGGCACCGGCGGAAGCGTGGTGAAATCGCTCCTCGTAAAGCAAACGATTGGAATGTTTGAACTCATAAAAGAAGGAAAAGCTGTTTAAAATATATTTGTTGTAACACATAGAGAGAAAACGTTCGAAAGAATTGAAAGCACCGAAAGAGAACAAATGGTAAATAACATCATCTCTCATCAAATCTTCTTTACTACTGTATCGCCGAAGTGACCGCCATGCGCTCATTCTTCGCGTCGATATACAGGCAACACCCGCGAAACAAGTCTGCGCATACGATGCCGTCGGCGTGGCAGGACAATCCCAAATCAGGCGGATCGCCGTCCAAATGCGTCAAAGCGCGCACGGTTTCGTGTTCGAAACCAAACCGTCCTATTCTAAAGCTATCCGCTCGAATCGTAAACGTTTCGTTCGATACTCTCGCTAATCTTCCCGTATCTTCGCCGGCCCCGCTGAGAATGCCGCCGGGAGACAATCCTTGTTTTTGCTCGATGAGATCCAGTTCAGTGGCCACGCGATTGGATAAGATCACTCCAACGCCACCGACGGCTAACGAGAGCTTATACAGCCCACTCTTCGAGTTTACCGTTTTCACCATGGAATCGTCTGGATTTAAGAAGCACTCGACGTACGGCGCCCCATCGATGAACGTCAATTTCGACCACGGCAACACGAAATCGTCGTCGCTATTTTTACTACTACTCGCTGCCAGCAAATCTTCTTCGCTCGCAAACGCATCTAAGGTTACTTTCGGGTTCTTCCTGGACCCTGGCACGCGTTTTGGTACGTTCAAACGAATAATGGTATCGCGAATCGCGTCCAAGCCTAACGACCCGGCCGGAGGGGACATCAACGTCCCGGGTAATCTCGCCGCGGCGTCTAAGCTTTGCTCCCAAAACGCAACGTTCTTCTGCGTGCTCCCGAACGCATCGAAATCGCCGATTCTAATGTTCCCTCGTATTGGTGCGCCGCCGACGCCCAAAGAAGAAGTGTATCCACAAATCTTCAAATCTTCGTTTGCGCTCAAAGCCGCGGCGGTCTTATCGATACCAGACACGTGCGATGAAAAATCGATAAAGAAATACCCTCGACTGGTTTCGGCGAGAAAATGGCCACCCTCGCACCTCATGACGTCGATTGAAGTTGTTTTTGAAGTTGTAGTCTGAGTTTCGCTTTTTAAAGTTCCGTAATATGGCGCCTCGAAAGAGTCGTCGTCGTCGTCGCTACTCCTCGCACATCTCTCTTCTGTCGTCGTGTACACGGTCACGTGTCCTGCGGCGTGTTCTCTGTGCGCGACTTCTCCCTCACCTTCACCACTGCTAAATCGCCACAACTCCACCCCTTCCGGCGTAATCAATTCCGCTCGCCAGACGGTAAAAGTGTCCAAGTTTACAAACGCCCGCATTGCAATTTTCGGTTTGATCGCAAACGCGAGCGCGACGACAGCCGTCCTCGTCTTCCCTTTCGGCATGTTCGGAGGCAATATCATCACGTCCTCGTTTACGTCGTCGTCATCGTTCTTTCTCTTTTCCTTCTTCTTCTTTTCCTTCTTCTTCGTCCAAGTAAGAGGAGGCGGTTTCATCGAATACCTCGCCACCGCGTCCGCCGCCGACGTCTCGCACACGCCCACCACTTTCCCTCTTAACATTTTATTCACCCCATTTTCCGTCGCCCATTGCCCGGTCCTCGCCACGAACGTGTTCAAAACGTTCTTCTCGCACCCATCTAAATGGTTTTTCCGTATCGTTCCGGAGAGTTCCGATTCGTACGAGTAGTACTGTTGACCATTGGTCGACGTTTCCTCCTCTTCGTTAAACCCGCCCAGAAGAGTCTCGAAAGAGCTGTCCGTGAAGTCAACGCGTTCCTTGTATTTGTTCTTCGCGTATTTGATGTGAAATCTTCCACGCGTGCCTAACGCGCACACGGTGCCTTCTTTTACGTGGATGCTGTCGTTGTTTTCGTCGTTCTTCTTCTTCTTCTTCTCGTGAAACACTCGCGCGGCGATCGAGTCCGCGTCGATGGTACGCTCGACTTCATCTTCGCTCCCCGTTGGGGTCGTTGCCGCTGATTTTGCATCGCGCGAGAAAAAGCAGCGTTTTTGTCCCCGTGGTCGTCGCAGCGAGAGACGATTTTGATTCCTCTCGTAAATTTTCCTCCTCCCGTTGTTTCGCCTCGTCGTTGAGAGCGACGACGGTGCAAACGATGACGACGGTGTCGTCGTCGACGCTCGCGAGCATACATTCGTCGCCATTTTGAGTAACGTCTTTTTTTACCTCGGTGGGAAAAACAATCGTTTTTGCTCCGCGATGTCTTGTTCTGGAGAAGTCACGACGAGAGCGCGGACGAAAAAGCGCGACACAGCGGAAGAGAGAGATTCTTTTGCGTCGTCGTTGTGGGAGTTGATCGTGAGTAACGACGATATTTGTTTCAAACATATTCTTCCGAGATTGAATCGAACGGATGTGAAATTCTTGTACGACGTGAATACAGAGACGAGAGATTTGATTAAGAGAGCAGCGCCTTCTGAGATTGAGTTGGAGAAGGAGTTTTATATTGAAGAGATGTCGTCGATATCGACTTTGGAGTTTGCGTGGGAGCATAAATCGTTGTGGCCGAGGTACTTGAAAGATGAACCATCTTTCTGCCGTGAAGTTGCTGAAACGAATAAACTCGAGTTGCTCAAGTGGGCACGAGAGGAGAAAAAGTGTACGTGGAATAAATATACGATTGAAGCGGCCGCATATCAAGGTAATCTGGAAATGGTAAAGTATTGCGTT
>Ga0115557_1003408_pt1 | contig 10386 bp, 7 predicted proteins | sample COGITO_mtgs_1104_FD_87280 | JGI IMG/M metagenome (GOLD analysis project Ga0115557, IMG submission 87280) | Pelagic marine microbial communities from North Sea - COGITO_mtgs_110421 | ecosystem: Environmental > Aquatic > Marine > Epipelagic | place: Germany:Helgoland, sampling site Kabeltonne... | reverse complement strand
TCGTTTCCTTCTTCTTCTTCTTCTTCTTTATCTTCTTCCTCGATTACGGCAAAGTTTCTTTCATGATTGCCTCCTTCACTTTTTCCTTATCAAGAACCAAAGGGTCTTTCGGGTCCGTCACGTTCGTCTCGCGGAACTTCAAAAACGGCGCTATCCTCGCTTGCAGAGGCGTTATCGATAAATCGAAGATTGCTTCACAGAGATCCTGAATAGCGTCAGACAGAGGAACGAGACTATATCGCACCGGCGCTAGAAATTGAAGAAGCTTTCGTCCCTCTCTTTTCACTTCTTCTTTTTCTTTTTGTATGTTTGGTGCGAAAAAAGAGTTCGTGTTCACGAGAAGGTTCACCGACGAGTGTTTCCCATATTGAGAGTTGTGATATTTTCTCTTCTTCTCCGTCGTCGAGGCCGCTTCTTCCTCCACCTTCTCTTGCATTGTCACGGCCACCGGACGACCCGCAGCAGCAGCATCAGAGGACGTTGTTGATCGAGAGATGCGCGAGAAGAAAAACAGCAACGCGAAGAGAAGAGCGAGAAGCACGAGGAAAACTCTTGTCGCGTATTTTTTCTCCTCCTCCTCCTTTTTTAAAGTCGTTGACGACGTCGTCGTCGCTCGAAAAAAACGTTCCCGCTCCTCCTCCTCCTTCTTGTCGTTCATTATCGTCTTCTCGTGTTTCTGTTTCTGATAAGGTGCGCGTCGTCGTGTGTTTTGCGCGCGTTTAAGAGAAAGAGAGAGAGAGAGGAAAAGGTTTTCGAGTATTTTTTGGGGCAAACCCAAAGCATACGAACATAAAAATCTCCTCTTTTTGGCTTTCTTCAAAAGACACAAACCTCGTTCTCGTCTTCACAACAGCGAGTGTCATTGAAAGATTTCAATTATACCTATAGGAGTGTTTGGCTCTTCTCCGTTGATATAACCAGAGCCGCCTGTTTTCACATCAAACATCAATACGTCGTGTATTTATGTTAACATGCCGGTACGTTTCAATTCGCATCGTCGTTCTCTCGACGTTAACCGCGGTTTTTAAGATGATTTTTTTTTGTCCGCTTTTTAACAGAAAAAATCGCGTCAGCCAGAACGAGAACTTTCTCTCGTTACGAAAGAGACGAAACGTTGGATTTTTTACCGCAATTTTGTCGTGTGTCTTCTTTTCTATGTACTAACGAACTCGTTGCGAAATAATGCAACTCTCTATCAATCCAGAATCGCACGCAAGTAACAGTGCAGAACGTCCAATCCATGGATGATTTGAGGACGGTGTTTCATCTCCCAATCAACGACGCCGCAAAGAAGGTACGTAAAAAAAGACACGCGCTCGCTCATCCTCGTCAGAAGGAACAAAAACAAAAAGAACAAAAACACGGGGAAAGAATTTTTTTTTGTCTTGGGTTTTTTGGGGGGTGCACTTATTTGGGTGCCATTTACGTACTGTTTGTTTTTTTTGCTCGGAGACCGATTTGGGGGGGGCGTTTCACTCAAAACTCACCGCCTTACTCATTGTCCTCTGTCTGTCCTCCAAATAAAACAGTTGGGCTTATGCGTGACGGTTCTTAAACAGAAATGCCGAGAGTTTGGCATCGTGCGCTGGCCGTTTCGAAAGGTGAAGAAGATTGACATGCTGATTAAACAACTCGAAGAGGAGAAGGAGAAGGTTGTATCATCATCATCGGTATCGGGAAAAGAAGAGGAACCCCCCCGAGGACTTAAAGAACAACAAGGAGAAGAAAGGGGAGGAAACTTTGTCGTCGTCGGCGCGCCGACGCGAAAAGTGATTTTGGAAGACATTGAAAATCGTCTCCAAGAGATGCTCAAAATGCGCGACGAACTATACGCAGACCCGAATTCGAACATTCACTTGTTACCAAACTCTACTGGTAGTGCGATTAACTCGAACGGTGGTTTGACCGCAGAGAAAAGAGGCGAGAGTACTCGATCGCCGTCGCGCCAACAGGCGAAAGCCGCGAAAGCGGCTGCCGCAGCAAACGCAGTGCAGAAACACCAGCTGCAACTTCAAGAGAAAAGTACCGAGAAAGACGACGAGGATACCGGTGCGGAGAAAAAGAAGTCAACTACTGCGACGGTGGCGACGAATACTGAGATGAAAATTGCTGAAAGTACGCATACTTCTCAGGAATCTGATGAAAGAAGGGCGGACGTCGTCCAAATCGACGACGAATTTTCTCTCAGCGCCCCCACCGAGGAAGAGAAGAAAAAGAAGGGAAAGTCGTTCTCTACTGGTAGACTGTGGCAACGAAAGGAAAGAGTCATCGAAAAGGCAACGGCGGCTACGCCTACGCGACCGACGTTGAAGCGACAAGGTTCGAACAGTTGTTCTGGAAAAGACAGCGGGTTACTGTTTGATGCGTTGCTCGACGCGGCAACCGCTTTGGACACCACGAAGAAAAACGGCGGTAAAGGTGAACAAGTCAGTGGTGACGAGAACAAGAACGTCATCAACAACAGCGACGACTACGAATGGGGCAGAAATACTGAGAACGAGGCTGGTCAAGATGAATCGATCATCGGTTCGCCGAGAAAAGTTCGCAGAAGTTGCGATGTACAACGCTCGGTTCGGCCGCCGTCCTCGGACATATCTCGAGAGAAGAAGGGTCTCGAACCTCGTCCAAATTCTGCTCCACTCAATATGAACAACATTTCTGAAGCAGATGTAGCGGCAGCATTCTATCAGCAAATGCAGTTGCAACATGTTCAAAATACTGCCGCAGCTGTGGCAGCTATGCAAGCGGCTATGGCCACGTCTATGAACCCATCTCAGCAGTCGATTCCGCTGATGTATCAAGTCCCGTACTCGTTACAATACATGAATCTTAATTCAAATATGATGCAGGTGCAATGGGCGGAGATGAATAAAAACATCAACGCGACCGCCGCTACTGCTACTAATACCGCTGGAATGAGTTTGCTTGAGCGTCGTGCGGCTGAAGCTGCGGCTTCTATTGGTGGTGGAAATGTTGCAATGCCGCCGTCGTCGTTGGATTTGAAAATACCGACGGCTTCGAGAGAAGGTTCTACGCACTCTGGTACATACTTTCCGTATTACGGCGGCGGAATGTATTCGCCGCGACAATATCATCATTATCAACAACAACAGATGATGTCGATGCCGGTTCTAGATCAATCAGCTGCGAGTGACGGTAATAGCTCCTTGGAGACGGGCGGCGTTTACACCGCCGAAGACAAAAACATCCGCGGAAGCGGCGTTGCATCGCCTTCGAGTATAGGAGCCTTTCCGAGTTCTAACCGCGTGAGTTTTGAGGATATGACGGAGCACCCCTCTCCAATATCTCCGACGAACACGACGGCGGGAATTCATCGCCCGGTCGCTCTGAAAAGAGGCCACTTGGAATTGCAAAGCAATCAGTTTATTTGAAAAAGATACGACGACGACGACGACGAGGACGACGAGGACGACGACGATAATTATTATACACATAACCTGCATATATATTAAGCTATTTGTAAATATTTTTAGTTAACTATTTAGAAGGAAGAGTTAGAAGGAAGAGTGCGTGTGCTACGTAGAGAGAGAGAGAGAGGAGTTTGTGTTGGGTGCGACGATAGCGTGTTTATTATACATATTTTAGAAGCCATTACCCTTTATCATATCATCTTTCTGTAAATTCATTTTTTGTTTTTACGCGTACTTTGTTTTTTCAAAGGGGAACCCCCCTCCCGTGGTGGTGTGTAAAAAAAAACTTTTCGTCACAGTTACCGCCTTTGTCGATACTATCATCACAAATACCAACGGTTCAACCACCACCACCCCTCTACGTTGTTTCCTTCTCGCGTCGTCCGTGTTGTAATCAATAAAAACACGCATGGAACGGGAGATATTGGGTGAACTTTCGCTCAAACTCATTAACTCAGAGACGACGACGACAAAAACGACGGAAAACGACTTTGAAGACACGAGCGGCAAAAAAAGTGATTATTCTTTCTCCTCTTCTTCTCCGTCGAGAATGGGAAGGAAAAGCAGCAACGGCGTCGCACGCAAGAAGTCTCAGCAGTCTCAGCAACAACAACAACAGAAAGCGTTCCCGAAAGGAGGACAAAACGGACCAAACAGCAGCAGAAAGAAGGATTCAAGAAGAGGAGGGGGAAAAGAAGAAGAAGACAAAGAAGACAAAGACGAGAAGAGGAGAAGAAACGAAGACGAGAACGATGACGATGATAGCATTACAATTCACAACAACATGAACACTTCAGTCGCAGTCGTCGACGTATCCTTCGATGCGTTCATTATCGACGCATCCAATAGAATCGCCTCGCAGTTTGATTCCAAACAAGTGGCTTTGCAAAGAGACTACGAGATACAGTTACAAAGCGAACGCGAGGAAAAGATAATGTTAAACGAACAAATGGAAGATTTAATGGCAGCTTTGGGAGAGATGACGTTTGTATCCGCGAAACAAAGATGGAAATTCGCGACCAAGTTAATCTTGAGCAAATTGAAAGAACAGAAAGCGACGAAAAATGCCGAAAGGCTAAGAAAGAGAGCGCTGAGTTTAGAGGAACAACTGAGACGCGTCGAGCGGCACATCTCAAACGCCGCCGAAGATTTCGATAACTTGAACAGAACTTTAGAGAAGGAAAGAGGAGAAATGCAAAGAGCGAAAGAGTCCGAGAAGTTTGCGTTGGAAGAGTTGAGGAGGAAAAAGTTACTCTTGAAACAAAAAGATGAAGAGGACAAGACGTTGTATAACTTGTCGCCCTCGAAGATGCGAGTGGCGTTGAGAGAGCAAGTGCGAAAAGAAATATTAGAAGAGATGCGAAGAGACGTCGGTGCCCGAGTCGAACGAATAACGAGCTCGGCGTACAGCGGATCGACGTCGCCGTTATCTCCGGATGAATACGCGTCTACTTTCGATCGATTGTTATTATTCGAAAATAAAGTAGGAGAGAAGAAGGGCGAAGAAGACGAGGCGGAGAAACAACAACAACAACAAGGAAATAATAATAATAGCGATACTACTAAAAACAAAAACAGGGAATCGAGCAGCAGACGACAGGCTGCGTCGGAAGCCGCGCGAACGATTGCAAAGTGCGTCGACGAGTTGTTATCGTCCACATCGTCCAGACTGCACAAAAGAAACCAACACGAGCACCGGCACAAAGACGGCGCGACCGAGGACTCGAAAAGGCAAGTCGCCGCGAAGAATATTAAAATGAAGCTCGCTGAAAATAGAAACACTCTCAACGACCCGACGGACGTGTTGAGACTGATGGCGTTGAGCGCGCTCGAAAAGAGTAGCAAATGATAGTACCGCGATTTGAAATCTGCGTATTATGATGATTGTAAAAAGAGTGTGTCTTACACACGTGTATTATTTCGCTCCCCCTTTAAAAGTGATGAGATCCGTTTCTTGTGAGTTTTTGACGACGACGACGTGGTCGTTCAAAAAATCAGTCAAAACGACGCTTCGTTGAAATTTTCCAACTCTTCAGAAATAATTTCAAGTGCGCGCGCACGAGAGCACACACATAAACATAAAAAGAGAGATCGCTTCGCTTCACCACAAAAGCGAACGAGGCGGTATCTGTTGAACGGCTTTCGCGAGCGTCTCGGTACGTCGTGCGTTCGCATCATCGTTGCTTTTAACACGGTTCTAAAATTGGAATCTCTTTTCCCGCGTCAACACGAACGAGTGGTGTTTGGTCGTCTTCAACGGTAATTTGAAACGGCGTTCCGAATTTTGACTCGCGCGAAATACGCGCACACGCGACGAGGATCTGATCGAAACGATCGAAGAATATCGCGCGCTTTGTATTCTTCCGTATTTATATCTTCTGACCGTCCTCGTTTCTCTTCTTCTGCGTGAAACAACAGATACGAACAAAGAACACGCGCGACGTCTCTTCGTTCAAATCGCTTCGTTTAAACGAGTGGACCAAAGGCACCCTTCTTAAATTCTCTTGGAGAGTACAACAAAAAAAGGGGTAAAAAGTCTCTCTTTTTTAGAGAGAGGGAAAAAAATATGAGTTCCGCCGCGACCTCCGGTTTCACCGCCGCGTTCTCGTCGTCGCCGAAACCAACGACGATGTCCTCGTCCGTACAGAACAGAATGTCGGAGTCGTACGGGAAATCGTCGTCGCCGGCGAGTTTCCGAAGTTCGTCCAGCGTGAAAGGCGCTTCGCCTTTGCCCAAAGACGTTCCGCAAACGAGAATCTCTGGGTTTGGCGTGAAGGCGCAGACGACAACGACTATGAAGAACAGCTCTTCATCGTCAGAGTTGGCGAAGACACCACCGATGTCGACGCCTACGCGCGTATCTCCGTCCTTGTCATCGAATTCGCTCCATTCCAGCGGCATGTTCTCGCCTTCCTCGGCGGCGGAGGAAGGAGACTTTAAAACGCACGCTGGTTTCGACACGACGACGACGACTAATGCGGCGTCCACGACGACATCATCAACACCACCAAAGCCTTTGACGCATCATTTAAAGCCACCGGTGTCTCCAAACTCGAAAGCGAGCTTGTTTTCAGTCGTTTCGAGAAACACGTCGCAGTTGACGACGCAGCTCTCCAAGGAGCTCGGCAAAATGATAGGGGCGCGTACCTCCGAAGAAGAAGATGCCGGCATTGAGAGTCTTGGATTGAACGAAGAAAACGCTGCTATCTTGAATGGTTTGATTAAAGAATACCCGAAATCGTTCGAGTCGAGAGAAGTTCAAAAAGCGTTCAAAGTGTGCGTCCAAGCGCACTCGGATTTTGGACACCGACCGTTGTTGTTGGATTGCGTCGGCACGGCTAAGATTTTGTGCGAATTGGGAGCTGACGCTGGAATCATTTCGGCGGCGCTGCTGCACGATGTGACGACCACAACTTTACTCAATAAAGACGATTTGTTGTTGAAAGGTATCAGCGAAGAAGTTACGAAGCTCGCGATGGATGTCGGAAAATTGACGGTCGTGTCAAAGTTACACCAAGCGTCGGGGCGTGACTTGGAGGTTGAAGAAATGCGTTCTCTCCGCGAACTGCTATTAGCTATGACAGATTCGCGAGTCGTGATCATCAAACTCGCGAAACGTTTACAAACTATGCGAACGATGAAGGAGAACGTGTCGAGATCGAGACGCGGTAAACTCGCCGAAGAGACGCTCGCCGTGTTTGTGCCCATCGCGAACCGATTGGGTATGGCCACCATCAAGAATGAATTGGAGGATATTTGCTTCAAGACGTTACACCCGGAGCAATACGAAGAGTTATGCGCGCAGTTGAAGCGCGTATCTTCGAAGGAAACGATTCTGAAGGCGATGGAGTCGTTCGAATACGCCATCTCAAACGATACTTCCATGGAAGAGTTGAAGCCGATGGAAATCGTTGGCCGCGAGAAAGGATTGTATTCCGTGTACAAAAAAATGAAAAAGAAAAACATCAAGCTCGAAGACGTTCGCGACGTGCGCGCCATTCGAATCATTATCCCGGACAGTGCTGGTAAGGATGGGTGCGAGTTGGTCATTTCGAAAGTGCACGGACTCATGTCAAAGGTTCAAGGTAGTTTTAAAGACTACGTCTCGAGCCCGAAATCGAACGGGTACCAATCTTTACACACCGTCGTGAAAGATGAAGCCGGGAACAATTTGGAAGTCCAAGTGAGAACGGTGTCTATGCACATGCAAGCCGAATTCGGCGTCGCAGCGCATTGGCGGTACAAAGTGAACGATACTTGTTTGTCGTCTCCGGTGGATGAGAGTGGAATTCGATGGGCTCGTTTCGTCCTTTCTCGTATGCAAGATGTCAAAGATAAATCCAAAGTACGCTTGCCAGGGAAACCTTCGATGGAGAACACCTTCCCGTTTCCGTCGTCGGCGTCGTCGAGTGACAACGAATCAATGGTACCGTTGGACGTTTCCGGTTCTTTCGATGAGTTTACCGTTCTCGAAGATGCCATGAAGAGAGCAAACGTGAATGACGCGTTGTCCTCTTCGCCAAACGCCGGTAGTCCTTCGGCGCCTAAAATGACGTACGTCATTTTGGTCATCGACGGTTCTATGAGCATCAAAGAAGTCGAAGCCGGTTCTCGATTATCGGAAGTTGATTTGCTCGACGATCAAAAGACGATGCCGGCGGTGAGAAACGGTTTTTCGAGCGAGTTTGTCGGCATCCGGACGTTGCGGGTAAATCGCGAGAACGTCGACATCGACGACGTTCACAATTTTGAAATGAAATTAGGCGATGTAATCGAGGTCACGCGGTCTCGAATCTCACGTTATGACTTTGAGGAGAACGAGAGCGTGGTATCGGCAGAGGCGGCGGCATCGGCAGCGAATGGTTCCAACTCCAAAGCCACGTACTTCCCGGATTTGGAAGTTCACGCGATGCCGGTTGCGTGAGAAGAAAAGAAGAAAATATAATACTACGTAACAATAAGAATATTCTTTTGTACCAACACAGAAAAAGAAAGAAAGAAAGAAAAGAATAATACTATACAGAGCGCGCGGAAGAGGTTGAGAGATTGTATATTTCCGCCGCTGCTCTCCACTTTTAAAACGAAAAGTTTATTTGTTGTTGTAAAATATTGTAGACCACACAAAAACACAACCTCTGTTTCTTCTGTTTTGTTGAATCTCTTGCATTTGTCTATACCCTAATCGAGAGAGCCTAGAGGAAACTCGCCTCTCTGGTTCGCCATAAATACACACAAAATAATAAACCAACAAAATGATCGCGAGCTCTTTTCAAACTATTGCCTCCGTCTCGGCCTTGAAGGTACGTTTATACTCGCGCGCGCGCGCTCTTTTTTCAAATCTGCTCTTTTGCGATTATCGCGCGACGACGACGAGAGATGGACGACAACGGTTGAGGAGGAGGTGCAGACAACAGAAGACAGAGAGAGAAAGAGACGAATGAGATAATTTTGTTTATCTCTCTCCCTCTCTCTCTCAAATATTGGAAGGAGTCCTATATGATGAGGCGTAAAAAAACGCACTCTCTCTCTTATTTCAGAGGGGAGAAGAAGCATTCGAGGAAGAAGCGCTTTGATCCTTATCTGCCACTCTATCTGAAAGCGATCGTTCGTTCGTCGTCGAGGGAGGTTCCTTTAGAAGGAAGGAGTGAGAGAGAGACAGAAGACGATGAGTTTTATTTTTTGGCCACCCCCAAGTCTGCTTCCCTTCCTTCGAAGATACGGAAAAAAAGGAGAAAGATGGCTCTTTTTTTTTAATGAGAGAGAGAGAAGGAGAGAGATTTTCCATTCCTCCCGTTTTGTTTTTTCTGGCCAACATCTCCTAAACATTGTTCAAAAATACTGACCACCACCCAAAACGTACTCGTTCATACTAACGCTATTACAGACGCAAACGACGAGAAGATCGAAGGTACAAACCGTCGTCACCGCCAAGGCGGAAGACAAGGTTGACCGCAGAGCCGCCTTGGCTTTGTTCACAGCCGCCGCGGTCTCCACCGTCGCGAAGAGCGCCAACGCCAACTTGACGATCCCGTCCCAATCTTCCATGGGCGGCTTCGCCAGACGAACGGAATTCGCGGGTGAAGGTTTCGTTGGCTCCTCCACTGCGTCCATGAGTTCGTACACCATGGAAGGTACGGCGAAACTCGGCGCGGACTTGAAATCTCGCCGTAAGACTATGTCGAAGGCGAGAGCGAAGGCGGAGGCGACCATTGCCGCGTCGTCGGCGGCGCCGGCCAAGAAGGAAAAGAAGTAAACAACAAAACCTTTGCTATACTATTATAAAAATTAGAAAGAGAGAGAGAGAGAGAGAGGGAGAGAGACGTATAATACTTATTCACTACGCTGCGGCTACCGTACATTATATCATGAAAAACTAACTATTCTAAAAACGCTATCGTATATTACACCGGCATTTCATCTTCTCGCGATGAAATTTGCGGAAGGACGACCGTCCGAAATGAACGAGACGTCATCTTTCAAAACTTCGAATCCTTCGTTTTTGGTAAAAATTGATCGCAGCTCTTCGTTCGGCGCGATTAAATCTTTCTCTTTGTTTGGCCGGCCAACTTTGGAATGCTCGCAGCCTTTGGCGAAGTGAAACCACGCGAAGAAACAATCGCTCTCCGCGGGCATGTGTTTCACGATTTGAGCGAATAATGGTTTGTGACAGAAGCGAACGCCAAGGACGAGTTTTAACCGAGAAACATCATCGACGCTACTCAAAGCGCACATAAAAGCGTCGTCATTTCTCGCATCCCACTTCAAAACTTTCACCTTATCTTCGACGCCATGAAGTCTTGCCATTTCCTGCGTTCTCGTTAAAGCTTTTTGGTCGAAATCGCAAGCGAGCACGTCGAAACCTTTGGACGCGAGATAAACGGAATCGCGCCCAACGCCTGAACCTAAATCGAGGACGATGCTGCTACTATTATTGTTGGTATTATTATTATTATTA
>Ga0115557_1003404_pt1 | contig 10392 bp, 7 predicted proteins | sample COGITO_mtgs_1104_FD_87280 | JGI IMG/M metagenome (GOLD analysis project Ga0115557, IMG submission 87280) | Pelagic marine microbial communities from North Sea - COGITO_mtgs_110421 | ecosystem: Environmental > Aquatic > Marine > Epipelagic | place: Germany:Helgoland, sampling site Kabeltonne... | reverse complement strand
GAGATCGATTTGTGTCATTAAAAATTTAATGGTTGATTTTGAGTTTATTTGCCAATTTACCTTGAGCCTAAAAGTTGATTCATCTTTTTTTGAAGTGTCTGATTTGCCTGAATATAGATTCTTTCTAAACCCATCAGAGTAGTCTTTTCTCAAAGCTATTCTGTATGTTAAGTCTTCATGATCTTGTGCTGATCCACCAAAAGCTATACCAACGTTTCTAGTTCCATATGCCCCAGTAGTTATTTCACTAACTCCTTCAAATTCTTTTGTTGGTTCTTTGGTTTTTATATAAATTAGCCCTGCCATAGCGCTTGATCCAATTCTAGAGCCCTGTGGTCCTCTATGCACTTCAATTTGATCAACATCAAAAGTTGTTGCAATTCCTCCTTGTCCAGAATAATCAATATCATCTACTAAAAATCCAACTGCTGAATTGGGTGTCCTTTCATACCCGGATCTTTCGCCAATACCTCTAATTTGAAAATGTCTAGCTCTTGAGTCACTAGCTGCAAAATTTAAATTTGGAACTAAAAAAGATAGCTGTTCAAAGTGCTTTATTGGCTGAGCTTTGATTTCATCAGAGCTTAAAAATATAACACTAGAATCTTCCTGTGCAGCAGATGTTTGCCTCCAACTGCCTTTAACAACAACTATTTCTTCAATAGGATCTGAAAAGACTTCGGTGCTAAAAAAAGAAATAAGTGTAGAGATTAAAAAAACAAACGTACTGTTTTTAATGATGTTCATGCAATTCCTCCGCCATTATTGTATGGATCAGGTTCAAAGGGTTCCGAATGCGGTCTCAGGTCAGTTACCACCCCTTTGCAATTATTTACATCATATTGAATCTATGAAAAAAAATCTATGGCAAAAACTACTAATGATTAAATTTTTAAAGAAACTTGCCTCTCATATATACTTAAACATATGAAATATTTTCTTTTAAATTTATTTGTTTTATATCTAAAAAATTGGCCAGTATATTTTTTTAGCTTTTTTATAATTGCTGGATGCAGTCAAGACATTAGAGCTCCAAAAACCAAAAGTGTTAACCATGTTGATGAGTATCATGGTCAAAAGGTAAGCGATCCTTATAGATGGTTGGAAGATTTTACAAATGATGAAGTCAAAGAATGGGTTAGCAAGCAAAATGATTTTTCCACACAGTTTGCTAAAAATAAATATCAAATAAGCATTCAAAAAGATTTAGAGTCTATTTGGACCAGTGAGTTTTTAAGCACCCCATATAAGGTTAATGGTAAAACTTTTTATTACTTCAATACTGGGAAATTGCAGCACAATAAATTCATGGTTAGGGATTGCGATTCATGCAAAGCAAGGGTTCTCATAGATCCAAACCAATTTTCTAGTGACGGAACAATTGCACTGGCATCTGCAAGCGTAAGTCCAGATGGTCAATGGGTCGCTTTTGCTAAATCAGATGGAGGGTCTGATTGGAGAACTTGGAAAATAATGGACATCCAAAATGGTCAAATCCTAGCTGATGAATTGAGATGGTCTAAGTTTTCAGGAGCAGAATGGTCTCCAGATTCTAAAGGTTTTTTTTACAAAAAATATCCTATGCCAGATGGCGAAGAGCTTAGTGTTGTAAACACCAATCCAGCAATTATGTATCACGCCCTCCACACTGAACAATCACAGGATGTGTTAATAATTGAAAATAAAGAAGAGCCACTTTTATCATGGTCTATATTGGTCTCGGATGATGGCAAATTTAAGATTTTATATACCACCAAGGGAACAGATGAAAGAAATTTGGTATCTGCAGCAAGATATGACAAACCCTTCACGCCAATAGTAGAGGATTTCAAAGCAAGCTATACCTTTATTAATAACGAAAATGGAAATTTATTTTTTTTAACTAATGATGATGCGCCAAACGGAAAAGTCGTTCGTCTTGATTTTGATAACCTAAATGCAGGCTTTGAAGATATTGTCTTAGAAACTGAGCTGCCCATAAGAAATGTAGACATGATCAATCAAAGCCTGATTGTTCATTACCTAGATAATACTTTTTCAAATATCAAATATTTTACCCAGGAAGGGGTTGAAAATGGTTCACTTAAAACAATCTTGCCTGGAACTATTTCAGGTCTTAGTGGCAAAAATGACGATGTTGAAGTTTTTTATAGCTTCACAAACTTTACGCAGCCATCACAAATATATAAGTTAAACCTTTTGAATAATGTTCAAGAGCTATTTTGGGAAGAAAAGCTAGAAAACTTCAAATCTGAAGACTATGTTTCAAATATGATTTTTTATCCATCAAAAGATGGAACTCTATACCTTTACATGTATCTCATAAAAAAGATTTGACGTTAACATCAGATACGCCAGTATTACTTTATGGCTATGGAGGCTTTAGCATCTCATTGGTTCCCAGATTTTCAAAAAGATTTCTTGCTTGGATGAATCAAGGTGGTGTCTTTGCATTGGCAAATTTGAGGGGTGGCTCTGAGTACGGCAAAAATTGGCATGAACAAGGAATGCTCCTGAATAAGCAAAATGTTTTTGATGATTTTGCATATGCGGCTAAATTTCTACACAGTAAAAAAATTGGCTCTTCTCGCTCGACTGTTATTCAGGGAGGCTCCAATGGAGGTTTGTTAGTGGGAGCTGTAATGCTGCAGAATCCAGATTTATTTGGTTTTGCAATCCCTCAGGTTGGTGTAATGGATATGCTGCGTTTTAATAAATTTACTATTGGATGGGGGTGGGAATCAGATTACGGGTCACCTCAAAAATTAGAGGACTTTCTCAATTTATACTCCTATTCTCCATATCACAATATTCAAGACGGTGTTTGCTATCCGCCTACCCTTGTTACCACATCTGATAGAGATGATAGAGTTGTCCCATCACACTCCTATAAATTTGCAGCAAGGCTTCAAAATCTTCAAGGCTGTAAAAATCCTATAATGTTGAGAGTAGAAACAAGGGCTGGGCATGGGGCAGGCAAACCAAAAGATAAGCAGATTTCTGAAATTGCAGACATTTATGGAACGGCTTTGAACTTCATAAATCAGAATTAAGGTAAATGCCAAATCAGTTTCATGTGATAAAGTTATTAGCTTTTTAAAATAAAATTATAATTGATGAACAAACTTATATTACTTTTTGCACTTTTAACAAATTTAAATGTAATTGCTGATGAAGGCATGTGGGAGCCTTATGAGCTTCCAAAACTAGAAAGTGAATTGAAGAAATCTGGCTTCACCACAGACGTAGCTAGTCTTAGTAATCTTTTTGAGCATCCAATGAGTGCAGTAGTGAGTTTGGGTGGATGCTCTGCTGCTTTTGTATCACCCGAAGGCCTCATTGCAACTAATTATCACTGCATAGAAAGCTCATTCCTTCAATACAACTCTTCTGATGATGAAAACCTTTTTGAAACTGGTTTTTTAGCAAGATCAAAGGATAAAGAAAAAAGATCAGCGCCAGGTGCCCGCGTCTATATAACAACTGAAAGTAAAGAAATTACCAATCAAGTCTTGAGTGGCGTCACGGATGAAACGGAAAGCCTAGATAGAGCAAAATTAATAGAAAATAATAAAAAACTCATTATTAAACAATGTGAAAACTCAGAAGAAATTGAATGTAGGGTGAGGACATTTTTTAGTGGAGAGGTCTACAAATTAGAAAAATTATTTAAGATTAAAGATGTGAGATTGGTATATGCACCTCCAGCATATGTTGGAGAATATGGTGGAGAAATAGACAATTGGATGTATCCGCGTCATACAGGTGATTTTGCTCTGTTAAGAGCCTATGTTGGTAAAGATGGATCAAGCAGTGAATTTAGCAAAGAAAATATTCCTTATGCGTCTAATTCTTTTTTAGAAATATCTGCGAAGGGTGTAAATGAAGGTGATTTTGTGATGGTTCTTGGGTATCCAGGACGAACAAATAGGCTGCTAACATTCAATGAAATTAAATATGACTTAAAAATTGGGTTTCAAGAATCAATTAGATTTTTAAATCAGGGTATTAAATTAATTGACGAAAACACAAGCGAAGAAGATGGTACAAAGCTTAAATACAGAGGCAGAAAAAGTGGGTTTGAAAATTATTATAAAAAAATATCTGGTCAAAAAAACGGAGCAGAAAACTTTGAGCTTTTAAAAACAGAGAAAGCTAAGTGGGATAACTTTTTAAGTTTTGTAGAAAAAAACGCGAGTGACAAGGAGTCGGATTATCTTGATGAATTGCTCGCTTTAATAGATGCAACTCTTCAAGAAAGATTATCAAGGAGATATTATGGCAATTCATCCTTAATCGCTATGGCTCAAAGACTTTATAGGAATGCAGCTGAAAAAGAAAAATCTGATCCAGAAAGGAAACAAGGATATCAAAACCGAGATCAAGAAAGGTTAAGCAATAGCATTAAGCGTATGGATTATTCATTTGATAGTAATGTAGATAAGGCTATTTTTCTTGACAGGCTTGAGACTTATAAAGGCTTTTCCAAAAATCTACGCAGGCCTGTATTTAGTAAAGAATTAAATTTAGATCAGGAATTAGGTAAAACAAAAATAATAGTTGATGAAATTTATTCGTCAACATTCATAACATCTGCAGAGATGTTGCGATTAAAAGATATGAGCCTTAAGCAGATGAATGCCTTAAATGATCCATTGATCATTTTTGTAAAAAGTATTTATGAAGAGTCATTGAAATATGAAAAAATGTATGAAAAACAAAGTGCAAGAAGAGAATTTTTAAAATCAAACTTCATAAAGCTTTTAAGAAAATATTATAAATCTATAAACAAAGAAATTTATGCAGATGCTAACGGAACATTAAGAGCAACCTATGGTAATGTATTAGGCGTTAGTATTAAGGATGGAGCCTTTTACAAACCTTTCACCACCCTTGAGGGAATTGTTGAAAAACACACAGGAGTGAATCCATTTAATGTTGAAAAAAGTCTATTAAATAAGATTGCCGAAAAAGATTATGGAGATTATGTTTTTGATCATGTGGGCTCAGTCCCAGTAAACTTTTTATCAACATTAGATATTACAAATGGGAACTCTGGCTCAGCAACGATAAATTCAAATTTTGAGCTTGTTGGGCTTGCGTTTGATGGAATGATAGAAACGATAATTGCGGACTATAAATATATTCCTCAGGCAAGAACAATATCTGTTGATTCAAGATATCTCCTTTGGACCTTAGATAAAGTTGAAAAAGCCAATAATATCCTAGAAGAATTAACTATCGCTTATTAGCTAAAAATATGAGTTTGAGTGGAATCGAGCCATTGACCTCGCCCTTATCGGTGGTATGTTCGTCTTCAAAAACCATTTAAATTAAAGGGTTTAGAATTTCTCTGTGTATATTAATATCTATGAAATGATCGTTTCGCAATCTATAAAATAGATGATTTATACACAGTTAGATTCACTCCTGTGTGTTTTCCACCAACTTCTTTTAGCCACTATTTCTTTAATGGGATCTGAAAAGACTTCTGTGCTAAAAAAAGAGATTAGTGTTATGAGTAAAAAAGCTACTGGGTTTAATGATTTTCATGCAACTCCTCCGCCACTATTGTGTGAATGAGGTTCCAAGGGTTTCTGTTAGGATCTCAGGCCAAATAGCCACCCCTTTGCAGTTGCAATTATCTTATGAGTTTAGGAATAAAAATCCATAGTAAAATGCTATAAAGAATTTAATATGGCTGCTCAGGCAGTATAGATTATTCCGGGTTAGAAACCCTATATTCAAGTTTGTATAAACTTAGCTGCTATCATTCAGATCGGTCTGATAAGTTTCAGTTAAAGCCATCACTGAAAGCAATGTAAGCAATGAAGCGATGGCTATGTATACAGACACCCAGAATATTCCGAAGTCTTTCCACAGCAAAGCAGCAATTGTTGGAGCAAATGCACCACCAAGAATTGCACCAAATTGATAACCTAAAGTTGCACCTGAATACCTCACTTCTGTACTAAATAACTCAGTAAAAAATGCTGCCTGGGGACCATACATCATAGAAACAAATATTAGTCCTCCAGTAATAGCTAAGACTATTAACCAAAAGTTTCCAGTATCTACAAGTGGAAATATTGCAAATGCCCAAATACCCGTAAGAATTGCTCCCACCATAAATATTCCTTTTCTTCCATGCCTGTCAGAATAAGAGGAAAACACAAATTGAACTGGGACCATGATTGCTGAAGCAATTAAAACCGCAGCCAACATATCATCTCTTGCTATATCAGCGCTTGCAACACCGTATGCAAGCAGGAAGGCTATTAATATATAAAAGGTAACCTGAATTGAAAGGAAAGCTCCAGCAGCTAAAGCTATTCTCTTGGGATACTTTTGAATAGCTTCAAGTATTGGCGATCTTCTCACCACCCCTTCATTGTCAGCGCTCTGATCTTTTCTTAACGCTTGTAACTCCTTGAAAGCCTTTGTATCTTCCAAATTCAATTGAATATACATACTTATCCCAATAAGAACCGCACTGGCAAGAAAAGGAATGCGCCAACCCCAAGAATAAAAGGATTCTTCAGAAACTAATGAGCTTGCAGTGATAAAAGCTAAGTTAGCTAAAATTACCCCTATGGGAGCGCCTGCTTGAGCAAAGGCTCCGTAATATCCTCTTTGATTGGATGGCGCACTCTCCGTAACCAATAACATTGCGCCTCCCCATTGACCGCCGATAGCCAACCCCTGGGCAAATCTTAGTGAGGTTAATAAGATTGGAGCTGTGATACCTATCACTGCATAGGTTGGCAATAGCCCAATTAAAGTAGATGAAACACCCATTAGAATTAATGCCATGACCAAAGTTTTTTTTCTGCCAACTCTATCACCGTAATGACCAAAGATAATCCCTCCTATCGGCCTAGCAATAAAGCCTGCGGCAAAGGTCAACAGGGATAAAATTAAAGCGGTGGAAGGCGTGGCCTCGCCAAAAAAAGCTGTTGGGAATATCAGGGCGGCCGCAGCACCGTAAAGGAAAAAGTCATACCACTCTATACTGGTTCCAGCTAATGCAGTGAGGGCTACCTTTTGCATGTTGGATTCAGAATTGCTATCAGTTTTCATATCCATATATGATGAAAAGTTATGGTTTGAAAGATTGCACTTCTTATTTTTTTTCTTTTTTGGCAGCTCTTTTTTCTTTTAGGGATTTGCCTTTTTTCTTTACATTTTTTTGCTTATCTAGTCCTTTGGCCATGATGGTCTCCTGAATGCGTTTTTGTAAGTATAAAAGAAATAGAGGAATAGTGGGTCTGGGTAGAGTCAAACCACCAATCTTACCCTTATTAGTGGTAAGTTGATCTTCACAAACCTTTTAAATTAAGAGTTTAGACATTCACTACTTATATTCCCCAGTAAAAGACGATGGGTTAGCAATATATAAAATAGATGATTTATGCACAGTTAAGTACATTCCTAACTATTTACTAGGGAGCTGGAAAATGGATAAGTGTTTCAAAAAGATGCCAGAACAAAGCAACCTCTTTGCAATTGAGAGTACAAGATAAAAAAATCACTTAAAATCTATAGCTCTATAATTTCTTAGAAATATATGTTTTTATTACATTATTAAAATAAGAAATTTTTTAAATAGCTAATATCATTGATTAATGCGCTAATTAAAAATATAAATTAGCTCTTAAAATAAAGAATTATGAGAGTTTTAAATCATCAAAATTAATATGCAAAAAAATCATGTATATGTTGTGATAAGAGTTCCAAAATGTGGCAGCACTTCGCTTTCAAAAATGTTTATAAACTCCTTTCCTGGGTCAAGTAATTTTTCTATTTATAGCTCAAATTATGAGTTGATGAGTGAAGATAGAAATAAAATTTCCTTTATTGAAAAGTTCAGAATTTTAAAAAATACTCATAAACGTAATTGGAAAAACTACAAAAGACTTTCTTTTAAATCAGTTTGGGAAAAAACTAATCAATCAATTATAGATGGCGATATTATCCATGGGCACTTAACTATTGATTCTATAAGATTAAAAAATGTTAATAAAAGACTTATTACATTAATAAGAGATCCCTACGAAAGAATGCTGTCAGATTATAACTATTCAAAGAATTCATATAAAAATAAAAATTCTCCACTTAAAAAATTTAACAAAAGATTATATGTCGCAGCAAATTATTCATTAGAGGGTTACATTTCCTATCTCAAAGAGACCCAGCCTATTTTTGGTAGATATATCTCTAGATTTGTAATTGGCAAAGAAAGTGTAAGCAATAATTTAGAATTTATGAATGAAAATTATTTTTCATATGGGCTTCTTGAGAGAATGGATCTTTTTATAGAAGATTTTTATAAAAAAACTAATGTTAGTCTAATTCAACAAAAATCAAATATAACAAAAAATAAAAGAAAAATTAATTTATCTGAATCTGAGAAGCGGTCTATTTCAAAATTTTGTGAAGAAGATATAGCTCTCTATAATGAAATTCAAAGATCTATTTAGAGCAATATTGACTGGTTGGCTTTTTTTGGCGTTCTGGAAAAACCTAATTAAATTTATATCTTCTTGTAACAAGAAATATTTATACTCTTAATTCTAAAATATAGTTCATTCTTGTCTTCTTTTTTACAATATATCCTTTGTATTTAAGCTTTTTCAACAAATCAGTTTTCCACGCATCATCATTTTTTTCTAAAATAATGATTAATGGAAGTAATTTCTTTTCTGCAATATCAAGAAATGGAATGATGATATTTTCTTCATTGCCCTCCACATCTATTTTGATCGCGGCAATACTTTCAATGCTTTCATCATTAACAAAATCTATTAAACTTTTTGCAATCACTTCATGCTGACCTGAATGAGAAATTTTGCCTTGGCCTAAATTTTCATTTGGAGTATCAAGTTTAAATTTTCCTGATTTGTCCATAAGCGCTATCTCCCTGGGATATATAGGAGTATCTATGTTCAGAGAGGCATTATATTTAAGCCTTTGAAACAAAAAAGGATGGGGCTCAATTGAATAAATTTTAGTATTTTTAAAGGTTTTATAGACACTTCCTACCGAAAACGAATACAAACCAATATTAGAGCCAATATCAATGAAAATTGAATGATCATTGCATTTGGAAGCGATGAAATCTCTTTCCTCTTTTTCAAATATCTGGGGAGAAAAAAGAGCTCTTTTCTCGCTAACATTACCTTTTGTATATAACCTCAACTTTGCATTGAATAACTCTGTATCAATGCAGTCATCAGAAACAAGGATTACAATTTTTCTTAAAAAGAAAATCATTCTTTTTGAAAACCAATTTCTTCCAATATTTCTGGTTATGAGGATGATTGTTTTTATAATTACGTTTGGCTCATAGTGTCCAAAATTTGATGAGTTATCTACAGGTATCATTTTATATATTTGTTATTTTAAGTCCTAGAGTATATTGCATAACTCTACAATAATTTTGATCACATCCTAGAGATTTACAATTAAAAACTTTATTTTACAGATTCAGCTTCTAAAAATTAGAATCTTAACAAGTTCAACCTCAATCCATTAAAAATATGCATAAAGATCAAATAATCATAGATAAGAATATATTATTAATTTTAGTTAGCTTTCATATCTTCATGCATGTCTTAATAAGTTATTATTTATAAGTGATTAATTTAAATAAAATAAAGCCTTTTGCAGAAGGCGGCAATCGAAGATGTTACATACATCCTAAAAATGAAAATAGATGCTTAAAGGTTGCGATTGAGGGCAGACCAAAAATACTAAAGCAAGGCGCTCCATGGTATAAAAAATTTAGATCAGAAAAAAGTTTTGATGATAACTTTCGCGAAAAAGTTGGTTACAGTCAAAGAGCTCTTAGGTCAAATGATTCATGTAAATGGAAACATTTAGCCAAATGGTATGGCATGGTTGAAACTTCCTTGGGTCCAGCCTCAGAAACAGAATTAATTAAAGACGATAAAAATAATGTGGCCATTACTCTTGAAAAATATTTGCTGACTTTTGGTATGACAGAGGAGATAAAGCAAGCAATCTCAGATTTTGAATTTTGGCTTAGAGATACTCTGATTTTAACTAAAGATCTTCTGCCTCATAATATAGTAGTTGGTCATGAAGGATGTCAGCTTGTTTTAAAAATAGTTGATGGGCTGGGCTCAAAATCATTTTTACCCCTCGAGGAAATTAGTAATTTCTTTACAAAACTCTATGTTGAAAGAAGGATAAGATTAATGCATTTAAGGATAAATAAAGATCTTTCAAAAAAAATAAAAAATAATTGCTGAATGAATGGTGGGTCTGGGTGGACTCGAACCACCGACCTCACCCTTATCAGTCGTTCGTTCATATCATTAAAACCTATAGAATAAGGGTTTTTAGGACTAACTGTTCAAAGAACTGTTC
>Ga0115557_1003398_pt1 | contig 10398 bp, 11 predicted proteins | sample COGITO_mtgs_1104_FD_87280 | JGI IMG/M metagenome (GOLD analysis project Ga0115557, IMG submission 87280) | Pelagic marine microbial communities from North Sea - COGITO_mtgs_110421 | ecosystem: Environmental > Aquatic > Marine > Epipelagic | place: Germany:Helgoland, sampling site Kabeltonne... | reverse complement strand
TGGCTGGGGGGGAGGTGGGTAGAGGGAAGAGAGTGGGGGGGGTGGGGGGTGACGGGCGCGGGTTGGCCGGGGTGTGGGGTGGGTGGGGGTGGGGGGGGGGGGGGGGGGGGGGGGGGAGTTGGGGAAGTTAGAGAGAGTGACAAGGATTGGGAATGGCTCGGACCCAGGCAAGCGAACAGAATCAAATATAAACTACTTACAAGCTCACTGTCTTCTTCAAGCGGCTGCATTTCTTCCTTTAAGTTATCACTGGGATCTATATATGGAAGTGATTGCGAAGTGATGCGAAGATGAGATAAAAAATCTATATGTCTTGATCCATTTTCCACATAACTCTTGCCCCCTCGACAAGTGTTGTCAGGACCCCCGCAAGCAACGCGACTTCGCGCCAAAACAATCAAAATTATGGAACGATCACGCACCGTTTCTCCCCTGTGATTGATTCTTCAATTCGAAGGAGCTTTTCGATTGTAGTCTGCAGATGTCCAGCCCCAAGGTTCTAGTGCTAGGATCGGGCGTGATTGGGCTTCGCACCGCCCTGTCCCTGTCCCGAAATTCCATCCCTGTGTCCGTGCGTTCCAGCGTGTCTCCACTGGCTACCTCCTGTGCGCTGAACGCGAGCGTGGGCGCCGGTGGGCTTTGGATGCCTTTTCACTGTGATGACGATCGCACTGACCGGTGGGCCAAGAGCCAGCTGGAAGACTACCTGAAGATGCACTCTGCCGGAGACGACGCTGTGGAGCTGGTGCCCACCCTCTCCTTCATTAACGAGAGCTCGCAGGACCTGCCCTCCTGGGCTGCTTCCCCCCAGCTGCAGTTCCAGAGCTTCTCTCCCACTGAGCTAGCACAGCAGGCTTCTGTCAATGGAGTGCATGTGCCGCCCTTCGCGGAAAAGTACGGCAAGATCTGGCAGTGGCTGACTCCAATCGTTGACTGCCCGCGCTTGCTGAAGAGCATGATGGTGGAGATTGAGGCGGCCGGCGGCAGCGTGGACAACGAATCAGAATTCTCTTCTTCAGACGATGTGTTGGCCGTGGCCAAGGCCGACGGCTGCACCGTAGTGGTAAACTGCCTCGGTGGTGCAGGTGCTACCCTCATCGGAGAGCCGCCTGTCACGCTCGCTCGAGGTGTACTCAAGTACTATTCACGTAGAGAGGATTTCAAGACATGTATTCTTGTGGATCACCCACCGATGGGATCAGACACGCACCCAATTTACGCCATTCCGAGAGGAAATGTGGTGGCGGTGGGCGGGACTTATCTGGAGGGAGATCACGAGCAAAGCATGAGGCCTGAGGAGGAAGAAATGTTGCGCGCTACTGCCAAACTTTTGCTGCCTGACGAAGGCGAGGGATTCGAGGAAGTCGGGGAGTGGGTCGGCTTTAGGCCCGTGCGGGAGGGTGGGGTAAAGCTGGGGCTGAACGAGGAGATGAGCGGAAAGGGACTGAGCTGGATTGACAATTTCGGACACGGAGGAAGCGGGTGGACAGTTGCGAGCGGCTGTGCAGACGATGTGCTGGACATTGCTCAGGATTTATAAAGCTAAGATGTAGATGGGTGTCTGGGGTTTAGACCAACTCCTCTCTGCAATTTCATTAGTTAATTAGCAAAATATGGCATCCTGTGTAGCAACGTCGCATTTATGTAGCAAACGTCGCACTTATGTAGCAACGACACCAGCAGGTGCAGCTATCAAGTCAACTTCGAGTTTTCTAAGAATCAAGACAATCTGGAGAAGCGCGTCGCTGACGGCACTCTTATATTTTGAAACGTCATCGTTGTAGTCTGTCACGTAAAAGAGTAGCACATACTTTAAACCAAGAGGTGTGATAGAAGTGAAGTAAACTTTTGGGTTGCTTGGTCTGACATTGTGTCCCATATCAGAAATAGTCTGTATGGCCTGCCATACGGTTCGTAAGAGGTAAAAAATGATATTAGTGTGGGGTTGTTGTGATTGGTTCACCGTGCTTGAATGCTGTGCTGCCACGTACCTCTCCAACGTGATCGCAGATAGCAAGTAATTTCACGTTTTCCGTATCTTTGCTGATGACGAATTCGAGCTCCGCCCTTCGTTCCTTGAAGACACTGTATGTTTTTACGATCTCGCTCGCAACCTTGCTGTTGGGCATGCAGAGCTCCTCACCGCTATACGTGAGCGTGATTTTGGTAGATCGCATTCCCATTGAGGCCACAACACCTTCTTCCCCAAATACGACAATCTTATCGCCTGTTGAAAAATTGTTATCAAAGGCCAGGGAAAATGAAGCGATCACGTCGCTAAGAATCTGGAAGAGGTAGTAGTGAGGGTGAGCACATGTCCCAGGTTGTCGGAAATTTGAACTGACCGCATTATTGAATTCAGTTGCCTCACCTGTTGCAGACTCCACCCGACGATCAAAGATGTGTATCCAAAGCCGCCCAAGATCTTTGCACCGAAATCACTATGTCCCATCTTGTTCAGAACAAAGGCAAACCATAAAACCAGAATGAGCCAGCGGGTGCTCGTTGTGATGACCTTAAACCTGCAGGGCAAGCGGAGCGGCAGAGAGTTTGTTGGGTCACCGAAAGTGTGAGCAAGTAATTGCAGGCGGCGAGCGCATACAATCGATTTCGATTCGTTCAGACCCCCGAGGGTGTGAGCAAGTAATTGCAGGCGGCGAGCGCATACAATCGATTTCGATTCGTCCAGACCCCCGAGGGTGTGAGCAAGTAATTGCAGGCGGCGAGCGCATACAATCGATTTCGATTCGTCCAGACCCCCCTTCCCTTACCTGCTAACTGACTGTAATGTCATGGTGCTCTCGAGATTGGCAATATGGAAAAGATCGAACAGTAGATCAGCGGTACTGTTGCTCAGGGGGCTGACAATTCTGAAGGATAGGAATATTGAGAGAAGTATGTTTACGTTCTCCAGCATCGTCTTCGGTAAGTGCAGGGAGAATTTGAGAGACAAAAGGACAATCACAAAAAAATCATTTGTCGAGTGAGAGGGCTCAAAGATGTCCACCTCGCTAAAGCTTGAGGCCTGGACAGTTTCGTGCAACCTTTTCGCGGGGGTCATCAGAATTGATTTCGGCCTGTGTTTCCTATTCTTGTTGGATTCAAATTTCATAACCCGATGGGCAGGAAGGGTGTGGATGGAAGGAAAGAGAATCAAAACTAATCGCACAAAAGTATTCTGGTTGAACCAGTCAAAGTTGCAGCAGTAACGCAATTGTGCTCGAACAGCGAGTTGTGCAAAAGTCAGAAGCAAAAACATTGTAAAGAAGGCAATGAACGTAGCAAACGCAGCGTTGGTGTCATCTGCATTTGCGCTGAGGAGCTGGTCTACTTCGGAGAACACGGAAGGAACTGATGAAGCGGTGTATTGCGACAAGTCTGACAAAGATGACGAAATTTTGTCGGCCACGATGGTGACCACCTGCTTGGTCCCAGACTGGAATGCCTCCATCGACAGGGGGTCCAAATTAATGCAAAATCTTATTTTCATCAATAGTGGTTCGTTCCGAGAATTGTATCATTAATCACACAGTCCGCAATACGCATAATACACGCACATTTTTCGCACACCGACATTTGAAAATAATTGGACATTGAGAATGAAGATATCTTTCCACTTCATGGCATCACTATCGCTGTCCGTTTCAACGATGGCCTTGTCTATGCCGACCTCGCTGATAATTAACAACAAGGGAGGGGGACACGTGACGATTGGATACCACCTGTGCCGAGCACTGACAGCAAAGGGTCACAAAGTAACTATAATCCAAAACTCAGACATTGACAATGAAAAGATGCCCTTTACTTCGTACTCGGATCTTGACGCTGAGATCTTAAAAATCCCGTTTGATGAGACCTTTGCATTACCTGAGGGAAGGGACGAATTTGATTTTGTATTCGACAATAATAGCAAGGCGCCAACAGGTCCTGTTGAGTCTGCCATCCTGAGGGACGTCAAAACGAAGCTGTACACTTATGTGGGTAGCGCGGGTATCTACGAGCGGCCTGAGTCTCTATCCGAAGGGGAGCCTCTCGATGAGACTATGCCAATTAAGGTGTCAAAGCCGACCGCTCAGTTTGAGGCTGCCCTCGCTGCCTCCTCAATTCCTCACGTGCTTTTCCGCTGCCAGTACATTTATGGGCCTCTCTGTCCCAAGAAGTATCTTGACTACTACCTGGACCGAATTTCTAAAGAAGAAACTCTTCCGATTCCTTCCCCTGGTACCCAAATAGTGTCCTTAACGGACGTTCGTGATGTGGCCTCTCAGCTTGCATCTGTTGTGGACGGCCCCCTCTTCCCCAAGAGCGGAGAAGTCTACAACACTGGGACGACCAATGACTTGAAGCACACCTACGTTGACGTCGCGAAAATCATTGGTGGGAAGCTAGGAAAAAAACCTAAGATTGAACTCGTCGACGAAGCGCCGGACTTCCCGTTCCGCGCGAAGGAGTTCTTCGTTAATTCCAAGAAGAGCATTACTGATTTGGATTTTGATGGGGGCAAGATGAGCCTTGAAAGCTATGTTGGGGAGCTTGTGGACGAATTTCAGGGGAGAGGGAAATAATTGGCGGAAGTATTGGCGGAGGGTTGGTTGGTCTAAGAAATAGGCCGGTCACTACGCTACTCATTTATTTTTTGCTAAAAGCAATTGAGTTCATTTTGCGAAACTTGCTACCCGGTATGCCAAGCAAATTATTCATTCGTTTGACAAGCCAAGCTTCGCTCTTAAATGGTCCTCCGATGAAATACTCTCGTAGAGCTTCTCTTCCCCCTCTCTAACAATCGGGTCTATTATTCTACCGTGAATCGGTCCTGAAAAAAAGGGAAGCGTTAGCCTCTCGTAAACTGCACCCTCGGGTGACGTCGGGTTGGACACGCGGTGTAAATTCGACTTAAAAAGGCCGTTTGTCCAGAGGGGCAGTAAATCGCCCGAGTTTACTACCAGCGTTTGGGAGCCGTCCCCCGGGGGAACTACGGGCACCCACAGGTCCTCCACTAGCACCTCCAAGCCCCCAAAGCCTTGCCTATGATCGTTATCGTCCAGCAACAAAATTGTAAAGTGCTGATAATCAGTGTGAGGACCGTAGCGAAGAGAAGCCGAGCAAATCTTCGACTCGCACTCCTTCTCCTCTCCTCGAGCCGGATAGTACGATAGCCGAAGCGCATTTCCGTTTGCGTCATTCTCATCGCTCCAGAAAAAATCGTCAAAGAATGTTGGATCATTCAGACCAAGTCCAAGACTTGTCAGAAGATTCAGCCGCTTTAAGATGGATTCCATCTCGCTATAATATTCCATGGCCAAGGTGCTCAGACGATCGGGGTGGTGCTCCAAGTTTCTGTTGTCACGAAATACATAAGACTCAACCCTATCTTTGCCAGTGTTGCTAACATCATCGTCTGACGCAGTTGCCGAGACAGTCTCGATACCCTGAGGTGTGAAGCCGCCCCTGTCATTGCCGTACGGCCCGAAGTTGTAACCCATTTTCTCCTTATGCGACCTCTTAAAAAAACTGAGTGCCTCCTTCTTCAATCCCTCCGCACTCACATGGGCACCAGTGATCTTGACAAAGCCGACGGTAGACAACGCCCGTATAAAGGTGTCAACAGTCTCGCTTGATGGGGATTCAGTGAATAGAGAAGAAAAGGGAATGGAGGGGATGGCATTTTTATCGTCCAGATTATCGTCCGTAATTCTTACAAATGTGGGAGAAATGAACAGGACATAAATTAGCGAAAGGAAGAAAGGGTATAGAAAATGTCGACGGAAAGAAAATTTGATGGACATTTTCGCTCGTTCGAGATTTATTTGACTTTGAAAGTTATTCGCCAAAAATTCTGCAAAACAGTGTGCCTCCTTTCAGTCACCTTCTTTTCACTGAGTTTAATCAACCGCTGAAGAGCGAAGCGACGACGTTGATGGCGCCCTCCTTCAATGGTGTGGTCGTTTACGGTATATTCCTGCTTCTAGGCGCGGGCACTTTGTTCCCATGGAACGCATTCATAACGGTAAACGCATACTACTCCTCCCGGTATTGCGGCTCGGCCTTTGCAGACGACTACCTTGCCTACTACGGTGTGGTTTTCAACCTGTTTGAGGTGGTCACTCTGGTGGGTTGCGTGACGAGGGGCTGGAATTACGTGCTCGTCCCGCTGCACTTCTTTGTGTTAATATTCGTCTTGACGAGCCTTTCGGTGTTCTTGGACGACATCTCGGCGGGATGGGTCTTTAGCCTGACGATTTTCTCCCTGGCCTGCGTGGGGGTTTTGACTGCTTTGTTGTCGGGGGGGGTGTTCGGACTCGGCGCCGGGTTCCCTCCCAAATACACACAGGCAATCATGAGCGGACAGGGACTGGCGGGTACGGTGGTCAGCATCAGCGAGATTGCCACCCTTTGGGTAGCAGGTATGGATGACAGCTTTTGCTCTGGCCAGGCTGACCATAATGATGACAGATGTGAGGATTACAAGGTTGACTGGGCGGCATTCGCGTACTTTGCCGTTGCCGTGGTGACCTTGGCAAGCTGCATCTTGGCTTATCAAGTCCTTGAGTCGATGGAGATCACCAAGTTCTACAGATCTATTGACGTGAATGCCGCTGCTGCCGGTGCTGTCGGTGCCGGTGCCGGCGATCGTGGCGGCAGCGGCAGCGGCAGCGGCAGCAGCGATGAGGACTGCGCTGACAATGAGAAAGCGAATGTGATAAAGGAGCCCCTCTTGGAGTTCGTGGACGGGAACTCTTCGGGGATCTCGTCAGTGAAGTCTTCCTCTCTGGACCTTGGCGACGGGTCGCCTTCGCCCTCCCCACCTTTGCAGGCAAAGGGGGATAGGAATGGCCACCTCTCTGAGCTGCTTCAGCTGGTATCTTACGAGGCCTTCTCGGTCTTCTTCGTCTTCCTGGTGACCCTCGGTCTCTTCCCCGCCTTGACTTCAAAGATCGTCAGCACTAGCAAATGCTCCCAGGGAGCCTCCCGCATCCAGAACGATCTCTTCGCACCCCTCTCGTTCTTGAATTACAACTTTTTCGACTTCCTCGGTAGGATCGCCAGCGGACGATGCGATTTACGGTGGTGGACAGGGCGGAGGCTTCTATGGGCCAGCGTTTCTCGGCTAGCCTTCTTCCCACTGTTCCTCTTGTGCGACGTTGACAATAGCGCTCTTCCAACTCTGTTCAATTCCGACGTTTATCCGGTCATGGGAATGGTTCTATTCGCCTTTTCCAACGGGCTTATATCGAGCCTTTGCATGATGGTCGGTCCCACGAGGGTACCTGAGGAGCATAGAATCAAGACGGGGAACATCATGATAGGCGCACTCTCCGCCGGTCTCATGGCGGGAAGCGCGCTCAGCTTCATCACTCTCTTTATCGCCACAGGGAGCTTTTAGATCAACCTTTCGAGCCAGGGATATTTTTAGATTCTTTTTGGTGCAAAGTAAAAATTAGAAGGGTAAAGGGTAAAGGGTGGGTGGGTTTGTAGTAAACGCATGGGTCTAATCGCCAATTATCATCGTTATTTTTTTTGTTTGGTTTTTCTTACTGGCGTTGGTCTGTTTGTTTTCATGGGCATAGGATTTTTCTTTCTAATAATATGATAATATGATAATATCATACAAGGCCCTCCTATTTTTCTTCGCCATCTTCACCGTCCTCTCCGCCGTCTGATTGGGGCTCTTCTTGTTCAGGTTCATTGTCGTCGCCAGCGTCATCGTCGCCTGCCTCCCCAGCATCAGCATCCCCAGCATCGGCATCGGCCTCCCCAGCATCGGCATCCGCATCGGCAACGGCATCGGCGTCAGCAGTGGGTGGTTCATTCGGCGTCTCGCCGTCCAGAGCCGTCGGTTGGGACGATTCCAACTGTTGTTCTTGTTCTCGCCCTTGTTGTATCATCTGAGCCTGCTGCATCATGATCTGCTGCTGCATAGCCTGCTGCTGCAAAGCCTGCTGATGGAGCGCCTGCTGCTGCGCCGCCTGCAGGTGCATCTGTTGCACTTGGTGGGGATGGACGACGACGGGGGGCATGGGCATCGTCACCCCCCCGCCTCCCCCGAGACCCGCTGCATACTCCATCCGGGCCCGCTTGCGCTCCGCCTCATCGAAGAGGGCGTCTTGGTGCGCACCCTCGAGAGCGCGGGCGGTCTTCTTCCGGACTCGACCGGGCATCTTTTTTATTTTTTCAAGAGAAACGGGGGGTACGACACAACACACACGTGCAACGTTACACGAGAAGGGGTAAGTTGTTTTTTTAGAGTTACTGGGGGTTTTCTTTTATTAAAGGGCGGTGGTATGGATAATTGGGGCTTGGGAAAGAGGGCTGAGCGGATGGATGGGGCGATCTGCTTGGTTGGAGGATTTTTTAAAGTTGAACTGCTTTGGTTGTGACGACTGCTTTGATGGATGACCGGATTCAGCGATTCAAATGTCTTTCAGCTTTCAGCTCAAGAAAAAAAAGCTGGGCGCGTAGCAGGTTTCTATAATTGTATTGATAAAAAAACTCGTTTTTTAAAGGGGGGGGGAAACGCGGCCAATGCGAGTTCGGTCTATTATATTAATTCGCGAAAAAATTACACAAAGTATCCAACACCGAGCTTAAAATATCAATAATTCCATTAGCTTAGGTATGGACCCTGTTACCCTAACTCTAACGCCAGATTCACACCCCATTACACCCAAGCCTACTTATCCTTGTCCTTGTCCTTATCCTTATCCTTATCCTTATCCTTGTCCTTGTCCTTATTCTCAAAGCAAAACTTGGCGGTAAAAACCCCGTCCCTCCAGCTCTGCACCGCCCCCCCCTCCCCCTTCACAATCCTCTCATTGGGAATCTTGAACCCGACGTTCTCGTAGGGCTCGCACGCGAAGACGAGGTACTGGAAGTTCTTGTCCGGCGGCTCGACCCTCTGCTCGAAGGGGGACATGAACCTGTGCCGGGGCTGCACCCCCTTGGACGCCTTGGGGTAGTGCAGCTCGAAGGAGAGAGTCCTTTGACCGCTGGAGCTGTCGAGCGTCTTGGTTATGGAGTATCCCGGGCGCCCGATTTTAATCTGGCGCTGCTGACCCGACCCGGACGCGCCCGAACCCGAGCCCGAACCCGAACCGTAGTGCCCTTGTCCGCCCCTCTCCTTGGACATGACATTCCTCAACCTCACCTCCTCCTCCCTCTGCTTCTCCTCCCACGCCCTCTTCCCCAGGTTGCTCTGGTGCTTCTTCCCCTGGGTGTGGGCGAGGTAGTTCCCCTCCGTGTTGTGCAGCGTCAGGCACAGGCGGCACTCGTAGGTGCCGAGGTGGTTCCGCATGAAGTATGGGTCCTTCCCCAGGTCGCACGTCTCCAGGGCCAGCTGCCGGAGACGCTCCTTGCGGTCCCGGGAGGTGGAGTCAGAGGAGGCGATGCCGCCGCCGCCAAACTTTGAACCCACGCGGGAGGAGTCGTCTTGTCCCCCGAGGAGGCGGAGGGAGAGGTAGAGGTCGACCAGGGGGACGTTGGGGGGGAGGAACTTTGATATTGGGGACTGGGACTGGGACTGGGACTGGGACTGGGACTGGGACTGACAGGAAAGAACTAAAGAGCGCGAGGTTCGGAGGAGTTGGAGGGAGGGGGGGACGCAGGTCTTGTGGTGGATGGCGGAAGCAAGGTCGGCTAGGGAGGAGGTGGGGGGGAGAGAGAGGACAGAGCGGATGCCATCGAAGGAGTGGAGGACTATTTGGATCATTTTTGATGACTTTGAACTTGACAAAGTTGGTGAACTTGACAAATTTGAGGAATTTGATGAACTTGGTGAATTTAAAAGAGAGGGGGGTTTTAGGGGGGGGAGGGGAAGGGAAAGGGAAGCTGTTGACATTTTTAGTGCTCTCGTGGGAGGTGTTGGGGTAGATAGAAGGTGGGGAGTGGAGTGGTTGCTGACCCCGCTTTGGCTGGTATTCACAGAGGCGTAGAGGGGAAATGGGAGACGAAAATGTGATGGAGGTATGTGGACCGATAAGGGAGTGGCAGGGGAGGCAGATGATACGATCGCTTCCCAATTAAAAAGAGCTGCCGGCTTTTCCCTCTCACAAATCTCAGAGTTCGGACGAGCATTTTCCCGAAAACCAATAAAATAAGAAGAAGGGCCCACCACACACCTACAATGAAGTATTCTTTAATATTACTGTTGCTTTCGCCACCAATTTGGGGTTTCCGTCCTCCGGCGCCTTGTCTGAACCCCTTGGTCCCGTCGGGGGTTCGGGGGGGAGTGGGGAGGGGAGTTTTGGACGGAGGAAGTCGATGGGGGAGAGGGGTAGCCATGAGGAGTTCTGTTGCTATTGATGGGGATGAGGGGGGAGGAATCATGGTGAGTGAGCCGATGGGGGGGGGTGACGGGGCGGGGAGCGCGGTTGGGGGGGGGGGGGGGGGGGGGCCGGGTGG
>Ga0115557_1003390_pt1 | contig 10408 bp, 6 predicted proteins | sample COGITO_mtgs_1104_FD_87280 | JGI IMG/M metagenome (GOLD analysis project Ga0115557, IMG submission 87280) | Pelagic marine microbial communities from North Sea - COGITO_mtgs_110421 | ecosystem: Environmental > Aquatic > Marine > Epipelagic | place: Germany:Helgoland, sampling site Kabeltonne... | reverse complement strand
TGAGCATGGCCAGCTCGACCTGCAAATTAAAAAATCTCGTATCTTCCTCGTCCAGCTTGGCGAATGTTCGAGCGGGCTGGGATTGGTTGAATCGCCCCTGATATCGCTTCTTAGCATTGGTCGGGCTGGAGCTATGCTGTTTACGGATATGAAATCTCTCGTCCCGATGAACCTTCGACACTTCGTCAAGACCGTACTCCTGTATTTTCTCCTTTACTTTTCCCACAGTCGAGATCTCATACTTATGCAAATCATTCAGCTCGTCTCCAACCAAGATAGGGCTGTCGACAGCCAGGAAGTCGCCTTCGAGATGAGCGCTATGGGCAATGCTAAAGCGGCGCTCACGGATGGCACTGGGGTACATATCCCTTATCACGTTATTCGCTCCATCGCTGATCTCCTTGTATGTGCTAATCACCTCCCGAAAATTTCCACCCTCGATTTTCTTCCTTGATTTCAAGTCATCCAAGCACTTGAAGCCGGCCATTTTTGTCTTTTCTCTCTCCTTGTCTTCTGTCACACTCTTAGCTTCTACAATGACTCCATCGAAGTCTCTCCAAGTGCCATCTAGGTGCTTCTTCAGGCCGCTTTTCTCCAACTCGGTGTCGTCCTTCCCCCTCTCCTCCCATTGCGCGCTGATCTCAGTCAGCTTGCTAAACTCCTCTTCGATCACTTTGACGAGATCACGTAGCATATCGAAGGTAGTTTTTTCATAGTTCTTCTCCAGCTCTTCTCGGCGCCTGTTTGCTTCTGCCAAGTCAAACAGATTCCTCTTCTTGGGAGATTTAGGGGACAAGACAGTTGATTTTTTGAAAACGACCTTGGGAATGTCACCCACAGCAGCGACATCGTTCATTTTGTAACGTGAAACTCGTTTGCGCTTCTCCTGTTTATTCTTCTGCTTCGCACGCCGTTGCGCAGCGGACATCATTTTCGGAGAAGAAGAGCCTTGATTTTGAGTCGATTCAAAGAGGTTGCGACGCGAGGAGGACAATCCCTCATTTGAGTTCTGAAGCGCATCGTTCTTCGGTTTTAAGGCCTCGGTAGAATTAATCTGCCTTTCGTTGATTTCGGTTGTGTGTTTTACCATCCTTTTTGAGGGGGGGTGTTGAGGGAGTTATTTTTTTTCTCCTCGGGAATTGGAGCTGGCTTGTCGTTGACACTTGGATGGATGATATTCAAGATTTTGTGTTTTCCCTACTCTTATCGGTGAGTGGTTGTGGGTAGTGTAGCTTTTGTCGGTCTCATTGGCAAAATAATGTTGCACTTTCTATCATTTCATCCAGGTTAGGCAGTCCGAGAAATAATGAGAGATCTAATCTATGAAACTGAAAACTAACTATCCCTTTTCTTCTCTCTAAGCTCTTAACCCCAAGATGACCATCAACAAAGGAGACAATTTCTTCAAAGCAGAGGAGGGCATCCTAAGTACCTATGAGATTGACTATGATGCATCCGTTGAATTTGAGACACAGCTCGGCCAGCGAAACACTTTATTAATTTGCAGCGTTGTTCCATACTTTTGGCCATGCCTTCCCTTCGGCGCGTGCTTCGTAAACTCCTCCACATTTCACCAAGACGTGAATGATGCAGTTCGGGCCCAACACCTTGCAATTACTGTCGATGGGATCAAATATGTAACAGACGGACACAAGTCTGGGTGCAGATTCGACTGCCAAGACAAGGGCAAGGTGTCGAAAACCATCCCCTTCGACAAAATCACCGATTGCGACATTCAAGAGCCAGCCGGCTCAACTGGTCCTTGCTGCTGTATGGTGAAGAATGTGCTCACCCTCGTTAACATCGACACCGCTTCCGGTAGTAGAGGCGCCGGGGGGGGCCACGAGCTCACCATCAAGGGACTCAAAGATCCCCACAAGTTTAAGAAGGACGTTTGGGCCATGAAGCGGGGGGAGGGCATAGACGGAGTCCTACCATCCCCTCCCTCGGTGGCATCAGCAGCCCCCTCATTATCAATGGATCGCTCCGGCATGGAGATGAACTTTCAAAACAAATACGCCGCTCCCGCTTCAAACAGCGATATGGTCCCTCTCATGGTGGAGCAGAACAAATTGCTAAAGGAGCAGAACGGAATCCTTCAGAAGATCCTCAACAAATAATGCCAACTCTCTAACCAGCCACTGTACATAAATTACAATTGACGAAAATTTGACGAAAATACCCACTAGGAATGGGGCCCCATCAAAGCCGATAAACGCGCCTTCAGCCGTCTCTTCCAACCGACTCCCTAGTCGTTTTTGTGTTAAATGTATTAGTTCATAGTTCTTTAGTTTGTTATGTTAGTTTGCTCGACGGATGGTGTCTGGGTATCTTTCGATTTTGGGTCATTTTGGGTTTTTTTGGCTCTTATTTGTGCCATTTGCGGGCTGTTCACTCCGAAGGTCGAAGTGTCAGGCAAGGAGGGGGAAATTCCCCTTCCCTGCTCTGTTAGATAATAATTCCTGCTCTGAGCTGTTTTCGACAAAGTCGAAAATTTTGATTTCGTTTACTTAAATACATTTTTGTAATACAATTTCCTCTAATGATAATATTTACATCAATTTTATAATTATTATGAATCAAAAAATTTCAAATAATTTCTTAAAAATTATTATAATTTATATATTTAAAAAATTTTATTTTTATTATCAAAAATAATAATTGTATCTATAAATTTATTGAAAACTATTAAATTCAAATAAGTTATAATATATATATATTTAATATAATCAAAGTAAATTGTATCACAAAAATGTATTTAAGTAAACGAAATTTCAATTTTTTTTTCTCTTTGGATGGATGGGAACCTCATTTCTCATCATCCCACGACTCAAATATAATTATAAAAACCCCAACGGGCGCTTCTACATCGTTGGAATAACTACCCACAGCCACGGTTAACTCCCAACGACGCCGTCATTACAAAAAATCTCTTCTCCCGTAAAGCTAGAAAGTGAAGATACCCATCCATATTCCCTAATGAAGGTGTCAACCCTCCTGGTTTCCGTCCTCCCTCTCCTTGCCGCCTCGCGGAACATCCTCCACATCCAGATCGATGACCTCCGCACCGAAGTGGGCCCTTATGTGTCAACCCATGTCATTCACACTCCCAACCTGGATGCGCTCGCCGAGAAGGCTGTGGTCTTCGATCGAGCGTACGCGCAGCAAGCGCTGTGCAATCCTAGTCGGGCGAGCTACATGACGGGGCGGCGGCCGGATACCACTGAGATTTGGAACTTGAATGACAACTGGCGGACCGCCCACCAGACCTGGACGAGCTTGCCTGGAATGTTCCTTGAGGCCGGGATGAAGGCACTTGGGTGTGGAAAAACATACCACGACACCGTGCAGAACGGACTGTGGGACGCTCTATTCGAGTACGATGGCTTTCGCTCCTGGTCGCCGGAATCCTTGCCATACAGAAACCCGGGTTGGACACAGGGGGTGAATTATGCGGGGTGCCCACACCCACATACGGACATTGGGAGGTGGGGCGGCAACGTGACCGTGCAGTGGTGCGTGAAGAAGGAGGGAGACATGACGGATGTGGTGACCGTGAACCACGCGATTGAACTGCTCAACAATGCGGCAGCATCAGCAGCAGCAGCAGCAGCGAAGAACGGAACCGCGGGCGAGAACGCTTCCTTCTACCTCGCTGTCGGCTTCCACAAGCCGCACCTTCCGTGGATCGCGAAGCAGGAGCACTACGACCTTTACCCACTCTCGGAGATCTCGGTGGCCAATCAGAAGACTCTGGAGGGTACAGAAATTCCGGAGATCGCTTTCCAGGACTGCGATAGCCCGACCCCGTACGAGCCGCTGACGGACGAAGACGCGAGAATCGCGAGAAGAGCGTACTACGCGGCCGTCACGGGCATGGACGAGCAGCTCGGTCGCTTGCTCAAGGCGCTGGAAGATTCAGGAGTCGCGGAGGATACGGCGATTGTGCTGCATGGCGACCACGGCTGGCAGCTGGGCGAGAGAGGTATGTGGTCCAAGAATACCAACTGGGAGCCGGCGGTCAGAGTCCCGCTCATGATTGCGGTGCCGTGGCTGCCCGAGAGTGCGGGAACGAGAAATGACGAGCTGGCGGAGCTCGTGGACCTCATGCCGACGATGGCGGAGCTGGTTGGGATCGATGTTCCGGGGAAGAAGTTTGGGGACAGGAAGGCTCCGATTGAGGGAATTTCGCTAGTGCCGTCCCTGATGGGAACGAAAGCGAAAGTGAAGGTGGCGGCGTTCAGTCAGTATCCGCGCTCGCCGAGAAACATGACTGAGCCGTGGGCGCACAACTCGGTGGACCACAAGGAGGCCGAAGACTTTCTGTACATGGGCTACTCCGTACGAGTGGACGAGTGGAGATACACCGAGTGGTACCCCTTCGACGGAGCGACCAAGAAGGCCAAATTTGACGAAGGAGTCTACGCGAGAGAGCTGTACGACTACCGGGGAGTTGTGAGCCAGTTCATCGATTACGACAAAGTTGAGAACGAGAATGTGGCAGAGAGAGAAGAGAACGTTGCGGTGGTGTCGGAGCTCAGCGCTGTTTTGATGAAGCAGTTCAACAAGTAGGAACAAGTAGAAACAAGTAGAAACAAGTAGAAACAAGTAGAAAGGCATGCATGCAAAATGCAAAATTATCCATTCGTTTATCCTTTTGGTTAATGCCCACCCCCCCCCTCAATCAAGTTTGGTTGAACTTCATGGTCATACTGAAGCTGTCGGCGGAAGCTTTCACTGCTTTAACGAAACTATCCAGTTCTTCTTTCGTGTCAAATGCGAAACTGCGCCAAAGAAAGTTCCCGCGGAGGGATTCCTTGGCCTTAACTTTGATCTCTAATCTTCCGGCGGCGTCATCATTTTGTACGACTTCTACAAGAGGGTTGAATTTCGCAAATGTGGATGGTTTACTGAAAGTCTCATGTCTTGCTGTTGGTGAAGAGTGGTCGCAGCTGTAAATTCGCTCCCCTTCAAGACGTTCCCCTGGCCTGTCTGTTGTTTCCCTCTCTCCGGCTTTGACCTTAACACCTTGGACTGTATTTTTCCTGTGATGCGATTTCCCCTCTCTCACGTTAGCCAGAATCTTGCAAGCACATTCCCGGGCTGCTACCCCCCCCTCCCTCCCTCCCTCCCTCTCTCACTCACTCACTCACTCACCTACTTTCTCCCCCCCCCTCTACGAAGTCCTTGACGATGTATAGCTGTCCTCTTGGCATGACGCCCCGCTCTGCATTTTTTTCGCTGGTCCACCACAATATTTTCCCATTTCTGATGACGACAAATCGGTTCTTGAATGATGTGTTGACGAGCCCTTTTTTCCATATGTTGCCCTGCCATAAACTCTGGAGCGCCACGTCGTTGCCTACCCCCGCTTTGATCTCAGCGATCGCCTTCCTTTCCAATTCAAAGATGTCTTCCATGTTCTTATCGGTGGGGAGCGTTGACAGCAGGTTATTTACTCGGTTATTCCACTCGTTTCGGCTTCTCTTCCTGAGATATCCTTTTCTGAAATCGTTTAAGACCCTATACGTGAGCAAATAACGGAACTTGACGATCCTGCAGACGACACATCCGCACAAGATGTAAAGCAGGACAATCAAAGTCTTCATGGGATGGACCCAACACATTAAGTTTTTGACCCTTTCGAACCAATCTGCCCAGCCCTCGAGAGTAACCTGGAGTTGTGTCGCGAGATCCTTCACTTTGTTGAGCTTCCCCACGATTCCGAGCTCCACTTCGTCATTCAGCATATCCTCCAGCCTGTCTTGGTTCATCTTGTCGAGCTCGGTAAATTCTTGCCCTCTCTCCTCTACCTTGAGCTGCACTCGCACTCGCAGAGTCCCCAAGTTTCTCCCCTGCTCTAGGGTTGAGACTTCTTTGCCCTCCTTGGCAACAGGTTGAATTTCCATGTTGAACTCTCTAAGTTCCTGCACCCCTCCTCCCCTGGAGTCACTGAGCAAATCCGTTATCGGGATTTTCACCCGCCCCAACAGCAACTCCCCCCTCTGGCTAGCATGGGCAACGTCGAACTCGAGCTGGCTGAAACTATTATCCCAGGACAGCACCTTGGCGTGCGTCGAGTTTTCATTTGCGACATCTTGCAAGATCGGATACTTCAAGCAATGCCAATCAATGCGGCCGTCTTCGTGCTTCCAGCTGCTTGTAACATTGTGCAGCGCGGCGTCTCTCACATTCGTTTTCATCGACCTGCTCAAGAGCCACTGCTTGCCTTTGTGTATAGTCGACTGCCTGCTATTGCTCTCGAAGTGAGCCTTTTGGAACATGGGGGAGCAAGTATCCTTGCAAGTTCGTGTTCTACCGATGTAATTCCGCACACTCAGGCCGCAGGACAGCCAGACCCGGACCAGTGGGTCAACGTTGTTATTCCGTTTTGACGCATACGGCAAGTTCTCGCACCTGTCGACAGCGATCCGCAGCTTTCCGACAAAACGATTTATATGCGACGACTTCTCATCCTGGAGAAGATGCATTATGGACGATCCACTCATTCGCTTCTTCAAATTATTGAGCATAAAGAAGCAGGTGAACAATCCCACATAGCAAGGGAGATACTCCGCATCAAAGCAGTAACAGAACAACAAGCTCCCAAACAGCCACGCAAGCGAGACTCGTGTGTCGTGGAAGCCCACAATTTTTGCCTTGTATTCGTACAAGTGCTGTTTCCATTTGTAGATTTTGGCGCACCTCACGAGAACGACCCGCAAGCTCTCCACCTTGAAGCTCTGCTTGTCGACGTCTTCCCCCACTCTACTGGGTTCCCTAGGCGAAAAACACTCAAGCAAGTTTTCGTCGTCAAACTGCACGCTGACAAGTACCTTCCCAGTAATATTCCCCTTGCCGTCCTTCAGTTGCACCCACTCGTAATCGTCGGGGGGAGTCTGTAAATTCTTCAAGGTCTCGGACAGTTCCATTCTCTTGCCGCCCTTGAAGATCATCTCTTTCCTCATCCCTCCGAATGACTTATACTGATACTGCGTCTTTTTCTCTATAATCCCGAAGACTGGGATCTTCCCGGTCCCAATCAAGTTGCTCGTGAATTCGTCAATCAGGTTAATGAAAACTTCACTCTGGTAGCTGAAGCAGTCAAAGGTTACTTTTTTAACCGCACCACCCATCGTGTTCGAGTTGCTGCATGCATGCACAGAGACGCCAAATAAAGCTTCAGTGAGTAAAATACTTTCGACTCTAACCAATCTTCCAAAACCTGCACTCACCTAACTGGCTTGCCCATATCCCCCCCAAACTTCGGTTCATAGGTCTTCACAGGCACAGTCTGATAGTATTCATCTTCAAAATCCACGGCTACAATACTTTGCATTCCGTCATCATACCCACGTTTACTCGTGTCGATGTAATAGTGATAGTTTTTCTCTGCTTTGCACTTTCGGTTGCAGATATGACACTGGCGAATGTGTAGGGAGACCTTTCCATAGGCTTGCCTGGGATAGAGATCGCCCGTCACGCTCGCATTTTTCGCGGTGCTGCGACTGCTGCTCTTGCGTTGGAAAGAGAATAGGGCAGAGCGCACCGCACCGAAGAGGCGGGAACTCCGCGACGAAACCGCGGAGCCGAGGGAGTTCGCATTCCGGGGACGGCTTGAGGAGTTGGAAGAGCTCTTCCCTCTTCCCTTGACGTTACCATCATTGCCTTCCTTCGAGCCACCGCAATCAAAATCATCGGTACCGCCACAGTCACTAACACCGTCGTTGGCATCATCCTCGGCGTTGATCATCTTATTCCCAAGAAAATCTGGACTCCCCCTCAATTTTTGCTTCATCTTCTTTTTGACTATCTTCTTCTTCTTGACGATTTTTTCTTGAACCTCATTAATTGTCTCCTTTTTCTGTTTCAACCGCTCCGAAACAGTATGAATACGGTGCCGAATTTGAGTTTTAGGTGAAGGAGAAAAAGGGGATGCAACTGTTCTTGACCGTTGCATGATGAAGTCATGATGATTAAATGTGTCTTCCGTATCACGCTCCATCACTTCCTCGTCCGAGCATTCATCGCTATTATGATAGAATGAGTCATTTTCTTCTGTTGACTGCGAGACACCCGAAAGGGAGGACACGGAGCTTTTATGCGGCCGCATTTCTCCGTAGATCTCTTGTTGCATAGTATCTGAGGGAAAAACTCCTTCATCTATATCGTCGTCTTTTTTGCTGTCCTTGCCATCGGTATAACATTCTTCGACGTCATTGCGGACGCTACGTCTACTTAGGCGAAAAGAAGATGACCGAGAAACTCCTGGTAACGACTTGGAGGTCCTCCGCGGTGTTGCAGAATCTTTCCTCTTTGCCGGGGACCACGCTGAGAAGATCCGTTTCCGGAGTGACGGAGCAGTCTCATCACCATCATCATTAGTTGCAGACACAAAATCTTCCTCAAGTGGATGGTCAGAGGAGGACGGCGACGAGGGGACAAAGGAAACAGTTGAGGATTGCTTGGAGAGAGTGAGAGTTGGATCAGAACTTTCACTATCTTTCCGGTCATCAGAAAGTGCAGCATCATTATCCATTCTTACGATAAGATAAGGACGGAGTTGACAAATACCCTCAGATCAAGCGGATGCAGGAAAAGAAAATTACAATCCCTGCCGTCTTGGATCCATGGATAAAAGTCACAAAAATACATATGTTGCGCGAAAATGTCTTCTTAAATCACACCCACTTGTGTGCTACCTTTTTATTCATCATTCACCACTCCTCAGAGCTTCCAACCAAACATAATCATCTCATTTATTCCTGCATGTCCCTATAGATATTCCTATTGCTCTACTTTCCTCCTTCCGTTCCATAGAAGATTCCCTGCTGCCCCCCCTGATCCTCCACCCCTCCGTCCTCACGCAATTCAACCCACATCTCTGGCCCCTTACAATTCGCCATGAAAACGTACCGCAAGTCACCAGACCCCACTTCTCGATCCCGGCCCAAAAGTGACCCTGAATACCTTGCTTCTATGACCAAAGAAGTAAAATACTACAACCCAAAGACTGATTTGATCCTTGGCAGCGATGTTGACACCCGAGTACAGTCCAATCCAACAGTCCTTGGGGGAGAGGCGTCAAAGAAATTTTTGTTTGATACACACGTTGGTGACGCCTATGACGATGATGACGATGAAGATGAAGGAGATGACTTAAAATTCGAGATGACTATGGCTGAGGCAACTGAACAGGAACGACGGAGCATCAATAAGCAGATGCAAAAGGAGGACAGCAAGAGGCTTAGTTTGACGGAAAAGATCATTCAACGGAGGAAGTTAGAGCGTCTGCTCCCCAACATCTTCCAAAGGCACCAGTCTTGGCGTGACAGGCGGAATGTCACGAGCAAGAAGCTCCCTGCTCGATTTTTTCTCATGATATTTACGGTTCTGCACTTTCTCGAGATGAGTCTGAATTCGGTGGAAATTCTGACCTGGTATAGTGGGAGCACAACGAACAGTCGCATCTTCTCCCCCCTCTCTTTCCAAAGCCTCTTTACACACTTTATTATCAATACAGAGTGGGTGCATACCAAGGAAAGCACTGAGAGGAATCCACCTGAACCGACCATAAGTTGGCATCCTTTCAATAAGCCCTTTTCGAAGGCAACTGTTTGTCTGCGGATACACTTCTGGCTTCACTTTTTGGCATACGTTTTCCCCCTAATGAAGGTCCTATTGGATGCAGGAGAAAGTGATTACCTCAGCCTTTTGTCGCCTATATTCAACATTTCCCTATCTCCGATACTTTACTATTTCTTGACTGCAATCACTGTCAGCATCAACCTGGAGCATACCAAAATTGAGCTTGAATCTTTGGTGCAGAACAGTTTTATCACTGGGGTCGGTGCACTCTTCATAGATTTGTACCTAAGCTTCGAGAGCCTGGGCTGCATTGCGCACACGAGCCTGGGTATTGACGAATGCGCGAGCACAATCAACGGCAACTGGATGCTCGGTTTCAACGCCTGCTTTTTGCAGCTTACTAGCATTCTCCTGGCCTGGGTTGTTGAGGCCCACATCGAGACGCAGAAGATGATGCGTTTTGAGCTGAGCGCGCGCTTTGCTTTTGCCTTCGCCTTGCAGATAATTGCTTCCATGATTTTCCTTTTCTTTTTTGCCATCAAGGAAAATTCTCCGGAGGGATTCGTCGAAGAAGTATGGGGAGTTGGAAGTACAATGTTCCTATGTCTATGGGGAGCAAGCTTTGCGAGCATTTGCTGGAGAAATCTCCCCTGTCACGACAACTACGGCCACAGTATTACTCCTGGATTCAGTTTTTTGTTCAACGAGAGTAAATCGCGTAAAGATGTCGTGCATAATCATGACAATGAAAAGGAGAAAGATCAGACCCAGCTTGAGAGTTTATCTGTATCTTTGGACTCTGCTATTGAAGCTGCGAAAG
>Ga0115557_1003377_pt1 | contig 10435 bp, 4 predicted proteins | sample COGITO_mtgs_1104_FD_87280 | JGI IMG/M metagenome (GOLD analysis project Ga0115557, IMG submission 87280) | Pelagic marine microbial communities from North Sea - COGITO_mtgs_110421 | ecosystem: Environmental > Aquatic > Marine > Epipelagic | place: Germany:Helgoland, sampling site Kabeltonne... | reverse complement strand
GGAAAGAAACCAAAAAAGAAAATAACCATCAGCAGCGAAAAGTACCAAAGCGTGAAGAAGATGATCGTCGATCACATCATCGCGAAAGAGCTCGAAAACCCAGATCAAGACATTGGCGTAAAACAAAGAGACATTGTCGAGTGGTACGTGGAGGAGTTCGCAAACAACGAAGCCGACGCCACGGAAACGGAGGAATTAATGCGCGAGCTCAAGGTGTTTAAGATGATCATCAACAAAATGATCAACGAGAATACGTTAATCGTTATTCAAGAAGCCCCCGAGCCAGCAGACGAAGGGGACGTGCCCATGCTACCAGACGCCGGCGAGGGAGACGTTGACGACGAAGACACCGCGCTGGCACTCACCGAGGAACAAAAGAAGAAGCCAAAGAAAAAGAAGCCGGATTTGATGGAGCGAATTTTGGGTCTCCATCCAAACTACCCGCGCGAGTAGTAAATTATGTCGTCCGTCGTTTGGATAATACAATAAGAATAATGTGCGCACTTTTCATCATCAGCACATCAGCAATACATCAGCTCCTTTTTTCAACCCCTATTGTCGCCTACAAAAAGGAGAGAATTAATTCCTCACACAAAACACACACCCATCTCTCTCTTTCGTGACGATGATGCTATCCACCGAGAAAGATGAAGCGGAAGAAGTAGACGACCTGAACAACAGCACGGACGACCGCATGTACGCCCGTCTCGCCTCTCTCGAAGTCGATCGATCCATCTTACTCGAAGCGTTTTTGATTTCCAATTGGGGAAACCGAGAGGTGTTAAGATTACCTGCGAACGCGGAAACGGTGAAAGATATCGATTTCGCACGCGTGGACGTGCCGAAAATGATGAACAGTTGCGAGAATGGGATTCCGTTTGATTTGAGCATGTGCGGGAGCTCGTTTTACGGTGCGGGTTTGCCGTTGAAAGAGAGCAGAGGAGGAGGAGAAAAAGACGTGCCTTTCTCGAGCAAAGGCAACGAACAGGAGGAGGGGGAGATGGAAGAGCCGAAGACGACGACGACGGCGACGAAACCGCCACCACCCGAAAAAAGAGGAACAGAGAGTACCAGTTGGAACGCGAAGAACGACAACGATCAACAAAATAATGGAATAAGGAGAGATGATGTCGGTAACGACGTCGCGAGAGACGACGAGGGGAATAACAACGACGACGACGATGATAGCACCGCGGAGAACATACAACAGTTGCGAGAAACTATACAGAAAGAGTACGAGAATAAAGCAGACTCACAAGAGGAACAGAAATTGGACGATTCGCCGTTGGTGAAGTCTATGCGCGAACTTGGAGTTGGGTCACCCGCTGCAACCGCGTCGCCGAAAGTAGGGGGAGAGGACGCCGACGAAGGAGAATTTCCGCGAGAACAAAAATCGAAAGAAAATCAGCAACCAGAGCAAGCATCGACGTCGAGGACTTCGACAGATAAGAGTAGCAACAAAGAAAAGTTCCAAATCATGGAATTACTTTTAAAATCGGCGCTGGATGATATTGTTGAACCGACGTTTTCGGCGTTTTCCGAGTCTGATTTTGCCGAGCTCGCGTTGGAGGTGTGGTTGTGTCGAACGCCGTCGTGGTCGAATGATGCCATATCGGAAGTCATTAAAGCTCTAGATATAGATGAGGCAGTAGGGAAGACGATTGCAAATATTGCGACGAAATGCCAAGGGTACGCACCGATGGAACCGGAACAGTCGGCGAGGACGCATTTAATGTCTATGAGTTTAGGTAATGTGCATCGCGCGACGGACATTTTGTGTCCAGAGATTGACTTTTTTACATCGAGATCGATTGCAATTTGCGAGGTTTTGCGAGCGGCGAAGAAGATAGAAGACGAGAACTCGACGAACGGGAAAACCAATCCGTTTTTACCAGCAGGTGGAGGAGGAAATGGACAGAACGACGACGGACAAAAGCCAGTATCCATGTCGCTCATGCTGCAAGAACTCACGAGATTCATCTCCGAATCGAGAGGAGATGTTCGAGCGTTTTTTACTTCGCAGGAAGATTGCGACCAAATACTCGAAGCTATCGAGCACGCGCTCGATAACGTTGACAACGAATCGCACGGGGCTAAGATTTCATCCGCGCATCCGCCCTCCGTCGCGGCGCGAGCGTATTACCAACTTTTCAAAACCGCACTCGATCCTGTTGAAGAGAGATCGCTCGCGTTCGATTGCGAGGATACTCTGAACATTTTAAAGAGTACCGTTCGCGTCGGGTTAGGTCCGTCCATCACGGAAGCTGCGCATAGCGCGTTACTTGTGCTCTTCTTGACTAAAGTTGCCACGAGGACGAATGAAGACGACGATTTAGATACGCTCGATGTTGACGAAGAGTTTGAGAAGCGCGCAAGTATTTTGACTCGAGCTGGTACAGAACTCGAGCGAGCGATTTTCTGTCGCACGGACGGTTACGACTATGTCGTCGTCTTCAAGAACGATAAGATAGCTGCGTCGACTTTGATGAAATTGGTGCGTTGGTGCGAAGCCGCAATTAGCGATTACATCTTCGATGTTTCTCCTCCAGCTGATTTCAAGGTCACCGAGCACCCTCTGAACACGTACGATACCGAAGCTTTCGCTGCGATACTGCGTTTGTATCGTTACGTAATGATTGCGCTTGGACAGAGCGACGATGACTTTGAGCACGCTTTGATGAGGGCGAGCACGGCGAGTGCGAAGAAATGTTACGAACGCATTCGCGTACAAGCCATGGAAAATGAAGTCTCCTCTGAAAATTCGAACGATACTTTGGCGCACAATCCAGCTGCGGCTGCCGCTCGAGTTCTCGAAGTTATCGCCTCGGAAGTTTCTAGAATTGCCGACGAGTACGCCGCGCACGTCGCGCCACGCATCAAATCTTGTTTTTTTCCGTCCGAGTACGAATCGTTCGCCGCGAAGTCAGATATTCAGAAAAGACAAGAACGCGCGGACGTGGTCTTCCCACGCGAGCTCGCAAATTTATTCGTCGATGAATTCACGTGGTGGTTAGAGTCCGATCCGCCTTTAACGACGGTAAGTTTGCGAGCGTTGTGGGCGAGTGGCGACGCGCAAGCCGCATTAAGCGTTTGCTGTGACGCGGACGCTTTAAGAAGACACCAAAGAACATCTAATAACAATGATGGTGTAGCGATGATCAGAGCAACCGATGCTGATGCGGAACCAAGCGCTACTAATGCTGCGAGAGACCCGTATGCGACCTTTCCTCAACTCAACGTAAAGGAAAAAGCCGCGCCGCTCATTTTTAAATGGATCGGTACCAAAATCGACGATGCCAACATTTTTGCCGAGCGCGCAGCGCAATCTGAAAAATGGACCAATGACCGTCGGCAGAAAAATCATCCAGCGCAAAGCGCGGTTGAGTTACTCAGACTCGCCAACGAAACTTTAGAAGGGTTTTGGGGTTTGGGTATTCCGTGTTCGGTCTCGGCGATTCGCGCATTAACCGAAGGCCTCGACGGCGCATTTCAAAGGTACGCCAGCGAGCTCTTAAAAGACGTTGGAGATGTGAAAGATGGGGACGAGTTACCGGAGAAACCGCGCCTGACGAGATATAAAAAAGATATCGTCGACAAGATGCAACAAGACGCTTTAGAAAGTATTAAACGGCGTAAATGGGTATCAGAAAACGCGCAGTCGTTAGACGCGACATCTCACTCATACTGCGCCAAGTTATCGGCTTTAGATTTCATATTGGATGAACTAGAGAACGGATCCATCGAGCGGGATCTACCGAACAGATGGATTCGCATGCAGCGCGATTGCGTGGCGTTAACGAATGGATTAGTCGACGAGAACAACAACATTAACGGCGAAGAAGATGGTGACCACCAAGACGACTTTGAAGCCTCGAAATGGCTCGAGGACGTTTTCGCCTCTGCGCGCCAAGCTCTGGCGTCGACTATTGATACGCTCTCGAATTTACTCGCCGCTCGCATCGTGTTTACGAACATGAAGGAAATCTTTCACGACGGTGCCTACGTCACGAAAGATAAGAGTTTGTCGCGTTTATCTGTAGTTGTCGTTCCAGCTTTAGACGATTATATGGGATCGATTGTGTTTTCCATAGGTCCCAGAGCCGCCGCGAGGTTGTTAGAAATCGTCGCTTCGGCCATGTTGCGCAAATTTTGCGAGATGTTCGTTCGAATAACTTTAGACGGAGGCCCGGGAAGAGCCTTTGAAGTCGCCGACGCGAGAGCCTTTGTTTTAGCGGATTTGGAAAGTATACGTGAGACGTTCGAGGCGAATGGCGATGGTTTGAGGGAAGAAGACGTGAGAGTAGTGATGAAAGAAGCCGAGCACATCGCTGCAACCATGGCCTCGGAAACCGATCCGTTGATTAAAGCAATAGAAAATAACGAAGGCGCGAATCCCACGCAGCAGGAGATTATGTTTCGCGTCTTGTGTCATCGAGCGGAACACGCGGCGTCGAAGTTTTTGAAAATTAACGCTAAGTTGCCGAAGAAATAGTTTAGCTCATTTAGAGTGTATTAATATATGTGTTCGTATGATGTTGCATGACAAAAGTACAGTGTACGAGTACCCAGTACAATTCCTTTTTCTAAAGTTGTTTTTCATTGTTTTTTAAATCTCATGTGATTAACCAGCGACCATGGTTTGCTTGACCCCTTCCACCTCGATCGGTTTCGACAACGCTTGGAAGCAGTTCAAAATTGGCTTCTCGCCTTTTGAGATATCCGCTTGGTTCCACCAATCCTTGTATGCGCACATGTTCCCGGCAGTAAACGCATCCACCATGTCTGCCCCGTACGTCGCTATGAAATTATGCGCCTTTTTAATAAAGCTCTGAGTGATGACGTACGATTGCAACCCACTCAACGCGCTCGCGCGAGTGTTCATCTTATAAATGTCAATCTTTGCGAACGCTCCGTTTGGACCTCTCACTCCGACGCTCTTAAAGTGTGGCCCTTCAAACCCGGGTTCTCGCATGAAGTTTTGCAAAAACAACACGTCCGCCTCCTTGGGCATGTTTTCCGTCAACGTTTGTACCGCCCAAAACGGCACGTTCGTCATCTTATTCCCATCTGACTCCATAATCCACGCGATTGGCCACCCTTGATCTTTTACCCACTGCCACTGATACAAGTGCGCGTACAAGCACCCGACGTGATGCGACAAACCTTTATCCAATGAAAACTGGTCCAAAGTCCCGTCTGCTTTCCTCGTGTCGATGTGTTTCAACAATCCCATCAACTGGTAAAAATCTTTCACGTCCGACGCGAAAACCGTCCCGTCTTTCACTTTCTTATGAAACAATTTCCTTATATCTTTCACCGCGTACTCCGCGTTCGCGATATCTTTCGGCCATTTCTTGGCATCGATCCCTTGCGAAATACTCACCGTCTCCGCCAAATCTTCGTAATTCACTCTCGTTTCCCCGGCTAAAGTTTCAATCGTTCGTCGGACTTTCCATAAATCCTCGTCGTTATCTCGCAACGCGATGAACACCACCGGTACGTCTAACACCGGTTCGTACACTTCGTTCAACGGTTTGTACGCGCCAGTCACCACGTGTGGACCGTCGCTGGATGATGCTTTCTTCCCTAAAGTTGGCAACGGTGTTCGATGTTCCGTCGTCGTATCGTATCGTTCTTGGTGGAAGGTGTTGTACGAATTCGACGGATCGTGATGCACGTCCGCTCGGTTGAACACCTCGAACGAATTCTCGATCGCTTTTTCAATCTTTTGAAACCCTTTCGATGGATTCATCATTCCCAGTTGCGCAGAAGAGGAACTCGTCGCGAGCGCGTGTTTGCTCACCGCGGCGACGCCAATCGTGCTCAGCGCAAAGAGCGCGGCAGAAATGGCGAAGAGTGTGTATTTGCTGCTCGACGTGGAAGGTTGTCGATCGAACGGTTCATTTTCCTGGATCGGGGCGAGTAAGTGTTCGCGCTCGTTCGCGTTTTTCGTCGTCATCGCGCGTATTGGTGGTGGTCGTGTTGTGTGTATGCCGCGCGCGCGCCTTGTGGAGATTTTCTTTGATTTCCCCGCGGTCCTTTTCGGGTTTAGGGTTTAACTCCTCAAAAGGGGGGAAAGCGATAATACTATGCAAAGAGTAGCGTATATGAATATATATATAATGATGTGAACAACCTCTTTCTCTCCTTCTCTAATGCTCTCTCCTTTGCATTCTTCTTTTCCTTTGTCTTCTTCTTTATTATCCGTGATGGTGACTTTTTTTCGAAGACGAAGACGAAGCGCCGCCGTGCTTATTAGATTTTTCCTCTTTCTTCTTGTTATGGGCGACGATTTCGTTGTCGTTGTCGTCTTTTTCTACTTCGCCCAACTGACTGGCGGGCATTTTACGCCTCCCAATCAACGTTCCGGCGTCGTCTACGGTCATCATCGAGTCTTTCGGCTTCGTCAAACCTTGGCCCGGGATTTGCTTGAATTTCTTTTGCCAATCGCGTTCCTTCATCGGAATGTAGTTGGCGGAGTAATCGCCGTTGGTAAACACGACGTGTTCTGTCGCCCAACTCATCCGGTAGTTATCCACCGTCGTTCTTCCCATTGGTGCGGTGTTGATGTTTCCATTTTCATCCAACGTGACCACTTTCCCGTGCACTTTTTTCGTCGACGCCATGCCGCCGGAGCTGCTCGTTTCCACCGGTTCCACGTGCTCCGGTAACTTGCTCCCGTCCGGAATATCAAAATCTAACGCTTCTTCTTCTTCTCTCTTCTTTTTGCTGCTACTTTTTTTATTGCTCTTCCCGAGTTGCGGAAGTTCTTGTACGCGCGCCTCGCCTAAACTCGCGCTCATCATCGCTCTTACTTTCGGATGCGTCGTCACCCAATTCGTCGTCTCGTACGGCACGGATTCCGTGTCGATTAGACCGTTTTTCCACTTTGATTTCTCGTACTTTTGGCCGTTGAAATATACCTCGTTGCTTTTGCCTTTGTACGTTCTTCGATCGCTGTTCAGCGGGTAGGAGAAATGTTCCGCGTCAGCGCCGTAACTGCCTCCTTTTCCTCCTCCTTTCGTCATCATCATCATCGTCGCAGACGATCCTCCGCCGGCGGACGACGTAAACGACGACGACGACAGAGCCGTCGAGGCGACACCAAACGCGGCTAAAGATACCGCGCATCCCATCGCAAACGACGACACGATGTTGTTCGCACTCGATTTGGTATTCGCAGAAGAAGAAGACGCATCACGTCCGCCGCGGGGGGATTGGAAGGGGCGCGTCTGCTCCTCGACATCATCGTTCTCGTCGGAAGGAATCGCGTCGTAGTGCTTCGCCAGCATCGCCACTCGACCACCCATTTATTATTGTTATTCGAACTTCTTCTCTGAGGTAGTAGTGATAAAAGTCGCAGTCGTGGTAGTAGTCCTCTGCGAAACGCAGCGGCACAAGCAGTCAAGGAATGGCGTCTCTCTTCCGTGTCTCTTGTTTTTCGTGGTGAACGCTTGACTCTTTTTTTTCGGAGGGGCATTTCAAGTTTAGGGTTTCGGGTTGAGTGAGAGGATTTTTCTCTTTTTTGAAAATACGCGAGCGATTCCTTTCTCCATACTACGTACGACTCACGAGAGATGGCGGCATCATCATCATCATCGTTGACGGAAGCGGAGATCGACAAACTGACCGTGTCGAAGTTGAGAAAACTTTTAGCTGCGAAAGGAATCGCGCACGAGAAGAAAGAGTTAAAAGTGGCTCTGGCGGCGAAATTGAAAGACGCGATGAGGAAAGAAAAAGAAGGAAAAGAAGAAGAAGAAGAAGAAGAAGAAGAAGAAGAAGAAGAAGAAGAAGAAGAAGAAGAAGAAGAAGATTCAGACGAAGAAGACTTCGACGAGTACGAGGACGACGGATCCGTGGAATGGATGTTGAGAATGCACGAAAAGATCGCGCGACCAAAAAACAAAAGAGACTGGGAAATCCGCGAAAGCGTCCTGTCAGGTGGAGGCATTCCCTGACAACTAAGAAAGAAAACGTCAGATACGAGTACTCACAAAAAGACACGAGAGACACGCACAAAAAGATAGATACAAAAGCGAGAGTGTAAATCTTTTCTACTTAAGGTGCCTTTAGTTACTTTACTATTACTTTACTATACACTCGAGTCTCTCTTTTTCTCCTCTCTCTCTCTCTTGCTTGGTTTCGGAAGACTCTTTTCTTCAAACGCCTAATCCGCTCGCGCTTCCGCTTCCATGCGAATGTTCAAGTCGTGATAATACTCCGGATCCGCCAACGCTTTGTAGCAGTTCAAAATAGTCGGCGTCGGATTTTGCGGATCGAACGGGTGCGTGTACTTTTGCATGTCATACATAGTCCAAGCGATGTTTTTCGCCTCTTCGTTGTTGTAAGACGTCGTGCACAGCTTGTTCAAAATGTACCCGTCGATCATGTCCGCGCCGTGTAAAGCTAAAAAGTGTTGGATTTTCTCGACGAACGTGTCCGTGGCGATGTACGAGGCTAAGCCGGCGTAGCCTTGTTGCGGATGGTAGTTGAGTTTGTCGAAGGAGTATGTTTTGTGCTCGCCGGAAGTTGGGTGTTTGATTTCTACGTTGCGTCGTTCCACGCCGGCGGGTTCGTACGGATACAACTGCAACGTGACAAAGTCCGCGTCGCCGGGCATTTGTTTCGCGACGGACGGGATGGACTCCAAAGGCACTCTGGTTAAACTCAATCCGTCAGATTCTAAAATCAGCGCCTTTTTCAAACCTGTATCTTTAATTTTCTGCCACTGGTATAAGTGCGCGTACAGACATCCGTAGTGGTGGGATAAACCTTGCGATTGCGCGCGAAAGTATCCGTTTTGGTCTCGCTTTTCCACCTCTCCGATCCAAGGAAGTTCGGCAACCGTGCGACGTTCGGGAGGTAAATCGGCGTACAACGGATCGTTTTGATGAATGTTCCAAAACAAACGCGCGAAACCAGTTGCGTATAATGCTTCTTGCAAACCGCTTTGCGGCCACGCTTTCGGGTCCACGCCTGGGGATTTCTCCGCGTGAATCAATGGAATCTCTTTCAAGCGCTCTTGCGTGCGCTCCCACATGGTCGTATCAGTATCGCTATCCGCAGAATCCAAGTCTAAGCGTTTGTCGAGCGTGATGACGAACGCGTGCAAGTCAGTCGCGTCCGGGATCGGCTTTTGCTTTTGCGCTTCAGTTTGGGGGTATACAAATAATGTCTTGCCGTTGTTCCAAAGTTCGTGCGCTTTCGGTTGCATGTACTCTCTCCCGTCGCCGTCAATCAACTTCACGTTATCGGCCAAGATTCTAGGGATTTTGAGTTGGCCTTCTTCGTTTTGCTCGTCGACTCCAACATTCGCTTCTTGCGCTTGATGTTCTTGCGCGTATTGTTGTGCTTTGACTTCCTTTTCCTTTATCGGCACTTGCGAAAGGTACACCACCGGTCGATCCTGTCCTTCTTCTTTGCGTTCTTCCTCAACTTGAGCGTTGTCCTGTACTTGCTCCTCGGCTTTCGGCATAACGCCAGCTTCTGGTTGTTGTTCTGGTTCTTGTTGCTGCTGTTGTTCTTGTCCGTCTTTTTGCTCTTGCTGCTGTTGTTCTTGTTCTTTTTGTTCTTGTTGTTGTTCTCCTCCTTCTTTGCGCTCTTCATTTTCCGCGGCAATCTCATTGGCGGCTTCCGCAACTACATCCTCAGTTTTCGGCATCTCGTGCACTTGTTGACCTTGAGCTGGTTCTCCTTCTTCTTGCTGCTCGTTGTTGATGTTGTTGTTGTTGTCGTTGTTTGTACTTTCAAGAGGCGTCGACGCTTCAGAGGAATCCGCCGCCGCCGCCGCCACCGCTTTGTTCGCGTCATCCGTATCTTCGCCCAACTTGGGTACCCACGATCGTTTCGGAATCTTTTTTCCTTCCTCGTCTTGAGCGGAGGCTATCGACTTATCTCGTAAGGTCGAAGTCATCTCTTTCACTTTGGTGGACTTCAATGCCGACGTCGATGCAAAAGATTTCTCCGCGTCGAGATTCACGCCAGCTTTTAAAAGCATTTGTCTCGCGGCGGCTAAAATCTCCGGCGTAGGCTTTCCAAGCACGCCGTCTATCTTTTTCGCTTCCGCTTCGTTACCATCAGCCGGTTCGACTTTCTTAACCTCGCCTGCTAACAGTAACTTGGCAAACTCGATAGCTTTTGGCGACGGTTTGTCGTCCTCTTCTTCCGCGGAGGCCTCTACTTTTCCTTCATCCTCTTTTTTCTCCTCGCTTGGTTGTCCTTCTACTCCTTCTTTTTTCTCCTCTTTCGCCGCGGCTTCAATCTCCGCCTCGGCTCGTGCTTTTGCCTCTTCTTCGCTCTTCAAAAAGTTCTGCGCGATTTCGAGCAAAGACTGCGGCTGAGAAGGCTTAATTTTGTCAACATCTTCTTTTTTATCCTCCGTCGGCGACGAGGTGGTGGTAGAAGAAGGTTCAGAGGTTTCAGAAGAACCTTTCTT
>Ga0115557_1003368_pt1 | contig 10451 bp, 6 predicted proteins | sample COGITO_mtgs_1104_FD_87280 | JGI IMG/M metagenome (GOLD analysis project Ga0115557, IMG submission 87280) | Pelagic marine microbial communities from North Sea - COGITO_mtgs_110421 | ecosystem: Environmental > Aquatic > Marine > Epipelagic | place: Germany:Helgoland, sampling site Kabeltonne... | reverse complement strand
GGACGCGTGGTTGTGTTGCGGTCAAAGTCGTCATTTTAGCATGCCGATGCCGCGCGGGATGAACTCGGCGCAAACGCACGTAAGTATCAGTCCGAACAATCCCTCTCAAATAGCGTTACTCTCGAGAAGAGGCACGTGCCCTTCGCTCGGCTTAGCCGACGTCATCGCAAAAAACGGGACGGTCTCGTCCGAGATGGAAACGACGGAAGATTTATGGTACGTCACCGTCGTGGCAAATAATTCGGGCGTCGGCTACCAACCTTTTAGGCTCTACGGTTGGAGCAGTGATATCCCGACTGAAAAAAACACTTGGTTCGAGAAATACTTTTGGTATGCTTTTGGAAGCGGATGCGCAGCTCTCTTTCTCTTCATCCTGGCTTGTATCCGATCCTATCGCATCAAATCAAAGTACAAAAAACGATTGAACGACCAAGTCTCCAACGCGTTGGCTATGCACAAATCTTTCAAAGGTTTCGGCGACGTCGAAAACGCCGAAAACGCCGTCGCGGTCATTCAAGCGGCGTCTGAGGCGGAAGAGCAGTTGGTTGATTTGATCATGGACTTGCAAACGAAAGTTCAAGTGCTCGAGGAAGACAGAATTGCCAAAGAGGACGTCGCTCGCATGACTGGCGGTGCGAAGAAAAATAGCAACAAATCGGCTCGCAAACCGCCCAAAGGAGGAAGCGCGCCGAGTTTAGCCTCGGTGGAAGAAGATAACATCTTGGACCCGATTTCGCCGTCTGTCATAGATAAGAGTAAAAAACTCGTCTCTGACTGGGATATCTCCGGCGCAACAGGCGAAGGTGCCCCGTCCGGCGCGAAATATTCCTTTGAGATTTTATGTCCGGACGGCTCCATCATGGAAATCAATCGAGAACGACAAACGCTCGGTCGCGGCGTCGCGGGCATTTCGTCCAAGAAAATCTCCCGCGAACAGTGCATGGTATCCGTCGATTTCAAAACCGGCGAAGTAGAAATTGAGACGCTCGGTAAGAATCCAATGGCGAGTAAAAAGCCGGGCATGTCCGTCTGGGAAGCCTTAGATTGCGGCAAGCGAAGGGACCTCACCAGCCAAGATAAATTTATGTTGCTCAGCCCAGACGCGATGTTACGCGAAGGCATCGAAGAAGAAACCGCGTTCGTGTTTACTCTCAAGGTTTCGAAAAACCCACTGAGACAGGTGTTTGGCGCGGATTCGACGGATAGACCTCCTTTACCGCCGTCGCAATCGCCGAGCCCTTCGCCCTCGCCGCTCTCTAGTTAATACTACTACTACTAAGAAGAACCAACAACAACTACGACGACACGAAGAGAGAAAAGGAAGAAGAGTTTTTTATGTAAATAGCGCGTTTATATATACATATACCACCACTGTGTAACATCAAATCCACAAAGTTACTTTAAAATCGTAATAAAAGTAGAAATACCATTCCGACAACGCAGCGCGCGATACGAGGACCACCGCTCGCGCTTTGGCACTCTCGCTTCTCGTACAATTTTTTTTCCCGCCAAAATTTTCCTTTTTTTAACAACCTCTGTCTCATCACACAACGAACTCAATACACTCGACACACCGCAGACGCACGCCTTTAAAGCTTCGTGAGCTTTTGGCCTTGAAAGAGGAGGAGGACGTCTCTCCTTTTGTCGTCGTCGCGGATATAAGAGAATCGCAACTTTTTGCGACGACGACGTGTACTACGACGACGGAGGAAACGGACTTTACTACTACTGCTACTAAAGCGAAGTTGATGAGAACGACGACGACGGAGATGATGTCGTCGCAAAATCATCATCATCGAAAGTCGAAAAAACGCCTCGACTCCGCGGGGAGGACATCTTTTTGCGACCACCTCGGCTTAGCCGAACAAATCCACCGAAAATCTCTGGACGTGAAAGAAATGCATCAGCTATTAGTGGAAAGGTTGAAAGGGATGAACCATCATCACCATCACCATCGAGAGGAGAAGGAAGAAGAAGAGATGGGAGGAGAAGAGATGGAAGGAGACGATCGGCTTTTCGCCCGAGCCGCTTCTTGGCCAGAAAATGGTCGAAAAGAGCAGAACGCCGAGGAGGAGGAAAATTTTCCAGCGTCTATCCGTTCTTCTTCTTCTTCTTCTCTGTTCATGCACTCGCCGATGACGAGTTTAAGCAACGCCGGAAGACGACAGAGCAGCAACCGAACAACGGGTTTTAGCGCTGAAGAAAGAATAGAAGAAGATAATAATACTAATACCACCACGCGCGAGGAACAAGAAATGATCAAGATGTTGCGAGAGTCGAAAGCGCAAAGGAGCGCGGCGGAGTTGATGATGTTAGAGGAAGAGGAGGAGGAGGAGGAGGAAAAGGAGGAGGAAGATATTTTCGCGACGAACCACCTGAGGATGGAGGAGGAGGGAAAAACGATGGCGACGACGACTGTGATGTCTACGAGTAGTAACGGTACCGCCACTCCTACCACCAAGAAGAAAAAATCCGCCGCCACGGAAACGGATTACTTAATCGACATCGAAAATTTGAAGAAAGAACGCAACGCGTTAAAGCGAGAACTCGCAGAGCTCGGGGAAGATGTGGAATATCATCGAATGGCCTCGGCGGCGAGCAGAATCGAGTGCGATAACAACGAAGACGAAAAGCAACGGTTGGAAATTGAGGTGCAAGATTTAGAAATAGAAATAAGAGAGGTGGAGAATCGATTGGCGCAAGCGAGAGTGGAAATGCAACACGCGGACCAAGAGGCGAGTTGTAAGATTTCGTTTTTGAAAGAGTTGGACCACGAGCAAGGTGAAGCGGAGAGAGAGTTGGAGCATTTGAAGGAGAGTTGTTTAGAGGAAGAGCGGAAGATGGAGGAAAAACTCGCTGAGAGAGAAGCGGTGGAGGAAGCGTTGCACAGTTTGAGAGGAGAGTTGGAGGAGGAGAAGATGTGGAAGGCACAGTTTGTAGACGAAGTGAGAGAGGCGGAAAGACAAGCCGAAGAGGCGACGACGGCAATGAAAAACGCGAACGAAAAGACGCGAATAGAGAGGAAGAATTGCCAGTTGTTGGATCAAAAGAGACGAGCGTTGGCGAAAGAGTGCGAGAAATTGTTGGAGATGAAGAAAGATTTCGAGAATTTTTTGGAAGTGAAGACGAGAGAAGACGTGTTATTGCTCGATGAAACAGAAGAAGATTTTCCAGTCGTGAACGACGAAGAAAAAGATCAAGAAGAGGAGGAGGAGGAGGAAGAAGAGGACGACGCGCCGAATGGATCGCCGTCCTCAACATTTTCGACGCCGGGAAAAGATTCGGATTACACGCAATACTCTCCAGACTCGCCGTTACCTCCGCAACATCAAAAAAAGTACTCCTTTAAGGAAGAACAAGAAGCGTTTACGCCGGGTGGATCTGTGAAAACGTCCCCACGCGTAACCGCGCTCATCGAGAAGGCGGCGAAATCGCCTCTCAGAGCAAACGTAGGAAACGGAATAGTAGTAGAAGAAGAAGAAGAAGAAGAAGAAGAAGAAGAAGAAAGAAGGGTAAACGTTCGACGAAGACAACAACCACAACCACAACCACAACAACAAGATCACCTCCTCTCCCCGTGGTTGATGACGTTCGAGGACACGCCTCCAGAAAAGAAACGAAACTTGATCGATTTGAAAACGCCTCCGGCTCCTCGGGAGGAGTCGTACGAGTCGGTTCGATTACAAGCCGAGTTTATCAAAATGCAGCAAAACGCAGCCGCCTTGGAACGGAAAAAGCAAAGTAGAAGTAGCGGTAAACCAAAGAAAGTAAACAACAGCGACGACGCCGAAGATCAAAAAGAACAAGAGCTCTTCGCTTTACGCGAAAAGCTCGAAACGCAAGAGCGGCGCTTGCGACAACTCGAAGCCGTCACCGCGAAGAGCGCCTCCTCTTTGACCGTACCAAAACAACATCGCTCTCAACAACAACAACAACAACAACAACAACGCGCGACGACGACGACGAAAATAAATCGCGAAAACGAGGAAAAGAAAATCGAAGCTCGAGTTCGTTTACTCCAAGCTTTGCGAATAAAATGAAATAGTTTATTATTAGTAAAAACGTTGTAGTATTGGGGTAGAGAGTAATCTTATTAAAATATCAAAAACTCTGATGTTCCCGACGTTTCGTATCATCATGTTCGAACGTTAGAGAGACAAAATCGCTCCTTTTTACAGCGATTTTTCGCCAGCAAGAAAGAACAAAAAAAACAAAAAGAAGAGATCACCACACGGACGCGCAAGTAATCGTTTAAACGACGAATACTCTATTATTCCTCTTAAACTCCTCCGTTTGATCTTTCCGAGAAGAAGAGTGCACACTCACACACATAAACACAGAACACTTTATTAAACGCGCGCGCGCTTTCGAGTATACATATAAACACTACGAGAAGAAGAAGAAGAATGTTCGGAGGACGGAAAAATTCCGCGAGCAACTCGGAAGCCTCCGAGTCCGATTTTCAGTCCGCCGACGATGCGAGATCGCAATCGCAATCCCGGTCGATTATGTCCGCGAAATCCGCGCAAAGTTCGAAATACGACGACGCGGACGAAGCGTTCGACGCCGCGAAAATGAAGAAAGGGAAAGGGAAAGCGGTGAAAGCCGATCCGGGGTTGATGGACGAAGAAGAGAACATGAGCGATAAGAGTTCGCAGTCGTCGCAGCAAGAGAAGCGAGGAGGCGTGGCTGGATTGTTTCAAAATCCGTTCCGAAGGCGCCCGTCGGTGGACGGGCCGCCTCCGAATACTACCACCAGTAATAACAACAACAATCCGTTCCAAACGAGCGAGGCGATGGCTGCGCTTAACGCGGCCATGTCGGAGGACTTTACCGCCGAAGAGAAGAGAAAGTTCCGCGAGCAGTTCAAGGAGAATTCGAAATACAAACCGCCCGAGGACAGCGAGGACCCGACGGTGAACGAACAAATCGCCAGGGAGGTTTTAGCGAAGGCAACGTCGAAGAGAGCCGCGCAGAAAGCGAAGCAAAACGCGAAAGCGAACCCGACGATGGACATGATGATTAGAGACGCGTTGGTGAAAGGTTTCGACGTGGATACCATGCGACGATTGCCGCCTCCGCAAGAGTTGGGCATCATCAAAGGTTTCATCGTCGTCGACGACACCAAGAGCAAAAAGTATCCGATTTATAAATATTACGTTCACGACGAGCAAGGAAAATACGATAAATTGGTCATGTGCTGCCAAGAGGAGCAAACGTTAGCGAAAGTGAAAATTGGTAAGAGATACATCTTTTCGACGTGCACGAACTTTAAAGCGGAAGGGGAAGATTACCTCGGGAAAATGTCAGGGAACTTTTTAGGCTCTCGATTTACCGCGTACGACCAAGGCGAGAAGAAAAGCGACGAGGTCGAGGAGGAGTATGAGCGCAGAGTCGTCACGGCGATCGTGTACGAACCGACTATTTTTACTCTGGGCGGAAGCTACCGAAAGATGACGTGCCTCGTCCCAACCTTATACAAACAAGACAAGAATGGAAAAGCGCGATTGGAAAAGTGGGAAGCGATGAGAGATATGAGACACATGCGATTATTAATGTCCAAGGTCCCGGAGTATAGAATGTTTGACGGGCAGTGGCATTTCTGCTACAAGTACGGCGGCCGCGTAAAGATCCCGAGTAAGAGGAACTTCCAGTTGGTCCGAGACAACAACGAAGACGAAGTAGTCATGTTGTTTGGTAAATTGGCGCACAACGTGTGGGCGTGCGATTACTCGCACCCGTTGAATGCCTACCAAACCTTCTGCATAGCGATGAGCGCAATGTCCGAAAAGTTAGCTACGAAGTGGTAAGAAGAAGTGAGGAGAAGAGTGAATATCTTTGCGGTTCGAGAGCGAAGAGCGAAGAGCGGCGAAGATCATCTATGCATATACCATAACCACACGCGAACACACACACACACACAGACATCTTGTATTATTTTAATAAGAACATATATACCATTATATATACCTGGTACACACATACATACATGCTCGGTAACTAAAAAAGCCTCCCGCGTTCTTTCTTTCTTTACTTTTTCCACTGCTCGAATTTCTTACATCGAATAAAGACGCACACGAGGAAGTGAGCGAGCGAGAGAGAGTGTGTGCGTGCGCGTGCGCGCGTGTGAGAGAGAAACAGAGAAGAGTCTGAATTCATCATGTCCACCTCCCTCTCTCGCGTCAAGTCTCTCCTCTTCCCGCCAGTGACGAGCAAAACCATCTTCCTCTACGCGTTCGTCGTTCGCCTCGCACTCGTACTCTTCGGGCGAGTCCAAGACGCGCACCCGGCGTTCTTCTCTGGCGTTCGGTACACGGATGTCGATTACGACGTGTTTACGGATGCCGCGAGATACGTGTGCAACAACCAATCGCCGTACGAAAGAAACACGTACAGGTACACGCCTTTACTCGCGTGGATGTTGACACCGAACGTGTTCTGGTTCGCAGAGTTTGGGAAGGTTTTGTTCAGTCTGTGCGACGTGTACTGCGGGAAACTGGTGCACGAAATCTTGCGAAAACGAAAATGTTCGGAGAGTTTTACCATTCAAATGACCGCGCTGTATCTGTTTAATCCTCTGACGATGGCGATTAGCACGAGAGGGTCGTGCGACGCCGTCGCGAACGCTTTAGTGTTGTTCTCGTTGAAGAGTTTGATGTTTGGGACGATATTGAATTCCGCGGTGAGTTTTGGGTTGGCGGTACATTTTCGGATGTATCCTGTTATATACATTGTGCCTCTGATTGTGGCTCTGGACGTACAGTATCACGTGAATTGGAACTATTACGGCGGAGGAGGTGGAGCGAAGTTGGAGAGAAGCGGGTGTATGAGTAAAAGAGAAAGATTGCCGTCGTCCGGAGTAGGAGATGATCAAGAGCTACAGCAGCAGCAACAGCAACAACAAAATAAAGTAGCAGCAAAAAACAATAGCGATCGCCAATCGATGGCGATAGAAACAAAAGAAACCAGACGACTGCGAAGAGCGCGCGCGTTAGCTTCGAAAAGTGCATTCGGCGCCAACGGATTGTTCAACATCGCTCGACTCTTGTTTGCGGGCATCTCCTTCACCGCTTTCGCGTTCTCAACGTTCGCGTGCTACTGGAAATACGGCCAAGCATACCTGAACGAGGCCATCTTGTACCACTTCTCTCGAAAAGATCCGAGACACAACTTCGCGCCGAACTTCTTCAGCGTTTACCTGGACACCGCCATCGAAGACGCCGAATCCGATTTCGGCGCCTACATCCTCTCCAGATCTCTCACCAAAGCGTACGCCTTGGCGAGCAAAATCACCCAATACGGCTTAACCGTCCTCATCGGCATCGCGTTCGCGTACGACCTTCCTTTCGCGATGTTCGCGCAAACCTTCGCGTTCGTCGCGTTCAACTCGGTGATCACCTCGCAATACTTCGCCTGGTGGTGCGCTTTACTCCCGATCAGCCTCGCCACCTTCGACTACTCCAACCGCGACTCCGCCGCGCGCGTCATGAGCGCAACGATCACTTGGATCGTCAGCAAACTCGTCTGGTTAAAAAACGCGCACGCTTTGGAAATGTCGGGCGAAGAAAACGGCCACTTCAACGCATGGGCGGCGAGTTGCGGCTTCCTCTTCGCCAGCGCGAACGCGTTGCGCGCTCTCGTATCAGAGCAGAGAACGAAGCGAGTCTTCGTCAGAGGAAAAGTATACACGTTGGAGAAAGAACCACGAGTAGGAGGAGGAGAAGATCATCATCATCACGACCACCAATCCTTCAACGCGGGTTTTGGTGGTACCACCGCTCCAGAAGGTAGTATTTATACGTAGTTTTTAGTTATTAAAGTAAAGAGCAAGACTTCTTGGTTTTAGACTGTCCAAGAAGATAAAAACTTCTTCACAAAATTACGCACAAAACACTTTACTTTCCTCCTCTTTAAATGTCGTCGTTACTCTTATCCGCATCGTCGACGACGAGTTTCAGAGCCTCCTCGGCGTATACTTCTTCATCCTCTGGACGTCAACTTCTTTACGCGTCGTCGTTTAAGAAGAAAGTGACTCACGTTGTTGTTCCAATCGAAGCCGCCAAGGCGAAAGAACAACTCGCGCCGAAAGCTTCGAACAAGAAGAAACAACAATCGTCCTCCTCGAAAATGGCAATCGATAGTGGTGCAACAACACAAACGCCGGATTTCTTACACGTTTCCAACGCGGTCGTCTCTTCGCAACCGTTCGCGTTCGTGGTTGGTTTTGTCGGCGCGATTGCGATTGTCAAAGCGCACAAAAGAGACAAAACGAACGCGTTGCGCAAGACGAAAGCGGTTCTGAGATACTTCGACGCGAAAGGCGCGGCGGAGGTGATTCGAACGTTATTTGCAGCCGCGGAGTGCGATTACGAGGATTTTAGATACAAATTTAACATGGTGGAGAACAAGCCGACGATTGAAAAGCAACATCCGTTGGATAAAGAACGCGGGTTGTTTAAGCAAAATCTGGATAGGTTGCCGATTTTAGAACACTCTGGGATGTCTGTGGGACAATCGAAAACGATCGAACGGTACGTGGCGAGAGATTTAGGTTTGTACGGTAAAAACATGGCGGAGAGTTGGAGAATCGACGCGTTTGCAGAGCACGTGAGAGATGTTAAAGACGCGTGGGCGAAAGTGAGAGGGAACCCGTTCGCGCCGCCGGACGACGACCAGATTGCAAAGAAGGAGAAATGGTACAACGAAGACATGACAAAATGGTGCGAACGACTAGAAAAAGTGATTGAAAATGGTGAGGAAGGGTTTGTGGTTGGTGATAAAGTGTCATTGGCGGATGTGGTTTTGTACGTGACGATGACGCAAACGTTCGACGACGCCGCCAGAGCGGAGAAAGCGAGAGAGAGTTGCCCGAAGATGAATAAAGTGATTGAAAACGTGGAGAATTTGCCAGGCATTCAGACGTGGTTGGCGAGTCGACCGGAGAACCGATTTTAACGATGCGTAGACGACGATGGTTGTGCCGAGGGTGAGAGCGAGAGAGAGCACGAGTATCACCAGATTATTTATTTCTTCTGTTTTAACGCACGTTCAACTCAGGTATTTTTATTACTTTTAAATAGATTCTCTTTAATAATCAACATCCAACGACCCGCCTAAATCTCCAGACCCACCCATGTGATCGCAATCATCGTCGTCGTCATCGTCGTACCCCCAACTACCTTTTGGTTTCTTCGGCGCGACTTTCGCGGCGTCCACGATGGCGTTGATCTCCTCCAGCGATTGCAGCTCCTTCAACATGTCCCCATCTGCAGGCCCGGGTTGCGTGTTTCCAAGCGGCACATTCGGCGACAAATCGTGCCGAAACCACGGGTGCATATAAATATCCTCAATCGACGCTCTCTTTTTCGGATCGGTCACGAAAATCTTCCCCATCAAATCCTTACACTCTTCGCTCAAAGAACTCGGAATCTCCGTCGTGCCGCTCAACACTCTTTGCATCATCTTATGACTACTCCCGGGATCTTTCGGATCTTGAAACGGGTATCTCCCAACCAACGTCACGTACAACAACACCCCGCACGCCCACACGTCACTTGCCTGTCCATCGTACGGTTGCACTCCGGCGTACACCTCGGGCGCGATGTACGCCGGCGTCCCGATTTGCGTCTTTGGCTGCGAATCAAACCCACCTTTACTAAACCCAAAATCGCAAATCTTCAGCGTCGGCGTCTCGTTCAAATCCACCAGAGTGTTTTCTAGCTTCAAATCTCTGTGTGAAATCCTCATGTTGTGTAAATACTCCACTCCGCTGATGAGATGTTGGAAAAAATACCTCGCCTGCGACTCGTTAAACTTCCCTTGCTGTTGGACGTAACTGAACAGTTCGCCTCCGCCGACGGCTTCCATCGCGACCGCTAAATGCGTCGGCGTGAGTAAACACTGCCTAAATTTCACCACGTTTGGATGGTTCAAGTTTCTGTGGTTCACAATTTCTCGTCTCACGTGTTCGGTGATCTTATCGCCTCGTTCGATGTATTTAATCGCGTATTGTTTGCCCGTAGATTTTTCCCTCATGAGTTTCGTCAACCCGTACGAGCCGGATCCGAGAAGTTTATCGTTCACGGGTTCGTACGTGGAGTCGTGGAGGTTTTCGTTTATTTTGTTGTTAGTATTCGTGTTGTACGAGGTTGACGTCATCTTCTTTATCTTTTCTTTATCTCTTCTTTCTCTTCTTTATCAGCGCGCAGCTCTTCGATATTCTTCTTCTCGCAGGAGTAGGGGATTTTTGTTGTCTGATGTCCCAACAAATGCTTTCCTTTATCGATGAGAGAAGAAGAAGAAGAAGAAGAAGAACAACACTCTCGAGAACAACAACAACAACAACAACAACAACAAAAGGAGAGCCCGAGAGAGAGCGTGGGAGGAAGTACCCGCTGAGAGAGCGAGCAAACGCGAGCGAGAGAGTTTAGAGCGAGAGAAAGAGAGAGAGC
>Ga0115557_1003353_pt1 | contig 10471 bp, 9 predicted proteins | sample COGITO_mtgs_1104_FD_87280 | JGI IMG/M metagenome (GOLD analysis project Ga0115557, IMG submission 87280) | Pelagic marine microbial communities from North Sea - COGITO_mtgs_110421 | ecosystem: Environmental > Aquatic > Marine > Epipelagic | place: Germany:Helgoland, sampling site Kabeltonne... | reverse complement strand
AAGCCCTGTTTTACAACTTGATCTGCTGCTTCATAGGTAAGTGTTCCAGATTTTGAAACAATACCAATAGTTCCTTTTTTGAATACAAAACCTGGCATGATACCAACTTTTGCCTCTCCTGGAGTAATAACACCAGGACAGTTAGGACCAATTAATCTACAGTCTCTATCTTTAATGTAGTTAGCCGTTTTAATCATATCGGCAACAGGGATTCCTTCTGTGATGGTAATTATTACTTTAATTCCAGCATCTGCAGCTTCCATTATTGCATCAGCTGCAAATGCAGGTGGTACAAATATAATGGTAGTATCTGCTCCTACTTTAGCTACCGCTTCTGCAACGGTATTAAAAACAGGTCTTTCAAGGTGACTTTGTCCTCCTTTACCGGGAGTTACTCCACCAACTACATTGGTACCATATTCAATCATTTGGCCAGCGTGAAAAGTACCTTCACTACCTGTAAATCCTTGAACTATAATTTTTGAATCTTTATTTACTAAAACACTCATGAATATATTTTGTGTATGTTAATGTATCTCTTGAAACAAAGGCTATGGTTAGGTTAAAATTTCAGTCAAAAAATAACCAATACTTTTGCGCTGCAAAGGTACTATTTTTGTTTTGGGTAAGAAACAAAGTTTAAACTTTTACTTTGTTGTAGGTACCGTTAGAATCATCAATACTCATTACGGGTTGACTGATTTGATGGCCACGATATAGTTTACCATCTTTAATTTCCCAAATGGCAATAAAATGAGCAATACCAAGCTCCTCGTCAGGGTTCTCTATCGTTCTAATGTAGTACTTGTATCTAATGGTTACAAAATTCTCATCCTCTAATACATGACTTACCTCAATACGTAGCTCATCATAGGTTCTACTAATTTCTTCGAATGTATCAACAATTTCTTTCTGATGCATTATGGTGAGCCCCTCTGTACTATTCCAAACCAGAACAATATCATCATGTAAAAGACTTTTACCTGCTTGGGTATCTGTTACAAAATCTGTTTGATAAAACTTCTTAACAATATTTTTTGCGGTTGTACTCATTATAAATTATCTATTTTTTCAATAATACTTGGTATAAGCTTTATGGAAGCTAGCTCTTTATGTTTTTTTCTAATTTCATCTGCAGGGCTACCAAAATAGGCCTTATATCCTTCAAGTGACTTACTAACACCACTTTGTCCCGAGATTACAGCTTTTTTACCAATAGTTACACCACTGGTTATACCTACTTGCCCCCAAAGTGTAACAAGGTCTTCTATAACAACACAGCCTGCAATACAAACTTGCGCTGCAATTAGACACCTTTTACCAATAACAGTATCGTGCCCAACATGTACTTGATTGTCTAGCTTAGAACCTTGACCAATTGTTGTGGATGCGGTTACCCCTTTATCTATAGTACACAGAGCGCCTAAATCCACATCGTCCTGTATGACAACATTACCGCCACTTAGAAGTTTGTCAAAAGATTTTGGCCTGTTTTTATAGTAAAAACCATCTGCTCCCAAAATAGTTCCTGCATGAATGGTAACGTTATTTCCAATTACCGTGTTATCATAAATAACCACATTGCTATGGATGACGCAATTAGTACCTATACGCACATTATTACCTATAAAAACATTGGGTTGTATAATGGTATTTTGCCCAATAGTAGCAGTACTAGAAACTAGATCTGTCGCTTTTTTAAAAGGATTGAAATAATTGGTGAGTTTATTAAAATCACTAAAAGGGTCTTCAGAAATTAACAAAGCTTTTCCAGGTGGGCAGGCTACTTTTTTATTAATTAAAACAACACTAGCGGCAGAGTTTAATGCCTTATCATAATATTTTGGATGGTCAACAAAAACAATATCACCTGGCTCCACCACATGAATTTCATTCATGCCAAGTACAGCAAAATTAGAATCACCTACAAAATCACAACCTAATATAGTTGCGATGTTTTCTAGGGTTTGAGGTATAAAGAATTTCATTGTTTATTTTATTGGGTTACCAAATATAAAAAATCCCAACGTATTGTGACATATGTTGGGATTTAAATTACTGGTAAAGAAAATCTATTCTTTAACTCGCTCTTTGTAAGCACCTTTTTCTGTATCTACTTTTATTTTATCTCCTTCATTTATAAACAATGGTACGTTTACAGTTGCGCCAGTTTCTACAGTAGCAGGCTTTGTTGCATTTGTAGCAGTATTACCTTTCATGCCAGGCTCTGTGGCAGTAACCTCTAAAATAACACTAGCTGGCAAATCTACAGAAAGTGGCGCGTTGTCTTCAGCGTTAATGATAACTGTAACTACTTCTCCTTCTTTCATGAGTTCTGGTTTGTCTAAGGCAGCTTCCACTAATTGAATTTGAGTGTAATCTTCTTGGTTCATGAAATGATAAAAATCACCATCGTTATAGAGGTATTGAAATTTATGAGTCTCTACACGTACATCTTCTAGCTTATGCCCTGCAGAAAAGGTGTTATCTATAACTTTACCATTGGTAACACTCTTTAGCTTTGTTCTTACAAATGCAGGCCCTTTTCCAGGTTTAACATGTAAAAACTCAATTACTTTAAAAATGTCGTGGTTGTATTTAATACATAAACCGTTTCTAATATCTGATGTACTTGCCATTATTATTTTTTTTAGTTTGAAGTGATAAGACTTTAAAAGTGGACCACTCTATTAATGTGTAATGTTTCAGTATTAATTATTACTTAAGTATCCTTTCATGATACCTCGTTTAGCGTTTTTAATAAATTCTAGTATCTCATCACGCTCAGGTGTTGCTTCCATCTCAGCTTCAATAATAGAGGCTGCTTGAGAAGTGTTGTGGTTTTTCTGAAACAAAAGTCTGTAAATACCTTGTATCTCTTTTATTTTATCTGGAGAGAAACCTCTACGTCTTAGACCAATAGAATTAATACCTACGTAAGATAAGGGTTCTCTGGCAGCTTTCACAAATGGTGGTACGTCTTTACGAACCAATGACCCTCCAGTTACAAATGCGTGATTTCCTATCATGCAAAATTGATGAACCGCAGTCATCCCTGCAAGAATAACAAAATCTCCCACTGTACAATGCCCTGCCAAGGTACTATTATTTGAAAAGATACAGTTGTTACCTACAATACAATCATGGGCAATGTGGCAATAAGCCATAATAAGGCAATTGTCACCAATAACTGTTTTTCCTCTATCTACAGTACCTCTGTTTACAGTAACATATTCACGAATAGTTACATTATCGCCAATTTCAACGGTAGTCTCTTCATCCTGAAATTTTAAATCTTGGGGTATCGCAGAAATTACTGCTCCTGGAAAAATATTACAATTTTTACCTATTCTGGCTCCCTCCATGATCGTTACATTAGAGCCTATCCAGGTTCCATCTCCAATAATAACGTTATTATGGATGGTTGTAAATGGTTCTATAACAACATTTTTAGCGATTTTAGCGCCAGGATGTACGTAAGCAAGTGGTTGATTCATTTAATTATTTTTTTGTTTTAACAATCTGAGCCATTAACTCGGCTTCTGTAACAATTTTATTGTTTGCATAGGCAGTTCCCTGCATGTGCACTATACCACGGCGTATCGGTGTTATAAGTTCTAACTTGAATATTAACGTATCTCCAGGGTTTACTTGTCTTTTAAATTTGGCATTGTCTATTTTCATAAAAAACGTCAGATAGTTTTCTGGATCTGGCACAGTACTTAGCGCTAATATACCACCTGTTTGAGCCATCGCCTCAACAATTAAAACCCCTGGCATAACCGGTGTTCCTGGAAAATGACCAACAAAGAAAGGTTCATTCATGGTCACATTTTTGAGACCAATAACGTGATTACTGCTGAGTTCCATAATTTTATCTACCAATAAAAAAGGAGGACGGTGCGGCAACATTTCCATAATGGCATTGACATCCTTAAGAGGAGTTGCCGTTATATCAATCTTTGGTATGTTATTTCTTTTTTCGTTCTTAATTATTTTTGAAAGTTTTTTAGCAAACTGAGTATTCACATAATGCCCTGGCTTATTTGCAATAACTTTACCACGAATACGGGTGCCTATCAGTGCCAAATCACCAATAACGTCAAGAAGCTTATGTCTTGCAGCTTCATTGGGATGGTGTAGGGTTAGATTGTCTAAAATACCATTTGGTTTTACAGAAATAGTATCTTTTCCAAAAGCATGACGCAATTTCTCCATCGTCTTTTCAGACAATTGCTTGTCTACATATACAATGGCATTATTTAAATCACCACCTTTTATAAGACCGTGATCTAGCAGCATTTCTATTTCATGAAGAAAGCTAAAGGTTCTAGAGTCAGAAATTTCAGATTTAAATTCAGAGATATTCTTTATGGAGGCGTTTTGGGTACCTAATACCTTGGTGCCAAAATCAACCATTGTTGTTACTTGGTAGGTATCTGCAGGTAAAATTGTTATTTCACTTCCAGTTTCTTCATCTATGTAATTGATAATCTCTGTTACAACGTACTCTTCTCTAACAGCATCTTGAGATACAATACCAGCCTTTTCTATTGCTTCTACAAAAAACTTTGATGAGCCGTCCATAATTGGCGGCTCTGAGGCATTTAATTCTAGAATACAGTTGTCTACTTCTAAACCAACCAAAGCAGCCAGTACATGCTCTGATGTTTGAATAGTTACACCATCTTTTTCAAGATTAGTACCTCGTTGAGTATTGGTTACATAATTAGCATCTGCAACAATACAAGGTTCGCCCTCTAGGTCTATACGTTTAAAAACATATCCTGTATTAGCAGGGGCCGGCTTGAAAGTTAATGTCACATTTTTACCCGTGTGAAGCCCTACCCCATTAAGGGTAACTTCATTTTTAAGGGTACATTGATTTGGAAGGATATCACTCATCATTTATTTTTTTTTCTATGGCATTAAAGCGTTTCATTATTTTAGGTAAATTCTTAAAATGCACATAGCTTTTACTAAAATCTCCATAGTTAAATGATGGAGACCCTTGAATTGTTTCGTTGTCTTTAATGTTTTTCCCTACACCACTTTGGGCTTGTATACGAACATTATCACCTATAGTTAAGTGGCCTGCAAATCCAACCTGTCCTCCAATTAAACATTGAGATCCTATCTTGGTAGACCCTGCAATTCCGGTTTGGGCAGCAATCACTGTGTTTTGACCAATCTCAACATTGTGGGCGATTTGAATTTGATTGTCTAATTTAACACCTCTACGTATAATGGTAGATCCTAAAGTAGCTCTATCTATAGTAGTTGCAGCTCCTACATCTACATAATCTTCTAGAATAACATTTCCAGTTTGAGGCACCTTAGTAAACTCCCCTTTTTCATTGGGTGTAAACCCAAAACCATCAGCTCCTATAATAGCACCACTGTTAATAACACAATGGGTGCCCACTCTGGTTTCTGAATATAACTTTGCTCCAGAAAATAAAACACTATGATCTCCAATTGTAACATTATCACCGACATATACATTTGGATATATCTTAACATTGTCTCCAATTGTTACATTCTCTCCAATATATGCAAAGGCACCAAGGTATATGTTGTCTCCTAAAGAGGCTGTTTTTGAAACAAAAACAGGATCTTCAATACCCGTTTTATTCATTTTGACCTGATTGTAATATTCCAGGAGTTTTGAGAAAGCCTCGTACGCATTATCAACACGTAGTAATGTTGTAGTATATTTTTGCTCTGCAACAAATGTTTTATCTACAATGGTAATAGATGCTTTTGTAGTATATATATAGGGAGTGTATTTTGGATTTGCCAAAAAAGTTAAACTCCCTGGTAACCCTTCTTCTATTTTAGCAAGTTTAGACACCTCAATAGATGCATCTCCATCTACTTCACCTTCTAGAATACCTGCTATTTGACTTGCTGTAAATTTCATGAAGTTTAAAGGGTTTGCTGAGTGTATATCTTTAGCCAAAAAGTATGAAAATCTAATTGGATGCTTGTGTGCTTATTCATAATTACAAAAATAGAAAAAAAGCACAATTAAAGCGCCTTGGGATAACACAGATAGTGTTTGGTTACTTTTTTAGAAAGCGCCTCGATGTTTAATTGGTCACTAGCCCTTGCTACATCTATCACCTCACCTGTTTTAGTGACTAAATTAATCGTGTCTTTATCCATGCGGTAGGCTTGATTTGAGATAGTATCACTGAAAACAAAATACGATACCTGGTCCTCAGTAAGCTTATATTGCTGCATTACTTGCTGCTTTTTATCTGAAATTTTATGTGCAGGGAATTCTTTATGCTGAATTTCAATTTTCAATAAGTCTCTATTAAGCAGCATACTAGAGAGTGTTTTTAAAACAAAATCTGTGTGGTATTGCCAAGATTTCATTGCTCCTATAATATCATAATCATCAAGTTTTGAGAACTTTTCTAAAACAGATGTATTAAAGTCTTCTTGAGTTATTGCTGTTTTCAAAAAATAAGAGAGCGCTTGACTACTCTCTAGAGTCTCTCCTTGATGAGATAACACTTTAGCGCGTTTTAATAAACGCATTAATAACTGTTCTGCCACCAAACCTGTTTTGTGCAAGTATACTTGCCAGTACATTAACCTTCTGGCTATAATAAACTTTTCTACAGAGTAAATTCCTTTTTCTTCTATCACTAACCTATCCTCTTTTACATGCAGCATTGCTATAAGGCGCTCACTATTTATAGAACCTTCACTCACACCAGTATAAAAACTATCACGACGTAAGTAATCTAGGCGGTCCATATCTAGCTGGCTAGATATTAACTGATGCAGAAATTTGCGGTGGTATTGATTTTTAAAAATAGTAATCGCTAGTGTTAATCTATCATCAAATAGAGTATTGAGCTCTTCCATAAAGAGTAAAGAAATTTCTTCATGAGAGATGTTTTCTACAATGCTATGCTCCATAGCATGAGAGAAGGGTCCATGACCTATATCATGTAATAAAATGGCAACAAGTAAGGCCTCTTGTTCCTTGTCAGATATCGCAATTCCCTTAGATCGTAACACTTGAACCGCTTTTTGCATTAAAAACATGGCACCTAAAGCGTGATGAAAACGAGTGTGATGCGCACCGGGGTATACAAGGTAAGACATACCCATTTGTGAGATCCTGCGAAGGCGCTGAAAATAGGGATGTTCAATTAAATCAAAAATTAGGGCGCTTGGTATGGTAATAAAACCATAGATAGGATCGTTTACTATTTTAAGATTGTTACTCAAGTTCAATGGCTTGTTATTCAATAGAGTTAAATATAGCAGCAAAATTAAGCAATCAAAAACGTAAAGTTGTGCAATGCTGTTAAAACTTCGGGATAAAATAACATTTGAGAAACATACATTATTAAGAATTAACGCTACGTTTGTAGTAAATACCATAACAAAATGAGCAACATAAAAGTACTTTGGGTAGACGATGAAATTGATTTACTGAAACCACACATCATGTTTCTAGAAAAGAGAAACTACCATGTAACAAAAGCTCAAAGCGGGACAGAAGCAATTGAGGAGATAAAAAACACTTCTTTTGATATTGTTTTTCTTGATGAAAACATGCCTGGTCTTACAGGACTTGAGACTCTTGCAGAAATAAAAGAAATGAATGCCTCTCTTCCCGTGGTAATGATTACCAAAAGTGAGGAAGAATATATCATGGAGGAAGCCATAGGTTCTAAAATTGCAGATTATTTAATTAAACCAGTAAATCCAAACCAGATATTATTGAGTTTAAAAAAGAATTTGGATCATTCTAGATTAATATCAGAAAAGACCACCTCAAATTACCAACAGGAGTTTCGTAAAATTGCTATGGATCTATCTATGGTTAATAGTTTTGAGCAGTGGGCAGAGATGTACCAAAAACTTGTGTACTGGGAGCTTGAGTTAGAAAACATTGAAGATACTGGGATGTTTGAAATTCTTGAATCTCAAAAAGCAGAAGCAAATAATCAATTTTGTAAATTTATTGACAAAAACTACCCAAAATGTTTTGACAATACTATAGACCCTCCCACTATGTCTCACACGCTCTTTAGAGACAAAGTAGCCCCACAATTAAAAAAGGGCACACCAACACTTTTAGTGGTTGTAGATAACCTTCGGTATGACCAATGGAAAGCCTTTGAACCTTTTGTTGCCAATAGTTATAAAAAAAATACAGAAGATATGTACTTCGGTATTTTGCCAACAGCAACACAGTATGCAAGAAATGCAATATTTAGTGGCCTTATGCCAAGTGACATGGAAAAACTACACCCAGATCTGTGGCTAAATGATACAGATGAAGGAGGTAAGAACATGTATGAAGATAAATTTCTAGCAGCACAACTCAAAAGACTAGGTTTAGATTTGGATTGGAGTTATCATAAAATATCTAGCCTAAAGCAAGGAAAGAGGCTGGCAGAGAGTTTTAAAAGTCATAAGGATGAAGACCTAACAGTGGTGGTTTATAATTTTGTAGATATCCTCTCCCACTCTAAAACAGAAATGGAAGTAATAAAAGAACTTGCCTCCACAGATAAATCATACAGATCATTAACCCAAAGCTGGTTTAAAAACTCGCCACTGATGGATATCATTCAGCAAGCATCACAACTAGGTTTTACACTAATGATAACTACAGATCACGGAACCATAAACGTAAAGAATCCTAGCAAAGTAATTGGAGACAAAAACACAAGCTCAAATTTAAGATACAAGACAGGTAAGAGTTTAACCTATCAAAGCAAGGATGTATTGGCAGCTAGTAACCCCACTACCATACAGTTGCCTAAAATAAATATGAGTAGTTCGTTTATTTTTGCAAAGAGTGATTTGTTTTTTGCCTACCCTAATAATTTTAATCATTATGTAGGGTATTACAGAAACACCTACCAACATGGTGGCGTATCTTTAGAGGAGATGGTTATTCCGTTTGTTACTTTGTCTCCCAGGTAATATTTATGTAGGAATATTCGCGGCTTTATTTTTATTTGGTTAGAATAATGCGTTAAAAGACATAATTTGGTATATTTGTGTTAATTTTTTTATGGAAATTACGTTTTCACTTGATGAAATTGAGGCAGTAGCTTCTGAATTGATCACTCATTTTTCTGAAAAAACTATTTTGTTTTATGGAGATATGGGCGTTGGTAAAACAACGTTAATCAAGGAGTTAGCCAAAGAATTAGGGGTTGTAGAGACTTTGAGTAGTCCTACATTTTCTATAGTAAATGAATATCAAGCCACTAATAATCTGTTATACCATTTTGATTGTTACAGACTCAACAGTGAGCAGGAAGCGTTCGATATTGGAATTGAAGATTACTTAAACGCTGGACATTTTACATTTATAGAATGGCCTCAAAATATAGGAAGCTTTTTATCAACAATTAAGTGCAATAGAATTGAATTAAAATTAAATGCTAATGGAACAAGAACAGCAATGCTAATGCCTACAGGCTAGTTTGCTTTACTACATTTTTAAAATTTCATATCCAATAAGGTTTTTGTTAATAAAAAAAATATAGGACGAAATACGTACTATTTTAACAAAAAGCTAACCTAACAAGATATGACGAAGATAATTTCGAAACTTGTCTTTTTTTGCGATATTTTTGCCATATATTTTTATTTAATTTGCACAAAGCACTACTGCACTACCCTATTTCTTTTTTTTACTTAGCTTCTTGATATAAAAAGATGGATACAATCCTGTTTGTTTGTAAAAAGCTCTTGAAAAAGACGTAGCATTTGTATAACCACACTCCAAAGCTATAGCTTTGATAGAATATCTTAAAAAAGTTGGTTTCTCTTGTAGGGCGTCTAATGCATAGGCAATACGCAAATCATTTAAATATTGAGAGAAATTCTTATCTCTAATAAAATTGATAACCCTAGAGAGGTAGTTTGGGTTTGTTTGTAAATCTTTGGACAAACTTTGTAAAGAAACGTCTGGTGTCAGGTATTTTTGTTGCTTCTCAAATACCTCTAGCCGCTTTAATATATCCTGAATAAGAGCCTCAGAAATATTTAAATCACTCTGCTTTGTTTGGCCAGTTACTTCTAGCTTATTTTGCTGCTTATCAATAAGTTGATGGTATCTTTTTTTATAAATTTTTTGTTTGTGTATATACCGCAGTAGCACTGCTGTAAATATTCCAAAAATCAGCACAATATAAGTGACGCGCTGTCTAGATTTAATGGTCTGTGAGGCAAGTTTTAATTCAACTTCTTGCTTCTCTTTTAATAGCGTTGGGGTTTCTATCTTACGTATAACATCACTCTCAAAGCCAAGAGTTTTTATAGTAAGTAAGCTATCAAGTAGTAATTGTTTATTAAGATATTTAATTTGGTTTTTATAATCACCCAGGCTGCTAAAGTGTGATTTTAACTTTTCAAACAATAAATTATCCTGTTGCTGTACATTGATCCTATCTCCAGTGTCAAAAACAGAATCTGCTTT
>Ga0115557_1003352_pt1 | contig 10472 bp, 8 predicted proteins | sample COGITO_mtgs_1104_FD_87280 | JGI IMG/M metagenome (GOLD analysis project Ga0115557, IMG submission 87280) | Pelagic marine microbial communities from North Sea - COGITO_mtgs_110421 | ecosystem: Environmental > Aquatic > Marine > Epipelagic | place: Germany:Helgoland, sampling site Kabeltonne... | reverse complement strand
GTAAACACAAACCTCGGGTCTGCGTTTCGATCATCCATCGGGTACGCTTGCAAATTGTGAAGCGCACAATTTTGCATCTTTTCGTAAAACGACCATCGGTCGGTCGCGTTGTCTCCGTGCGCCACGCCGACTAATAAGTTCGCCATTTCTTGCGGCTTCCAAGCGTCCGCGTTTTCCACCCACGACGTTTCGCACTGGTCGTAGATTTTACTCAAAACTCCATCCTGGTCGCTAATTTTATATTTAAAGCTCCCGAACGCCCAAAGCAAATTACTAAACGCTTGCGGTCTAACGCTCGACCCGCCTTGTCTTTTGACGCAGTTGGCGAAATTTCTCGCAATCGTATCCAACATTTCCGCGCCTTTCTCGTTCATTTCTTTATTCTCCCCGTTATCGTCTTCAAACACTCTCAACCGAGCCAACGACCACGCGACGTTTGCGAGACCAAACTGGTCCATGTTTGCTAAGTTACTCTCCACCACACCCATCAAGTTTTCAAAATCCGAGTTCTTTATTATCCGTTCGTACGGATGTCCGTCGCCGCCGTCGCGACTTCCCGTCGTCCTCCTCCCGGCTCTCGCCACGCTCGTCGACGCTCCTCTCCCGTTCACAGAAGAAGATGAAGAAGAAACATCAAACTCTCGCGTCCCTTTACTCGCGATGCGATGTAACGCCGTCGACGCGTTTATGGAATCAAACTGATCGACTTCGTTCCTCACCACTTGGAACACTTCGTCCAAGGAATAACACTGGGTCAACTTCCCTTGAATCTCAAACCCAGCTTTGGATCCACCCCCGGGGCCGTTCTTGTTCTTGTTGGTGTTATTACCACCACCATTACCCCCTCGATTATTCTCTCCTCCTTTTTGCCACTTCCCTTGCTTCTTTAGCGCGTTTTTTGAGACTTTCTTCCCGGAAGAAGAACTCGAAGACGACGACGAAGAAGAAGAATCGGGGGGCGAAACCGCGTTGGCGGCGGTCGGTTTTGCGCACAATTTTTTCCTCTTATTCGATTTTGCGTTGTTTCTTAAGAATACCGTTTTCGGCGAAACGCACATCGTTCGAAACGATAATAAGGAGGAGGTCATTTTTGTGTTCACGCGTGTTCTCGAAGTCGTGGAAAAAGAAAGGATGCTCCTCGAAGTGTGAACAACAGCGCGCATGAGATGACTTTGTGAAGAATTCGAATGTCTCTCTTTAATTGGTGGAAAATGGAGGAAAAAGTGTCTCTAAAATGACTGGTAACTTTTCGCCTTGTGTTCCTCCCTGGGAGGATTATACACGCACACCGGGCACGGGCTGTATTGCGTGCAAAACAAAGGCAACGTGCCGACGTAGAACATCTTCCCGAATAAGTTTTGGTCCCCGAACGCGGATCGACCGACGAGTAACATGGTCGCGCCGAAACCTTTCGCGGCTTCGACGAGCTGTTCTCTCGGATCGAGGACGCGAGGGGAAGTTTTGTTCGTTTTGGTGCCGAGGTTGATGACGTCGCGTAAACGAAACGTTTCTTCGCACTTGTTGTCTTTCACGAACACTTCGACGAGTTTCTTACACGTCTCGAGGTTAAGAGTGACGTCTGATTGCGTGACGTGTTTCGAGCGCATGGTTTGTTCTTTCATCGGAACGTGCGCTAAGATGACGTCGTCGTTTTCGCGCGCGAGCTTTTTGACGTAGAATTTAACCACATCGATCGACGATTGCGTACCACAGATCCCCAACAATACAACGTTTCTTTGTTGTTGTTGTTGTTGTTGTTGTTGTTGTTGATCGGCCTCGCGTTTCTCGCCTTCGTCGCCTTCTCCCTTAGGAGGCGTCTCGACCGCGTACTTTTGATACGCCTCCCCTTCTGTTTTTACGCCAGCAACCGGTTTCTCCTTAAACTCCACGTTCTGACGGTAAAAGATGCTCGGCACGTCGACGTTGTGCAACACGTTGGTTGCGACGCTCCCGACCACGAAACGTTCCAGTAAACTCTTCCCGTGCGTTCCCATCAACACGTAATCCGGTCTCGGTACGAAAAACGCCGGCTCTGGTTCCTCCTTTCGCTCTCCAGGCAAAGCGCTCGCTTTCTTTGCAAACGCGCCGTCGCATATGCCCTGAATCGCCGCCGCGGCGTGCGGAAATCCGCTTTCCGGATCCACCTCGAAGACTTCAATCGCGTTCACGTTCGCCCCCGACTCCAGCGCGAACAAACTCGCTCTCAGCTTCCCACCCAAGGGCATAAACTCTGGAACGAACGTCTTCTCCAGCGACGCGCCGGGAACGTCCACGACTTTTTTCTTCAAACGCGCGTCGTCCAAAACGCTCACGGGCGCTTTCCTGCATCCTTTACGTTTCGTCTCCGCATCGAGAGAGAGTTGCGGACTTTGAGGACAGTACGAAAACACAAACGCCTTGACTTTGGGAGATGCCAAATGGCGTGAGAAATACTCGATTATGGAACAGTTCACGTCGTCTTGCGACAACGGACCGAGCGCTATTAAAACGTTAACGATGCCATCGTTTTGGGAGGAGGATGACATTTTTGTTGTTGAATGTGTAATGTATGTGCGTGCTCGTTCTTGTTAACAAAAGCGCGCGCGTATTTTTTTTTGACATGCGCAAAACGAATTGGCGTTTTAGATACAAAAATTTCCCTCTTGGGGAAAAACAAAAACAACACAAAAAGAAGCACTTTTAACGCTTTCAAATCACACGTAGTTATATGTCTCTGTCATCATCATCGTCGTCGCTTTTAGGACACGAGGCAAGAAGACTCCTCCGCAGACTCCTCCGCGCTCGACTCGCGCTCTTTCACGGCGACGAGAAAGCCTTACAGGCGTCCGCGATTGAAATTCGTTCGCACTTTGACCAACACAAAGATATCGCAAACGAGGAGGAAATTAGAAAACGAATCAAAGAAGGGAAGGAGGCGGAAATGTTCTTAACGACGAACGTTTTGCAAGGGAAAATGAACGAGAGAGGGAATTTTGAGACGAAGCTGAAAAGCGCGGACCCGGATAAGGAGACGTGGGAAGTTCCGAAAGAAGCAAAGTGAAAAGGAATGTGTTGTGGAGGTGATGATTCGGGTGAAGAGAGAGTTTTAGAGACGCGTTTGTTTAGCAAATAGAAGGGACTGAGGTAGCGGTTTATAGTAGGTAAATGGTACAGAATAGTATGTAATTACAACAATTTTTTGATCAATGTATATATACAGATGGTTATTATTATGTGTTCGTCGCAAGCGCCAGCGACGTCGGCGATGGAGGTGGAGGCGCGCGCTGAAGGACTGCTTTTTCCGCATTCGTTTCTTTACCACGCATCATCTCCTTCTCGGCGGCTAAACTGGCGCCGGCAGAACCGACGGCTCGCATTATTTCCTGAGTCTGTTTTTGCGCGTGCGTGAGTTGCGCTTGCCCAGAAGTCTTTTCCTCGTCGTGAGGATGTTTCTCGACGATGTTTACGCTCCCGCTCGCGAATCGGCCTTTTACGCGCACGCGGTTGTCAGCTCTCACCTTTCGACTCTCGTAGTGAATTTTCTTGGCAAACTTCCTCGATTTTCTCTTTTCGAGGTATCGAGCTAACACCGCGGGTCGCTCGTCGCCGCCTGGGGCGTGAGATCGATCGAATACCATGGCATTTTGCTCTTCTTTCTGTGCCTCTCGTTTTTTCCTTTGTTTGATGTTCTTCTTCGTAGCCGCGGCGGTAGCGCCGTTCTTATTCTCTGCCGCCGCCGCATCGTTAATGGAGGATGTCAACCGTTGTCGCTCCTCGAGTTGCTGCTGCATCAACATTTGTTGTTCCTGACTTTGAATATACAGTAAATTCGACATGGTTTGGTTTTTGTCGATATTTTTGGAGGCCGCGGTGGCGTTGGCGGTAGTATTCTGATTTCGAAAGAGAAACTCGGACGCGGCGCCTCCGGGGTTGATAGTTTCGTCGTTTTGTGAGACTCTGGTCTGTTTTGCTTGCATATGCTTCGGCGACTGATCTATACTGTCAACATTTTTCGTTGTTTCGATCTCTATCTCAATCGCTGGAATCTCTCCTTCGATGGATATCGATTCGTTAGACCCGATGCCTTTAAGCAGGACCGAAGCAGACACGTTGGCTTTCGCTTTGCGCGAAACGGTCGTTCGTTTACCGCGAGCGATCTTCGTCGCCGGAGCAAACAACGTCCCCAGTGAGTTATCCTCTTTCCGAGGTCGTCCTAATTTCTTCTTCGGTTTACCTGATTTTGTCGCGGTCGTCGTCTTTGTCGGTTTCTTTGTTTCTTTCTTTGCTTTCGGTTTGGTTAACGATGTCGATTTCTTCGTACTCGTCGTCGACGCTTTCCTCTTACTCAAAGGCGCTGACGACGTAGATTGACCCCTCTTCGTCGAAGTTGTCGCTGTTGTTCCCATCCCAGCGCCGAGTTGAAAGAGCTCCTCTCTCGATGAGTTCGACGAGCTGCTTCGATTCGTTCGTCGTCTGGAAGACGTGCCTCCGTTGGTATTCTCGTTACTCGCGTTATCTCCGCTGTTTGTATTTCCTCCGTTATCCTCGGAACTTCCTTTACTCGGATCGTCGACTAAATCGTGCGCGTAATCGTACAGTGATAATCTCGGATCGTCTCTCGCGTGTGGATGATGACGATGATGTCCTGTAGCTGCTTTTCGTTTTTTACCGGTGAGATTTTGCCTCGCGGTGTTGTTGTTGTTGTTGTTGTTGTTTTGGTTCGACTGTTGTTTCTTCGAGCTCGCCGCCTTGCTGTTGCTGTTGTTGTTGAGAGATTTCCTTCCACCACTGCTCGGGGGACTGGACCTCCCAGACGCCGACCGCGCGCGACTCGCCACGCTTCTCTTAAAGAACCCCATCATCTCGTTATCTTGCTCGTCGTTCTTCATCGCCAAACCTTCGTCGCCGAAATACGGGCTAAACTCAATGTCTCCTCCGTCGTTCCTTAATCCCTTATCCTCAGAGCCGTTGCTCTCGTCGTCCATCGGTAAAAATGATTTCCTGTACGCGTCTTCGATTTTGCCGCCTTCGATGTCCTCCATCTCGAACGACGCCGAACGCGACGCGTTGTTGGTATTTTTCATAATCCTTCTCTTTCGTTCTTTCTGTTGGCCGCCACCACACACGCTCCTCTGCGTTTTAAAGACTGTTTGATGACTCTCTCGCTCGAAACCTAAAACGCACAGGGCAGAAAGTGCGTCGTCGTTGTTCGTGAAGGAAAACAGAAAGAGCAGAGTTTGCGCGCGTCAGCAACAGTTGCGACGATATGCGCGAGACTATACCATACTCACACGAAAAGCGCGCGCAACAGAGAGAAAGAAGAAAAAAGGGAAATTCAAACAGTTACAAAAACAAAGCTCTTGATGTTGTGAGAAGATGCTCGCGCGCCGAAACGACGACGACGAAAAGAAACGCACCAGTATTTACAACGCGGGCAAAACTCCGCGCTCGTTCAAACGCAAACGCGCGTGTATAAGTATTTAAATTCTTTCCTCTTCCTCTTCTTCTCGCGTGAGAGATGTGAAGGCTTTAGATAATAAATTAACCTAAGACGAAGAAGACTAAAGGGGAAGACGAAAAAAAAGTGCCTTGATGTGAGATGCTTTTTAGCCATTTTTAAAGGCGAAATTTTCTTTGCAAACCAAAGAAGAATTTTTTGCCCAAGAGAGGACTACTACTACTACTACTACTACTACTACTACTATACGCTAAAATGTTGCTTTTCGTACTACGCAAGGCGAGGCTACGGTGCTCTTTCGCTCTTTCGCCGCGACAATTCTCCTCTTTCTACTCAAGCCCTTTTCCTTTGTGAACAACCAGAGGTGGCGAGAGGAGGACGCTTTTATTACAAACTATACTCTTTGTTCTTCTTTTACGTATTTCTTCTAAAGGAGCGAAGAAAGTTTCTCGGCGACGACGAGCAAATCGTCCGTGTTCCGGACGTACTCGCTGTACACACCACCTGTCGCGTTTTCGTCGTCGTCTGAATCGTTTTCGTCGTCGTCGTTCTCGCCGTCGTCTTTCGCATCGTCGTCGTCGTTCTTTTTCCGATTCTTCGCCCGAAGCTTTCGCGGCTGTACCGGCGGGGGCGTTTTGGATATCGGGGACGAGAGAAGCCTACTCGGGGGCGTCGGTTTTCCTTCGGATGTGTGTTGCGCTTCGTAAAAGTCGTCGTCGTCCTCTTCTTCCGTGGTGTTTTTGGCGGCCAATCGAATCGCTTTCGCGACTTCGCGCAGCTTCGCAATCAATTCGCTCTTTGACGAATATTTGTCTCCATCACCATCCTCTTGGTGTCGTTCGTACGCGTCGAGCACATCGAACACTTTCTGCCAACTCCTCCTGTCATTGCTTCCGTTCTTTTTCTTCGATTTTGACGTCGTGTCCTCGTCTTCTTCGTCTGAGAGTGCGTTTAAAACGAGCATCGGTTTCGCCGTGGACGGTGCGAGTTCTCTCAACTCGTTCAATCGTTTCCTCGTCCTGCGCGCGAAATTCCAATTCTCGTTGTTGTCGGATGTATTTTCTTCTTCTTCTTCTTTGTTCTCGTCGTCTTCCTCCTTTTCAGCGGTGGTGTTTTGAAAGGACGAGAAGCTCGCGTTGAAGACATCGATGAACTCGTTATCGTCGGTGACGCATCTGTTTTTCTTCCTGTTCCTTTGTTGTTGCAAAGACGAAGCGCCTTGACCCATTTTTACTCTGCGGGGAATGGAATCGAATTTTCTTCACTTGTATGATGAGATAAAAAATGTCATCGCAAAACCACTCTCAACATCTTCTGAGCAACAATCCGAAAACCTTGCGCAGATACCGACGCGTAGCAAAACTGGCCGTATTTTGTTTCCTCGCTTTACTCGCGTCCTGTTGTTTGATTCTTTTGAAAGAGTTTCAATCCGATTCCAACGAGGTGCAAATGCAACCGATGCGGAAACATCCACACGCGCACGATGGGTCTTTGTTAGATCGATTAGAAGATGCGGAAGAAGTTTTATACAGGAAATTAGATCCGTATTTACATCACGGAGAAGGGGAGGACGCGTTAGTCTTGGGGAGTTTAAGGAAACCGATCGATTTGCCGCACTTTCATTGGCAACGAACGACTTCACAACAGAGACGACAACCGAAGACACAGACGCGATGACAAGAGAGATTCGATTAGACACGAAAAAATAGCCTTTAGTAGAAGAGAGAGACGCGTTGTGACCGTTTTTATGAGAAGAGTAGTTTCAAATGTGATCCTCTGTTCTTTCTATCTCTATGCGCGAATATTTTGCTACTACGAACGACGCTACGGAAACAAAGGAAACTCTTTCACTTTCCTCCAAGACTTGCAACTCTTATCTTCCACGTCTGTCTTCCACAAACTCACGCTGGTCGCGTTGAACGATTCTTCGTAGGTCTCGTCTTCGTTTTCTTCGTCCGTGTTTGAGAGCGAGAAGGCTTTTTTGAACACTTCGTCCGCTTTCAGCTTCAACCGTAACCGCTCGCCTTGCGAGTCGTCGCCGTACGCTAAAGACATGTGCGGCGTATATCTTCGAGCGTCCCGGATATCGAACAGTTCGATCGCCTTCTCTCGCGCGTGTAACAAGTTTGACGTCAATTCCGCTTCTAAATACACGCATTGGAAGTACGTTTGTCCAACCTGTGCGCCTTTCGGGAACCGGATGTTAAACGTCGTCGTCGTCTTCTTCATCATCTTCTCTCGAATCTCTCGAACTAAATTCTCGGTTTTCGCAACCATCGCGCGTTCGTTTTCGTCGTAGATTGGGCCTAACAACGTCACGTGTGGTTTGAACGCGACGTCGTTTTTCGCGTTTTCAACGATAAAGTTTTCAACTCTCGAGGATAAATCATCCGTAGTAGGTGGTTCCAACCACAACGAATACGCCACCGCTTCGCGTTCGTTTCGTGTTCTCGTTCGATTGGAATACAGAGCGATGGAAAGTAAAGAGAGAAACGTCAGCAGGATGACGGAGAAGCGGAGGAAAGGGTTTATCGGTTTCGTTTTTAGTTGTTGTTTACGACGGCTCGAATGAGAGGATGCCATGAGAGGTTTGTTTCGTGCAGCCGTGACGTTGCGCATTTCAGCGAAACGAGAAGACAACAAAAGAGTGAAGAGCGGGAAAAGATGTTTTTGACAATGGTGCTACTTTACTACTACTACTTCTATTAAAACTGCTTTTTTTGTCTCACTCACGGAAGAATGAGAGACGATTTCAAGACGACGTCGTGTAACGGCTGTAACGGCGCGTTTGCGATAACATCCGGTCGGTTATCGACTTCCATCATCTCCCACATCTTGCACCCGCACCCTTCCCAAAGCGCCTTTTCGACGCGTTCCATTTCGCGAGTTGGTGGCCATAACCCGTCCGGCGTCGCTAATACCGCGCCGACGTACATTTGACCGGCAGATTTGGCCGCGCCGGCGTAGTAATATAACGCCCAGGATAAATCGTCCGCGGCGTCGACGATGCGCCAGTATTCTTTCGACGTGACGCCGTTGTCCATGAACGTAAACGTAAACGTGCCGGGAGTGTCTTCGCGTTTGCATCGGTAGTCTGAGCGACGCCAGACAGATTTTCCGTCTAACGTGTTTACTTTAAAAACTGGATTGTACCAGAACGAGTTTCGCGCTTTACCGGCGTACCAGATTTGGTATTGCGCTGGAAAATGATCGTACGCCGGGTTTTGTCCCGCCACGGCGAGCCAACTATAATCGATTTTCTTCCCATCTCTCTCGGTTCCTAAATGTCCTTGCATGATTTGCTCGGCGACTTCGTGCGTCAACGCTTCGCCTCGAAAGGTTTTCATCGGTTTCACGATGGGAAATTCCGGTCGTTTCGCGTCGTTCCCTAAGCAATTATGCGAATGCAACATGCATCTGGCCAGATATTCAAACTCTCGATTTTGATACGAGCGAATGCACGTGTACGTACACACTTGATCGTTCATTCCACACGCGTCGACGCAGTCTAAGCTTTTCCTGCACTGCGGGTTTTTATAACAGTCTAACAATTTGGACCCGCAGTTGGAGGCTATGCACCAGACGTTGCCGATGTTAATCTCTTGATTGATGGCGACTTCCGGGACGACGATCCCGGGAACCTCGCACGCGTCGATCAAAACTAAACTCATAAACAGTAAGTCTAAGTGATTCTTCCTATCAAACAACGTTTTCATCTGTAAAAACTTCTTCTTATCCTTCTCTCTTCTCGTTTCAAACGGCATCTCGAAGAAATCGTTGTGCCCGGCGTCGCGCATCGGCATGAACTGTAACTTTTGCAGATCCCGCAACGTCGCCGAACTCTTCCCGCAAACCACGCCGGTTGGAACCGTTACGGTCAACTCGCGAATTGTCTCCGCAATACTCTCGCTTTCCCCGACTTCGCACGCAATAAATGCCGTCGCTTTTGAACACGCCTCTTTCGCTTTCGATACCGTCTCCGCATCCGCGCAGTCCACGAGAACAGTCTCGAACGTCTCGTTGGACCATTGTAAGCGCAAACGCATGTGTTCCCACACCTCCTTCCACGACACTTCCCCGGCGGGTTTCTTGTCTTCGCTGTACCTTGGTAACGATTTCGGGTACTTTAAGTGCGAGTTTTCGTTGAAGTTCGTAAACACGACCACAACAACGCGCCTTTCTTCTGTCTCTTCTTCTTTCATCATCCTCGGTGACGTCGGCGACGACGCCGGTGAAATCATCATCATCGAGTCGTCCTCGTTTGTTAGACCAACGACAGACGGGGACGGATCTAAGGACGATCGAACGCCGCGCGAAGAACGACGAGACGCAACGCTGCTCTCCCGATTCGTCTTCTTCTTCAGAGAGGAAAAGGAGAAGCGACTAAAGGAGGCGACACAGGAGGAGGACATCTTTTCGTCCCCGATGCGTCACACTTGTGACGCTCGAATGCAAATCCAAAATGGCGTTGTTTAAGGAAGGACGAGACGCGATGAGCGCGCGGAAACCACCGGGCGCGATCGACGGGAAAGCGGTCGTTTTCGCGTTTTTTGCGGCGACGGTGTATTTTTCGTGCGCGTTGCGCAAAAACAGCAGCACCAGCAGTCGTGGTTCTGCGTCGTCGTCAAAGTCGTCTTCGGGAAAAAAGACGAGCGCGTTGGAAACCGACGACGATGATGCGAAAGCGAGATGGTACGTGCCGAGCAACCGATGACGAGGATATAAAGACGATACAAACGAAGAGAGGGATGAAGCATTTCATGGATATATGTATAAATACTGGTACGTTACACTCGTGAAGTCTACTACATCTCCGTTTGGAGTTCACAGATCCTGAACGCGAGTGAGTAAAAAAAGTACCATCAGAGTGATGAAAACTATATAGGAGTCGCCATCATCACTTTTACCACCGCCGTCGTCGATTAGGCGTTATAAATTGCGCCGTATGTGTTTGCATTCAACAGACCGTCGGCTTCTTCGCCGTTGACAAAACTCGTTTTTCTCGCTCTCCTGGTCGCGACGACTGCGAGAAGGG
>Ga0115557_1003344_pt1 | contig 10485 bp, 8 predicted proteins | sample COGITO_mtgs_1104_FD_87280 | JGI IMG/M metagenome (GOLD analysis project Ga0115557, IMG submission 87280) | Pelagic marine microbial communities from North Sea - COGITO_mtgs_110421 | ecosystem: Environmental > Aquatic > Marine > Epipelagic | place: Germany:Helgoland, sampling site Kabeltonne... | reverse complement strand
CGGCCCATGATTGTGGAGAAGTGCCAATCAAAGGAAATCACACAAATGTTGAAGAAATCAAACGAAAACGACGCACTCGTTCACACCACCACACAGGTGTATGCTCAGGAAGCCGCCCATTCACAACCTCATTCTCCTTTATTTATATTTCAGAGTTCCGATTCTGATTTGTTGTGGGGAGCAGTGTGGAGGCCCTGAGGAAGGCAAAGTGTGTGTAATGCGAACGTCATTTCTTAGGAACGGCAGACAAAGGGGCTCTCACCAGCAGCCGGTTGAAAGGGAGGTGTGTCTTGGCTTCCCTGCGTGCGACCTGTCCCCCTTCGAGACTGCAGCCTGACTTTGGCGCTGCTTGGTTATCTGAGTTATGTTATTATATGGGGACATGGGTTAATTGGACAGAACCAGCTGAGTATTCCTTCCCATCCCAGTCGACGTGGACATTGAAATGAAAAGCAGGACGACTTCGGCCACTGACGACCTGAATTGAACTGCGTGCAAGTGGTGCAAGTGGTGCAAGTGGTGCAAGTGGTGCAAGTGGTGCAAGTGGTGCAAGTGATGCAAGTTTACGAAAGTCAGTTTGGGGATCGAAAAAAATCCTCAAAAGTTAATACTTAAGTGCACAAATAAAATTCGTGTTAAACACAAATTCGTTTGACGAACGATCTGCTACCTCATGTTTTACAATTTCAACAATTTCAACAATTTCAACAATTTCAACAACACTGGGGAGGTCACATAACCACTGCCCCAATCCTGCGGTGGACAATATCAGAATGAAGTGATGTTTAGTTAGTTTGCTGCCTGTTTTGCATCGCACACGTATGAACAACACAGTATGCTTACCCATTCTGCTCGGCAAAAGTCTGACTCTTCTTCCGCTTCCCCTTGTTGTCAGCACCGCCACCCCAAATTTTGTTGGCACGAGCACGCTTCTCCTTGACCGAGGTTTCGCTGTAGGGATCGACGGGTTGGGCCTCTTTCTTCGGGCTCGGAGGGGATGATGCGCGCGTCGTCCGGAGGCGCTTATCTGGAACGGCTGGTTTCGGTTTCAGTATATTTGTCTTAGCGGATGTTTCGGATGAAACAGACGCCCTGGGGTCGAATGCCGTCTTTTCGCCGCCCGCAGAGACTATGTCGACGTCGAAGAGGCTGCCCGCCCCTATGTTCACGTCATCAGCGAGAGAAACCGCCGGAGGGAAAATCATCAGTTGATTAAGACTTGCCACTGCTGCCGGAACAAGGGCCTTGCACAACAACTTTCGTCGTGAAGGATCTTCGCCACCTTCAGCTCTTGTTGCTCCGCAAGCTGATTTGAGCCGTATTCCGGGAGCCCCGTGCGAGCTGTGTGTGTAGTGCAGGCTTTCAGAGAGGGGGGGGGGAAGGAGGGAGAGAGGAAACGCTGATGTGTTTGTAGCCAACAGGAGCAGAGAGAGGCAATAAAAGCATTTCATCTTTTTCGCAACTCTGCAAATCAATGAGATTAGAGAGAGGGATATCAAGAATAGTATAGAAAAGTTGTATTGCTTGCAGAGGAATTGGATTGAAAAAAATCAGAATTTTGTTTTAATAATGACGTCTAGGGCTTCATTGCCCGGTTTATCTCCTGTGTTTCCTCTCTATTCTTCAAACCGTCATGGGCTTCATTGCCTGGTTTATCTCCTGTATTTCCTCTCTATTCTTCAAGAAGAAGAAGGGGTACGACTTCGATGGTGTGGCAGTATCAGAGCATACACACAGGCATGAGCAAAAGTTTGTGACAAAGGAGGCAATTTCTCTTCGGAATAAGGCGGGTGGGAAAGCTGTGGAGATGAAGAAGGCATTTGCTGAGAGCCAAAGTGCATACAAGTCAAATCGCAAGAGCGCTGCTCATGATTTGTCTGTCAAGGGGAAAAAGGCGCAAAAGGAGATGAACAGTATGAATGAGGCTGCTGTTGCTGTTATCATAAAGGGCCAAATCGAGGATTGGAAGAATGGTTTTATTGATCTCCACGGCTTGTACGTGAAGGAGGCTGAAACGGAAACAAAAAAGTTCATCGATTACCACGAAAAGAAGAAAACTCAGACGGTTGTAATTATCACTGGTGCCGGACATCACTCAAAAACAAGAGACAAGCCCTTGATCAGGCCTGCAGTCGAGAAAATTTTGAAGCAGAAGCGGATCAAGCACGATTTGGAACATGGTAGCGGGTCATACAAGTGCTTCTTGAAGTAGTAGATTTTTCTGACGAAAAGGTAGTGGTTTTGTCTCTCCCCACCCAATTATTCTTGTTTTTTTTCGTTCACCCAAACTCTCTTCTGTGTCTTCTCCCTCCAACAAGGCTTCTTGAAAAGCCTTGTTAGCTTTTTAATTTTACACCCCAACCCAAATGATTTGTCAATGTCAAAAAGAGCTCAGAATAGGAATTTAACTAGTGGACTTGGTGTTAAATAAAGTTTTGTCGGTGTTCTAAGAGTTTATTAGTTGACAATGTTTTTGTTTTGTTTTCTTAGTCAGATCCTTCGCAGCTGAGTCAGTTCCTTCGCGCAAATTTTCACCGAAAGTTAGACATTTTCAAAATTGTCAAAATTATCGGTTTTCTGTTTTATTTCACTTAAACATATTCAACATTTTAGAATAGTTTTTGAAAATTAATAAAATTTAAAATAAACATTTTTAAGTAATAAAAATTATTTTAATAATTATATTAAAATATAATATAAATTGTATTTTGAATTACAAATATAAATATATGATATACAATATAAAAATATTGTAAAATTATTTTATTCAAATTAATTATATTATATACTTTAATAATGTTATGAAAGAAAATTGTATTACAAATATTTATTTAAGTAAACGAAAGTCAAAAAAATCGACAATTTGTTTTCAGAATCCGTGGCAACCTCATTCTCTCACGTCCCCCCCCCCAAAAAAAAAAAAACAAAAAAAAACAAGTTAAAACAAACTTGTTCACTAACAAACTGTAAATTTTTTTGTTCAATCTAAAGAATGAAATGAGGATTTACACGACCTCTGAAAAGACTTTAAGTTTCCTTGATAGCGCAGAGCGGGAAGAGAGAATATGTGTGACCTCTGAGATGTCACGCTTTTGCGTGACATCTTCACCATCAATGCTGATTATGACATCGTCTTTAAATATGACGCCCTTTAATGGCGATTGGTCCTTGACGGAATGCACTAGGGCACCCCCCCTCTCATTCACATTGAGAATAAGTCCCAAACGGCCAGGTGGGGCAGTGACAATGTGGCAGTCTTCTTCGTCAAAGGCGCTACGACCCTCTCCACTCCCTTTCCACTTCTGTTCCCTTCTCCCTTTCGCCTCCTCCACCACCTCGCCGCTTCTTCTGACAGCATCTAATTGGCTGAGTCGACGCTCAAGAGCTGACAGATCGCGATTGACTGCGAAGGAGGAGTTTCGATTGGATAGGTTCGTGACTGACCCCATGTCCGATTGTAGCTGTCTCCGCTTGCTTGCGGATTGGTTCATTTGTTTGATCCTGGAGGAAGAACTATACACGGATAAATTATCTTGATCGTCGAACTCGCCCCCTACGCATCGTAATTTAGTGAGCTGTTGCGAGCTGTTACAAGCTGTTGCGAACCGCGAGCTTGATAACACAAAGAATCAGCCAGCAGCTTCTTCTCACCTGCAGAGTCCATTGATAATGCTGAGACGTGCGAAAAAGTTGACCTGTGCGTCTTCTGCGGCCCAAACACTTGTCCCATGGTGCTGGTGAGCCAAACATCCTCTTCCTCGTCCTCCTCGTCCTCTTCCCCTTCCTCTTCCCTTTCAACGTCAACATCTGACATGAAGTCTGACGCGGTGGTGATGGGCACTCTTCTGCGCGTAGGTGGGGGTCCCGATTGTTGCTTGGGAGGTTCAGGTTCTGCAGAACTTTGCGTAAGTATGTTGTTCCCTGATTCTGCGACCCCCTTCATTTTTGGGTTGATAAAAACCATGTCCTAAAAACTCACCCAACTCACCCTCTTTCTCTTGATCACGACCTTTCTCCAAGTCTTTGAACTTCCCCGTCCTCAATTCTTTCTCCTTATCCGAGAGCCTTTGCTTCAATTTCCTGAGCTGCCGTTCTTGTCGTTGAATTATCTCCTCTTTCTCCGCAATCTCCCGCTGATTCCGACCCTCGTCCTTGTTCTCAATATCCTTGTTGGCAAAGTCATCCGCGTCACGAACAGACAGAGAGCGATCACTCAGATTGCGTGCGCGCTTCCACCAAAGAGCCAATGCACCTATGAAGGCTGCAGATATGCAGCTTGCGACGATGGCTACAATGACACCTGTCTCCATCGAAAAGCGGGGGTAGGTTAAACACAGCACGGTAGGTTAAACACACCACGGGCACGGAATCGGAATTCGGGATGATACCGATGTGCTGTCTGCCCGAAAAATAGGACCGAAAAACTTGGGAAAAGATCGAGAGCAAAGATGACACAATAACTAATTTTCCAGCCTACAATCGGAAATTTTCGTCCGAAAGACCGGCTTCTCAGTGTATATCTGAAGTCTCGCAACTGAGCGACTGCTAATACCCGCTCGCGATGCCCCTCTTTAAGGTGAGAGATGTGCTCGAAAACAAGAAATCCGATCCTTTCCTTTTTGTCCCCCCCTCTACCCCCTTCTAACAAAGAAAGTGCGCAGAAAAAGAGCAAGGCCGAAGAACAGGAGAGACAGCAGGCTCTTAAACGGAATGTGGAGGTCACTGCTCACAAAGAGGTAAACTTGCCCCATTTGCAATGACATTTTCAATGACATCGTGATCGTAGAATTTCTTCTCACTCCCCTCCTCATACACACCACCCACCACATTGTCCGTTGTAGGACCTGAACGCATTGCTGGAGCGCCTACACACGGACCGAACTGTCGGATTGACGACTTCTGTCTACGAGGCTGCGCGCAAAGAGTTTGGGGAGAACATTTTGACCCCCCCTCCAACGACCCCCGAATGGGTTAAATTTCTGAAGGAGCTAACGGGGTTCTTCTCTCTCCTGCTGTGGGCGGGTGCCGTGCTCTGCTTCGTCGGATACGGGCTGGAGCGCGCGGAGGACAATCTGTACCTCGGCGTGGTCCTGGTGTTTGTGGTGATGGCCACTGGGATATTCAGCTACCTTCAGAACAGCAAATCGGAGTCGCTGATGGCCAGCTTCAAGGACATGCTCCCCCCTCGGGTGAAGGTGACGCGCGACGGGAAGATGGACGAGGTGGACGCGTCGACCCTCGTCCCCGGCGACATTGTGTCTGTGGAGGGGGGGGATCTCATTCCCGCGGACATTCTAGTCCTCCGCTGCTCCGACAACATGCAGGTGGACAACGCGTCCCTCACGGGCGAGTCCGAGCCCCAAAAGCGCAAGGCGACGACCACGCACGACGACCCGCTCGAAACTCAGAACCTCTGCTTCTTCGGGACCCAGGTTCCCGAGGGGAGCGCCACTGGGGTCGTCATCTCCACTGGTGACCACACCGTCATGGGGAGGATCGCCGCGCTCGCCATGCAGACGAGCAACGAGCAGACTCCAATCAACAAGGAGATTCACCACTTCATCCTCATAATCAGCGGGATCGCCATATCCCTGGGGATCCTCTTCTTCATCCTCGGCATTGTCATCAAGACTCCAATCGTCTCCAACTTGGTCTTCATGATTGGCATCATTGTCGCAAATGTGCCCGAGGGGCTCTTGGCTACCGTCACGGTGTGCCTGACCCTCACTGCGAAGCGGATGGCCGAGAAGAAGGTTTTGGTCAAGAACTTGGAGGGAGTCGAGACCCTCGGGTCTACCAGCTGCATTTGCAGCGACAAGACGGGCACCCTTACCCAGAACGTCATGACAGTCGCCCAGCTGGCCATTGGACAGGGCGGCACATTCACGACAGTCGACTGCCCGAGCTCTTTCACCGGCGGGCGCAAGTCGTACGACTCCGAGAACGGATCGTTCTGTCACCTGATGCGCTGCGGGATCTTGTGCAACGTTGCCACCTTCACCGAGAGCTCCAAGTGGGCGACGGGGAGCGACGGCGTCACCAAGAAACTCGACGCGAACGGCGACCCCATTCCCATCCCCTTCAGCGGCAAGATCGCGCAGGGAGACGGCAGCGAGCTCGAGGTGGTCCACTGGAAGCCCGTCGGCAACGCTAGCGAGTGCGCGATGATCAAGCTGGCCCAGACGGAGGCGGACCCGATCACTCAGACCAACGACGTCATATCAACTCGCGAGAGGAACCCGACCAAGATGGTCATCCCCTTCAACAGCAAGAACAAGTACCAGGTGCACGTGCACGATTGCCAAGGGACGACGACTGTGCTGATGAAGGGAGCGCCGGAGCGAATATTGGACCGCTGCGACAAACTCATGATCGACGGTGTCGTCAGGCCAATGACGGACGAGGATAGGTGAGAGTTGTAGTTGTGAGGAGCGAAGCGAAGCGAAGCGAAGCGAGCCGGCTGAAAGCAAAAAAGCGTCCGTTCCGTTCCTTCATCGGCTACTATGGCAGCTACGTGGAGAAGCAGCTGCGTAGAGCTAGTCTGCTAGTCTCCTCATAGCCCCCGCACAATCATTGCTACGCATTACAAATAAGCTAACGTCAATCTTCGCGCGACTGACTCGCTTCCGCTCTTTGCTTCCGCTCTTTGCTTCCGCTCTTTGCTTCCGCTCTTTGCTTCCGCTCTTTGCTTCCGCTCTTTGCTTCCGCTCGTCGCAGATTCACCATTGAGGAGAATCAGCTCGAAATGAGCAGAAACGGTCTCCGCTGCCTGGCGTTTGCTGAATTGGAGCTCAACGCAAACGAATTCCCAGCCGACTATCACTTCGCGGCTGACGACGACGACCATTACACCGCAAACTTCCCCCTGGGCGAGTCTACGAGCGACGAGGTTGGTAAGGACGGCCGAAAGCAAAATCCTAAATCTCGTTTGGGCCTGGTCTTCCTTGGCATCATGGCTCTGATCGACCCTCCCCGGCCTGCCGTACCCCCGGCTGTGCGCAAATGCAAGACAGCCGGTGTCAAGGTAATCATGGTCACGGGAGACCACCCAGTGACAGCTCAGGCCATTGCCAAGAAAGTGGGAATTCTCTGGAGCAAGACCCGCAGCGAAATGGAGGAGGACAACCTAAAGTACGGCAAATCTCCCGGCGACTCCGATTGGCAGAATCCCGACGATGCGAGGGCAATCGTTGTCCCCGGACACACCATCAGCGTTGACACATCGGAAGAATCTTGGGACTTTATCCTCGACCACCCCCAGATTGTCTTTGCCAGGACTTCACCGCAGCAGAAGTTAGTCATCGTGGAGCAGGTGAGAAGTTATGAGGTCGTGAGGAGCGAAGCGACGAGCTTGAAACGCGTCAATTCCGTTCCTTTATCGGCTTCTACATCATTTTCGTAGAGCTAGTCTCCGCAAGTCTCCGCTAGTCTCCGCTAGTCTCCGCTTAATCCAAACATTGCTACACATTTCCACTTTTCTAACGTGAATCCCAATTTTCTAACATGAATCCCAATTTTCTAACGTCAATCTTCGCGCTCGTCGCTACGCTCGTCGCTACGTTCGTCACGCTCGCTTGTCGCAGTGCCAGCGCCAGGGCCACATCGTGGCCGTCACGGGCGACGGGGTGAACGACTCCCCCGCGATCAAGAAGGCGGACATCGGGATCGCGATGGGCATCATGGGCAGCGAGGTCACCAAGAATGCCGCCGACATGATTTTGTTGGACGACAACTTTGCCTCCATTGTCAACGGCGTGGAGGAGGGACGGCTGATCTTCGACAACCTCAAGAAGAGCATCGCATATACCATCCAGTCCAACATTCCGGAGATCACTCCATTCATCGGATTCATCATCTGGGCGATTCCGCTCCCCCTGACTACCATTCTCATCCTGGCAATCGACCTGGGAACCGACATGATCCCCGCCATATCGATGGCGTACGAAGAGGCTGAGGCCGACATCATGCAACGGCCGCCCCGTAACGCAAAGACGGACCGCCTCGTGACGGCCAAGATGATCAATTTTTCGTACCTGCAGATCGGCCTGATTCAAGCGCTGGGGGGCTACTTGACGTACATGGTGGTGCTGGCAAATTACGGCTACCCGCCCAACATTCTCATGTACATTGGCTCCCTGGAGTTCTTTGGCGTCATGCCCCTCATGTGCAAATTCAACGGCGGGGTGTACGTCAACCACTTGGGCGACATCGACACGACCTTGAACCCCGAGCTCCACCCTCCCTCACGGGCCTACCCACTGTGGAGTCAAGGCGCCAATGGCTACGTCGGACCGTGCATCTATCCCTTGAGGAATTACGAGTCCAAGGATAACGTCGCGAAAAATTTCGACCGCACAGACTCGAGCACCTACGACGGCAAGACGCAGAAGGAGGCCGTCATCACAATCGAGTCCATCATGCAGGCGCAGTCGGCGGGCTACTTCAACTATGTCCCCTGGAAATCGCGTCTGTCTCCCTTTTGGGAGAACCGCTTTTTGTGGTGGGACACTTCGGAGCAAAATGGCGTCACTGGCAACCTCGGCGACTCGGAGGTAGAACGCTTTTTCAAAGGCCTCATACCGGGGCTTTACAGCTTGTGTTTGGGAGATGACGGCCTCTTTGGTGACAAGGGGGATGGCGCCGCCGTAAGGGGAGCCAAGAACGTCTTTGACGTAGAGCCGGACTTCCTCGACAGCAGTATCCTCTACAAGTACGCCAATTGCACAAAGGAGGCCGGCAAGCTAGGCAAGGATTTCAGGGACAGCGGCTCAAACGGAGCGCTTTTCTGCAATGGCCGCGAAGCTACAAATTCAGCTTGCAACGCCGTCAACTTCAACACCAACGACGGTGGATACAATCCGCACCAAGCCTTTTACTGCCAAGAAACATGTGGACAGTACTACCCTCGCGACGTAATTCCTTGGTGCAAAGAGGAAGGAGATAGTGCTTCCTCGGGCTCGACGATTCGTTCATCAACTTTTGACAAACAGTGCAAGGACGTTTGCTATCCCCCGGCTCTCAACGCCGACGGTAGCATCGATTTTAGCGGCAACACGACGCAGTGCCTTAACATCGCCAGCGAGACGTCCGCATTCGAGGCGCTCTCCCATGCGCAGGGCGCCTACTGGGGGGCAATTGTCATCGGACAGATTGCTGGCTTGATCATCTGCAAGACCAGGTGGCTGTCGGTTGCTAAGCAGGGACTTAAAAACTCCTTCATGAATTTCGGTATGTTCTTTGAGCTCGTCTTGGTCAGCTGGCTGGCCTACTGCGACCCCATCAACGTCGGCCTTGGAACCCGCAACATCAAGCTAGTCCATTGGTTCCCTGCCATCCCCTTTGCCATCCTCATTGTACTTTATGACGAGAGCAGGAAGGCCCTCATGCGATCGACTAGTCCCGAAAAGAAGGATCCGTTTACCGGACAGATAACCAGGACGCAGGGCTGGCTCGAGAAGAACACTTATTACTAACAGATTGCCGGTGGTTGAGTTACCATCGAAGAGCTTCCAGGTTTTCGAAGAACTTCCAGGCCTTTTTACTTGCGCGCACAGACGGTTTCTTGATTTGTATGCGTCTAAAGTCCATTAATTTCCCATCCATAATTAAAAAAAATTGAAAGGTTTGGTAATCCGAAGACTAGACAAGCATTCATTTCCATCCATCACATATCACATTCAAAAGTTGTTAATAGCACCAACCACAGCTCCTACAGTAACCTGCTAACCCTAACTCAATAACAAAGAAAAAACAATATCGGGTTTTTCCAACTTTTCTTCCTAGCATTATCAACATTAAACAAGCTCGTCGAAGGGGAGAGGCTGGATAGTAGTAACTTCAGTGTTGCCGGGCGAAGCGCAAAAGTAGCCCTCCTTGGGCAGCACGGGGGTCCTCTTGAGGTTGACCTTGACACCAGTCTTGCGGGCCTCATCCTTGGCAGCCTCGTTACTGACCTTGCGGGCAAGGATCTCCTTCTGGCACTTGGACTGCCTCACGTGTTCAATCCTCACGTGGATTCGCTTCTCAATGATTCGGCCATTCACGTATTTGTTCACGCGCACTCCCACAGAAGTCTTCGTCAGGTTGAACACAATCCCGGTGCGTCCGTGGTAGTGCTTGTAGGGCATACCCTTGTGGATGGAGGAGTCGGCAAAAATGTCGACGTAATCCCCCACCCGAATCTTCATCAAGTACTGCGAAAGATTGATAGGGCCATGCTGCCGAAATTTCTTCGAGAACATGTCTCGCGTCCTGGCGCGCTTACCGAATGAATGAGGCATAGTGTATTTTTGGGGGGGATGGAGAAAAAGTACAGGTGTTTAGCTGCGATGGAGGGAGGAGGGGGAGTTGTTAGTTCGATACCAAGTCGACGGTGGTTGATGCCGTTTTAGGTGGGCGTGTAGTTTCGGTAAGTGGGTGATTTAGGGGTGTGGTTTCGGTCGGCTTGTTGGGGTTTTTGGTGGGCGTGTGCTTGGTTGCAGGGGT
>Ga0115557_1003335_pt1 | contig 10498 bp, 6 predicted proteins | sample COGITO_mtgs_1104_FD_87280 | JGI IMG/M metagenome (GOLD analysis project Ga0115557, IMG submission 87280) | Pelagic marine microbial communities from North Sea - COGITO_mtgs_110421 | ecosystem: Environmental > Aquatic > Marine > Epipelagic | place: Germany:Helgoland, sampling site Kabeltonne... | reverse complement strand
GGGGGGGGGGGGGGGGGGGGGGGGGGGGGTGGGTGGGGGGGGGTGGGGGGGGGGGGGGGGGGGGGGGGGGGGGATCGGGATCAGCGGGAGGGAGGATGATCGATGTCGTGGAGGTGAAGAGGTTGAGGAGCTGGCTGACAAAGACGATGGGTGGGAGGGACATAATCGGGGGGACACACGCGACGCGATCATCGGCCAGGAGAGGATTCGGACAGTTCGTCGCCTTGAATGGAGGGGGCGAATATGGGGCCGACTTGTCCGAGTTTGACCTGCCGCTTTTAGGGGAGGAGGTTGCGGGGGGAGAAATTGACGCTAACCTGGAGCTGATCCGGAAGTCCGCGATTGAATTCGTGCGGTGCTCGCTCGTTGCTCTAGAGTGTGTGGGGGAGGAGTTGGGGAGGATCAAGAGGGAGGGAGCATTGCATTTAAGCGATGTGAGGAATAGGAGCGGCGTGGTTGCAGGGAAGATCGCCAAGGCGGAGAAAGAGAGGAGGAAGGCCCTCGAGGGGAAGATCAAGAGGATGAAGAGGGACAGGGAAAGAGAGGTCGAGGAGGAGGTTGGAAGGAGAACAAGAGAAGGGGACGATGAGAGGGACAAGTTGAGGGAGGAACTCAGCGCATTGAAGGTGGAGGGAGGATATCTCAGGGGGGAGCTCGAGAGGATGAAAGAGGAGAGGGAGAAGGAGCTGGATTACGCCAAATACAGGGGGGCAAGCGACGCTAGAGATGAAATCACGACGAAATGCAAGGCCCTCGAGGAGGAGAACGGAAGACTTGGGAAAGAACTCAGTGAGGCGCGAAAAGTGAGGGGGGAGGAGAGCCAGAGGGCGAGAGAAAAAGGCAGGGAGGAGGCCAAGGCTGAGATTGAGAAGCTGGGAGGAATACTCCGGAAGATGGAGGTCAAGCTCAGAGAAAGCGAGGCTCGTAGAATCGAGCAGGAACACAGGACCAAATCACTCCTGAGAGAAGAAGTCGAGAAGCTTCGGAAGAACCATGAGGATGCGGTCGGGGACTTCCGGAGTCGGACAAGTGATGCCAGGGAAGAGGCTAAAGTAATCGTCGAGGGGGCCAGGAAAGAGTACGAGGAAAGATTCGCCCAGATGAGAGAGGATTCTGCCAGGCAAATTCGCACGCTGAAAGAGGCATTAGAGGTGGTTAAGATGGAGAAAAGGGACGAGGTAGAAAGGGCAAGAGGAGACGTCGAGCAGAGAATGGGAAAAGAGGGTAGAGAGCAGATTAAGGCCCTGAGAATGGCGCACGAAGCGGAGGTAAGAAGGGCCGGTAGGGAGATTGTTCGGCTGCAGAAGCTACTGAGGCGTAGGGAGGGCGGAGACATGATTGTGGAGAAGGAAATTGGAGGGGTGAGGACGGACAAGGATGGGGCGGAGATGAGGAGGACCACAAGGGACGGAAAGATTGGTGGTAGTAGACTCAGTCCCACTTGGCTTACCGCCATCGACAGGAGTGGGGAAGATCTCAACAACGGCCTGGCAATGGATGAGGCGGACGGCGAAAAGGTTTCAGAAATTGTTCCGGAGCCCACGATGATGGGAGGGGTGCTGAGAAGGAGCTTTGAGCTGAGAAAGAGGGCAGAGGAACTCAATAAACGGGCGGGTAAAGACAGTGATGACAACGGCAAAGACAAGAATTTCAGTAAGAGCAGCAGCATTAACGACGACAATTACAACAACAACGATAACAACAACAAAAACAACAACAACAACAACAACAACAACAACAACAACAACAACAACAACAACAACAACAACAACAATTGGTCCCCACTCATGCAGTCGATGAATGAGGGGGGTGCCTCAGAGGTTGCGCGCACTTCAGTTCCCAAACCCACCAAGGGAGGTTCCACGCCCCCTCGGGTGAAGAATCAGCAGACAAAGTTTGGAAGTCAATCCGAGTGGGCCGCTAGCCTACACTTAACTGAGGCTGCTGTAGTCCTACCAGCCGATGAGTCAAAGAACAAACCCAAAAGCAAGACCAGCCAACTCGATGAGTACTTGAATAACTGAAAAAATACCTTCAGCGATAGTGTGCTGTGGGAAAGGTTACAACTATTTGTAAGAATACTGTAAAAAATTGCAGTTTTTATTTCTCCAAACCTTGGCACACTACTTTTCACTTACATTTTACTTCTAGTCAATAAAATTGGTGGACCTTAGAGATCTCAGAGATCCTTGTCCTTAGTTGCCGAGTGTCCGTCATCTGAATCCTCATCAAACGAGTCTTCTTCTTTTTGCTCCTGCGAACGCAAATTTCCCTTCGCCCGGACGGATTCTGTCTCTGTTGTCAGTTCGTTTATAAGCCCCTCCAGTTCTGCAAGCTCCCTCTCAACGGCGGCAAGGTCAATGTCAAGGCCCTTTTCGTTCAAACCGCTCTCAGTAGGCCAGAAAAAGGCCAGTGCTATCAGTCCAGCGAGGCAAGTGAAAAATCCTCCTAGTAGAATGTGGAGGGGTTGTTGGCTTAAAGATACGAGCCAAACGGATGCGTGGAGAATAAAGGCATTCACGTATGAGACTAAATTAGTATACACCGTTGAGTAGAACCAAGCATTGAGAGATTGGAGAAGAGAGAGAATTTTCGTCAGAAGAAGTTTAAAAAGCATTTTCTGTTTCGAGCTGGGTTTAATAGATTAAATAGATAAGATAAGCAGCAAAAGAAACCTGTTTCCAACTCCCCAGGCACAAGAAGAAAATGGCGGCCAAAGTTAGCGAGCGAAGAGGATGGAACTCTGAACAGTTGACGACTCAGGAGTCAAAACAGTTATTAATTGGTCCTGCCATCACAACGGTGACCTTTATGCGTGGGAGTGCGACAACAGCTTCACCGGTGCTAAAGCAGCGCTTAGAACTTATCTTATCTGCAAACCCGTGGTTATGTGGACGTCTCACAAAAGGTGTAAAGCTGGAATACCCTTCTGGCACATCATCCTCTCATCCTCTATCTGATTATTACATAGAGTCTGATCCTGAGTTAAACATTAATTCTGACATGGATTATATCTCCATTTGCGGTGCAATTGCGAAGAAAAGGTCCGAGGTTCCCAGTGGAAACAAATGTGTGAACAAAAACAAGCCCCTCATCGCCTTGACAATCGCCCCGGACTCAAAGGAGCCGAATGATGGATTTGCTGTAATTCTCTCAATTTCGCATGTCATCATTGATGGTTTCAACTACTATCAAATCTTGAATATGCTCAATCCGGATTCTGAAATTCTTTCCCTGAGTTGCAAGCGGAAGCACTCGATAATTGAGGGGAACAAGCAAGCAATGGGCGGGCAGGAACACGCCTGGGCTAATAGTACTGCTGTGATTTGCAACGTTTTGGGCAACATGATGTGTGGGTCAAAGGCAATTGTGCGATGTTACGAGGTCAGCGATCAGAAGGTTAAAAGAGAGAAAGATAACGCGGCGGCTCATGCCAACGGTGGTTTCGTCTCTACGAATGACGTTATCACCAGCATGTTTGCGAATGCCGTCTCCTCTGATGTACTCCTCATGCCAGTAAACTTCAGGAACAAGTTACCGGAATATAATGACAACGACGCAGGAAACTACGAGGGGGCATTGGTCTTTGCAGGGAGTGGCGAGTATGGGAATCCAGCAAATATACGAAATACGCTGAAGAGTGGGCCCCCCACGTTCCTTCGGGGAGCTGATAAGGCTGGAAATTTGCCTAAAGGATCAGCTCCACTCCCCGCTGGCTTCTTTGCGACAAAAAATTGCAAGCTTGGAATGTGTACTAACTGGGCTTTTTCCACTTTTCAAGAGCTCAAGTTGCCTTCTTGTGAACAAGTTATTCACCTACCACATACCGATTGTAAGATGATTCCTTTCGATATTTGTGTTGTTTTCAGACCGAAAGCAAACAAGCTCGCAGCGGCATTCTTTGTGAGGAATATTGACCAGAAAGGACTGGAAGTTGAGTTACCTGTTGGTTTGGAGATGTCTAGTCCCGGTCAATATCATCGCGAAACCACCGAGGCTTAGTTTTTGTTTTTTTCTCGCGGCATCTCACTGCATCTCACGGCATCTCGCGGCATCTCACTGCATCTCACGGCATATTTGATTGAGCGAATTTAAAAAGTTGACGCATCCTATAAAAAAGTTATGGCACAATTTTCTACGATTACTTTACAGTTTCCTTTGTTGCAACGTGCTAGCGAGTTGCGCACGAAGATTCTTTAGCATACCGGCGTTAACATTAGTAGTTTGCACAGAACTTGATACATTATTATTAGCTGTTGGGGTTGCCTTCCTTTTGCTGTTGGCTTTAGTGAAGGTGAATTGTTGCTTTTGCTGTTGTTGCTGCTGTTGCTGCTGTTGCTGCTGTTGGTGATGTTGTTGTTGGTGTTGTTGCTGTCGTTGCTGCTGCTGTTGGTCGTAAAACGGTCTTTGTTGTTGATGTTGTTGATGTTGTTGCTGCTGCTGCTGCCGCCGCTGCTGCTGCTGTTGCAGGGGCGGCATGCCTGGCGGCTGCTGAAAATTGGGCGGATGCTGCGAAAGAGTGGGTGGTGGCTGTGAAAAATTGGGAGGCGGCTGCGAAAAATTCGGTGGCGGCTGCGAAAAATTCGGTGGTGGTTGCTGGTATCCCCCCCGACCATGCTGCTGCTGCTGCCGCTGCTGTTGCCTTTGCATAGCTTGCAGAGCTTCGATTTGCGCCTGAATGTTTTGGCCATTTTGCATGCCGTTCTGTCTTGACGGTGGTGGCCCCCCCTGTGGCGGCCTCCCATAATTCATTTGTGGCGGTGGCCCACCATAGCCAGGCGGAGGGACTCCGTAGGCAGGGGGCGGGAAATTCGATACGAAATTGTGCATCGGCGGCATCTGCGGCGGGGGCTGTCCAAAGAATTGCTGCTGAATCTGTTGCATCTGTCCTCCCGTTCTTTGTCTCTTGCTAGACGGTTCCATTGTTCCCCAGGATCGTTGTCCTGTCATGCCCCCTGAGCCAGCTTGCATCATCGCCATCCTTTGTTCCTCCCCAATGCCCATTCCTAGCCCACCAACCGGCGCCCCCCCTAACTCGGCAATGCTCATTGGCCCACGATTAAGTTTAGGCCGTCTGATTCTAAGATCGCTTTCAGTCAAGACGCTTTCCTGGGGAATCACACCTGGCAGCATTCGGCTCTGGTGCTTCTTTTTTTCAGGGAAGTTGAAAGCAAATACGCAGCTCTTATCTTCGAGTCCAGTTAGAAAAATTCCGTTCTTGTTATTATCCCTGGAACTTGCCGAGGCGAATTTAGGCGGAGTCAAGTTCCCCCCCTCTCCCCCCTCCAATATTTTAGGAACAAAACCCGAAAAGCCGTCGTGAATTTCGGGCTGGATGAACACCTCGTCAGCAGAATTGTTTTCCCTCTCACAAATGTCGCTTCCCAAAGAGCTGTCCCTGCAACAAATTAGAAGGGCATCGTTGACACCTAACTCATCACAAGCCAACTCCTCTTTGACCCACTTCTTTCTTGTCGGAGCGAAGGCGTCCAGTAGCTTCTTTTCATCGATGAATGGCAACAAAACGACAAATAGCCAAGGCATGGCCTTGCCGTTTGGATCGACAGGCACATCGCCAGGAGGGTAAAACTCGTGGATGGGGGAGTTTAGGTCTGTCATCAACTTGCGACTCTTCTTAGGAACGGCGTGGGCAGAGTCGGGGGGCAGGACACCCATGAGCTGCTCAACGGGAGTAAAGGGTTTAGCCAAATAGAGGGCGTCGCAGTCTGCCTGAAATCTTTCAATATTCCGAAGATCGGAGCTGAAGGGAGCATAGTGAAAAGGGTAGAACCATTTCCAGCTGCATACACCATCGTAGTAGTAGCGCATGACCCAAGTGAGCCCGACGATATATTCCTTGAAGAGTTCCTCCCTCCCCCCTCCCTTGTGCTCAATGTCTTCGAGTTTGCACTTGTCGCTATAGTATCTGTCCTTCCAGCCGTCCTCGTGCAAGCGTACATTATCAACAACACTTTCACTGAACTTGTCTAGCTTTTCGCGCTCGATCTTGGCTATTATATCCTTCATATCTCGCTTAGCCTTCTCTGCCTCTTCTGGGGTAATATCAGTATCGAGGTTCTGCTCCAGGACACAGTCGATTCTATTCAGTTCATCCTCTTCGCCGTCAGACGAAGAGCTGTCGTCGTCGTCGAAAAAGGCATTATCACCTACATCATCGGTTTTGACGTCTTCAGACCCCTTCTTCTCCTCCTTTTTCTCCCTCTTTTTATTCCCCATAAGTTCCATCTTCAGCTTTTCCGCTGCACTTCTGTTTTCGGCCTCGCCCTTGCTCGACTTGGTCGCATCATCGCTTTTCTCTTCCTGCATGGCTCTGGCAGCCCGTCCCAGCACCTGGGCTTTTGTCTTGTCCTCAGACTGACCCGCCTGGTGCTGGTCCCCCCTCCTTGATGCCTTCTGCCTCATCCGCCTTTGCTTATCCTGCATCTCGGCGTGATGCCTCTCTTTGAAAACCTTGTCTTCTATTGCCGCGACTTCAGCCAGCATCATATCGACCCTCCCTAAATCGACCTTACCACCGTCGCTGGTAATGTAACCACCCATGCTGGGCAGAATTCGCCTGTACGTGTTAAAAAGATAGTCGAGCCCGCCATCGCGTATGTCAAGCGAAGGGAGGTGAGGCAGAAAGTCATTTCCTACGAAGAAGCACATAAATACGATGTCATCGACAATCTGCTCAAAGTTAAAGCCAAATGGCACCGACTGACAGGCAGCGAATTCCGCATACAAGTACTCCCTAATCGTAGCGATGCTCACGCACTGAAACGGCTTCCAGGCTGTGTTCCATTTTTCAATTCCCTCGACACCGGTTTTGCTGTCCAACTGCTTCTGCAAGCTGTCTACGCCGCTCTCGACTCGGCGCCTTTGGTTTGCCTCAGCACTCCTCCTGCCAAATTGTACCTCCTCGCGCAAAATGAAAAAGTGCGCCTCGTGGGTGGCAAGCGCCAACATGATAAGATCAGCGTCTAATCCGTGCAAAATATGCCTTGTGTTAGGGTCGTAACCATCGACGGTTCGCTCTCGGCGAATAAGAGACATGATTTTGTGCTCCCCTTCTCCGGGGATGCTCGCATCGCTGAACAAAACTTTGATTGACCCCCAGTGCGAGTTGGTGGACACCTTGTACTGAATGTAGAACTTCACGTAGTCGCTGAGGCGGCGCATAAATTTAGTGCCCGGCGTGATGACATTACTGTCCCAGGGCTTCTTGAGGTCGGGCGCCGGCCGGCCAGAGGCCTTCAAGTCATCGATCACCTTCCGCTTGACCATCATGCTCTCCCTGGCCTCCTGTGCACTACGAAAGCGTCTACTGCGCTGCTGGTTCATCTTCGCTCGCGGGGCGACCCCGTCGATAGCAAGAAAGAGCAGCTTCCGCGGTCTCACTGCGCAAAATATTCGGTCCACGTACTCGACAACGTTGGTAAACATCTCCACCTCTGTCGTGGGCTGGGGTCCGCTTTCAGGATGACTGCAAGGATGTATAATGCCATTCATATCAATGTACAGGTTGTCGAACTCGGGAATGTTCAGCTGAAGGTTAGGGCTGGGCTCGGAGGTGTTCACGGGGATCGGGATATTCTCAATGTACTCAGGGCGGACCTCCAAAAGGTCAAGAACGGCCTTGGGGTACTTCTCAGATAGCCAACGATAAAATGCTGGGACTCCCATGACGTTTCTGTTTCAATTACTTGTTCTAGTGCGGGATTTTACAGCAGAAAGTAGTATAGCGTTAGGGATATCACGACCGTACGCGTATCCTGAAGGCTGTGAAGAGGAACGGAAAGCTTCAGCAGATACAGAGGGTCAGCAGAGTGTTTGAGAGCAGGGTGGAGTTGGGGTCAAAATTAATGGCTACAAGAGGATAAGTAAGGATAATGACCTCAATTCGGGGTAGAAATAAAGAAATTACGGCGCGTATCTGGCGGAACTAAATTGATAGAAAAAGGGTAGAAAAACGAGGGGATGGAGAGGCATAGAGAGGACCAAGCCAACCTTAAACTCCTACAAAACGTCAAAATGATGCAATCTGCGACGACTACGCCGATTGCCAAGTACCCAACCCCCACCGCTCCCCAAACTGAAATTCCAAGCAGCCTCTTCACTGGCAGGAGCTTGATCACAGCTAATGCCACATTGATTAGCTATGCCACTAAGGGAGGACTGATCCGATGCATCGACAAGACCACCGGTGGCAAGACGCTGCTACGTCTGCATGGCGCCGGTGACGTTGAGGCCGCCGACAATTTTGAGGGCCTGGGCCGCAATTCGCTTCACGACATTTCCTTCTTCCCTGGGGACAAAGGGAACAACGGGGTCATTGCTTCTGTGGGAAACGGGATGTTGTTCATTTGGAAAATAGCCGGTGCCGTATCGCCTACGGGTACTACCGTGACTCAACAGCCTCTCATTCAATTCTTGCCCCTCCCTCCAACTTCTCGCCTGACTTGGCACCCCTCCAACCCGAATGCATTCCTCCTCAATTTAGCCACCCCCCCTGATTCCGCGACCGTTGAAGGGTCGCTATTCCTAATTGACACGACAATACTGCGTACCACGAGGCCAGAGGATGCCGGTGCGGCACCCGGAACCCACGCCTGCGTTAAGATTGAGGATGGTGTGGTCCCCAATGCGAAGGCTCGCTTCCCCTCGCTGACTGGAGAGGGGGTTTTGCAAGAGAACACCGATTTCGGCTTTCTTGGCCAAAGTGTTGTCTATGCGGGCGGGAATCATTTGCGCGTCGCGTCATGTTCTAACGGTGGCGGTGACATCAAGGTCAGCAAGAAGTTTGACTCAAAATGGGGGGATGTGAGTCGAGTTTTGAGTCTCAATGATGGGAAATACTTGGCGGTGGGCTTCAGGCTGAACCGAACGGTCAGGATTTTCGAAGTCGGGAGTAACCAGGAAAGTGTTGAGCTGGTTGAAACAGTGGCTATCGAGACGGAAGCGGGAGGAGAGGTGAGAGGCTGCTTTTTTCTGCTTGAATTTTCTGGTCGCTGGCGTTCACTTTCGCTGGCGTTCACTCGCTGGTATTAACTCGCTAAAGCCACCCTCTAACCTTACCATTTCTTTCTGTGGCAATCGCTATCGCTACCGCTACCGCTACCGCTACCGCTACCGCTACCGCTACCGCTACGGCTACGGCTACCGCTACCGCTACCGCAAATCAGGAAATTCGTCTTTATTCTTCCGAGGATCCCTCCGCCAGCACCCAACAGGGTCAAACAGGGCTGACTCTGAATGTCTCCCCCTGTGGAGGCTACCTGGTCATGGGTGATCCCACCAACCCTGTACTTCTTTTTTTGAAACTCGACTTAGATCCCTCTGGCTCCTCGCTCGTCTCGTCTTTCGTCCCTTTTACATTGAAAATGCCTGTGCTCAACGCTTACCTGTACGGGATCGGACATAAGGATCACTCTGCGGGCGACTCGGGGCCCGGGATAGAGTGCTACGCAATCCAGGACAAGGCGATTCAGATTTTAGCTGTCTGGCCGGAGGAGGCTTGGAGGATCGGAGATGGTAAGGGAGTCGTTGAAGAGAGGGAGGTTCAGAGCAACAGCGCGGCAGCGACCATAGATGATGCATCACAGGCTGTTCTACGGAAGGATGCCAACGATGTCGTCTCTGAGGAGTATTCAGCAGATGTTGATGTCGGTGACAGCGGCAACGAAAGCGAAAGCGCTGTTCCTGTCGTTACTGGAATGCCTAGTGAAGGACCTGCCCATGGAGGTACCATCGATTCAGGCGACTTCGACCCTCTATCGAATTGGATGGGTAATTTGCTGGGTGAAGGTGATGCCCCTACGCCTGCCCCTGCGCCTGCCCCTGCGCCTGCGCCTGCGTCTGCGCCTGCGTCTGCGCCTGCGCCTGCGCCTGCACCAGCTGAGGTTGTTCTGGACGACAACAAGGAGGAGGAGAAATTCGACCTTATGAAGGTCCTCGCCGAAAAGGGAAAGGAGCTTGCGGAGAGCAACGCGAACAGCGCCGAGTCACACTCATCGCCGCTTCTCTCTCCTTCTATTATGTCGCCCCAAGATGTCGTCGCTGAAGACCTTGGCCCTCCCGCACCCCCAGTTGAAGCACCAGCTCCAGCTCCGGCCCCAACTCCAACTCCCGCACCAACGGTGATCTTGAAGAAGAAGGAGGAAGAGAAGAAACAAAAGGAAGCAACGACGCCTCCGGCTAAGAAGGTGGCGAATAGCAATAACGAAGGAAACCCCCCGGAGAAAAAGACGAACAACACAGCTGCGGCAACAACAGCAGCAGCGACAACCGAGCAAAAGGTTAATTACAACATTATTACACAGCGAATCAGTAATTCCGTCACGACAATGCTAAAGAGTCAAGGTGGGTCACACATATTTCGGTGTGAATTTCTGAGCTAGCGCAAAAATGAGGACCCAGCACAACTTGCAGGCTCACTAACTAACCCAACCCAACCCAACCCAACCTCAACCTCAACCTCAACCTCAACCTCAACCTC
>Ga0115557_1003331_pt1 | contig 10507 bp, 9 predicted proteins | sample COGITO_mtgs_1104_FD_87280 | JGI IMG/M metagenome (GOLD analysis project Ga0115557, IMG submission 87280) | Pelagic marine microbial communities from North Sea - COGITO_mtgs_110421 | ecosystem: Environmental > Aquatic > Marine > Epipelagic | place: Germany:Helgoland, sampling site Kabeltonne... | reverse complement strand
TTTTCCCTCAGTCGTAAAACGCAAGAGAGAACAACACGCTTTGCGAGAACGCACAGAAGATGTTCATCTCTCGAAAACTCTTTTCAAAAGCCTCTCTCTTCGGGAGGAGATCCTCTTTATCCTCCTCCTCTTTGACGAGCTTTTCGACCGCGTGTCGTCAAAAAGCGATTTCTTTGTCCTCTTTGTCTTCTTCTTCTTCACGGGAAGAACGAGGGGGGCGTTTCGAAGTCAAATCGTCGTCGTCGTCGTCATCGTCTGGAAAAATGTTTACGACGACGACTGCGGCTGCGGCGGCGAGAGAAGCGCATCAAACCATGCATCATCGTCATCATCGCACGCATCATCGGTTTTTAGGACAACAAATGCAACAAAAACGGTCGATATTCATCCAAACGCAATCGACGCCCAATCCCTCCTCTCTGATGTTTCTGCCTGGGAAACCGGTCCTGGAAGACTCTTCTTCGATGAACTTTTCGTCCGCGCGGGAATCCATGCGATCACCACTCGCGAAATCTCTATTCACCATCGACGGCGTGACCGGGGTATTTTTCGGCGCAGATTTTGTGACGGTGACCAAATCAGAGGCGTTCGATTGGGAGATGTTAAAGCCGGAAGTGTTCGCGAAGATCATGGACTTTTACGCGAGCGGCGAGGCGGTGGTGAAAGAGGAAAACGGGGAGGTCGAAGAGGCGGACGATCCGAATAGGATTTTAGATACGGACTCGGAAACGGTGGCGATGATTAAAGAGTTGTTGGAAACGAGGATTAAACCAGCCGTGGCGGAGGATGGCGGGGATATCGCGTTTAAGAAGTTCGACGAGCAGGACGGGTTGGTGTACGTGGAGTTAAGAGGCGCCTGCGACGGGTGTCCGAGTTCGACGGTGACTTTGAAGAGCGGGATTGAGAATATGTTGATGCATTACGTGCCGGAAGTGAAAGGGGTGGTACCGTGGGAAGGGGATAAGGAGATGGATTTGTTGGATATGGCGGATTTGATGCGAGGTCGTTAAACCCCCACCGCGCTCGCGTTGTGTATACATACTATTTTATACCTGTATTCTTTAAAAAATCTCTAATAGTTACGTTTGTCGTCACATCGGCTCTAAAGCGACGTTGTGTGCATTCCTCGCTCTTTTCTCGCTCTTTTCGCTTCTTAACTCCCCGAACTCGCACCAAAACTTCCCCTCGCCTCGCATGGCTAAACGTACGGCGACCCGTTTACACCATCCGCTTCGTCGTCGCGTTCGCGTGCGCGTTCTTCGCCTCCCGGGGGTTTTCCACGCCCCTCTCGCGACGTCGCCTAAACTCGCCCCGCCCAAATAAGTCACGTCTACGCCTTTCTTACTGTTGTTACTGCTATTCTCGTCGCTATTACTGCTAGTACTGCTATTCGTATTCGTATTCCTCCTCCTCGCGTCGAATACCATCTTCTCCGCTTCTCTTTCCGAGCCAACTTTCCTTTGCAAAACGGTCCATCCGACGAGTTCCCCGACGTGCGCCCCCGTCGTCACGCTCGCTCGATTCGCGTCAAAAATCCCGCCGAACCTTTTCCCGTTGATTTCCCACGTGGGAACTGTTTTAACTCCAACAGATTGGAGGCAATTTTTCGCCAACGAAACGTCCACGTGGTGCGACTGCCACTCAGAGTTGCCGAAGAGAAAATGGAGCAACGCCTTCGCGGCTCTGCATTTGAGACAATGCGGGGCGCCGTAGACGAGTGCGTTTGTTCGAGATAAAGCTAACGCGAGAGGTGAAAGTGCGACGTTGTTTTCTCGTCGTTTTTGTAGTTGTCTTTTCGGTTCGCAGTTTCGAGTTAACGCGCGGAGGGAGATGCCGTTGTGCGAGAAAGACATGCGTGCGAAAGTGAAGCAAGAAAGAAGCGCTTTAGAGTGGTGGTTTTGGTATTATTTACGATTTTTTATCAATGATATTCCTATATACAACAAATTTATTATCACTCTCGCGTGAGTATCTCTCTCGCTGGTTTTTCAGTCTCCTCTCTCTCGACTACATACACTCGATTATTAGGGAAGAGTACTTGACGACGACGTCGAAAAGTTTACAAGTCTTGCGACCAGTCGACGCGGAGTTGGATGTCGTCGGTGTTGACGCCAGACTTGTTGTACGGGCATCGAACGGAATATCTGTCCTTGGACACGCGAAGTTCACCGTTCATGTCCGGATCGGCGGAGACGGACGCCTTGATGTCGTCCGTGGTGTACGTCAACACCGCCATGGAGTTGGCGGAGTTGCTCTTGGTGTTGTACACCGATTGCAACTTGACGTTGACGTCGCCGTTGTTGTAGTACGCTCTCACCTTGGCGTCGTTGGACAAGACGTCGTACGAAACATCCGCAGAGATGGAGTCGTTATCGATGACTTCCTTCAACGGCAACGCAAAAGCGACCGAGCAGACGTTCGAGTTGACCGCTTGGTTGTCTCTCAAGTGGTTCGTGTTGCCTCTTTGGACCAAGTTCAAGGTAACGTCGCCGAGCTTGTCGACGTTCGTCGTCACCGCAACTCTCGCCGCCTTCTTGTTCAACGGCAAGTCCGCGACAACCTTCATCGCTTGATCCAAGATGGTCACGTCTTTAGAGACGGAAACTTCCCAGTCGCTCGCGACGTTGGACGCTTGCGACGCCAAATCCGCCGGCGAGCAGTTGTTGTCGAAGTTCTTGTCCAAGTTGGCGCGCGGCATCCACCCCGGGGTCAAGTTCAAAGAAACTCGACCGGAACCGTTGCAGATGTCTTGGGAGACGTTGATGTTTAATTCCTCCTCGGCGATCGCGCCGTTACCTCTGAGGACAACCTGTTGTTGTTATGAGTCATAGATAATATTTTTTGTGTGAGAGAAAGAGGAGGTAAAGGGGTCAGTTCTTTTTTTCTTTTTTTTGAAAAAACGTGTCCAAACGTGCCTCCAAATGCTGACGAGGATTGCATTCTCGAAAAACAAAAAAACGACGCTTGCGAACGATCCCGTCTTTTCCGCGCGCGTATTGCGTCGCGCGAAATCGTATTCCGAGTAAATCCATGCGAAACGTGCGAAAAACACTTCGAGGAATGCGTTTCGATCGGTTTTGAACGCGTTTCGAAAGATATAACGTCGTCGAGTGCGGGTTAAGATTTCTCTTTTTTTTGAATCGATCGATTTTGATGCAATCATCGCCGACACACGCAGCAATAATTATACCCATTTTTTCCAAGAACAAAATTCGCGCGTCGCGTTCCAGTCAGTGTCACGATGCGAAGCGAAAAGAAAACGAAAAGAAAAACGCACTCTGCCAGTAGCTTGCATAGATTGGGACATGATTTAAAGTGTTTTTTTGTTGTGTGTGTGTGTGTAAAGCGTGAAGCTTAAGTGTGTTTGAAAAGTGAGGGAATTCAATTCCCTTCGTTTGGTCTCCTTTCTTTTTTTTCCACGTGGATTCACACACTTTTTTTTGGTGTTGTTTTTGCTTTTTTTCACTCGTTTTCGTAAATCAAGTTGTTTTTTGTTTTTTTCTCTTCCCTCTCTCTCGCTCTTTTCTTTGCGTCTGCCCCTCACTCTAAGACTCAAGAAATTACACGTCTGTCACCATGGTACGTTCCGTCTCTCTCTTTTCGCACATTCTCTCTCTATCTTTTCTCGAGAAGAAGAGGAAAAGGAATACGAGTCGCGCTCGAAAGTGCCCTCTTTAAGGCCGGTCGTTTTTCGCGCGCGCGAGATGCGCGTCGTTTTTTTTTAACGCGTTGCGGTTTTTCTGCAAATTTTTGGGCGAAGAAAAGCCCTCTCTCCCACGAAGAACGAGTTTTAAGCGCAAACGTCGGAAATCGCGCGAGAGTAAACTCTCGCGCGACCTCGATTCTCTCGAAACTTCACTGACTTTACCGTTTCTCTCATTTCAATCGCGCATTTCTCGTGCAGTCGAACCCGATGAAAGATATCCGCATCCACAAGCTCATCCTGAACATCTCCGTCGGGGAATCAGGCGATCGTCTCACCAAAGCGGCGAAAGTGCTCGAGCAACTCACCGGTCAGCAACCGGTCTTCTCCAAAGCAAGATACACCGTCCGCACGTTCGGTATTCGTCGTAACGAAAAAATCGCCTGCCACGTGACCGTCGGCAACAGAGACAAAGCTTTGCAAATCTTGGAGTCTGGATTGAAGGTGAAGGAGTTTGAACTCTTGAAGAAAAACTTTAGCTCGACCGGGAACTTTGGTTTCGGCATTCAAGAGCACATCGATTTAGGCATTAAATACGACCCGTCCACTGGGATTTACGGCATGGACTTCTTCGTCGTTTTAGAACGACCCGGGTTTCGCGTCAGCCGACGCAGAAAGTGCCAAAAGAAAGTTGGCAAGTCGCACAAGTTGACGAAAACAGACGCGATGAAGTGGTTTCAGCAGAAATTCGAAGGCATCATCTTGGCCAGAGCGTATTAAGAAGAATACGCATATCCGAATTTTTAGCCCGTATTATATCGCAGATAGTTTATGTAGCCCCAGTAAGAGAGAGAGAGAGAGAGAAAACGACGAGAGTGTGTACTTCTTTGCAATACATCATTTTGTTCTAATTCTAACGTAGCTTTTATCATCGCAAAGTACCTTTCGACGTGTCTCGACCACAAAAATACCATTTCGCGCTTCAAATAAAACCGAAACGACACGCGCTTTTTGTTACCTGTGTTTCTTCTGTTGCTTCGCTTTATTACTATTAAAGATAGCGTTAAGATGACAGTTTCAGCGAAAGATGACGAACCGAACGAAGCTCTTCAGACGTTGGAAAAGTCTCTAACGCCAACGCCTTCCTCTCAAGGGAAGAAGAAGCAAAAGCGAGAATCGTCATCGGTCCCCGGGAAGGTGCCTCTCGTAAAAGATGATGATGATGGTGGTGCTGGTGGTGGTGCCGATGGTGCGAAAAAGAAGAACAAAAACGAAGGCGGCGAAAACACGGAGGTGCAGTTCAAGCGCGACTTTTTCGAAAAGCAGTGGAGAAAAGACGCGAGGATTTACGAGTACGGCTCTGCCGCGAATCCAGACATGAAACCGATTCCAGTGTTGGTGCACCCGCCGGATTGGCACGAACGAGGCGAGACGCGCATTATTCCGTTCGATATCGACGATTTTTTGGAAATCGACAAGCAGTGCACGTCGCCGAACTTGATGGCGTCGTTTATTCGCATCTGCGAAGGGGAGAATTTGGAGACGACGGCGAACGCGACGAGTCAAGCGTTTTACGTCATTCGCGGGAGCGGGTGCACGACGAGCGAACACGGGACGATAAACTGGGACACGGGAGATTTGTTCGTCGTGCCGGTGTGCGAGCAGGAGATGTTGCACGAATGCGTGAAGGCGGAGAAAGGTGGTGCGGCGTTATATTGGGTACACGACGAACCGCTGATGGATTATTTGGGGGTCACGCCGAATAAGAGGGCGAATAAGTTCAAGCCGACGTTGTATAAGAGAGACGACATGTTGGCGCAAGTGGAGGAGATTTCGCACTCTACGACGAAATCGAACAACCGACTCGGGGTTTTGCTTGGGAACGCGAAATGCGAGCAGACGAAGACGTTGACGCACGTGTTGTGGTCGCTTTTGAACTCGATTCCTGCGAGAAATGTGCAAAGACCGCACAGACACAACTCGGTCGCTTTGGATTTAGCCGTCGCGGCGAAACCGGGCGTGTACACGTTGATGGGTAAAGAAATTGACGACAAAGGGGATATCATCGACCCAATTCGGTGCGATTGGATTCCAGGTGGTGTTTTTATCACCCCACCGGGATGGTGGCATTCTCACCACAACGAAAGCGACGAAGTCGCGTGGGTTTTGCCTATGCAAGATGCCGGGTTGTACACGCACCAAAGAACGTTGGACATTCGATTCGTGGACGACGAGTTGGAGTTGCATAAACAAGGGAAGATTCGCGGGTCGGCGTTTGCGGTGACGAACAAGCAGTACATTAATATGGTAGAGATGGGCGCGAAAGTGCCGATTCCAAGAGGGAAGGATAGTACGATGAAGAGAAGCTTTTCGAAAGAACACATGACGGATTCCGACGGCGAACACTAAAACGAGTTTGCTCCTGTATCACAAGAACTTATTAATAATCTTCATATAAAAATTCACTATGTATTCATCGTCATAACAACGCGCGCGTTAATTCTATAAAGCTTTTCTACAAACTATATTATTACGTCTAATTATCTAATACATCTCTTCTAGCCTTCGTTGACGCTGAGAATAAAACAAAAGGACATCATCGCCGCGCAACATAACAAGAGCGCACGTTCGCTCGCTCTACCCGCCGCCGTCAATAACATTACAACTAAGACGTTCAAAGGAACTCTGAACACGCTCGTCACCGATGCTCTCAAATTGTTTGGAACTAATTCACCGCGTAAAACCGCCATGGCGGGCCAATACACGCCTAAACCAAACTCAAACGCGCAAAACGCAAACAAGGCGACGAAATAACTCTCTTTAAAAACCACCGTCCAGAAGAAAGATATCGCAGCCGCGAGGAAAACGTATCGCAAACTTTTCCTAGTCTGCGCGATGCTCGTATTATTACTATTATCACCACTACCACTGACGTAGGGGCGTTTCCTTTGCACGGAAGATAGGATAGAATACGTCATCGATCCGAGCATTTTGCACGTCATGAAGAGCGAAAAGACGACGCCGTGGGGGACAAACCCGGAGACCGTTTGATCGGCATCTTTTCTCTTTTCCAACGCCGGCGTCCAAATGAAAACAAACACGTGCAACGCAGCCTCGTAGAGCGAATTCGTGGTACCGAGCGATAATAGTTCTGGACGCGTGGCGACGATTTTGAACGATTCGAGTATGCCGCCTCTCCTTTTTCTTCTTGTTTTTCGTAAAGTTCTTCCTCGTGGAGGCATCTTTGTGGCATCCTCTTCGTCCTCTCTGTCTTGATCTTCTTCATCTCCATCTTCCTCGAACGACGCGTTTTCGTCGCCTTCATCGTTCTCCTCGTCTTCTCGATTCACTTTCGTTTTGTTATTCACCCAGAGCGAAGCGCATAAACAACCGCACAAAAACAGCGCCCCGGCGGCGACATCAAACGCCGGGGCGAACTCGTTTGGTTCTTTCTCGGTGACAAACAGAGACGTTTTAATCCTTAACTCCGGTAACGGTCTTTCCACTCGCGCTTCATCGGCTGTCTGTAACCTCGGCAACGTCCTCGATTGACTCCCGGTGTAATATCCGTTCTTCCTGGAAAACGTATCCACGACGGCATTCCCGATAATCCCGGCCACTACCGCCGATAGCGCGTTAAAAAACGTCGCCGATGCGAATAACCTCGCTAAATTCCTCCTGTGAATCTTCTTCCGATCGCACTCCGCGATCGCCCAAGCCTCGAACGAACTAAACAACAAAGAATAACAAATCCCGCCTAAAACTCTCGCGAAATACAACGAAAACACGTCCGATCTTCGGCTGCTCACCACACACACGAACGCGTACGCGAAACCATACAAAACGCAATTTACTTTATGCCCGTACCTATCTCCTAACGAGGCTACAATCGTTCCCAGAAACGCAGAAGACGCGTACCCGAGCACAAAAATGAAACCAATCGATTGCATCGTAAACCCGTGTTCGCGATACAACGCGTATAAATACGCGCCTTGAATCCAATCTCCAAACGTCGCGAAAACGTACACGATGTTGTACCTCGTTCGTAAACGCGAGAACCGCTTTTCTTCAATCGTCGTCGCGAGGTCGTTACTCCCTCCTCCTCTGACTGGAGATAAAAACTCCTTCGTCGTCGAGGATTGGTGTTCCTCTCTTTTCCTCCCGCCGCTGCTACTCCTACTATTCATCAACACTCTCGAAAACACGTGCACGAACAAGCACGACCCGCCGGCGACCACTAACAGGCAGTGCTCCGGGAAATCTCGCGCTAACGTTTCAAACGTCGACGGGGTTTCTTTGAGCACGTATAGCATCGCGTCGTTCTCGTACGAAGAAGAAGAAGAAGATGGCATTTCTTTTCCTCTCCTAAAAGAAATTAATCTCGCTTTACAACAACACCAACACCAACACGTCGTTCGAGCGCACCACCACCACCACCACCCGACGACAAACGACTCCTACTCCTCTCTGAACGACATCTTTTTGTTCTCCTTCTCTTTGCTTCTTTAAGCAATCATAAAAAGCGTTCTTTGTTTCTCTCTGGGAAAAAGCCGAGATTTGAGGGAAAAATGGACGGACGGACACTTTCTTTGTTTGTCCCACGGAGAGAAAAACTACCTTTTTTTCACTTCTTTTTGTAAAACGAGAAACAACCCCAAGAGATATTTTGGTTGCTTTTTCCCTCAAATCTTTTCCGCCGCATTTCAAAATAAAAATATGTCCGAAACACTTATTAACGGCGATACCGCGTACATGCTCATCTGCATGGCACTCGTGAACCTCATGACCCCAGGCCTGGCGTTCTTTTACGGAGGCTTAGTTCGTTCCTCGAACGTGTTATCCATCATGGCGCAAAACTACGCGAGCATGGGCTTGATGACCATAATTTGGACGGCGTGGGGGTATGTTTTTCTGCTCTCTTTTCTCCTTCTTTCTTGCGAGGATGACGACGCGTCGCTTCTTTCTCCTCGTGATTATGGCGTTGCGACGAACGACGCGAAAACGACTGTTGCTGACATTTTTCTTCTTCTTCTTCTTCTTCTTCTTCTTCTTTATCGTCTTCGAAAAAACAGGTATTCGTTATGTTTCGGAGAATCCCAAGGCGATTTCATCGGCAACCCGAAATCGCATTATTTCCTAGAAAACACGAACAATAACTCCCCGCAACCTTCAATTCCAGGACTCGTGTTCTGCGGGTTTCAAGGGATGTTCGCGGTGATTGCCCCGGCGCTGATGACGGGCGCGTTTGCCGATCGCGTGAACTTTGGACCGTACATGGTCTTCATCGCGCTCTGGGCGCACTTGGTGTATTTTCCAGTCTGCCATTGGATTTGGGGCGGCGGATGGATGGCGAAACAAGGCGTTTGGGATTTCGCGGGTGGGATTGTCATCCACGTGACCGCGGGGTTTTCCGCGCTGGCGACGGTTGTCGCGTTGCCGTCGAGACACCACTTGGACGCGAGCGTTGAGAATAAGCCGCACAACATTCCGTTCGTCGCGCTCGGGACCGGTTTGCTCTGGTTCGGTTGGTTTGGCTTTAACGGCGGATCCGCACTTGGCGCGAACAACCAAGCCGCGTACGCCTCGATCAACTCGGAAATCTCCGCCTCGGCGGCGCTCTTCGGGTGGATGATGCTCGAATGGATTTTGGAAGGCAAGCCGACTTTAATCGGCGCGTGCGTCGGAGCCATCGCCGGTTTGGCTACGATTACCCCGGCGGCTGGTTTTGTCGACCCATGGTCTGCGTTATTGATTGGCTTCTTGTGCGTGCCATTTTGCTACGCTTGCATCGAGATCACGAAGAGGTACAAACTCGACGACGCTTTGGATGTCTGGGCCGTGCACGGCATGGGCGGTTTCTTGGGCACCGTCTGCGTCGGTATCTTTGCCACGGAGAAAGTATCCGGTACCGTCGACGCGAGTGGCAAGCAATTTCTCATCCAATTGTTGGCGGCAAGTGGCATTGCCGTGTATTCTTTCGTCATTGGCTACCTTTTGATTAAAGTCATCGATAAGTTTTCGAAAGTCGCCGTCGACGCCGACACGTACGCGAAAGGTTTGGATGTTTCCATCCACGGCCACGAGGCGTATTTCGACAGCTCCAACGATGGAAGCAAGAAGGTTGTTGGAGTGTAATCCTTGAATATAATATTTAAGGATTCTCTTTTATATTACTCTATAATAAAGAGCAAGAAGAAGAAAGAACCAACGATACTACGACGTGGTTCTCCTAATACTATGATAATAATAATAAGATAATAACAAGTTATAATACCGGCACGATAAAATATAATATTATGTGACCGACGACTTAATACCAAACCTATGGAAAATTCCAGGTTTACATACACGCAGATCAAGAATTAACGCGCGTGCCGAGAACGACAAAGTTTTAATATTTATTCAATAATAAGATCACAAAAAAATACGAGCCTTTATTTGCGCGCACGGTTTCGCCTTCCTCTTCTCTCGAGGATGAATCGGGTAGTTTTATTTCATATAACATATGGACTGGCGAGAAAAAGTGGAGGAACGAAATAAGATGAGAGTACAAGAACGAAAACCAGAGAGCGAGAAAAGTGAGTTGCAAACGGGTAAACAGCGCATTGGTGTCTTCTTAATCATTGTATCATCATAGTAACAACACGCATTCAACCAGAAAGCTTTTTTACATACATAAAACACTTTTCAAAAAATGAAAGCCGTTCCTCATTATGTTCATTATTATTATGTTCATTATTTCAATATCTTTGCGTTCTAATTGCACAGAAAAACGACGTGCAATTTAGTAGAAGCCGAAGCCCTTGGCCGCGTTGGTCAAGACGTTCGCGTGAACCGGGTCCGCGGTGTGCGCAGTCCAGTTGG
>Ga0115557_1003326_pt1 | contig 10513 bp, 9 predicted proteins | sample COGITO_mtgs_1104_FD_87280 | JGI IMG/M metagenome (GOLD analysis project Ga0115557, IMG submission 87280) | Pelagic marine microbial communities from North Sea - COGITO_mtgs_110421 | ecosystem: Environmental > Aquatic > Marine > Epipelagic | place: Germany:Helgoland, sampling site Kabeltonne... | reverse complement strand
TGGATGCGGCAACGGCGGAACGCTGGGGGCTGGTAAACCGCGTGTTACCGGCCGATGAGTTACTCAACCATTGCCAACAACTGGCGCTGGATATCTGCAGTGCCGATCCATTAACCCTGCAGACGGTCCACCAGTTGATCGATTATGGCTGCCAGCACAGTCTCGCAGAAGGCCTGCAAGAGGAGCACAAACGCAGCATTGCCCACACGGGTGATGTTAGCGCCAAGAAGTTGGAGGCCCGACGTTTGAGCGTTCAGGACCGAGGTCGAGCCCAACAGCCAGACTAACCTGGCGGCGCGTCACCAGCAGGTTACTTGAGGTGATGATGCTCGTTCAGAGTAATCACTGTCTTGTCGCCACCACTGGACGCCATAAACCGATTAATGCTGGTGTAGTTCGGATTGAAGAACAGCCGCGGCGCGAAACCCATAACATGGGCAGCCCACACATTGATCACGCCGCCATGACAGGTTACCGCAACCCGCTTTCCCGGGTTGTCGGTGATGATTTGTTCAAGGCTGGTGCAGACGCTCTGGGCAAACTTCGGAAAGTCTGCGTCGGTCTCACCCTGCATCAAGCGCAGCCACCGGGGATAATCCAATTCCTTGAGCTGCTCGGTGGGAATATAGTGACCCGACTGCTGATCGTACTCAGCCACGCCATCACAAACCTCTATGGCAAGGCCTGACTGACCTGACAGCGGCTCTGCCGTCTGGTAGGCACGCTGCATCGGGCTGGAATACAAACGGTCTATGTTTTCGTGCTGCAACCAGTCGGCCACCTTCTGCGCTTGCGCCAGACCAATCTCTGACAAAGGTGGATTCGCAGGAGACCCATCTTGCTTAACCACTTTCTCTGGCAAACCATGCCGGATTAATACCAATTCCATCTTCTACCTCCAGTCATCACACTACATTAAATGGCTGCTCGCACCCGCCAGGCGCACAGTTAACCGAGGCGCCTGGCCAACCAATTTAAAAACCCGCTTTAAAAAAAAAGCCCCGCATAAGCGAGGCTTTCTTGTATCCAAAGGGCTGGCACTGCTTGTCTGGTACCGGCGGCCACCAAGGGCGTAGCCCCAGTGTGGGGCGAACCCCGCAGACGCTAACCCGAAAGTCAGCCCTACTACTCACGCCCACAAGTTTTAAGTGGCGGCAATCGAGACGTTGTAAACGCCTGCCTGGCGAGCCGAGTCCATCACGTGCACCAGAATCTCTGTCGTGCTCTCCGTGTGGGGCTGCACGACAACGGGCGCGTCCGGGTTCTCAGCATGCAGGCGTTCTATGTTCGCCCGCACTGCTCTGAAATCCACATCTCGGCCGCGAATACGAATACGATCTCGATTCGTGATCTGAACCACGATGCTTTGCTTGTCAGCATCCTGAACATTCTGATTCTTGTCTGGGCTATTCACATCCAAGCCAATCTCTTTAACGAACGTCGCCGTCACGATGAAAAAGATCAACATGATAAATACCACATCGAGCATCGGCGTTAAATCGATCTCGTCTTCTTCTGGCTGTCCGCCTTTACCTAGTAATCTGCGCAATGATCATACTCCTGGCTCAACGCTATTGCGGGCAAGCATACAGTGACTTTGATTGGTTTTAAAGCACCACCGCGCGCTAATTTAGCGCTCATTGACCTGCAGCTCGCAGACCAAGGCGAGTTTGCTGGCTAATAACCTTGCTGACGGTCGTGTAATGCAGACCCAGCGCTTCGCCGATTTCCATCAGTGTATAGGAATGCTTCAGATGGGCCTGGCAGATCAGCTCGTTGCGATCGACCCGGCTTTTGTCCTGAATATTCTTAAACAAGGCTGGCAGGCTGCGTCGACGCCCCACTTTCTTCGGCCCACGTTTTGCCAGCTTCTCGCCCTGCAGAATGGGTTGCATCTCGTTAACAAACTGAGTTGACCCCAGCAAAACCTGCGCACTGCGATGCTCCAGTGGCGATTTGGCGCCAACACCCGCCATCACATAATCACGATATTGTTGCGGAGAGTCAGCCGAGTCTTCGAACAGCCCTAAACGGGTTTCAGTATGCAACCAGCCCGGGGTTTTGACCAAGCCCACGGCAGCCTTAAAACTGCTCCAACGATATTTGTGAGGCGCAGCACTGACACCGACTCTGACAGGATTCAGCTCAACGTAACGACACAAGCGCAACAGGTACCCTTTCGCTTCAAACAATATGCTTTTAAAACGCCCTTGGAATAACGGGCCTTCCTGGCCATGGCGACGATTATAATGTTGCGTGTAGACACCATTAAGTTGGCGCATACCTTTTGACAAATTCGCTTGGGGACACTCAACCACCAAATGATAGTGGCTCTCCATCAAGACATAGCTGTGGACTAACCAGCCGAATTTAACAACGACGGTTTCAACAATCTTGAGGAATGCTGTGCGATCTATATCGTCAATGAATACATTTTGGTCGCGGCTTCCCTTGCTTGTCACATGATAGTGAGCGCCGGGGAATTCGATACGAACAGGTCTTGACATAAATCGATTACTTTTCGTTAGCTTCTTCTTGTTATTCTTAACCGTCTAAAACTGCTTGAGATGGTCATCTCTGAGCACTATATCCGAGCACTATAAAACTGCCAGTACGCTATCAGAATCTCGTGACGACTTGGCGTTGCTCGGTAACAGGATGCGTAAACGGACTACGATAGTACCTCGACATTGACTGCGCGACAACCCTGAATTGCCCCCAACTCAATGGTAATCAGCAAATGAAATTCTTCCGGCCTGCGGCTGCGATTTATGTCAAAGCTACTTGACGAATCCATCAATCTGTTAGTACCTTGGTGAGTACCTCGGTGACGCACCGCGAATCAATGACTTGGACGCTGATCGGCGTTCGCGCAAACATAACATGATGCGCGCCGGCGTTAATACTTAGAACGTCACTGACATTTCCAGGCAACCAAAAGTACTATTTTAATCTAAAGGTTAGTCTGAAAGTTTTTCTTAAAAAACATCATGCAAGCAAACAGGAGAACCATATGGCGGCAGATAAATTCCCGATCCAATCTGGACACATCATGATGTTCGCGCGGGCGGTAGGCGATGCGAACGCTATTTATTATGACGAAGACTATGCCAAGACCACGGAGCCAGGAGCGATCATTGCGCCACCGACGTTTGTCCAGTCCAGCGCACAGTTTGATCCAAATTATTTCCTGCGCCCCAAGATTGGTGAAGAGTGGTTCGGCTCAGCCAAGGGCCCAACAGGTATTACTAAACGTGAAACCGGCGGTGGTGGCGGAAGTGGTGGTGGCTTACATGCCGAACAACATTATGTGTATCACCGAACCCCCAAGGCTGGTGACGTATTAACCTCCACCACCAAGCCTGGCAAGTCTTGGGAAAAGGAAGGTAAACGCGGCGGCAAGTTGTCTTTCAGTGAAACCGTCACCGAATACCGCGACCAAAATGGCGAATTAGTCGTCACAGCTACCGGCTTAGGTGTGCGCACGGAACGACCAGCCACCAGCGCCGACGACACAGCCAAGTAAGCACAGGGGAATAAACATGACATTGAAAGCCAGTGATTTAAAAGTGGGCGACACCTACAGCGAAGAAGTTTGCCGTAACCTGTCAAGAACTCAGATCGTTCAGTATGCCGGTGCCTCGGGCGACTATAACCCCCTGCACTCCGATGAGATCTTTACGACTCAGATTGCCGGGTATCCTTCCGTGTTCGCCCATGGCATGTTGACTATGGGCATGACCGGTCGAATGTTAACCAACTATGTGGGCGACGGGCGACTCACCCGCTATGGCGTACGCTTCACTTCCCAGGTGTTCCCTGGTGCAACGTTGACCGCGACCGCGACGATTACCGCCATTCATGAAGAAGCGGGGGTCAAGATCGCCGATATGGATATCGTCACCACCGATGAGGCTGGCACCAAAGTCCTTACCGGTTCTGCCGCTGCTCGCCTCGACTAGATTCACAGCTGCTTTATACCGCTAGAGAATACAGTTAGAGACAGCCAGGAAGGCTAACGGGTAGCGCCACTTCGGCGTTACCCGTTACAATCAGGTCCGCATTACCCCCCAATTTTTAAGGAGCACCACATGCCGCAACAGGTTGATTGGTATTATTATCGCGCTGGCTGAACTACTTGCACCAAAGTCGCCAAGTTTTTGGAGACCAGTGATATCACCGTTAAAGAACGGGCAGCCGCCAGCAAGAAACTGCAGGCCAGCGACGCCGAGGCGCTACTGAGCAGCGCCTCAAAACTCATCGCCATCAAGGGCAAGAAAATCAGCACCTTCAAGGCCGGTAAAGCCATCGACCCGGGCGCCATCGATGCCATGCTCGGGCCAACCGGCAACCTGCGTGCGCCGACAATGCGGGTTGGTAAAACCCTGATCGTCGGGTTTGACCAGGCTGTACTCGAAGCCAATCTGCTTTAGACCCGCCCCGCCCTGGCAATCACGGACAGGTGATTGTCTAGGGCAAACCATTAATCGCGTCGATCACAATACCCTGGGTCAATATCTGAGGTAAGACCTGGGCCTCACCAGTCGCCCCCGCATACAATAGATACAAGGGCACGCCGCTGCGCCCATAGGCTTCCAGCAAACGGGAAATTTCCGCATCCTGGTTGGTCCAGTCTCCTTTCAAATACTCCACGTTCTTGGCTTCAAAGGCCGAGCGCACCGCCTCATGGTTCAACGCCACCGCTTCGTTCACCTTGCAGGTAATACACCAGGCCGCCGTCAGATTCACAAATACCGGACCTGCCGCCCGCAGGCTCGCAAGATTCGCATCAGTATAGGCACTATAAGTCGGCCCCGCGTAAGACTGACTCGGGGCGCCGGCCCTATCTTGGCTCTCACCCCCCGTCGCTGGACCCGCCAACTGAATTGGCAAAGACAGCGCCAACCCGACAAGTATTATCGCCGTTACCATCAACACTCGGCGCCTTAATAACGATCCGCCAAGCTCCCGTACCAGCCAAATCGCAAATACCAGCAGCAGTAAACCACCCAGAATCAATAGCACACCCATGGACCCGGCTTGCTGGGTCAACACCCACACTAACCAGATCGCCGAGGCGTACATGGGGAACGCCAGCAGTTCCTTGAAACGCGCCATCCAGGCGCCCGGCCGCGGCAAGGCACGCAGCAGGGCTGGCGAGTAACACAGCAGCAGATAAGGCGCCGCCATGCCTAACCCCAAGGCGGCGAAGATAGTTAGCGCCACCAGATTCGACTGGGTCAGGGCAAAGCCAATGGCCGAGGCCATAAAGGGCGCCGTGCAGGGTGCCGCGACGATGGTCGCCAGCACACCGGTGAGAAACGAGCCAGAATAACCCTCACGCTGCACCAAAGACTCACCCAGGCCCATCATCCTCGTGCCGATCTCAAAGAAACCTGACAGATTCAAGCCGATCAAGAAAAACAGATACACCAACAAGCCGATCACCCAGGGCGACTGCAACTGAAAGCCCCAACCAATCTGGGCGCCGCCGGCGCGCAAACCAATCAACAAGCCGGCGATCAGGGTAAAGCTCAGCACCACACCTAACAGGTAGACCCAGCCGTGGGCCCTGATTCGTGTTTGATCACCGCCTAGTTGCTGCACCAGCGACAACACCTTGATAGACAACACCGGGAAGACACAGGGCATCAAATTCAGAATCAAACCGCCCACAAAGGCAAACAGGATCGCGGTCCAGATGCCGGTACCCGACGCTACCGGCGCTGTTGCAATGTCGGGCCTCGCGGCAGGCTGAATTTCAAAGGCACTGGCCACCACATCTTCGGCGCCATCGAAACCCACGTTTTCATACACAACAATGATGCCGTCCAGGGACGAGGCGGCAGAATAGTCCCAGCCTTGGGCCAGGGTCAGGGTCATGTTGTTATCGGTCAGGTTCAATTGCTGGGCTGCTGGATTTTCAATCACACCGTCAGTAAACGGGAAATAGTCCACCTTGCGCACCTGCTTGGGGTCGCCACCCAGGGGCACCTGCAGTACCAATTGCTGCCCAACACTGGCCCAGCGAGCGTCCAGATCGATCACCGCTGGCACCTTCTGGCGCGCCGCCAAGAAGACCGCCTGCGAGCTCATATCGATCCCGGCGGCGGTGCCCGTCGGCAGGGTCAAGGTCAGTGTCGTATTCTCTGGAATACAGATATCCGCGCAAACCAGCCAGCGCACCTTAGCCCTCAGCGTCGCGGTGCCGACGACAACATCCGCCGGCGGCGTAATCAGCACCGGATACAGGGCCAGATTGTTATAACCAAAATTCACCAGCGGGCCGTAGGTAATTCGCTCTGGAAACGGCCATTGAATCTCACCGGCGCTGTAACCGGCAGGCAAGTCCCAGGTAATCTCTGTGGGCGCACCCGAGTCTCCCGGATTGCGCCAATAGGTATGCCAGCCCGGTCGAATCTCCTGCCGCAACATCACCCAAAACGGCTTCCCCGCCTCGACCCCGGTGACTTCACTGACCAGGCTCACCTGGACGTTCGGGCCATCTGGCGCACTGAAATCACTGGCCTGCGCACCCGCCATCGTCGCCCCGGCCAGCCACACAGTGACGACCAGTTGTCGTGACAGTTGAGTCGCGCGCTGCAATAACGTCTTTATGCTCATCGATACTTAATCCGCTTAGACTTAATGACTGGGATACGGTGTTATGGCCGCATACCCCAAGTAACAGGACCCTTGAGGTCTTCCAACAATGGCTCAACCCAGTCGATCCAGCGACACAAGCGAGCCCGGGTCTGGCGGGGATCGATCAACTCATGCACCGCAAAACTTTCCATCATGGGGAACGGTGAGCGCTGTGCCATCAGCATCTCTTCCAGCTCCAGGCGCTTGGCTTCAGGGTCTGCCGCCTCGGCGATCTCGCGGTGAAACGCAACCGTCACCCCACCCTGCACGGGCAACGCCCCCATCTCATAGGAGGGCCACGCCAGCTTGTAATTATTCGGCGCAAAGTGTGCGGCCGAGGCCACCCCGAAAGACTTGTGAATTGCCACCGTCGCCCAGGGTACCGTCGATTGCACCGCCGCTGCCACCGCACTCATGCCATAACGAATGGTCGCATCCTTCTCGGCATCCGGTCCAATCATAAACCCGGGTTCATCGAGAAAGTTCACAATGGGGATATGGAAGGTATCGCACAGCTCCATCATGCGCTTGGCCTTCTGCGAGCCCGTGGCGCTCATGGCGCCGGCATAATGTTTACAGTCATTGGCGATGATACCCACCACCGCACCATTCAATCGAGCAAAGCCGGTGATCTGACCCTTGCCATAAAATGGTGAGATCTCGAAGAACGATGCCAAGTCCACGACATGATTAATCAGGTCGCGCATCTTGAAGGGTTTGCGGCCGTCCTTCGGGACGATGGACAACAAGGCCTCTTCAGCCCGGTTGGGATCATCGGTACAGGAAACTCTAGGTGCTAACTGCCATACATTGCGCGGCATATAACTTAAGAACTGTTGCACCTGCTGCAGGGCCTCGGCCTCAGTGTCGGCGACATTATTCACAATGCCACTGCGGGTATGCACCTTCCAGCCGCCCAGCTCTTCCTTCGTCATGCTCACACCCAAGGCGCGTTCTACTAAGGCTGGCCCCGCCACCAGCACCTGGGACGTATGTTTCACCATCACCGAAAAGTGCGACGCCACCAGCCGCCCGGCAGGAAAACCCGCCACCGGCCCCAGCGCTGCCGACACCACGGGCACACAGTTCATGGCCTGGGCAATAATCTTGAATCTGGGTTCTGCGTATACCGGTGACCCCACCGTCTGCGGTCTTGCCCCGCCAGAACCCGCAACACTGCCGCCACCACCTTCCAACAGGCGCACCAGCGGTACTTTAAATTGCACCGCCAGCTCTTCCGCGTAAACACTCTTGCGCAGCCCGGCGCCATTCGGCGAGCCGCCTTTAAGGGTAAAGTCTTCACCGCCCACCGCGACCCGCTGGCCGTTGATCTCACCAAAGCCGATAACATAGTTTGCGGGGCTAAAGTCCGTAATCGTGCCGTCAGGGCCTTTCTCGGCAAAGCCGGCGCCCTCGCCATGTTCTTCAAAGCTGTCAGGCGCCACCAGCATATCAATGCGCTCACGAATCGTGAGGCGGCCCTTGGCATGTTGCAGGGCAACCGCGTCTGTGCCGCCTTGCTGGCGCGCGAGTTCACGGCGTAATTCAATTTCCTGGGCTTCTTTGGACCAACTCATGAATAATTCATCCTGGCATGTCTGAGGATTTATGAGCCTATTCTGGCCCCTAACGCGCACCTTTTATATCAATTCCCGCCGGTACGTGCCAACCACTCACTGCCCACCCGCTTTTAGGCCTGTTCAAGGGACATAAGATTAGGCACTATTCCTGCTCGGCGTGGTGGTGGTTGCAGCATCTGCTCAGACATTAGCCACTAACCGCTATCAATAGGTTTTACCGCTTTCATTCACAACCAGCCAAATACAGGAGTCAACACCATGGGACGAGTCGAGAACAAGGTCGCACTGATCACCGGAGGCGCCATGGGCATCGGTCGCGCTTGCGCCGAACGTCTCGCCAGCGAAGGCGCCATCATTGTCATCACCGATGTTATTGACGAAGTTGGCATGAGCGCAGTCGACGCCATCACCCGAGCCGGCGGTCAGGCCAGTTATCTGCACCACGATGTCACCAGCGAAGACGAATGGATCAAGATCCTTCAACAAATCCGCCAACTACATGGACGACTCGATATTCTCGTCAACAATGTCGGCATCGCCGTCAGGGCCTCTATCTTTGAGATGACCATGGCCCAGTTCCAAAAGCAAAATGCCGTCAATCTTGATGGCGTGTTTCTCGGCTTGAAGCACGGCATACCCTTCATGGCCGAAAAGGACGGCGGTTCAGTCATCAACGTCTCCTCTGTGGCCGGCCTGATGGCCTCACCGGGTCTGTCGGCCTATGCCATGACCAAAGGCGGTGTGCGCCTGCTGAGCAAGTCGGTGGCCAAGGAGTGTGCGGCCCTGGGCAACGGTGTGCGAGTCAACTCGATTCACCCCGGTATCATCGAGACCGCGATCTGGAATAAGATGGACGCCAACCCCGAGGGTGGCGAGAACCAGGCGGATGTCGAGACAATAGCCGAACTGGCCGTGCCCGGCGGCATCCTTGGCAAGCCGCTAGACATCGCCAATGGGGTGCTTTACCTGGCCTCAGATGACGCACGCTATGTAAATGCCAGTGAGCTGGTAATCGACCATGGCCTATCTGCATAAATAACCTGTGATCCAAACTATCAATAGGTGGATTAAGTATTAGAAAAGACCAATTGATTCTGGTACTTTCCCCTTCTTAAGTAGCACGTTAAATAGCACGACTGGCCGTTTGTTAGCATTTAGTTAGAGATAAAACCTGCTACGTTGGTCACCCATTCATTTACCTATATTTCTTGGGGTTGTTTATGCAAATAGCCGTTCCATCGGAAACACACGCGAACGAACGACGCGTGGCGTTGATTCCCGATGCCGTCAAAAAATTGGTCCGCGCGGGCTTCGATGTTGTCATCGAATCAGGCGCCGGTGTTCACGCTGGCTTTAGCGATGCCGAATATACCGAAGCTGGTGCCACCCTGTCGTCTGACACGGATGCCCTGATCGGCGGCGCCGATATCCTGCTGCGGGTGAACAAACCCGCCCTCGAGGATATCAAGAAGGTCAAGCGCGGCGCGCTGCATATCAGTTACTTAGACCCCTACAACGAAGCCGAGCTCATCGATGCCATGGCCGCCCAAGGCGTGTCTTCGGTCAGCATGGAAATGATTCCGCGGACCACTCGCGCGCAGAAAATGGATGCCTTGAGTTCCCAGGCCAGTCTGGCCGGTTACTCCATGGTACTGCTCGCCGCCAACAAATTGGGCCGCATTCTGCCCATGATGATGACGCCCGCCGGTACGCTGAAGCCAGCCCGAGTCTTCGTCATCGGTGCCGGTGTGGCTGGCTTGCAAGCCATCGCCACCGCCAAACGTCTCGGCGCCAAGGTTGATGCCTTCGATACTCGCCCCGTCGTGGCTGAACAAGTTCAGTCATTGGGTGCCAAGTTTGTGAATATTGACCTGGGTGAAATGGGTCAAACCGAAGGTGGTTACGCCAAAGAGCTGACCCCTGAACAACTCGAACTGCAACGCCTGGGCATGAAAGACATCATCAGCCAGTCTGACATCGTCATTACCACCGCTCAGCTATTTGGTCGACCCGCTCCGCGAATCATCACCAAAGACATGGTTGAAGCCATGAAGCCCGGTGGCGTGATCGTCGATATGGCGGTTGGCTCTGGTGGTAACGTGGAAGGCTCTGTGCCAGATGAGACTGTGGTTGTTAACGGCGTGTCTATTATCGGGGTGGCGAACCTGCCTTCTGAGACGGCGCAGGACGCCAGCCAAATGTATTCCTCGAACCTGTTTAACTTGGTGACGGAATACTGGAACGAAGAAACCAAGACCTTCAACCTGAACCTGGAAGACGACATTCTT
>Ga0115557_1003325_pt1 | contig 10518 bp, 8 predicted proteins | sample COGITO_mtgs_1104_FD_87280 | JGI IMG/M metagenome (GOLD analysis project Ga0115557, IMG submission 87280) | Pelagic marine microbial communities from North Sea - COGITO_mtgs_110421 | ecosystem: Environmental > Aquatic > Marine > Epipelagic | place: Germany:Helgoland, sampling site Kabeltonne... | reverse complement strand
TGTAAACTGCTTGTGTCTCATTGAAGTTCTCCAGGCAGTCTTAAACATGTTTGATAGCATCGCTGTAAAATTATGTAATTATAACAATGACTTTACAAGAGGAGTGCCAAAAACTAAATCCTTGAATGCAGATTATGAGCGTATATTTCGTGGAAATTAGAGCGACTTAAACGTTCTACATAGAACAATGGCGTCCGCTGACGGACGGTATAATTTACTCGAAATGAATTCTTCTAAATCACGCCAAGCCCAAACGTTTAACTTTCCACTGTGCCCAAATGATATTAGGTACCCAGCATAACCAAGCAATAATCACATAGGCGGTTACGAAATCCATACCAAATCCATACTGGAACAATGGCAACCATATTCTCAATGTGACAGCAGCAAAAGTCAAGGCATAGCTCCTAATCATCCACTTTTGATGATTGTTGATTTCTTTCCTTCTAATGGTTAAGTAGGCCATGGTTGTGGTGTACAGCCATGATAAAGCCAAGCCAGTAAAACCAAGTTAGGAGATGATTCCACCATCTGCATAATAGGCAATGTACAGCCCTGAAACCCCACTCAACATTACCATAATAAGGTAGATTTTCCCTAGGCTCCTGTGGAAGTTGAGTCGCGTATCTCTCCACCTTTTAATGAACTGTGACCAGCCTGTTAGTAATGCAATGCCTCCTAAATAGATATGGACTTTGAATTGAAATGCCCAAATAATGTTTTCTTTAATGGAGTCTGGTTTATTGGCTAATAAACCATTTTCAGCCAGCACATTCGAGAGTAAATAGCCGTAAGGATAGAGCCCTACGACAATAGCAAAAAATACAAAGAACCCCCAGCCTATTTTGTTTAATACTTTCATTTCGATGTTTCTCTACTGAAAATTAAGAGATTAAAGATAACATAATGGTAGAATAAGCCTGTAAATAACAGTTCCATTCATCCTTTTTCCTGTCAAAAAGGGTTGAAAATTCACTGAAAATCGTAGTTTCGTTTTTCGGAAAAAGAAAGCATAAAACCATCACTTTAAATATTTAGAATGAGCGTTAAATCAGATTTAGAAATAGCACAAGCAGCTATTCCCCAACATATCAATGAAATTGCAAGTAAACTGGATATCTCAGTTGATGAACTTGAGCATTACGGGAAATATAAAGCCAAACTTCCTTTAGATTTAATTGATGACGAAGCGGTTGCAAAAAACAATCTAGTCCTTGTAACAGCAATAACTCCAACGCCTTCAGGTGAAGGAAAGACCACAACTTCAATAGGCTTGACGGAAGGGCTCAATAAAATAGGGAAAAATGCAACTGTGGTACTTAGAGAGCCTTCTCTAGGGCCAGTATTTGGAATGAAAGGTGGCGCTGCTGGCGGTGGCTATTCTCAAGTAATTCCAATGGAAGATATTAATCTCCACTTCACAGGAGATTTTGGTGCTATTGAAAAGGCAAACAACTTGTTAGCAGCATTGATTGATAATAATATTCAAAACAAAAAATTCAGTCTAGGAATTGACCCGCGAACAGTGATGTGGAAAAGGGTGATGGACATGAATGACCGTGCACTAAGAAGTATCATTTCAGGAATCGGTGGCTCAGCAGGAGGAATAATGAGAGAGGCTGGTTTCAATATTACTGCAGCTTCGGAAATCATGGCTATTCTTTGCATGGCTAAAGATTTGGGCGATCTGAAAGAGAAAATGGGTAATATCTATATTGGAGATACCTATGATAAAAAAGCCATCTACGCTAAAGATATTAAGGCCAATGGCGCAATGGCTTCTTTAATGAAAGATGCTATCAAGCCTAACTTGGTGCAGACCTTGGAAGGTAATCCAGCTATTATTCACGGTGGTCCTTTTGCGAACATTGCACAAGGCACTAACTCAATCATTGCAACAAAAATGGGCTTGTCTAAAAGCGAATATGTTGTAACTGAAGCTGGTTTTGGTGCAGACCTAGGTGCTGAGAAATTTCTAGATATAAAGTGTCGATACGCAGGACTTTCTCCTAAGGCCATTGTGATAGTTGCTACAGTGCGCGCATTGAAATACCATGGTGGGCAAGATTTGAAAGAGTTGAAATCAGAAAATGTTCAAGCATTGGCGGATGGTTTCTGTAATCTTGAAAAACACATTGAAAACATGCAGTCCTTTGGCGTTCCTGTTGTTGTTTCAATCAATAAATTCATAACTGATTCTGATGCGGAAATTGCGTATATCAATGATAGATGTGCTGCCATGGATAATGTTAGAGTTGCTCTATGTGAAGGATGGGAACATGGTGGAAATGGTACGAAGGAATTAGCACAAAAAGTAGTAGATGCCGTAGAAAGCTGTACGCAAAAATTCATACCTGCTTATGATCTTGATATGTCTGTGAAAGAAAAGATTGAAGCCGTAGCGACTAAAATATATGGGGCAGGAACAGTTACTTTCCAGCCAAAAGCATTGCTAAACCTAAAGCGAATTGATAGACTTGGGTTAGGCCATTTGCCTATTTGCATGGCTAAGACTCAGAATTCAATTTCAGATAATCCAAAATTAAAAGGGCGTCCTGAAGGATTTGAATTAACGGTGAGAGAAATTGAGTTTGCTGCTGGTGCTGGTTTTGTGATTCCAATTACTGGAGCAATGTTAAGAATGCCAGGTCTTCCTGCCGTTCCTGCTGCTGAAGGAATTGACATTGATGCAGGTGGTAATATTTCAGGACTTTCTTAAATAATGGCCTTTTGAATGTGTCCGCACAGTCAAATTCTCTATTTCATTAAAACATTAATACTAGCGAATAATCGTAAATTCATCTATGGCAATACCCATTCAGCCAGTTGAAATAACTCGAGTTGGAAAAGATTCTCATGAATCTGTTCCAGATTTAGTGGTTTCGGAAGAGCCACTAGAGATACGTATTGGGCATGGCTTAGAAGGTGACCGAAAGCAATTTAGTCTTTCTGTTACTATGAGGACTCCAGGAAATGATGAGGCGCTCTGTATTGGGTTTCTTTTTACTGAAGGAATTATCAATTCAATGGCTGATGTCTTGAGTGTTAAGTACTGTGAAGATTTGGGACGTAAAGAAGGAATGGAGAATTTAATGCGGGTTGAATTGCAGCCGTCTATAGAAATTGATGACCAGCAGTTCAAACGTAATTTTTATACTACATCAAGTTGTGGTGTATGCGGAAAAGCTTCAATAGACTCTATAAAAGTCACATGCGATCCAATCGAAAGTGAGGAGATCTCAGTAGCAAAGGCATTGCTTTTTGAAATGCCTGATAAACTCAGGGAGGCACAAAAAGTCTTTCAACATACAGGTGGCTTGCATGCCTGTGGTTTGTTTGATTTGGAAGGGAAACTGACATTTCACAATGAAGATGTGGGTAGACACAATGCATTGGATAAGTTGATTGGCTCATTGTTAATTAGAGGGAGTGTTCAAGCGTCAGGATCAATATTGATGCTAAGTGGACGAATAAGTTTTGAACTTGTTCAGAAAGCGTTAAGGGCTGGAATACAGGTGATTGCAGCGGTAGGTGCGCCTTCGAGTTTGGCAGTTAATCTAGCGAATGAATTTGGGATTACCTTAATTGGTTTTCTTAAGAATGAAAAATTTAATATTTATACTGGTAAACAGCGCGTGGTAGCATGAAAATAAGAATTCAAAATAATAGCATTCGATTCAGGTTATCGCAAACTGAAGTACAAAACTATGGTAAGGATGGTGCCTGTATGGGTAAAATTGAATTTGCTAATGCGAATACATTGGTCTATCGCTTAGCGAAAGCAACGGAGCTTGGGGCTGTTTTTATCAATAATGTAATTACAATTATTTTACCCGAAGAGGAAGTTAAAAGCTGGATAGAGTCAGATCAAGTAAGTATTCAAGGAGCATTGAGCTTAGAGAATGAGGATATTTTGAGTATTTTGGTCGAGAAGGATTTTAAATGCTTAACAGAACGGTCTGAGGACGAAAGCGATCTATTTCCAAATCCTAATGAAGAGCAGTGCTAATCGGCTTTTTAGAAAGTTGATTATAAAGATAAATAAAGGATATGTCAGAAAATCTGAGTGCATTATCGGGAAGAAAAGGGTTAGAGGATAACCTTTTTGAACAACTGGTAGAGAAATCAAAAGTAGAAGGAACTCCTGATAACGAGGAGTTAAAAACATTGGCTAAAAAGTATTTGATGGGTGAAGCCATTACCTATGGCACAGCTTCCTTTTATGATTTTATGAAAAAGGAACATGAAGGAATTAAAGTGCATGTCTGTAACGGATCTGCATGTTTAGTTGCTGGTACTCAAGATAAAGTAAGGGGTAAGTTGTCAAGGCACTTTAAAGATGAAGAGGTCGGACATATGTGTTGCTTGGGTCGTTGCCATGAGAACAGTGCGTTTAATTATAATGACACAAATTACTCAGGCGATGCAATGAACCATCTTGATGAAATTGTTCAAAAATCTGACAAAGCCTTAAATGATACCTATCGCGTTGGAGCAACTTCTGAGAGGGTATTGACCGGGGCGAAAATGACTGCTCAGGAGTACAAATCCTTGTTTTCGATGGTGTTGGATAAAGGTCCAGATTGGGCGCTCGAACAAATAAAAGCCTCAAGTATCCGAGGCCGTGGTGGTGCAGGTTTTCCAATGAGTTTTAAGCTCAATGCCTGTAAGATAGAACCAGTAGAACAAAAATACATAGTCTGTAACGCTGATGAAGGTGATCCAGGTGCTTATTCAGATAGGTATTTATTAGAAGAGCAACCAATGCTTGTGCTATTTGGTATCATGGTAGCTGGCTACATTGTTGGTGCAGATCATGGTGCAGTTTATATCCGTGGGGAGTATCCAGAATCTGTAAGGGCTTGTGCCGATGCAGTAAGGGAATTAGAAGCCGTAGGTATGCACGGTGACAATATTGGTGGATCAGGATTCAATTATAAGTTTAAAGTGATTGAAGGTGCTGGTGCATATATATGTGGTGAAGAAACGGCTTTGCTTTCTTCTTTAGAAGGACAACGACCAGAGGTGAGGGTAAGACCGCCATTCCCTGCTCAAAAGGGCTTGTTTAATAAACCAACTATCGTTAACAATGTTGAGACATTGGCTGCCGTACCTTGGATTCTTAAAAATGGTGGAGATGAGTATGCTAAATTAGGCACTGAAAAATCAACAGGGACTAAGTTGGTTTGTTTGGATTCCTTTTTCAACAATCCAGGTATGTATGAAGTGGAAATGGGACATTCATTCAAAGACTTAGTGTATGAAATCGGTGGAGGTTTTAAGGAACCGGTAAAGGCAGTCCATGTTGGTGGACCACTCGGAGGGATCGTGCCTACCCACAAGATTGACGATTTAAATATCGATTTCGAAAGCTTTGCGAATGGTGGCTTTTTATTAGGACATGCAGGTATTGTATCTGTGCCGGATAAATTCCCAATGATCGAATACCTAGAACATTTATTTGAGTTTACTGCTGATGAATCTTGTGGAAAATGCTTTCCATGTAGTATAGGTTCTGTTCGTGGTAAAGAGATGATTGAAAAATCAAGGAATGGAGGAGCTAAAATGGACCGTCAATTATTAGATGACCTGTTAGAGACTTTAGAAATAGGCTCATTATGTGCCTTAGGTGGAGGTTTACCTTTAGGTATTAAGAATGCCCTCCAATATTTTGATAAAGAATTAAAGACATACTTTAAGTAAACGCGATAATAATGAGTGATTCAAAAAACATAGTTTACATAAATAACGAGCCATTTGAGTTTGAAAGTGGTGAGACCATATTATCGTTGTTAAGAAGAGAAATGGGCCCTGAGCCTGTACCAACTTTATGTGATGCACCCAACCTAGATCCATTTGGTTCATGTAGGGTATGTAGCGTTGAAGTAGGGAGAGAGCAAAATGGACCAACAAGGGTTCAAGCTTCTTGCCATACACCAGTGATGGCGGGTTCTTATGTTTATACGCACACTGACAAAATGGAAAGGCTGCGTAAAAATATTGTTGAGTTAGTATTGACTGATTATCCTAAAGAGAAATTTGAAACGGACAATCCTAACCAAAACGAATTGAAGAAAGTGGCGCTTGATGTTGGAATTGATATGGAAGGCGTACGCTATGAGCCAGGTAAGAATCACTTGGACCGAACAGCCGATACTGATCACCCATACATGCAAGCCAATTTGGATTCTTGTATCAACTGTTTCCGTTGTGTGCGTGCATGCGATGAAGTACAAGGAGAAATGGTCTTGACCATGGAAGGTCGTGGTTTTGATAGTAAGATTGTAATGGGCATGAATGAGGGCTTTAAGGAGTCTGACTGTGTTTCTTGTGGCGCTTGTTCACAAGCTTGTCCCACTGGAGCGATAACAGATGTTTTTGCTTCAAAAACAAATGATGCTACTGATTCTACAAGAACAGTATGTACCTATTGTGGTGTAGGCTGTAACCTTGAAGTAGCGACGAAAGATGGTGAGATTTTGAGTATTACAGCGCCTTATGACGCTGAAGTAAATCAAGGTCATACTTGCTTGAAAGGTCGTTATGCCTTTAAGTTCTACGACCATCCAGAAAGATTAAGGTCTCCTAAGATTAGGAAGAATGGAGAATTGGTTGACGTTTCTTGGGATGAGGCATATAGTTTTATTGTAGATAAGATTGGAGCCATTAAGGAAGAACACGGTCCTAATTCGATTGCTGGAATTTCTTCTGCAAGGTGTACTAATGAAGAAAATTACCTAATGCAAAAGTTCATTCGAGCTGTAGTAGGTACTAATAATATAGATTGTTGTGCAAGAGTTTGTCATTCGCCAACTGCATTGGGAATGCAACGTTCATTCGGAACGGGAGCAGCTACCAATTCTGTGATAGACATCAAGCATACGGATTGTATGATGGTGATTGGGGCAAATCCAACAGCGGCACATCCAGTTACAGGAGTAAAGATGAAGCAGGCAGCCATGAAAGGCACCACTTTAATTGTGATTGACCCAAGAGAAATTGAATTGGCTAAATATGCTGATCACTTCTTGCAGTTGAGGCCAGGTACCAATGTCGCATTGCTCAACATGATGCTTTATTATATTGTCACTGATGGCATGGCTGACAATAAATTCATTGAAGAAAGAACAGAGGGCTATGAAGATTTTGTAACACACATCAAGGCATTGGATGTGAATGCTATGGAATCGATTACCGGAGTTGAAAGAGAAAAAGTTAGGGCTGCAGCGAAAGCATATGCTTCTGCACCAAATGCGATGTCTTTTCATGGTTTAGGTGTGACGGAACATTCGCAGGGTACTTTCACAGTACAACAAATTGCTGATTTGGCAATGATCACAGGTAACATTGGTAGAAGAGGAGTAGGAGTTAATCCACTTCGTGGACAAAACAATGTCCAAGGTGCCGCTGATATGGGAGCACAACCGCACCAAGGTGCTGGCTATATGGATGTTACCAAACCTGAGATGCACAAGCTTTATAATGATTTTTATGGGGTAGATATTATCCCTGATGAAATCGGATTGAAGATTCCTGAAATGTTTGATGCTGCAATTGCTGGTGACCTGAAAGTAATGTGGATCATTGGTGAGGACGTAGTACAGACTGATCCTAATACGAGCAAAGTAAAGAAAGCATTAACGAGCCTAGACTTATTCATTGTTCAGGAATTGTTCATGACTGAGACAGCATTGATCGCCGATGTGGTATTACCGGGTGCGTCATTCCTTGAAAAGTCTGGAACATTTACTAATGGTGAAAGAAGGATTCAAAGAGTAAAGCAGGTCGTTGCGCCTATTCCTGGAGCTAAAGCAGATGGGCAAATCATAGTAGACGTTATGCAACGCATGGGATATGATCAAGCAGATTATGCCCCAGATACAATGTTGGAAGAGATTTCTCAAATTGTTCCTTTCTTCAAAGGGGTGAAATGGGAAGAGCTTGCCGATAACGGAAAGCAATGGCCAGTTCTGGAAGATGGTTCAGATACTGAGATCATTCATTTGGATGGTTTCAAGAGAGGTAAAGGACTATTTACTTCACATGATTGGAGAGAAACCGAAGAGATTGTGGAACATGGTGAGGAATATCCATATATCATAACGACTAATCGCGAATTAGAACATTATAATTGTGGTGCGATGACTCGTAGAACTGGTAATGGTGAAATTCTCAAAGAAGATGTACTACTTATTAACCAGAAGGATGCTGATGATAATGGCATTAAGGATGGTGAGTTTGTATGTGTGACTTCTGCTAGAGGAAAAGTGGATATCAAGGCTAGGATTACTGATGAAGTGAAGCCTGGGGTTATGAGTACAACATTCCATTTCCCGGAGATAATGGTGAACTTGATTACTTCTGATGTGCATGATTCTGAGGCCAAATGCCCTGAATATAAAGTTGTAGCTGTGAAAATCAGAAAGTCTAAGGGGAAGAATAAGATGATGAAAGCTTCAAGTAGTGCTGGAATGGAAACGGCTCCTATGAATAAGTTAAAAGAATAAATTACTCGAATGTAATTGAGTTGTATAACCCCTAAAAGTCTTTTTGGGGGTTATTTTTTTATTCAAATTCTAAACCTTTCAAACCATAGGGGCCAAGTGTTCGCTATTGGGCTGAATAGTGCTGTGTATGGCTCAAAATGCATTGAGCATAAATCTATCAAAAGTGTTTTTGAATCGTCTGCAGGCTATCAATTATTGCCTTCAAGCATGCCGTTTTTCTCCAATCTATAATATTCCTTGAAGGTGATCATCTTTTGCTGGGTTTCGTCCCAAAGCTTGTAGGTGGCAAGTTTAAGGCTGCTGGTAAAAGTGATGATTGTAGGATAGTCATTGATCCAAGGGTTTTCTTTAATGCATTGCTGTAAATTGTAATTCGGGATTGCAGGATTTAAATGATGTACATGATGAATGCCAATGTTACCTGTAAGCCAATTAAATACAGGAGGAACTTTGTAATAAGTACTACCAATTAAAGCTGAAGTCACATAATCCCAATCTTTTTCCCACTGTTTGTACCCTATTTCATGTTGGTGTTGCACATAGAAAAACCAAATGGCAATGATTGCAAAGAGTGTTAGAATAGTCAAATGAACAGTTAAAAATTCCTGCCACCCAAGGAAATATCCAAGGATCAAAAAGATGGATAAAAGGATAATATTATTAATGTAAACGCCCTTCTTTAACTTTTTAAAAGCCGGTAAGTTAATCTTAGGGATTCTATTGTGAACAAATAGGTAATAAATCGGCCCTACTAAAAACATGACAATAGGGGACCTGTATATTCTATATCCTCGCTGTTTCCCTTTAGAAGATTCACTGAACTCTTTTACGGTCAGGGTGGTAACATCTCCGATATCTCTTAATTCGAGCTGCCCGTTTAACTTGTGATGAACCCCATGTGATTTCGCCCAATAATGAAATGGAATTATTGAAACATAGCTACAAGCCAGTCCAATGATTCTTTGTAGTCTGCGGTTTTTAATAAACGATTCATGGCCACAATCATGCTGGATAATGAAAATGCGAACTAGAAAGAAAGCATTAAGCATCCCTAGGCCTAGTGTCAACCAATAACTGATGTCCAGTGTCAAATACATCAAGATCCAAATTCCAATAAATGGTAAGAAGGAATTAAGGATCTGAATCAATGCCTTGGTTTTGTTTTCCTCAGTATATTTTAAAAGCGATTGGATTTTATCCTTTCCTAAAACTACTTTTTTCGCTTTTACTTGTTCCATCCTCTCAAATTTCTAGTCTTGTTGACTTTCAGACTGCAAGTTAACCAATGGTTGGCTGAGAAACTCGGAATACTTAAGACATTTTTCGCAAGCCTTCATAGACAACAACACTTACTGCATTGGCCAAATTTAAACTTCTCACATGTTCACTATGAATTGGTATTTTGTAAAGCTGTTCAGGATGGGCATTAGTTATCTCTGGCGATAAACCAACAGATTCTTTTCCAAAGATTAAAAACATATTGTCTTGGTAGTCTAATGACCAAAAGTCTTTTGTGGCATGGCTTGAATAAAAAGCCATGGGTTGGTCTTTGTTCTTTTCAAAAAACTCTTCTGCGCTCTCATAGATGTGCAATGAGATGTGCTGCCAATAATCGAGCCCAGCTCTTTTCACTCTTTTGTCATTCAATTCAAATCCAAAAGGCTTGACTAAGTGAAGATTTGACCCAGACGCCAAGCTTAGCCGTCCTATATTGCCCGTGTTCATCGGGATTTCAGGCTCAATAAGTACAATGTTTAACGGCATATTAAAGTCTTCTTGTCATTGTGAGGAACGAAGTAATCTGTAAATAATCTCAGAGATTGTTACGGTCGTAGCTCCTTCGCAGTGACATTAATTATTTAGAAATAAATTCTCGGATATCGCTGGCTAGCTGAACGAAGGCTGGTTTGTGATTGTACATCATATGACCACCTTCATAGTAGGTGAATTCTACGCGTTCGAATGGAATAGCGTTACGAGAAAATGTGAACTCAGCATCAAAGAATGGAGT
>Ga0115557_1003324_pt1 | contig 10518 bp, 26 predicted proteins | sample COGITO_mtgs_1104_FD_87280 | JGI IMG/M metagenome (GOLD analysis project Ga0115557, IMG submission 87280) | Pelagic marine microbial communities from North Sea - COGITO_mtgs_110421 | ecosystem: Environmental > Aquatic > Marine > Epipelagic | place: Germany:Helgoland, sampling site Kabeltonne... | reverse complement strand
AGGGGTACCCCCCATAGATATTTCTTGTTCGTCATGACGAAAGAACAATAATTCCGAACGTTATTCCGCTCGTTAAATCCTTGCTATCATTATATGGTAGGGATTTTTGTCTATAGAAATTCCGAACGTTATTCCGATGGTTGAGAAAAAACAATATAAGCCCAGGAGCTTATAAAGGGAGATATAAGTCATATAGCTTATATAAGGCCTATATCGTTGGTTGAGAATATTGTAAAAAAAATGGGGAAAAATTTGTGAGCGGTAGGGGACGGCCCTGTGGGCATGGGCTTATTTAGGCGCTTATTATCCTTCCGAGCCTTAAATAAGGGGTCTATTTAAGCCCCTCTAAAGCACCCCCTTATTTAAGGTATGGTGCAGCATGGGGGTAGGGGCTTAAAAGCCCTTACCTTTGTGCTTGTCCTTTCGTGTGTACGTCTTCTTAGACTTGTGTACTCTATGCTTCATAGCATCTTGAATTTCGCCTACTGTTAATTGTATGGTCTGAAAATTCAATTCTTTATTTTTAGTATTTTTCATTGTGTCGTTGTTTGGTTACATATACATAACGTAACAAAAAGTAAAAGTTACAAAAAAATAATAAATAGAACATTTTTAATTGGCTTACGTATAAAGTTAAAAACGAAACATTTTAAAAGGAAAACAAAATTTGTAACTTTTACCTATCCATTCGTTATGTATATGTAACCAACAAAAAACAAACATTATGAAAAACGTTAAAAACATTACAAGAGTAGAATTAGCACAAATGTTGAAAGACCCAAAAAATTACAGAGGTTGTAGTTTTGTAGGATTGGACATGATTACAGAAGTAGGCTTAACGGGTGGTAAAGCAAACCCAATGCAAGGTAAAGTACAAAAAGTACATACGGGATTTGTTGCAATGCTTTTCTCTAACAAATTGAGTAGCGCATACGGTAACATGGTTAACCGAAGATTAGAACAAGACGACAAAGAAGCAAACTTTGAGCCTTCAAAATTACCTTGGGGTGTTCGTGAGCCACAAACGGCTTACATTGACCACACGAATGCAAAAGGAGAATATTGTGAATACGCTCAATTGATTTATGTTCAACACGCAGTGAAATTGATTGATTTAGTTGACAACTTGAATGTTAAAATGAATGACAATGATGCTCAATTGGTGGAGTTGTTAAACAAGAAAGTAATAGGGTACAATACGCCAAACGGAAACATTAGTTACTTGTTGGATGGGCAACCGATTGAAAAGGATGCTATTGAGGGGATGAAAGCGAGTAGTTCAAACGGTAAACAAGGTGGATTGTCGGACGAAATGAAAGTGATTGTTAGAAGTCCTAAAATGCAGTCAATAACAAGAATTACAATGAATGGAACAACTTTCAATGTAGTTGACTAACCAAAACCAAAACACTAACAAGGGAGGGCGAAAGCTCTCCCTTTTTTTTTGCCTATAAATTTGTAACTCTCCCTTTTGTAACTTTTACCTATCTGTTCGTTATGTATATGTAGGTGGGAAACTGATACGGGCATGACATTTCAAAAATGGCGGAAGAGTAGACTCCAACCTGCCTTTTATTTTTTTTTTAGTATAACTCTCCCTTTGTAACTTTTACCTATCCAATCGTTATGTATATGTAACCAACAAATAGAAATTATGGACATTTACGAGGCACATGGGATAGTAACGCTTGAGAAGGCAAACGCAATGATTGGTTCAATGGTTTCAGCCGTTGGAACTTGTGGCGAAGGCAATGGAGTAACCGTTAAGGGTTTATTGTTAGATACCTCTCCCTATGCTACTGTAATGGTGCTGAAGGGCAACGGAAGGAGTCAGCCATACGCAGTGAACAAGAATACATTAAAGTTGCTTACAAAGGCTGAAATTGAGTCCATTAAATAATTGTAACTTTTACCTATCCATACGTTATGTATATGTAACCAATAAACAAATAGAAATTATGTCAGTAGTAGGATTCAATACCCCGTCAAAAAGAAAAGCAATTGCAGATGCAGGAAAGCAAGGAAACTCTCCCCAAAACAGTCAGCTTCAAGCGGAGTCATACGAGCGAGTAAATGACCTTGGGGCTATGATTATGAGTCCACAATTTGCAAGCCTACCCGCAGAGCAAAAGCAAGCGATGTTGATTGACTTCGCATACTACAAAAATGTTGCTGAAGCATTATAAATTTGTAACTTTTACCTATTGCTTCGTTATGGAGATATAACCAAAACAAAACACGATGACAAAAATTACAGTTGACAAAATGAAAAAGGCTATTGCGGGAACAAAGTTCGAGCAAGACTTAGGAGGAAAATTAATGATTAACCAAGCGCAGTCGAGTCCTGGGATGTGGAATTTAATTTGCTCGATTAGAGATTGCAAGTTGTATTCAAAGGGAATTAAGCCTCACAGACGTTGGAAGATTTCAGATGTGAAATGGTACTTCGGGATTAAAGGAGGTGCAGAGAAGATGGCTGAAACGCTTGAAGCGTACAAGAACATTCTAATGCCCGAAAAGGTTGAAGGCGGAGAATTGAAATAGAAATTTAGAGAGAGGGGAAAACGAAACTCTCCCCTCTCCCTTTTGTAACTTTTACCTATATGTTCGTTATGTATATGTAACCAAAGCAAACGACATTATGACTAATATTAAAGAAGTACATATTTCAGAAATTAAAAGTGGAGATACTATTTTCCACGATGGCAAAGTAAGAACAGTTTGCAATAGTAATATAAAGAATTGTAGTTTCATGGGCAAAAGTCTATTTGGTGACTCTTATAGTTCGGGACACAAGTTAGTTAGCAAGGTTCAATTTGCAGTGCCAACAAGCAAAGGAATTGTATTAAGATAAATTATTATTTTGTAACTTTTACCTTTTGGTTCGTTATGTATATGTAACTAAAACATAACAACATGAAAGACTTAACAAAAGAAATGCACTTTGCAGAGAGCGACCAATTGACAACAATTACAGAGATAGAAAGATTAGCAAACAGATTGCTTGATACGACTTGGACAATTAATATTTACAGAAACAAGCCGTCACAAGAAATTAATTTGAGTTTGTTAGGGTGGAAGTTTGAGTTCAACAACAGAAAGAGAGCCGCAGGGCTTTGCAGTTACAGAGAGAAAACTATTGCAGTTTCTATGTATTTGTTGAAACAAAACCTTGACCAAGGATTAAGTTGGGAAAACACATTGCGACACGAATTGGCTCACGCTGTTGATGGAGCGATTGGTGGTAGAAACCACCACAACAGAATTTGGAAAGCAATTGCGAGAGAGGTACTTTGCAACGCTGAAAGATGTTATTCTTCTGATGTGATTAAGACAACAGAAACAACAAAGTACACAATGGTTTGTTCGGATGATGATTGCGATTACCAACGAGCAAGTCACAAAAAGAGAAAAGTAAATGCACGTAGTACACCGTGTTGTAACAAGTGTTACAAAGATGGAAAAGGATATGTACATTTAAAACAGATACAGAATTATTAAAAGATATTATTGTTTGTGTGGTTACGACAATAGGGGGAGGGCAATTGCTCTCCCTTTCTTTTGTTTGTAACTTTTACCTTTGTATTCGTTATTATAACATGGAAGGACAAACAACATACGACAAGATTTTAAAGAAACACCCAAAGATTGATTTCCCTAACTTTCCCGAAATTAATGATGCAGTTGTTGGAGTTACTGATGACTTGAAGTTAATTTATTCAGAGGAAAAGACTATTGAGATTTTCATGAAAAACCATGAGTGGAGTCATGAGGAGGCCCTTGAGTGGTATTGTCACAATGTCGAGTGTTGTCACATTGGGCCAAGAACCCCAGTGTTTGAAAGCGAGTTTGAAGAAGAGTTAGATTAAACTCTCCCTTTGTAACTTTTACCTATCTGTTCGTTATGTTAATGTAACCAAATAAAACGATACAAGATTGAACAAGCCTAACCTAACCAAAAAAGAAACAGAGATTTTATTAAACCTTACTAACGAGCAAAAAGAATTCTTTGATAAGTATTTTTTCAAAGTGAGTGCGAGAATGTGGTCTACTGACCTAAAGCATTATGATGAAACATATTCTATTGATGATGCGATTGTTATTTGCGAATGTCATAAGTGGGAGGATTAAGTTCTCCCTTTGTAACTTTTACCTTTTAATTCGTTATTGATATATAACCAAAGACAAGCACATGAGCAAGAAAGAAACAATTGATTTTTTAAAAGCACTGGAAGAGAGCAACCTTATTACAGCTGATGCTCATAAGAATAAAAAAGTAATTGATTCAGTTAAAGCGACAATTTCTATGACTGAAGAGGAACATGAAGCGTTTCAAAAAGATAACCCAAGCCAAGGCGTTCTAATTATTTTCTCAGAATACCAAGACTGGAAAGAAACTTACAGGGGTTAATTGTAACTTTTACCTCTCCCTTCGTTATGTATATATAACCAAAGCAAACATTATGAAAAACATTATAGCAAATTTATTAGGAGGAATTAATTACTTCGGGAGTTCAAGCAGAAATTCACCTGAATTCAACAAATTCTTTAGTGCCTTTAAAAAAGTCATGAAGAAAGAACTTGCAGGCGTTGGTGCTACTGATATTGAATTTAGCAAAGGGCATTTTTACCTGAGTGGATTTTTCAGAATTGGTGAGCAGTTAATGTACTTTAGTATTTCGGATGTAAGACATGGTTTTGGATTCAATAGAAACGGCCAACCTGAAATGCTGGTAAGAACAGCACAGCACAACAAGGATTATACTGGAGGTGCAAATAACTATGTTGTTATTGAGAACGGGATGGCTGAGAACATAAAGAGAAAATTCAGTTTGTAACTTTTACCTTTTAATTCGTTATATCAACATGGAACAGCACAAGCAGGAAATAAAAGAATGGGCAAAGGCAACAGTTCAGGCGAAGATTCAGGAGTTGGAAGCTATTAAGAGATTCATTCTAAGAAACCAGAAGGCAGAGGCGTTCTTTGACTGGGATGAATTGGCAAAGACGGAGCCGTTGACGGATAGAGAGCAGGGAGGAATGGGCATTGAGCTTACGACTTGGGATAATAAACCAGCACAGCCAGTTTTATTTATTGACTGGGATGAGGTGAATGTTTTTGATAACCAGCAGGAGCTTTTTGAAGAGATGTTTGACGGGGATTTCTCCAGCGATAAAATGATAACAATTACAGGCGTTAAGTTGTAACTTTTACCATAAAAATCGTTATATTAGCATGGAGATGACATGGATAGTATTCACAATAAAAGACCAGCAGGTGTACCAGATAGAGTACAGGGGCTGTGCAGGGCAAGACCTGATTGACGGATACAAGACCATGATAGCTGGTGAATACAAAGTGCAGGAACAGGATGTTCAGGTGAGCTTCAAGGATGACCTGAAGAAAACGACAGGGATGAGCTTAAAGACCAGAGTTACCAGCTCGAAACTGGTACAGGATGTCCAGAAGGCGTTAAACCTGAAGGTGAGCCAGAACTAAAAAAGAGATGACGGATACAGCAGGTATCCAGTATAAAATATTATTGTTTGTTACGTTACAGTTACAAAAGAGAAGGCAGGGAGTTGTTACCCTGCCTTTTCGCTGTTTGTAACTTTTACCAGTTGATTCGTTATATGGATGTAACCAATTCAGGGATTATGGACGCAAAATCAAAATTAATAAACGAAATTCTTCAGGTGTGCAAAGTAAATGATGTACCCACGACAGGGGATTTATTTTTCTCTCTGGCGTTCAGGACTGAAGGCGAGCTTCGAGGGATGGCTTCAGACCTGAATATAAACACTTCAAAGATATGAAACTAACAGCAGGAGAAAAAGAAGTTTTTGAGTTTCTGGATGAGTTGAAAAATTCAGGAGAAAAGAATATGCTTGACAATTTGGCTCAGGACATTGAGGATGAATTTGGCTACATTAGAGAAGAGTCAAAAAGAATTGCAAAGTTATGGACAGCTAAAAACTTTGGTAGTGAAGGATAGCCAAAGACGACATATAAAAAAGAATGAGTCAATAAAAGTTTACAGTGATGAGAACTATTGCGTTGTAATTCCAAAGACTCACAAAGCCGCAGAGATTTACTCAAAGGGTACGCTGTGGTGTACCAGAGCCGAACATTCGTTTCAGGCTTACGATTTTCCACTTTTTATTATTATTGACAAGAACCAGAAGGACGGAGATGGTCGCCAGATAAAGCACCAACTTCATTTTGAAACTGAAGGATTCAAGAACGAGGTTTGCGAGGATGTAGATTTTTCTGGATACCTTCAGGATAAGCCAGAGCTGAAAGATTTGTTTCTGGGATTGATTAATAATAATGTTTACAAGAAATACAGAGATATTGAAACTTGGCTTTCGCTTGAGTTTATGAATGAAAAGGTGATACTTGAAACGCCTTGCGAGTTTTTGTAACTTTTGATTATCATTTCGTTATACTAATAGAACCAATAAAAAGAAATCATGAAAAAGTTAAGGTAAGGCACTCGCCCAACAATCAAACCCCCTATCGGTATTATGATAGTTAACTAACTCGCTCTCACAAGGGGCGGGAAAAACGTATGTTTGGTCATTTGTAACTTTTACCTTTTTTTTCGTTATGTTAATGTAGCCCGATATTGAAACAGCAATCGCCAGGATAATCCACCCCTGCCTTATATTTTCCTTTTGACCTCATCAAGACGCTTTTTGTTCTTTTGTAACTTTTAACTATTGGTTCGTTATGTATATGTAAGTAACAAACGAGATACTTAAAGTACAAATTCTGAATGAAACATACTCCTTTATTAAGGACAAAGAAAATTTGTAACTTTTACCTTTCGATACGTTATGATTATGAACCAATAAATTAAAAGAAGAATGAAGAAAATCTTTGAATTGCCTTAGTTGGCTTATTTGCGGTGGCGTTCACAGAGAATGCGAATGCCAACGCCTTTGACACAGACAACGAGTTTGTCTACACTGTCGGAGAGTATGATGCACCATTAGACGTTATTACGTTTGAGATTGTGCCAGCGACAACTGATTTTGTCAATAATGTAGCAGTTTTGACTGTGAATAGCACAAACTTAGGAGGGTTTTCAGCAGATGCCGTGAACACGGTTGGCTTTGACAACTTAAACTCTAATGTTATTACGTCCATTGACACAAGTGCTTTTTCAGATGTCCCGATAGATTATGGCATACGAAGTACCAATGAATTTGAACTAAGTGAACCTATACCGAATTTGACCGAATACGTCAAGGACTATAAAGATAAATATGGAAGCACCTCCCCCGATTTTATTAGGAAGATTGCAACCAATGTCGGTAAGTTGACCAAGTACAACATATAGCATTAAATTGAAAAGCCCTTGCATTTGTAAGGGCTTTTTTGTGTTTTGTAACTTTTAACTATTGGTTCGTTATGTCTATGTAACCAAAACAAAACAACATGAACAACGAAGAAGTAGAAGGGTTTTCAAAAAGAATTTTAATGAAGGCACAGAAGATGGGTGCTATTACTATTGATGAGATGTTGGACACTGGAGTTCAAGCGGTGGCTTTGGAAGAAGCAGAGGAACACAGAGATGATGAAGAAATTGGGAGCAGTGACTTTCACGCAATTACTCAAGGGTTTTTACATTCATTAGGAAAGCCTTCAATTTACACAAACAACGGAGTCAACCCCTACGCAAAGTAGGAGTTGTAACTTTTACCTTTTGATTCGTTATGTCTATGTAGGTGGGAAACCGATACGGGCATGACATTTCTTAAATGGCGGAAGAGTAGACTCCAACCTGCCTTCTATTTTTTTTAATTATTCTAAATTTATAATTTGTAACTTTTACCTATCTGTTCGTTATGTATATGTAACCAAAAAAAAACAAGATGTCATTAAAAAGAGAAGCGATAATTGATGGACTGGCAGGATTGCCAAAGGAGTTCACAGACGAACTTAACGAATTGAAGGCGTTGCTTTACGATTCACTTGGAAACCCAATAAAGCCAGCTTCAGAAGATATGGACACACAAATTCAAAAAGCGAACAGATATTGTGCAATGGTGCAAGAGAGAAACTTTCTTTGGTCAGCAAAATTAAACTAATATGGAAGGGAAGAAATATACTGTCTGGGTTGGTGGGGTTGAGGTCAATGACTACCTGCTCACAAAAGAAAAAGCAGACTCACTCGCTCTTGAATATGAAGATGATGGGTATGATGATGTTATTGTTGAGGAAATTAATAAATAAATTAACAAATTTATTCAGAATTCATGAAATTATTCGTATATTTATAGAGAACGAAAAAACTCTCCAAATGACAATTAATCAAGCACTCGACCAACTAACACAGACAACAAATTTAAACTTAGAACAACAAGATTTAAAGCTCTCTCTCCAAGAGTTCAAAGTAAAGTTTGGAGGTCGTACAATGATTGAGAACTGCGAGCAAGTCAAAAACATTATAGAATACGGTAACAAAGAAGGCAAAGAAGAAAGTTTGTAACTTTTACCTCTCCCTTCGTTATAGTATTGAATCTACACTACGGGAGAAAGCGAAAGCAGAACCGACACTGTGTACACGGTGGGAGGACGATGAAGGACTCTATTGTAAGCTAAAGATTTAAAAAGAAAGGTTTCCCCACAAAGGAAGCCTTTTTTGTTTTTTGTAACTTTTACCTCTCCCTTCGTTATGTCTATGTAACGTAAAAAACTAACAACATGAAAAAATTTAGAGTAACCCTATATGTAGGAGAAGACAAGCAGTGGGTATTCGCTTATGGCGACACCAGAGATGAAGCAATTCAAAATGCAAAGGACAGCGTAAGTGTTCTAAGCTGTGAAGAAGTTGACGAAGAAGATGATTATTAATTTAAAAACACGACAATGCCAAATTTAACAGAAATTCCTTGCGTTGAATGTAACGCTGGACACCTTGTAGAGATGCAAGAGGATGACAAAGCATATTGCGATAATTGTGGAACAGATTTCATAATGACGGGCAAGAGCAGTTTTAGATATGCAACTGCAGAAGATAGAATTAAAAACAACCCTGGGTTGGCTTGTATTTCTTCTGGAGGTAAACGAGTAAGTGCAAGTGCATTTGTTTACAGAAAAAAGATAACAGATGAAAAAATAGTAGCAGAAATTAGAAAGATACCTTTAGTTAAAGCTGATACTATTAAAGACATTGATGACGGCTCAAAGTATGAGTGGGTTCAAGTTGGGCAAGAGAAGTACGGACGTTGTATGTACTGTGTTAAGACAGGAATTCGCAGAAGTCAGACAATGGGTGAGTTCTACGGTGGTGGAATTGTAGACTAAAAATATATAAACCCTCTCCTTAATATGGAGGGGGTTTTTAATTTGTAACTTTTACCTCTCCCTTCGTTATATGTATGTAACGTAAAAAACTAAAAGATATGCCAATTAAGAAAAATGAAAATGCAAGGAAGGAGTTAATTGATGCTGAAGTTCAGCGAGTAGTTGACTTGTGCCAAGGAGCCGCAGACAAAGGGTTGAACTCTATTATGCACACAATGCCGAAAGACATTCAGCGTGATGTTAGAAATATTCTTGACGAAGAGCATGATATTTTTGTACCTACGAAAGTTTATTGTGGACTTAATTCACCACCTTCTCACAAAATTATTGAGCATTACGGAGATGTTTCTGAAATGAAATTAAGATGGAAATAATGAAACAAGAAATAATAACTTCAAGTAGTGCGAGTGGTCTTAATAAAAAGATTATAGAGATGCAAGGCGATGGCTGGGAACCTTTGGGTTCTCACCAAGTCGTCACGACACTTATACGAAATGTTGTTCGTGGTGAAGTTTACATCCACCACATACACGAATACTCACAAACAATGGTTAAGAAATGAAAAAACCAAATATAAAAAGCTGGTTAAGAGGTGATAAAACTACCAACGAATTAGTAGCTGATATTATTAAGGCTGGTGAATTCTTAGGAAAGATGCCCAGCATGAGAAAGGCTAACGCTATTGGTTTTGAACTGCTGGGGCAACTCGGCAAACAAAGAACGATAACAGAGAAGAAGCTGGGGCGTTTTAATGTGAGTTCAAAGTTCGATAATGACAAAGCATATTTTTATTACAATGCGCAGTCAAAACTTTTAACAATAGAGATTCGTTAATTTGTAACTTTTACCTCTCCCTTCGTTATGTATATGTAACTTAAAAACTAAAAGACATGATTAGAGTAACATTCAGGGGATACCCAACAAACTTCACCAGCAATTACACACAGACATTTGATAGTCTTGAAAGTGCAATGAGAACTTGCAGAGAGAAGGATGCTATTACAGTTAGAATTGAGGAACCTGAAGTAGGATTCCATAAGGTAACATTAGACAAAAATGGAGGTGCTTGTTTAGGAGAAGATTATACTACTCCAACGGGAGGAAGAATACATGAGAGTGAAGCTTACAAAGAAGTTGAAGCAAAGCTCATAGAAGAACGAAAAAAACCTAAGTTAGCTTAAAATGGCAAATAAAGAGGATTT
>Ga0115557_1003320_pt1 | contig 10522 bp, 10 predicted proteins | sample COGITO_mtgs_1104_FD_87280 | JGI IMG/M metagenome (GOLD analysis project Ga0115557, IMG submission 87280) | Pelagic marine microbial communities from North Sea - COGITO_mtgs_110421 | ecosystem: Environmental > Aquatic > Marine > Epipelagic | place: Germany:Helgoland, sampling site Kabeltonne... | reverse complement strand
GTGGTGAGCCGGGGGGCTGAAACGGAGCAAATCCAGTTTTGGAGGAGGAGTTATAGACGGGCTCGCGTGAATTGAGAGTTAATTGGGAGTCGATGGGCCCTTAATATAATGTATAAGTCAGACACGAAGAGTTTTGACGTAAAAAATTAATCTTGAGTGGAGAAACTGTTGGTTGGAAGCGAGAGCCCCCTCCCTTCGCAAAATATTCATATTCCCCATCGAAGAATGTTGACACGAACAGCGCGTGCTGCGCTCACCAAACCATCGAGCAGGCGGTGCCTGTCGACATTATCAGCATTGGAGGAATGGCCAGGTAAGCTTAAAATCAGAAGCTCGCTTCACGATCCGACGTCCTCTCGCTCACCCCTTGCCCATTTTCCCGCTTCCTCGTTTCTTTCTTCTCTGTGCATCTTCTCTACACTACAACTTACCGTCTTGATGATCTTTTCTTTCTCCAGACCTTCCCAATACCAGCTTCTACACGCCTGCCTCTTCCCCTCTGCAATCTACGACCACTTCCTCAGGCCTCACCATCATCACTAGCCCCAATTCCCGGTCTACATCGGTGACTCTTACACACCCGGTCGGCTCCGCATCCGAGAGCGGATCCCAGCTCGGGGCTGCTCACGTTAACCAATTCCTCCACTTTGCTTCCTCCTCCTCCGCAAGCACTATTGCTCAGCGCTTCCACATTGAGAATGCTGGAGCTCATGACTTCCACCACTCCGACCGCACGACCAGCACCGTCGGCATTAGCGGCGGTCCTGAAATCGCCGAGAACGCCGAGTTGCTTGCCAGGCTCGCGGAGGGCTGCTCCTTCGAGAGCTGGGATGTTAGGGATGCTCTTGCCTTTGCTGAGAAGGAGGTGGATGCCACTGAGTCCGACCCCTTTGCCATTCTCTCGCAGTCAATCTTCGCTGCTGCATATGGCGGACCGCACACTGAGCTAGGCAGGACCTCTCACTATCCCCTTTACAACGGTTGCGACGCCCAGGGGGTTGTTTCCTGGCGTGACAACCTCACACTCAAGGGGAGTACGGTCGTCGGAGCGGGAGTCAAGGATCACGGAAAGTTCGTCAGGTGAGTAATTTAGCATTCAGCCGCGTTGTTTGAGCTTCTATAGTTTTCTAATATCGCATGCTTTTCTTTTCTCTTCTCTTCTCCCAGTACCATTGAGAGTGCATTCGCCGGGGGCAACTTTGGAGATGCTCCGGGATCGAACGGCAGTAACAACTACACTGGTGGGGAATCCAGGCTGGCCGCCGGGACGCCAAACGCCCACGTTTCGCTCGCCGTAAATTGTGGCACCACTGGGCCCATGAGCATGGCGCTCCGCAGCTATCTCCACAACGCTCTTCCCGAAAAATTCTCTGGGGAGGCCTTTGCTAGTGAGGGCCTCGTAGGAATCCGTGGTGTCTGCCGCGCCGCAGACGCAGGCCAATTTGTCGACGGTATCTGCAGCCTATTTGAGGGTATGAGGAAGGCAGGTGACAAGGCTGTGGAGAACGCCATCCTTGGAGCGAAGGCTGATGCCGAGTTCGATTTGTTTGACAGCTCCCTTGGAGTTGCCAGGGCAGTCACCAATGGAGTGAACCCTGATGCCTTCAAGGCGGTTGATAAGGAGGCCTTTACGAAAGCCGCCGAGGTCGCTTGCAAGGGGGGTGTCAGCATTGCTAGCGTCGGTGATGTCGGAAGTGTTCCTTACCATGGGAGCATCAAAGGGAGGTTTTAAATATAAGGGGGCTTGCCATTCAAGTGCGGAAAGGCGAATGAGAATGAAAACGAAAAAAACGTTAACGATGCGAACATTTTGGACTTTTTTTCTTACAAACTTTCCCCGTTTGTTAGTGTTACTTCTATAGCAGTAAATAACCAAAACCATTCACTACTACTACACGGTCTTTCGGTCAACCATGCACCTCACAATGCAACCCTGGCCCGCCTTTGCTGTCACCTTGGCATGCCACTTTAGCATCATCCCGGAAGCCTCAGAATCACTGTCCGCAAGACTCTTGTAGATGTACTTCATCAAAGTATCGCATTCCTAGGTGGTGGTGGTGGGCGGGGATGGTTTTGTTAGAGTTGTTGTTGTTGTTGGGGGTGGGAGAGTTAGTGTTAGTGGACATATACCCAAAAGCAGGAACCCCAAAACAAATGCTAAGAGCATGAGGAAAATCAACAACAAGGAGCGGCCAACAACGAACCGTAGCAGAACGAAGCAGTTGTCACATAGCAATCACTGCACAAATCACCCAACTTACTTCCATGCTGAGCTTCTCAACAACATTATCAATCTCCCCATCACCAATACCCTGTATCACCCCCCACACGATCTTCGCGTTCATATCCTTCACGTCAACATTCTTGCTTCCTGCCGGGGGGATTCCAAGGACTTGCATAGGGCCCCGTAGGAATCACCTCGGAGCTGGTTTACTGCTGCTTCTCGCTGCATAACCACATCCTCTTCTGACATTGTTTTATTTGGCGGTAGCGAACTTTAATCGTCGAATGCAAAAGACGTAGGGAATAAATAGATATAAATACAATTAATGGGGGAGAACTCTAATCAAGGATCTTGCATTTTCGGCAAACAAATCTCTTCCCACCTCGATTTCCTCCCCCAAATCCCGCTCTACACACACACGCACACAAACACACACATTTGCGCATCATCCACGACCAATTATTTATAAGGTTCGATTCCTTGAGAACGCCTCTCTGGCACGACGACTCTCCCACGCACTCTCCCTTTGGTGCAGCTGTGATGTTTACGTCGTTCCAGAGCTTCAAGGATGCTATTAGTGAAGGTGGTGTATTTGATCAGATGGCTGAACAAGACGAGTACATAAAATCTCCGGATTTAAATACTGGGGGTGGGGGTGGAGACAGAGGTGGGGAGGTCTTGAATGGGAAGGTCAATGGGGAGGTCAATGGGGAGGCCGATGGGAAAATAGTTTTTTCTAGTGATACTGCATCGCAATACCAATATCCGAGCAATGCTAGCGGTAATAACTTGACTTCAAGACCGGGTTCTCTTGTCGATCTGATTGAGGATGACAAGGACACCAGCAGTGACGATGATGAAGATGATCCAATTTTTGCACTGGTGAAAGGGAAGAAGAAGGCAAAGAACAGTAACAAGAAGCTTCCGAACGATGAAGAGGGAGACGGTTCTTTGAATAATCTTCTAGCACCAAGAACAAATAATAATAACCAACAACAAAATTGGCAAACCCCGCTCAAAGCAACTGGTCGTTACTCAAACACGGATGAGCAGTCTCTCGCAATGATCAATCGGGCAGAAATGGGAGAAGTTTCTCCGATTCTAAGTCCAGAAGAACAGCATAGGGGCGAGGTCCTACTTGAGTGGGGTAAAAATGTTTGGGGCGGGTTACGGGAGAAAATCAAGGATGGCGTTGGAGGGGCCGGAGGTGTGAGTGGAGCAGCCTTTACAATTAGTAAAATTAAGGTGAGAGTAAGGGAGCGATAGGTCGGTCAAATAGCAGCAGCGCGACTACCCTTCTCTGGTTCTTACCATTTTTTTTGATGCGTTTGGCTTAGGATGACATCAAAACACGCTTCTCAACCAAGGGCGAAAGCGACAGTCAGATCGATCCTGAGACTGGCGCTGTGAAATCCAAGCTGACCGAGAGCGAGCGAAAGCGACTACAAGAAATAACTGGAGGTGATGGTATATATTCGTCAGTTGTGAACGCGCTAAAGTCAGATTTTGATTGCCGCAAATGTGGCTTTTGCTGTCTTGTGAAATTGGCATGCAAATATTGCACTCGGAACGTCATGGTGGTGACATTTTTTGTGACCTTCTTTTATTGGGTGTATTCAAAGCTGAATTGAATCTGCCGTACACGTAGGTAGAACTAAGAACTAGATTGTGTGAATGAGTAGTAATTGAGAGATAGAGTTCTCTTTGACGATACCTTATTCCCAAAAAATTAAATATCATCTTCTCCTTTTCCAATGTTATCGTCTGTAGGAAAAAGATCTTCAAAAGCGCGCTTTTGACGTTTTTTTCGCTTTTCAGGGGGAAGGATATAGCTCTTGATATTGCTGGGATCTATTACGGTTAGAAGCTCTCTATTGAGGTCCTGGCTGACCAGGTTCACACTTCCAGAATTGTCGACCTCAAAAGTTTCGCTCATCAAAATAGTCGTCTCGTTGAAATGAGGCCCCTCAATAACTGGACAAGTCGTCTCCCCACCGCCCTCGCACTTGACAGTGTGGTATTCCATGTACAGTCGTGGGCCATCAACCTTCATGGTGAAAAAACCGTTGAAGACATAATCCTCTGTCTTGCCGCCATTGAGCTGGAATGTTTTATAGACGCGGTTATCATATGCGTGGAGAAAGGTGTGCTTCGAAGGTTCCTGGGGAGGTTGCGGGAAACCTCCGTTGCCCACAAGTCGGTTGTAGAAAGAAATCTCGACACCATCGAATGCGTCCGTCTTGTTGTAAACATTAAAACTGTGTTCGTGGCCTACGAGCCAGATGAAAGTGCACTCGTGCGGCATGATATCGTTCAACTGCTTTGATGCACCAAGGTAGGCTTCATCTTCCATAAAATCACTGATAGGTTGATGGTGAGAGAACAAAACCACGCCGCGCTTATCAGAGCCGCACATTTCACCAATCTTGAGCGTCTCATTGAGCCATTTTACGAGCTTATCTTGCAAAGGTGCATCTGTTTCTACGAGCTCGCTGATAGCATCGATATGTTCGAATGTCTTATAGGAATCATAACCCGTATCCAACCCGACAAATCGCCAGTAATCACTCTCGAGAGAAAAGAAACTCGCTTTCTGATCGGTCTTGGGCAAAAGAGTGTCGAAGTAGCCGTTTCCAAGGGACAACATTTCGTGGTTTGCGTTTAGATAGAATGAATTCTTCTCACCAAGGGGAAAGACGTTGCCGATCTGGTGTTCGTTTGGCGCCTTGCCGTACATATTCGTCTCAATCTCTTCTGGGAGAGCTTCGTAATACACATCACCGAGGTGGATAGTGAAGTCTGCATTGACCTGGGCCATGTTAGAAGCCACAGCTGCGCTTTCTCTCGTACCACTGCCCCAATCGGAAGCAACGGCGATGGTTACAGATTCGGTGTCACTCGAAGTTTCTCCGTTTCTTGACTTCAGCTTTTCGGCTTCTTCATGCGTCAACAATTTCCCCGTCGCCAAGGAGAAAATTCCCGTCTCATCACCCCAGTCCAGAAACTTGTGTTTCTCACCAGAGAAGTTATTAAGGTAGTAAAGCACCCACTCCTTGAGAGAGTCAGTGTCAACATTGGAAAAATCTGAAGCAATGTGAGCAAAATGCGAGCTCTCACAAACATAATTGCTGTAGTCCTGGTCTTTTACGTCGTTGGTGTGGATAGGAATATCACACGCCCCATCAAAGAGCGAGCCATATGCGTGGCACTCCTGTGTCGTCGGACACCACCGGCAAGGGGTGGAATCAACGACAACTCCAAAATCCGTCAATTGGGGAGTTGAAACACATTCGAAGCAGCTTGTTTTCGAGTGCTTCTCACAGTCACTGAGTAAGCCATCTACCACCGTCTCACCCGGGGGAGGGGAATCGATTATTGTTCCCTCGGGAACAGTCGAAGAGGCAGAGGGGAGAGCATGTGCTGTATGACAAAATTCCTGCCCAAGAAAAAGGGCAACAGAAAGCAATAGAATGGATTTCATCTCTCTCTCCGCCAACTAAACCGGAGAAGAAATAGAATGCGAATATATAATTATGTATACGCAAACTGAGGTGGTGTACTGAGTGTTTCCAACTTGCGCGAATGAAACGACACGATCCCGATCTGAATTCTGAATCAGTCCAAATCAGCGAATCATCACTAAAAAATCTTGGAATCAATTATTTGGGAGATTAAAGATTGAGAAGTGAGCAAGACCACGTTATGGGAGTTCGAGAAGCATATTATAAAGTTTAACGATCACCATACAGAATGCAGGAGCTTTTACTTCAAGTTGCTTGATGAGGAGAGCAAAAAAGAACAAAACGACAAGGGGAGCTGGGAGAGAAAAACAGGAAAAACTTGCGACGACACAAAATAACGACGACGCAAAATAGTTCACGCGATAAAAGTTTCACGTTAGCTGTTAGCTTAAGCACATACACATATTTTGTTCAATTCCTTCATTGTTCATTTTCTTTTTTCTTTGTTTTGGTTTCAATAACCATCTCTAGGTCATTTTTGCGCGGCGTGCAACCCTCGTCACTTTCAATTTCGCACACATCATCATGACGAGAGCCTAGCACCTGAAAGAAAGAGAAAAACTTATTTCCTGCCGCCTGTCCTGCCAAGCCGCCGAGTTTGCTGATAATGTCTCGGGCATTTCGTCCAACTATACCATTGTCACGATCCTCGGCCTCCTTCTTATCGAAAACAGGGTAAATAATCGGAAAAAAGGAGGATTTCAGAGGTTGGCCGTCCTCCATTCCGTGTCTCCCAAGGTCGCTCAGAACCCCTCCCGTCCCCGTCTTGTCATGGTAAGTAGAGCCTCCCTTTGCCGCTGTCCCGCCTAGAACTCGCCGGTACGATGTCCAGATACCATCCGCCGGACCATCAATCTTATGTATCGTCTTCGGGTGCCATATCAGCATGTCTCCAGGCTGGGTGCGGAATTCAAGCAAATCGTCTTTGTAGTCTTCCAGACCCTCCATGTTGATATCCACAAATACGGCCTCTTCATCAACAACAGAGTTGTAATGCGAACCCTTCAGGTAAACCGGGGCGCCATAGTCCTTTGGCGTTTCATCCATAGTGATCCAGAACCGCAGACCCTCTGGAGGCGTTATGGGACCATTCTGGTTGTCCTGGTGCCATTTGAATCCCTTGTTCGGGTTCACCATCAACAAGTCCGTCGACACGCGAATCTCATCAGTTCGCCCCGCTTGAGATAGAACGTGCCCGACAGGAGAGTGATAGTAAAATTTCGCGAATGAGCGGTTCGTTTGCCACACATTTCGTTGAATATAATCATACAGTTTGCTTGCAGTACCTGCAAAAGACCAGAAGTGAGGCTCCTCCACCTGTTTACCTGTCGCTGACCGGAGGTATTCAACCCAATCAGAATCGAGTACTCCGCGAATCAACACTGCTCCGTCCTCTTCGAGTGTTTTTATTTGCGCCTGCACCAGAGGTCGGTTTGTTAGGAGGGATATGTAGGTTAGGTTTGGTCAGGTTAAGGGTGAAGGGAGAGAAGAGGGTGGAAGAAAGGCAGCCCAGCTTGTGCAAGGATGAGGGGTTGCTGCGAGAGTGCGCCAAGAGCCGCCGCGTCTCTATTGCTCTACTTACCTCTGTAATGTCAAATGTCTCAGGTGGACTCACGCCCTCCTCAAGCCCATGAGGTAGCGGAATCTTGTGGTCCTGCAAACCAAAATTATAGTCCCACAAATTTGCAGCCTCAATCACCTTCTTTCGCCCTACATCCGGCGTGCTACCAGTGTCTGTCGGCACGGCATCGGCCGCCGTACTCCGTAGCAATAGAGATCGCTGCGAAGAGAAAAAACAATCGGAGTGTCAGATAGAGTTTGAGAGAGTAAGGGGAGGGGGGGTGCACTTATATTAGAATCTGAGATGGGAGACAGGGTTTCTGCAAGCAATATTAATCATTCCACTGCAAAACGCTGGGCCTCAACAACACTGGTCAACACAAGCATCGACGGTGTATACACTCAAGCCATGGCAAAAATATAGCCCTTCGGCACGCCAAAGTTGTGCCACACGCCATGAGTTTCAATGCTAACCTGCGGGGAGCGAAGAGCTGTAAATATTGGTCTTGACGAGAACCCATCAGCAGCGAATGGAAGAGAACACAAAAAAAAAGCTATTAGGTGCATACTGACGGAAACATTAACCGAAAATCTTTTATCGTTTTTGTAGGCTCAACGTCAACTAAAAGTGGCAAATTTACATTTACGTCCACAAATAGCGGACAGGCAACAAGAAAGGTAGTTTTACGCAAAAACGAACAAGAATAATAAAAACTTCCCAAAGTCCAGCACCAACTTTGCTGGCTCCATCCATATCAAACCCACTTCCCCACCTCTCCCCCCCTCCTCCTACATCCTCCCTCAGCAGGCATGGTGTATTTTCCAGAAGCAGCGACGATAGTGTACAACGAGAAACAAGCAGCTGCTGGCCTGCTGGGTGTGGATGGTTTCTGCTGCACTTGTGGCAAACCTGATTCCAAACTGACTTGTCCTGCGTGCAACCGCGTGACTTACTGCAGCACCAAGTGCATGAAGAAAGATGCGAAGAAGACAGGCGAAGTGGGGCACTCCAAGGAGGTCTGCGACTTCCTTTCTCTTTGCAATGAGGATGAGCAAATTGAAGCCACCTCTTCACGCACATCGACATCTTCTGTCTACAACGAAGCAGCGTTTGACCGTGTTTTATCCGAGAAGCATTCATACCCAGCGACTCTCTCCAATGCCCTTCTAGACCACCCCACTTATGAGGAACTGATGAGCAATGACAGCCTCTGCATTCATGTTATTGGGGCCTCTGACGCAGAGCTCTGGCCCAAGACCAACAATGACGAGCAGTCTGCTATTGAAAGCTATCGCGAGGCACTCGATGATGTTATTGAGAACTTTACTACCTCGGAAATTTCCTTTATTGGGCCAAATGTTCCCGACGACCTAAAAAATAAGAACAAAAAGAATGCCAAACTAAGAGTGTCTCTGCACAACCAGAGTTATGAGACAGCAATGAGGACGGATATAAATCTAAATAAGCGGCCAGACATCTGTGTTTTTTTTAATCCGGGTTTCACGGTGAACGAGTACAACTGGGTCGACGCCTTATCGGTCATCCCGGATGGGACACTATTTCTCGTTGCCACAAATACTGAACTTGAGGCCATAGCAGACATAGAGTGCTTGGTGGAGATGGGAAAATTCCAGAAACCGGCCGAAATGGAAGACGATGCGGAAAATGATGACACCCCTTCGAAATCTGGCAAGCGGAATTGCAGCGATGACAACGACGACGCCGCCGACCTTGCCGGGAAGAGTTTCATAGCTCCCAACCCGTGGTGTGGCAGCAGGGTGCGGCAGTCGGGGAGCTTCGCGAATGATCTCTACGTGAAGAATTACTACCTCTTCGGCGGAACTCTCCGCAACTTGAAGAGCAAGGTGGAACTAAAAACTACCAAGAGGAAAGCGGTTGAAGTTTTTGAGGATGAAGAAGAGGAGGTAACCAATAATAACAAGAAGAAGAGCAGTGAGAGCAGTGGCAACAAGAACCTAAAGAAGAACAATAGAGCTCTGATTTAGCGCTTTCTCAAATTAAATTTTCTTCTTTTCAATTTTTGTATAACCAATGTATTTCGTCACAGGCGCATAATTAATAAGCTTTTTTTGCGATCGTTTGTGATCCCCGTTTGGTCCACCTTGGTCTTGACAGTCTCATTTGCAAAAGCGAGACCAAAAACCAAAATCAAAATGGAAGGGTTAAAAGAGCTGGTACTGCTCGGATGCCCTCGCACCTCTCCGTCTCTTTCCCTGAACGATTTTTCGATCCCGAGTACTCTTCTTCTCAACCAAGCCTCGAGCCGCCATTGACAACATTCTGTCCTTCAGAAGATCTCCCTTCCGGACGATGCTACGAATGCCCCCACCCTTTCGCAATTCCTCCGTGAGGGCGACAGGTACACTGTCAGCAGTAATCGGATTCTCTTCCGCAACGGTCTCGTTTACTGCCAATCCCCTCGGTTTATTCCTTTTCTCTTCCTTCAGCCGCTCGATCTTGTCTGCTTTATCTTTCTTGGCCCGTTCTTCCTTTAGAAGTTTTTTCTTGATACTCTTGCTCTCGGTCACCGTGTGTAAAAATTTCTTGATATCTTTCCTTTTCCCTTCTTCAGCCTTGTTCCGTCGCGCTCTGGACTGCTTGTTGCGTTGCACTCTCGTTAGCTTTTCCTTCTTCTTCTTCACGATTCGGGTGGTGGAAGCTGAGTTTGAGTCTGAGTCTGAGTCCGAGTCCGAGTCCGAGTCGCCGTCCGAATCATTGTCGCTGTCACTCCAATTAACAATTCCCGAGGTCGAAACAGTCTTTCGCAAGAGGTTCGCAACCATTTGATTGACAGGCTTCTCCGCCTCCTCCTTTGCATCCTTCCGCCGTATCTCCAAACTCAAGGCCTCTCCCAGCACATCTTGGTGCTGATCATGGTCCGGATTATAAGATTGGCCGCTCTTGGCAACTTCGAGAGTTATATCTTTCGTCTGCAGGGAGGAAGTGGGACAGATAAGATAAGGTTAGCAAAATAGAGCACCTCGTGCTCGGTCTCGGCCTCGGCCTCGGCCTCGGTAGCTCCTCCGCAGAGGTTTTTTTAACGTCTCACCTTGGACGATGTCTTCTTCTTCTCCTTCTCCTTCTTCTTATTTTTGCCACTTGAAACAATATCACTATCCTCCTCTCCCCACAGATCAGCTAATACCTTCCCCTTGTTATTGTGAATCAGCGATGGGGGCTTCTTTGCCACTTTAT
>Ga0115557_1003316_pt1 | contig 10529 bp, 19 predicted proteins | sample COGITO_mtgs_1104_FD_87280 | JGI IMG/M metagenome (GOLD analysis project Ga0115557, IMG submission 87280) | Pelagic marine microbial communities from North Sea - COGITO_mtgs_110421 | ecosystem: Environmental > Aquatic > Marine > Epipelagic | place: Germany:Helgoland, sampling site Kabeltonne... | reverse complement strand
TTTTCGATGATGCTGTACACGACATCTCAGCAACGGCGATTCGTAAACAAATGAGAGATCAAGGAAAACTGTAATGCATCCATTATCTCCTAATTTGCATGAAATGAGCGATGCTGATTTAAACGAAAAAATTAAATCACTAAACACTAAACTTGTACAAGCATATCAGAGTTCTCCAGGAGTAGTTAATCAGATTCGTATGATGTTAGATGACTTTACTGAAGAACGGATGCGCCGAGATAAAGAACAACTTAAAAAACTCCTTGACCAATCAAAAGACAAAGGCGATGATTGGGACGATATTATTGACATTGGATAACAAATGATTTCAATTAAACATAAATTTTTAGCGACAGTTATTATTGACGGCAGTCTTATTCCCAACAGTTGGGATCTAACTGTTAACTTAATTCCCAACTCCATTAACTCGAACCATGATGTGGCAATTGCTACTGAGAGACTTAACGTGTGGATTGAAGCAATGCTGGACAACTCAATGCTGGTTGGTCCTGACGACATGGAGTTGTTGAAAAACGTAGGACCACTACCATTCTCAATCGGTGTTCATCCGTTGATCGATGAGCCATATGACCACATTGTAGGTATTAGCATTTACACAAAACTAAGTGCTATCTTAGAAAAGAAACTATTTGTTGATAGTCTTTATCTAGAGAGTTACCAGTGCGGAAATATTAGCCATACACACCATACTGAGGAAGGTGATATTGAAATACTCAGAAGTGCAGTCAATCCAGGACAAGAAGAATATGCAGAATACTGGTATCGCAAAGACCCAGTGTTCTTTAGAGTGGATCACGAAGGCATTAAACTAGTTGAACAAACCTGGAGTGAACTAGAACTTGGTTTTAATAAGGACAAGGCAGAAAAAAATATTGTTAAGTTGTCGGAGTTTAAACCTAGAATTATCCCTGGTGATAAAGACGATTGACGATGGTAAACCTAGACCAATACTCTAGACAGATTTATACAGAAGATGATGCTCTGCAAGCTCTGTATTTAAATCCTGCTCTGGATCTAACTAAGTTAGATATTGAATCTGTAAATCAATTTAACCAAGCAAGTCAATTACTATACTCTGGATTAGAGTTAAAGGCATCTGTTGCTCTTGATTGCAGTGTTAACGAATACCACAAACAAAACCAATCACAGTGGCACATGCCAGCTGAATATGCAGAGTTTGATATTGCTGCATGGTGTTTAGATCAATGCGAGAACGACGAACAGATGCAAAGAGTAGGCCAGGAACTGTTAATGTTTCAGGAAAGAGATATGCTACCACTTCTTAATTTCCTGAGATATTTTATTTCAGTAATGCGAGAAAACGATGTTGTTTGGGGTGTAGGAAGAGGTAGTAGTGTCGCAAGTTATGTGCTATACTTACTTGGAGTGCACAAAATTGATTCACTGTACTTTGATCTCGATATACATGACTTTTTAAGATAAATATAATATACGCATATAATATTAGGAGAATGTAATGGCTAAAAAAACGTATAGAACTGCTCAGGGAAAAATGGTTGATTTTGGCACACTACTAAGCCAGAATGAAACTGTCCCAGCATTGGGCAATATGAATGTTAACGCCCGTGGAGATGAGATTGCTCCTGGTGGCGAGATTGTAAAAACCCGTGCTCAAGTCATGCGTGAGTATCATGAAATGAATACCATGGTCCCACAGGATGGCGCGATTCCTGAAAGTGCTCAACAGGCTATTGTTGAAGATGACTTTGTCGATTGGGAACCAAAGGTAGAAGCAGAACCAGTTAAAACACAAGAATCTGCAGAGCAAGCACCAGCTGAAACAGCAAAGCCCAGTGGTGGACTAGCAGCTAGTATCGCCGCAGCCAAAACAGTTGGCAAAACTGTTAAAGAAACACCTAAAGCAAATGATAAAGCAGGAGTAACCAGACTTTAAAATGCCAGTACTTAACACAAATATTTCAGGAAAATTTACACCATTGCGTGACGGCGTACTAGTTCGTAGTATGAAGTTTAGCGAAACCATTACCAAAGGTGGAATTATTGTACTTGACGATAACGCAACTACCCGTGGTATCCATCCACGCTGGGCAGAAGTTATTGCAGTAGGCCGTGAACAGGATGATGTCCAAGTTGGACAGTGGGTTCTTGTAGCACATGGGCGCTGGAGCCGAGGCTTTACACTTAACGGAGAAGAATCACGCACCGTTGATCCCAAGGATATTCTTGGTATCAGTGACACTCCTCCAGACGAAGATATTTACACTCCAACCATGGGACATCAAACTAATGTCTGACACAGTAAACAGTACTTTTGATTTTATCCATAATTTAGAAATTGAAAATATTCTGTTAAAACAGGAAGTAGCCCAGATGCAAAAAACCAATCACACTCTGATGATGCGCATCAAAGAGCTTGTAGAAGAAGTTGACAAACTAAAGAAATCATAGTATTATTATATCATGACAACACATGGTATGATAGATTTAGAAACTCTGGGCACTGCACAGAACACTGTGGTGCTTAGTCTTGGTGCAGTTAAGTTCGATCCTTTCAACAGCGAGGATCCAACCCATGCACTTTATATTAAACCTGATGTAGATGAGCAAACTGCTACACTCAACAGAACAGTTGATGACGACACACTTAGGTGGTGGAACAATCAACCAGCGAGCATCAGAGACGAAGCACTGTCTGAAGATGACAGGATTAGTTGTTCAGATTTTATTAAGCAAATTAATCGTTGGTGCGTCGGTATTGATGTTTTATGGTGCCAGGGTCCGTTGTTTGACTATGCTATTCTTGAAGACTTTTACAGGAATATGGAACAACCGTGTCCCTGGCATTACTGGCAGATTAGAGACTCAAGAACATTGTTTGCTTTAATGCCTAAAGATCCTAGAAAAGATATCCAACAAGAGTTACATAATGCACTAGCAGATGCTTACTTCCAAGCACAGTGTGTTCAGAAAACCTACAAACACTTTGGAGTTACATAATGAGAAATCATAAGCGGGTTGCAACTCGTTTTGGTGATATGTTTATATTTGCAGATGATCCATCTATAGGTAAAAGTTTAGACCTATATGGTGAGTATTGTTATTCAGAAATAGAACTAATATTAAACATGGTTAATTCAGATAGTATAGTACTAGACGTTGGAGCAAATATTGGAAGCCATTGTCTTGCTCTAGCACCCCATGTTAAGAATGTCGTAGCTTTCGAAGCAGACAAAGAGAATGTAGAATTATTAAGAATGAACTGTTCTCTAAGAAGCGATATAACTATTAAACATTTAGCATTAAGTGATCGGATAGGCAGAACAAGCACTAAGTTTAACTTTGGTAAGACAGAACTATATGCAGGTAAGTCAGATGTAGACATGACTACACTGGACGCACTAAAGTTTCCTAAAGTAGATTTTATTAAGATTGACGTTGAAGGCATGGAGTTAGATGTTCTAGAAGGCGGCAGAGATCTTATTACACAACTTAAACCCAACATGTTAATTGAGATGCAGGATTCGTTTATGAATCAAAGTGTATTTAATTTCCTTAATGATCTAGAATACAAAATATGGTGGTATCCAGTAGCAACATTTAATGCTGGCAATTATAAAAACAATCAAAATAATGTATTTGGCAAACAACACGGCGTAATTAATTGGTTTGCTAGCCAACACCCCCATACTGTAACACAAGAGTTAATGCCTGTCGTAGACCAATTTGACACCATAGAACGAGCAGAGCATACAAGAAGAAGTTGACTGTACGGTACAGTTACGTTATCATGTATTATTAGAAACTTAGGGAAAGTTACAACAATGAATAGTATGACCAAAGAAGATGTTACCAAATGGGCTCTAGCTCAGATGAACAAGTATGGTATTAGGCACCCTGATACATACACAGAGCAAGAGTTAATTGACTTTAATCCAACAGTTCCTGTAAACTTTATTAAACAACATGTTAAAGAAAGAGACGCAGCATGAAAGAACTTTGGACTGAGAAGTATAGGCCAGATACATTAGACGGATATGTGTTCCGTGATGATGCACAAAAGCATCAGGTCCAAGGCTGGATTGACAGTGGTATGATCCCGCATTTGTTGTTTAGTGGGGCGCCTGGTGTAGGCAAGACTACACTGGCCAAGATACTAATTAATCAACTTGGTATTAACGAATACGATGTGTTAGAGATTAACGCCAGTCGTGAGAACAGTGTTGAATCAGTTAGGGAGAAGATCACTAACTTTGTAGCAACCATGCCTTTTGGTGAGTTTAAGATTGTACTACTTGACGAGGCTGACTACATCAGCCCAAACGGTCAAGCAGCCCTGCGTGGTGTTATGGAAACATATGCCAGCACAGCACGGTTTGTCTTAACCTGCAACTATCCCAACAAAGTTATCCCAGCATTGCACAGCAGATGCCAGGGCTTCCATATTGAGAAGATTGACACCACAGAGTTTACTGCACGTATTGCTACAGTGCTGGTAACTGAGAATGTTGAGATTGATCTGGACACGCTGGATAGTTATGTAAAAGCAACCTATCCTGATCTGCGTAAATGCATTAACTTGGTACAGATGAATACAGTGGACGGAAAACTTATTCGCCCACAAGAGGGTGATAATGCTACAGCAGACTACAGACTTGCTGTAGTAGATCTGTTTAAAGAAGGAAAGATACTGGAAGCACGTAAGCTATTGTGCAGTCAGGTACGTGCAGATGAAATGGATGAACTGTTTCGCTGGATGTATGATAACCTAGAACTATGGGGCTCTACACAGGAGCAACATGATGCGGCAGTGCTTGCTATTGCTAAGGGTTTGCGTAATATTCCCATGGTTGCAGATCAAGAGATCAATTTGGCGGCGACACTCGTAGAATTAAGTCAGATAGCGTAGCATAATACTTCGTCTACTAACAACATCAACAACATTGCAACTATGCCAACTGTAGGCGTCATTGCGTATTATCCAACTAGTATTATTAGAGAACGGTATTTGTTTAAGGCAAGTACCGTTTTCGTCATTTAAGTTGGTGCCAGTATCCCCACTTAAATATAACTGCCAGGCTATATTAATTTGACTGGCATCTACATGATTACCCACAGCATATCCTGTTGTATCTTCATATAAACTACCCATAATAGCACGATTACAAATGTAACTTAGATCTTCTAAGCTATAAACAGCCTGTTGAATATCAGTGTGAGACATGATATTTTTCGAGTATTCTCGCCAGAATTTAGATCGTAAGTTGTATATCCGACGATTAATGTTTAATCCAGGGGTGTTACTAAGCCAGTTGTCAGTGGGCCAATGTGTGTTGCATAAATGCAACAGATCAGGGTGTAGAGTATCCTCCACGACTACATGCCAGAACGGATCCCAACAAACCTGTGCATTTTTTATCTGATTTATGGTGAAATCCTGGTATTTTTGCCAGTTTATTGTCATAATAGTACTTATCTTTGCCCAAAACGGTTGACTATCTACTAGGGTGTGTTATTATATGTATAGTTAGAGAAAACGAAACAAAGGACCAAACACTATGAAATACACAGAAGTTAAGCAGGCTTGGTTTGCAGAAAGTTCAGATCTTACGCTGGCAACTCAGAAACAGATTGATAAACTTTGCAACGAGATTGGAAACGATTATCCCCAGATGCGCTGGGACAATCTGCAGGAAGAAATGGCCTGTTTGATTGCCGACGCTAAACTTGAATTTGGATTTTAAAAGGACCAAACCACATGACACGCATTGATCCCAACACCATGTATCCTCTCCAAGACGTTATGGCACTGGCTGTAATGGCACATCGTATGAACGATGATTATCTTGTTCATGCTGTAACAGACACCAACGACAGGCAAGAAGTAGTGCGACGTCGGTTCGCTAATAAAGACCTGATTAAGTTTGGTCTGGGTATTAGTAAACTTCCCAGTGTTGATCTTGATGGCAATCCTGATTTCCGTGCTGACAATGTTGCTGACGATGAAGACCTAGAGCAAGCACAGGAAATCATCTCCTACTATCAGGGTCTGATGATGAAGGCAATCAGTGGTAAGATCAACACCTTTGAAGAGCGAGTATTGCAAGTAGTGCGTGATAGTGAAGTTTCAGTACGAGATATTGGCGTTGTCGCAAGCCTGCCCAAGAGCTATGCACGAAGTGTTGAGCGTGAGAAGGTAGAAGAAACGCAACGGGCTCTTAGTGTGGATAGCCAGCCTGTTGGAGCAGTAGGAGAAACCATGGATCTTGATCTAGAGATCCTACGCATGAACTATATTCAAAAGTTAATGTGCCATGTGGTTAACGCCAAAGATGCTGCCGGAAACCTGATTGTATTCTTTACTTCCAAAGAGCATGAGTTCAAGGGTAAAACTCAGGTTAATGTTCGTGGACGTATTAAGCGTCATCAGGTTAGCAGTTACCACGGTGGTAACGAAACAGTTTTAAACTACGTAAAGGTAGTTTAACAGAGACGAGCCTTTTAACCCAGGGCTAGTAGGGTGTGGCTACCCTATGATGAGAAGCGGTGTGGTAACCGTAAAAAAAAGCTCGACGCCAAGTAGGCAATGTTATCTGGAACATTTTACGACGACCTATGGTGGAGCCTATAGATAGAACACGGCATTGAAGCTAAGTTGCCCCAGACACAGAAAAACAGGGTGTATCAATTAAGGTACACCCTGTTTTTTATTTGTTAGTCTAAAATTACACTATTAGTTAGAAACGTAAGTTATTGCAACGGATTCTTTAATAGCAACTTCAACTTCAACATTATCAGTGCTGATCTTCATCTCGTGCCAACCCTGGGTTGCATCGATTGTGCCGTTTTCATCGCCAGTGTAAGCACTAGCATTCGCCCAGTTAAATGATGCATCTTGAGTAAAGTCTGAGATAACTTCCGCTGCACTGGATGATCTAGTTTCCCAGTTATCAGTAGTTGTATCAGTCTGCTTGTAATAGTTACCATCATTATCTTGCTTTGTATAACCACATGCTGTCCAAATAATGTTTCTGTCATTATCATCGTCAACATAATAGTCATTGAGTAATTGAACTTTAACAGGAATAGTTTGTGTTCCGTCAGTATTTGGGTCGGTATCACTGGTTACATCATATGTGTAAAGTGTCGCTGATGTAGCTGAAATTTCCAAGGATTCAGCTACTACTGTGCCACCAATGGTAATTTTAGCTAGTGCATTGTCGTCACCAGCAGAATCTTGTTGTAATTTTAGAGCAAATTTGTATTGCGCCATATTAGGAGTTCTCCTTTTTAGTAAACATGTTTATAAAGTTATTTATCTCCATATATTGATAACACTTCACTTACGGCTGGATGTCTTTCAATATCCCCGTGTGTAAAGTTAACCATTCTAATAAATTGGCTATTGGCAAACTGTTCAAACAATCTACCAAAATCGATGAGCCCGTTCTGTGCCTCACGTCGATCTGTTTGTTGGATATCGCCTGTCACAACCATGCGACTATCGTCACCAATACGTGTTAACAGCATCTTCATCTGGTTTGGCGTAGCATTCTGCATTTCGTCTGCAATAATGTAGGCTTTCTTGAACGTTCTCCCCCGCATAAATGCAAGCGGACTAATCTCAATAACACCTTCTTCCAGCATCTTTTTAACTTCGTTTGGTGAATAATATTCTTGGATAACGTCGAATATAGGTCTTGTCCAGGGTTCCATCTTGCTGTTAAGATCGCCTGGCAAGAATCCGTGTTTCTCATCATCAACACCCACTGCTGGGCGAGTGACAACTATGCGGTCAACTGTGCCTTCTTTATATTCTTTAATTGCTGCAAGCACTGCGAGCATGGTTTTACCGGTACCAGCAGGTCCGATACCAAACACAATAACATTGCCAGGATTTAATAATTTTTCGATATACGTTTCTTGATTAAGATTTCGCGGAACTAATACCACACTCTTTTTACGTGTAATGTAGTGATCCATGTTAATTACATTACTGTTTTTTTGATTGTTGTTTTGATGTTTATGTTTTTTATTAAATCTTTGTCGACTCATTTAATGATGTCCTCCTGTTGTCAAGACGAGCATCACACAGCCAAAAAACTGAATCTGTAAATTGGAGCATGTGCCCCCCTTTCACTGGATATTTAAAGTCGCTTTATGATCATTATCAGTGTATATTATATTGTAGGTGTCGTAACACTATAAATATCTTTATAATCAGTGAGAAATTAAATGACAGTACTAATCGCCGGCGGCGATAGTTTTACATTTGGCAGTGAGTTACCCAGTCAAGAACATGCTTGGGCTAATTTACTTGCTGATAAACTTAACATGAACATATGCAATACTGCACGACCAGCAGCAAGTAACAGTGCTATTCGCCGCAATGTAATGAATGCAGTACACAAGTACCGAGAGTTGGATTTATTTGTTGCAGTTATGTGGAGTTTTCCCAATCGTTATGAGTTTAGATTTGCATATGACACTGGACAGTTAGATAGTCCTTGGTATAGTATTAATCCGTGGACTTATAACGATGAGAACTTTGAAGAGCACTTCTTTACTAAAGATGATAATACACTTGAAAAACAAATAGAAAATCGTAAAAACGCAGAAGCACTAGGCATGACTAACTTTGCTAAAAGTTATGTACAGAATGTAGCGCAAACCAAGTATTGGGAAATATACAACAGTTGGTGTGAAATAGCAATGCTGCAGAACTATCTTGTTAAGCATAACATACCTTACGTCTTTACACAAGTAGACAACAGTTTATTTGAATTTAATGGTAAGATAGATAATACACTTACTGCACTCAGAGCTGACATTGACATGACCAAGTTTATTACTAATGAAGGCATGTTTAACTGGGCAAAACGCACCAAACAACAGTTTTATACAACACACCCACATGAATCTGCACACAAGATTTGGTTGGATCAGATCTTGTTACAGAGTGATTTGTTGCATAAATACATTATATAACTTTAAAGGGCCCTGCTTATGGACATCGAAAACATCGTTAAAAACACTAAAAAGATCTACATGAGCGATAGCAGCATGGAAACTCTCATGGACTTTGAAAGAGTCCTTGACGAAGTTGACCTGTATGCTTTTAAAAATTGGAAACGTGGCGAACTCATTGAAGGTCCTATTAAGACCACTCATTGGGTAGAGTGTAGTTTTATGTGGCCTTATAAAATGATGCCTGATCCCGACGGCGGCAAGAGATTGCTTGGCTATAATGTTATCGTTGAATATAGCAAAGACAAACTTAAAACTCCAGTTAAGCTCAAAGACTACGGTGACTTCCAACCTGGCACAAGAAAGCCAAAACTTAAAACAGATCCAGTTTGGGTTGTTAAGATCAAAATGCCCAGTGAACTAGTTAAAGATGCAGTTGAAGGGTTTATTGAACTCGAGGGTCGTGAGATTGATATGGCTGACCTAGACGATGCTTATCAAGAAGATTTAGACAACATGACAGCAGGAACACCGGCTCCTGAGGCGGCAGTATAATGAAACTTAGTGAAGGCATGGACCCTGACGATCTAGTAGACAGAGTAAAACCTGAGGTACACTTTGACGAGTTTGGCGCAAAGATGGGATCAGATGATGATACTATCGTCGCTAGTTTTAAAGTTATGGGTCAATCAGCGGCTGTTGATTTAGAAACATTTCTAGAAAAAGGTTACAACTGGATCCTTGATGCTGAAACAAGTGCTGGGGAAATTGAAGACAGCCATTATTTGGTATTTGTCGAAGCAGAGCGCCGTAGTAATTATCCAGAAAAATTTATGGATCTCATTAGTGATTTAAAAAACATTACTGGCATTGAAGACAGCGACTGGGCCATGCAGCCTTACCTGGGAACTAAAAAAGATCCAAAGTATAAACTAACTCAAAACAACATTGCAACACACGTACCGCTTAGTCCTAAAAAATACAGGGACAATCAAGCAGCGAAGCAAGTGATGGAAGGCATGTTAAACATTGCGAGAGTACCTCGCAAATTAGGAGATATCAATGAATTTAGAGCAACTGCAAAAAGACCTAGAGGTTGATGAAGGCGTAGTATACGCTGTATATAAAGACCACCTAGGTTACCCTACATTTGGCATTGGCCATTTAATTTTAGAATCAGATCCAGAGTATGGACAAGAAGTAGATACTCCAGTAAGCGAAGATCGTGTTACTGAGGCGTTCCAATCTGATTGCGAATCAGTGTTAAAAGACTGTGATATCTTGTATCCAGATTTTGATGACTTGCCTGAAGAAGCACAGTTAGTTATTGCTAACATGATGTTCAACATGGGCCGTCCAAGACTATCTGGATTCAAAGGCATGAAGGCTGGAGTGGATGCTAGAGATTGGAACCGTGCAGCAGACGAAATGGTTGACTCAGGTTGGTATCGTCAGGTAACAAATCGTGCTGATAGACTGGTTGCTAGAATGAGAGCATTAGCCTAATGGGTCTTAAACTTGCAGGGATTATGATGATACTAATGTTGGCCATGGGTGGCATT
>Ga0115557_1003308_pt1 | contig 10547 bp, 8 predicted proteins | sample COGITO_mtgs_1104_FD_87280 | JGI IMG/M metagenome (GOLD analysis project Ga0115557, IMG submission 87280) | Pelagic marine microbial communities from North Sea - COGITO_mtgs_110421 | ecosystem: Environmental > Aquatic > Marine > Epipelagic | place: Germany:Helgoland, sampling site Kabeltonne... | reverse complement strand
TCTCTCTCTCTCTCTCTCTCTCTTCATGTCTATCTTCATCTCTCTCTCTCTCTTTCTCTTTCCTCTCTCTCTCTCTCTCTCTCCTTCTCTCTTTTTCTCTCTCTCTCTTTTTCTCTCTCTCTCTCTAATCATCATCTTCGGGAAAAACGAACCATTTTACCGAACTTTTCTTTTCTCTCAAAGTGTGTTGTTCTTCTTTTTCTTGTTCTCATCGCGCATCGATCGAACCGGCTTTGAAGGCAAAATTCACTTCGTTTCGCTTTTGCGATGAAGAGAACGACGATGATTTGGCGGCGGTGCGCGCGAACAAAGCGTCGTGTTCTTCTTCGCGCGCGAATGATGATATACATTGGTGTCTCTCGATGTGCTTTTTTATGCGTTGTGACTGATTCTCTCTCTCTCTCTCTTCTCTCACAAAAATCTTAAAAGTCGCGCGACGAGGAAGAGGAAGATGCGTGGGATTTTGCCGCGGAAAGAGTAGGCGGAGGCGTTGGAGTAAACTTCCGGAAAGTCGTGCCTCAAGTGCGCACCACGGTGGCGCGAGGAGGAGGAGGAGGAGACGATGCCGCCGGCGCGGAGACGACGACGCAAGGCGGCTCTCCGAACGGCCCCGCGAAGAAGCTCGCCCGAAATATATCGAACAAGTGGAGTTCGTTTCGCGCGCGCACCGCGTCGGGGTTGATTTTAGGTGCCGGCGGGTTGATCGTTTTGTTCCACGGGGCCATGTCGACGATGGTGATGATTTTTGCGGTGCAGACGTTGATGACGAAAGAGCTGTTCGATTTGAGCGAGTCGCAGGAGAAGGCAAAGTTGGAATCCGCCGGGATACGTTTTCGATTACAAAAGTGGTACTTTTATTTTTGTGCGGCGTTTACGTTATACGGGAGGATGGGAAGGCATTTTTACTTGACCTCGTTGGCAGAGAAAGGACACTTTTTCATGGACGAGACGACCACGTTTGCGAAAGTAGTTACCTGGGTGATGTTGCATCACTCGTTCATCAGTTATTCGTTATACATGGGCGGCTTCGTCGCTTTCGTTTTGTTGTTGAGAAAAGGATTATTCAAGTACCAATTCTCGCAGTTCGCGTGGACGCACATTACGATTGCTATAATCTTTTTGCAATCCTCGGCGACTATTTCGAACATATTTGAAGGCATCATATGGTTCTTGTTCCCGTTTCTGTTGGTGGTCGTGAACGACGTGATGGCGTACGTCTGTGGAAAAGCGTTTGGTCGAACGCCGCTCATCGCGCTTTCGCCGAAGAAAACTTGGGAGGGCTTTATCGGCGCCATGTTTTGCACCGTCGTCATGGCACCGATTTTATCCACGTTTCTCGGGAAATTCAAGTTTCTAACGTGTCCACCTATGCGTAAAACGATTTGGAAAACGAGCGAGAAGTTCGGTTTGATCACCAAGTTCGATAAATACTTCTCGCGAGAAGCCGTGTGTCAGTTGAAACACCCGTTCATACCGATGAAGTTTAACATCGACGACGTCCCGATGGTCCCTTTTGGAATGAAAATGTTCTTGAGGCTCATATTGAGGTTCGTGTACAATCGAGACTACTTAGTTCTCACCTGGTTCGACGTCCACGCTGGATTTTTGGCTCTTTTTGCCTCCATAGTCGCACCCTTTGGAGGCTTCTTCGCGTCTGGGTTTAAGCGCGCGTTCAAAATCGACGATTTCGGCCACACCATCCCTGGTCACGGCGGTTTCGTCGACCGAATGGACGTCCAAACCATAATGGCCGCGTTCGTATACTTTTACATTAGAAATTTTGTCGAATTGAGCACAAGTTTAGGCACTGGAAGGTTGTTAGGTAAAATCGAGTTGATGAACGACGAAGATTTAGTTACGGTGTTAACCGGCATTAAACGTTTAGCGGGAGAGAGAGGGTTAGATATCATGGAGTTGCTCATGCACAACGAGGCACCGAACTTGTAGTAATCAATAATAAAGTACACCGCAAATAGATCAATACAAGAGAGAGAGAATAAAAGAGAGTCATCAAAGTCGACGCAAACGTCATCGACGACTTCGCCTCCTAAAACAACTTCCCTCGTTTTCTTCTTCTTCTTTATATTCTTCGGTTTCGATGATGGTACAAAAGCGTGTGTTATATATATAACAAATCACAAAAAACAAAGCTACATCTAACATCCTACTCTCATCACAATCACTCGTCCGCTATGCTCGCCAGGTACATCAAATTCTGTTGCAGACGATTTTGATACCTCGCGCACTCCGCCAGCCTCCCGACGTTTTGGTTCTCCAGAATAGCCAAGATCAGATTTTGATTTTCGTCCAAGTATTTTTGAATCAATTCCGTGGAGATGTCTTTGTGGTCGTGGTTCAAATCCGGGTGTCCGGTTCGTGGTGGGGGTAACGTTTGTGGGCCGTTTGTCGGCGCGTTGTGATTTTGTTGTTGTTGTTGATTTTGTTGAACGTGTTGTTGTTGGTGCATCTGTTGCGTCGCCAAAGCAGCGGATGGGGTTGCGAACGTTTGGGGAACGTGTTGCGGATGTGATTGATGATGGTGTTGGTGTTGTTGCCGCTGGACGTACGGCCGGACGACTTGCGCTTGGTGAAACTCCTCCTCCTCGGCGGTTAAAGGAGGGCGAACAATCGCCGGTTGCTTCGGTTCCATCGTCGTCGTTGTTGTTGCAGGTGGTGGATGATACTCCTGTTGTTGTTGTTGTTGTTGTTGTTGTTGCTGTTGCTGTTGCTCCATCACGGACTGATTGAAAAGTGAAGCATCCGGTACACACGTAATACATACATAAAAACAAATTTTGTCTACTTTATACTTTCTATCTACGTTTCGCTAGATAGTACTACGTGCTTCAGCATTGCTTTTGTCGCTCGTGTTCTTGGAGAAAAGCATCGTCGGCTCTTTTTATTCCTCTATACTACCGTTACGCCGCGACGGCTTTTCTCGCGTACCTTTACACGGAACCGCGCGAATACATCCTCCTCCGAGCTCCGAGAGCGCATCAAAGCTTCGAGAAAGCAACAAACACTTCTCGGCGACTCTGTATGTGAGATGCTCACTTTAATCGCCGATCGCTGATGACAAAACGAGACTACTCAGAGAACAGACGCGGAGAGAGAGAGAGAGAGAAAACAAAACATTTCACATGCGTCTCGTTTGACCGCCTACTCTAGTAACTACATTTTCATCGCTCCGACGCTTTTCTTTTCTCGCGTTCCGCGAGAGCTTTAATCATCGTCAACCCGCCGACGAGAAACGATTTGAATCCGTTTTTCACTTTGTCTTCCTCCGAATCCTCGACCGAATACGTGACCAAAGCGGTCACACAGTGCGCGGGGAAAACGACGTTCACACAAAGCCATCTCGCTTGCGCTTCGTTTTCCTGCGTCACCGCGCCTATTCTGGACCAGTCGCCGGACCATCCGCAATCGAGTAACGCGAGTATCGCGAGCACGACCACACCTTCGAGCACGGCGTAGGGAGTGCTCGAGGTGATTGCAAACGCAGAGTTTACGAGTGATGATTCGTCACCGTTATTCGTATCATCCTCTACACTCGCAACAACAGTCCTCCTCCGCAAACACCTTTTCTTCCCTCCTCCTCGCGAGAAAGACGAAGGCGCGCTGTTAAAGCTGCCGCGACGAATTCTTCTCCTCCTCGTCGTCGTCGCTCTCGTCGTCGTCGTCGACGGTCGAAGAGATACAGAGACGGACATCGAACGTCTGCGCATTCAATTCCCTTCATACAAATGACGCATTCTTCCCGAGAGATGAAAAGACGAAGAGAATCGAGTTTAAGACTCCGTCGACACCATCGCGACCAAAGACGACGCGAAGGAGCTCCTTTTTGTCCTCCTCCTCTCTTGTTTTTGTTGTTGTTCGTCCTACAAGCGTCGTCGTTAAAGTCGTTCTTCGTGTCCTCGTGCGTGCCGACGATTCGTTGCCCGACGAACGGGGACGATGTCGTACCAACCACCACTATCAGAACGTGTCGCGCGGAATGGCAGTGCACGTGGTCCGCGATCGCACCGAAAACGAACGGTCCGAAACGATTTTCTTTACTCCGCGGTCTCGCGGATATTTTGAACGAGAACAACAACGATTCAGAAGCGCTTCAAAGAAGTGCGTTTAACATGACAAACGTGAAAGGGCACTCTGTGGTGCACTATTCGATGACGATTCAACCTTCGTGTTCGCGAGTCGGATGCGACGTGACGAAGACTTCGATAACGTTACAAACGCCAGACGCGAGCGATAGTTTTACGAGCAAAGATTGTCTCGTGGAAGAGACGGCGAAAAAATGCGGCCCGTTTGACGCGCCTTCGAATAGAAACGACCGAGAGGTGTTTAGCGAAGCGACGGCGACGTTGAAGTGTCAGAACAACGTGAAGCCGTGTTCGGGGAGCTCTGTTTTAGTGAGCGTAGATTTTGAAGCCGAAATAGCGGCTCCGCCGAGACCACCGGTACCACCAGGTTTGCCGAACAGTCCACCGTCGCCGCCTGCACCGTTTGCACCGCCGATGCCACCAGCTGCGTTCGCGCCCGGCGGGCAAGGTCGAAAATTTTTTCAAATGTTTCTCGTTCTCGTCGCCGTGTATTGCTCCGTCGGGTACGCGCTCGCCTTAGCAATCACCCGAGGCCGCTGGTCTGGATTCACAGAAGCGTGCATCAGAGACGGTAAGGGAAGAAATTCGTGCGGATTACTGTTTTTCTGGTGGTGGCCTCGGTTTTGGACCGAGGAAGACGAAAGGTGTTTAGACGCGTTTTACGACGAGGAGGAAAGAGGAGAGAGGCGATTGTTAGACGGTAGCAGCACTTCAGAAGGAGAAGAAGAAGAAGAAAGCGAAAGCGAAAGCGAAAGCGAAGACGAGTCTTCGTCTGAAGAGGAGGAGGAGGAAGACTGAGGCGTTCGCGAATGATTCCGATTAGATTAGATTGTACACAGCGATACGTAAAAATGCCAGATTCCCCTAAAATCGTCACAACTGAACATGTCAACTCCTGAACACCATCAGCACAAACGGAAAAGAGATCACGACGACGACGAGAAAGAAGAGAAAGAAGAGAAGGAAGAGCGGGGAAGAGTGGTGGAGGAAAACAACACCAACAACTCTTTGCTCGCGCAGTTACACAGGGAACGAAACCAGCGTCGGCCGCCGATTGAACGAGCGACTTTGACGAGTTCGAGTTCGACGACGATGATGTCTAAAAACGCGAAAGTGGCGTCGTCGCTCGTCGCCAAAGCGACGACGACGACGACGACGAGAAACACAAGCGCGTGGGCAAACGTCGGTCGGTTGAGCTCGATCGCGAAGAGTGATCGAAACAATAAAAAGCAGGCGGTGAACAACAGTCACAGCGACGAGGTGGAGAGAGTTTTAGAACGAGCGAAACAGTTGGAAAGGAAACAGAAGACGACGAAAGCTTCTGTGACGACGACGAGACTACTACCGAAAATCGAGACGAAAACGGTCGAGATGCCAACGCGAGGACGGAAGTGGACGGAAGAACCTGCCATTCCCGATCGCACGGCGAACGACGAGGAGGAAGTAAGGATTCTCTCGTATAACATTTGGTTCGATAACCAAGCGGCGCAGATGGCGAGGACGGAGTATTTAGGACGAGTGATAGAAAGTTGCGATCCGGACGTGTTATGTTTGCAAGAGGTGACGCTGCCGATTCTTTTTGTTCTGCAAGGGCAAGCGTGGTTTGAGAAGTACAGTTTATGCGCGCAACCGAGCGAGATGGAGTTGCAGTGCGGGTATTTTTGCGTCGTGATGGTGAAGAAGAAAGAGACGGTGAGGAAGACGAGAATCGAGAAGGACGGGAACATCGCGAGAGACGACGAGAAGTGCGAAACGAGCACAGAACTGGGAGGCTTCGCACAAGGCTCGTGGAAAGCGCATAAATCGACGTTCGCGTCGTCAATTATGGGGAGGAACTTACAATACGCGTACGATTTGGGTTTTCCTCGGTTATGCGTGGCAACGTCGCATCTGGAATCTTGGATCATGGAAAACCCTCAGTTAATGGCGGAAAAACGGAAGCAACAGTTGAAACAAAGTTTAGAACATTTAGGAGGCAGGTTTGAGGATGTTATTTTTATAGGTGATATGAATTGGAACGACTCAAAGGATGGATTGTGTCCGATTGAACAGCCGTGGGAAGACGCGTGGTTGAAACTTCGACCGGAGTCAGACGGGTACAGCTACGACGCAAAAAGGAACACGATGTTGCGTGGAAACTTGTACGCGCGGTTCGATCGAGCGTTCGCAAAGTTGAAAAACTTCGAATTGCAATCGATTCAAATGGTGGGTACAAATCCAGAGGTGAACGGACAAACGTATGAGAAGCCGTACATAGAAAAAGGTGAACAAAAGAAAATCAAAGTCGATGTATTACCGAGCGACCATTACGGGCTGCTGTTAATTTTGAAAAAGAAGAGCTTGTTTGACGACGACGACGACGATAACGGACGCGATGGAATTATTGATTTAACTTAGAAGCTTTTCAGTTTGTGTATTGTATTAATCGCGTGCGTATTGCTAATTGTATTGTAATTTTTAATATCACGACGTCTTGAGTGTTTCCTCCGCGACGTCGGCGTAACGTTCCCACAGAGGTCGAATATCTTCATCGTCCTCTCCTCCGCCTTCGTGACTATTGCTATGGCTACCACTCTTTCTGTGATTCGGGATTTCTTCCGTCGATGACACGTGTTCAACGTGGTGAACGTTGTTGTGTCCGTCTACTCCCGGATGTGGTTCGAGTGGTTCGCGGTGTTCCGGATCACCTCCTACTACAGGTTCTTCGTGATGATGACTGTTCGGGTCCGAGCTTTCGTAATAGAATTCCTTGTGCTCCAAGTTATGCTTCTTCGAAACCGCTTCGAACGCTCTCTTTAGCTCCTCGTATTCCTCGTCCGTGTGTTCGTGCAACACCCCGTCGCTATCGATAACCGCGTTATACCCTTCGTCCATGACGCCCAAATCCGCCTCGTGCTTCACGCTCGCGTCGTGCTTCTCCAACTCGTGATGTTTCTTCAACGTCGCGAGTTCATCCTTCGCGCTCTCAGCCTCGTCTTTCCACTTGTTCATCTCGATGACCAAATTTTCTTTTTCGTGCCTCAAACTCTCCAACTGTTCCTTCAACTGTGACTTTTCGTTCCCGCTCAACTTCTTCTCCTCGTGATGTCCCGACAACTTCAACTCGCACGCGTTGAACTTATGCGTGGCGTCCTCGGCGTCCTTCTCTTTGTTATGCACCGTCGCGCGCAACTCTCCCATTTCCCTCTCGCGATCTTCTAACGTTTCCAAACACCGTCTCTCTCGACTCCCGGAGAGTTCTTTGAACCGCCTCATGCTCCCGTCCGCGTTCGATTTAAACAGGTCGAACTTTTTCGAAACCTGCGACCATCGAAAATACGAAAACGCAAATAATAGGAAGAAAATCACCGCGAACGGGTTCACTCGTTGTTGTTGTCCTTCATGTTGTGGTGTTTTCATCGATTGCGTCGATGTCGATTTAAAGTGCCTCGACAAAACCGTCCCAGCGTTTCTGATGAAATTTCCTCCCATCATCGTTCCTTTAATAAATCCCCTAGATCGTTTCTTCTTCTCGTTCTCGTCGTCGTCGAGTAAGTTATAGTTGTGTTGCGGGGAGAGGTACGCCGATGCTTGGTTGTGGTGGTTGTTGTGATAATACGCATCGTTATTCGTATTCGGGGGAGAGATTGGATGCGCTGAAGGAGGACTTCCTCCTCCTCCTTGATGTTGGTGTTGTTGGTGGTGCGCGAAAGACTCCCGGTTCGGGTCGATCGGACGTCTTTGCATTGTACCCTTCTCGTTGCTTTGAGAATTATATCCGGATGGGTTTTGCGCGTGTCTATTGTTCGTCTATTGTGTGTCTATTTATACGCGAGCGTACAAAATATGAAGAAGTGAGATCTTTCTCTTTTTTTCCCGCACAAAGAGACAAACACCCGATGAGCAGTGTAACTTCGTTCTCGTTCGTCACCAGCGCGAGACTGACACCAGTATCACGACGTAAGCGGTGTTTTTATTACCAACACCACGGAGGAGGAGAAATTCTATCGCGAGGAGGAGGAGGAGGAGGAGGAGCAGAATTGCGCGGTGGTAGTATTGTTGTTCGTCGTTGCAAAGAAAACAACGACCTAGAGAGAGATGCAATCGCGGGGACGAGCGGGCGAGAAAGACGACGCGAGGATGATGATGATGATGATGATGAAATACTCGGTACGCGTACTACTAATGACGAGCATCGAAGCAGAAGAAGACGGAGCGTGATGCTGAGCAGCGTAACGACGATGCTGTTGGGGATGAATGCAACAAAGAACAAGATAGCGTTTGCCGCAGACTTTGACGCTGAACGACCACCTTCGGACGGAGGAGGTGACAGAGGAGAATCATCAACCGCGATGGTCGTCGCGGAGGAGGAGGAGGAGAGAGTGCCACCACCACCGCCGCCGGAGAAGCCAGTAAAGATAAAGAAAAAGACCACTCGGGAACGGATCGAAGAGCTCGAACGACTCGAAGAGCAACAGTTGGAAAGAGAGGAAGCGATTCAGGAGCAAAACAGGGAAATCCAACAACAAGACAGCACCATCGACGGTTTACAACGTCAGTTAGAGTTGAAGAACGAACTGATCGCGCTTTTGAAACGAGAGCGAGACGAGGCGAAAGAGGCGGCGAAATTAGCGCAAGGGTTGTGCGCGCAAAGTGCGGCTATATTTTAATAAGATATAAGTCTTGTTGTAAACGAGAGTATTGTGTTGTATCGCATGTCACATGTCTTTTTTGATCTCTAAAAAAAGTATTTGTTCCTCTTCTCCTTCATTATTCGTGCGCGCGCGCTCATCGAAACCACGGAAACAAACGCATCATACTTTCTTCTTTGAGAGCGAGCGCAAGGTTTCCGTCTGATCATCTCGAACATCATCATGGGCAAATCATCAGTTGACTCCCAAATTCGCGAAGGCGAAGAAGAGGAGGAAGATACACAGACGAAGAAGAAGGAAAAAAATATCAGAGATGAAGAACAAGAGTCGAAAGCGCCGAAGCTGGTCGAACACTTTGCGAGCGCGAGAAAGCATTTGTTGTCGATAGACATAGAGAAGTATTTCGAGTTGAATCCACCGCATCCACCGGGTTCGCCACCGCGCAATAGGGGGGAAGGTGTGACTGTTTTGCATCCAGATTCGATTAAGAAGATTGAAAACGTGGTGACGTTGGAAGAAACGATGACGGTGAAGCAAGCGTTGTCCGTGTTGAGAAGATATGGGATATCATCCGCGCCTGTGGTGAACAGTAGCAGCGCGTTGTTTATCGGGTTTCAAGACGTTCGAGACTTCATGGTGTTGTTTTTCGAGAAAGCGCTCGTTTCGCATTTGACTCACCGGGAAGTTTTGCAAAGGATGATTGAGTTGTTGAACGAAACAGTGCGAGAGTGTCGGAGAGATTCCCATCCCGACGACGATGCGAGATTCGTATATCGTGGTTCGAGAAAGACGACGCTTCTTGAAATCGTTCGAGGTGGATTTTTGCAGCGCATCGATGTACGCACCCACGGCGAGGAGATTTGTGGGATCAAACCGACGACGCATGGAAAACGATTTCAAAGAGTCCATCGCGTCGCGGTATATTCGTTACACTATGACACTCTCACTAAAGATGAAGCGATGACAATCGACGCTGTCATATCGCAAACGGATGTCATAGAGTTTCTGCTCGATTGTTATTTGGAAAAGGACGAAGACGAGGATCCGTTCAAGAAAATAACCGTCTCAGAAGCGTTTGCGGACTATATCGAAAGAAAGAAAGAGGACCTTCTCGCTTTACCGAGTTTTACAAAAGCTATCGATGTTTTTGCAGGTTTGACGAGACAAAATGCAAACTGTGTCGCAATTGTTGACGATAAAACTGGTATGCTGGTCGACTCAGTCGCGGCGAACGATTTCGCGTATTTCATGGAGGAGTTTGACGAGAACCTCGATCTCACAATCGTCGATTTCATGCGCAAAATCAGAACCGTGCACATCCAGCAACAAAGCGCGGTACCGTCTGCCATTGGCGCTCCTCAATACGAATCAGACACGACGACCACCACGACCTTGACGGACGAAGAGAAAGAACAAAAGCTCAAAAAATTCATCGTGTCAAACAACCTCGGCAAACCGAATCTCCGCGCCGCCTTCCTGAACTCCTCCTTGCGAGAAGCCATGGAGCTCATGCGTCCAGCTAACGCTCTTCTCAAACGCGCTCCGTCTACCACAGATCGTCTTTCAGACGTGCACCACGTTTTCATCATTGACGATACTACCGGGAAACCTCTATTCGAGCTCACCCCGGGTTGCGTTCTCGAGCTCGTCGCGCTCCCGGCTCGCGAGCGCGTGTTTTGGAGAGTCGAGCCGTGCGAGCTCCACTCGATTTATCGAAACAGAAAACTCCCGGCTTTTTAATAATACATACGAACAGAATAAGGGTCTTGTTCTTAGGAATGAGGGAACTAAGCGAGAGAGAGAGAGAGAGAGAGAG
>Ga0115557_1003293_pt1 | contig 10571 bp, 4 predicted proteins | sample COGITO_mtgs_1104_FD_87280 | JGI IMG/M metagenome (GOLD analysis project Ga0115557, IMG submission 87280) | Pelagic marine microbial communities from North Sea - COGITO_mtgs_110421 | ecosystem: Environmental > Aquatic > Marine > Epipelagic | place: Germany:Helgoland, sampling site Kabeltonne... | reverse complement strand
TCGAAAGGCACGAACACCACACAACTTTTATTTAAACGTCGCGCGCGCCTGCCGGCTCTTGATGTTTAAAAACGCGGGCATCTGTCGCGCGTAAAACACGCACATCTACCGCATACATCTGTGCTTTAGTACTTTTTACGACGAAGTGGTCGCATAAAGAAGAGATATACACAGCTTTGAAGTGAAGGAATATGTCGGGGAATTAGGAGTCTCGTGAGAGCGAACTGAATTGCGGAATTTGTTTTTGTTTTTGAACACCAACAAAGCTTTGAGACGATGACGACGACGATGAAATCTTTAGACGATGAAAAGGAGAGAAAGAGTATAGACGATGTTTTGACCGCCGCTGCGTATTCTGAGAGTATTCGAAGCGATGAGGGAGAGAGAAGGGCTGGTGATGACGATGAGGATGAAAATGATGATGAAAACGAATTGAGACAAAAGATGGACGAAGTAGGTGTTTATCGTCGCGTTTCATCGCGCGCGACCGACATCGTCCATCGATTGGCGCCGAACTCTGCCGCGTTCACTTTTCTTTCCGATGGTAAGTTCGTGCTTTCAACGAAGAAGCACATCAGAGCGTTCTTTTTGTATTTCGTCGTCGTGTTCGTGATGGGGATACGAGATTTTTGGAAGAACTCGCCGGAGACTGTTTGGACTCGCGCGAGAGCGTTTGCGTTTACGGTACCTTTGCTCGCGTACATTGTTTACGAAAGTTGCGCTGTGAAAAGTGACGATGGGAAGAAATTGAGATTGGAAACGTCTTCAAAGGAGGAAGAGACGACAGGGATGGTAAAAGAAAGAGGGAAAAAAGAAGAAGAAGAAGAAGATACACCAGTGGTAGAAAAAGACGAAGAGGAACTCGTCGCCAAAGAACGTCGGCGCTTGTCTTCGAGCTCGCAGTCCACTGGGACCTCGAATAACAGTTCTGTATCATTGTCTTCTCAATATAGCACTCGCTCCATGAGCACGCGCCGCGTGTTACAGCGCGAACGACACGTTTCGATCAATCGTAACAATCGGAGCGAGTTGAGTCTTCGGCAGAGTACGAGTGGCAGCGCAAACAGTGGGAGTGTTCAAACAAAGCAGAAAGAATATAATCGGCAGAAGAGCGTTTCTGAAGTCCAAGAAAAGGAGAATGGAGAAGAAGTATCATCGAGAAGTACGGAACAACATCACGACAAAACGCAAAATATAAAGTTGCCCCTTTTGACTGATATTGAACGAAAACATTTGGAGAAGGCTTTCGAGAAGAACGCGTCGATTGCGCACGTCGGATTTTTCTCGTTAGCGATGGAGGCTTTGATTAGTGGTATTGAACGTAGGACGTACGAGAAACACCAAATAATAGCAAAACCGAAGGATATCGAGGAATCCTTTGTCGTTCTAGTCAAAGGAACGGCGATGAGTTACGAGGATGACGACAACATGCGCATCGCAGACGATCAAGGAGGCAAATTTTCCCCCTCGACAAAGGAGAAAAATACAACAGTTCTAAAGGAAGGATCAACTTGGGCCGAGGGTGCCATGGTTGAACCTCAAGTCAACGCACGTTTGCTCGTTGCCAACAGCGAAGAAGGCGCCGAGGTGATCAAGATTCACAAGTCGCATTTTGAACGTGCCATTAAAACGGTAACAAAACTTGCGGCGACTGTGGCGTTGCGCATATTTTTGTCGTGTCAGAAAACAAGCGAAGCATTTGATAACGACACTGAGCGCATGAAGTTTGCCTCTAAATATGCACTCAAGAAGTTTAAGCGAACGTTTTCAAAAGATTTAGAGATTTGTGGTAATTTGGATGAGATTGTCGCGGGTTCAAAAACAGAATCCCTTCTACACTTTGTAATTGACGGGACGGTGATTTTAGTGAATACTAAAGATCCCTCGGCAACGAAAACTATCGAAGCTGGTTCTTGGTTTGAAACAACCTACGACGAGCATGGCAAGAAGAACGAAATTTGCTCCTCCACGAGCGCTCTTTCGGTCATCATCAGCTTCAACGCGGATCGCCTTCAAGCGTGCAACGACGCCTACATCAGATGGATCAACATGTATCGAATGAAACACGACAACAGTACATCAAAGAAAAGACGGAGAAAGGAACGCCAGCGTCAACGGAAAGAATCGGGTATCTATTCCCCTTCATATTCTTCTTCAGACATGGAAATATCCCTTTCTTCAACGCCGAAGCGGTTTTCCATCGATGTGTCGCGGATGCACGGCTCGCGCGAAGACAAGCAGCAAAAACATAGTCGTTCTCAATCGCTATTGTATGACGAAAGCGGAACGGTAACGCCATCAACGGTAGCGTCATCCGACTCAGAATCATTAACGGATGATATGAGTGAAATACATTCGCAGACGAGTGATTCGTTCCCGGATATATCGAATACGTTTGATAGAGATGCGATTTCTGTGCCAGGAGGAAGAACGAAAGATTCGTTGTTGACTTTAGGGACGCAACAACCTGTGATTATTGGAAAAGAAGGAGAAGAATTGGCGCGAGACATCGCAATACAAAGTAAAAGCGAAATCGTATACGCGCAAGTGGAACGTTCCGTTGAGCGGAAATTGAATAAACGTTCTTCCACGTTCTCTCGAATAGCTTTTCAGTTCAAGGAACGGTTTCGCGCTAGTAATAAAAAGAGGGGGTCGGAAATTTTACGAGCAGCTCCGACGCCAACAAAGAAAAGCGAGTTTGCTCCGACGAAGAGCTTATTTTTCAAAAAGTATCGCGATAAGAGAGTCGCTGTCGCTGCATCTCTCGTTTTATCCCGATCTAAGAGTATAAACGACTTTGAACTCGGTGCAATGGTGGGCAAGGGAATGATTGGTTTTGTTTTTTCTGCGACGCACAAAGTGTCTGGCCGTAGGTGCGCGATCAAAGTCATGCCCAAGAAAAATGTCGTCGCGGTGAACGAAGAGAGTCACGTCGTGGAAGAAAAGAACTGCCTGTTTTCTCTCCGGGGCGCACCTTTCATCGCGCAGTTTTATTCCGCTTTTCAAGATGCGAAAGCTTTGTACTTGTCGATCGAGTTATGCCAAGGTGATATGTTTGAATTATTCAACGCAGTTGGTTTACCTTCGACTGGCCAAACGAAAGTATACGCTTCGCAGGTTTTGTTAGGTCTTGAATCTATCCACGAAAAAGGATACATCTATCGCGATATTAAACCTGAAAATTTGTTGATTCGTGAGAATGGAAGCATCGCTATTTGCGATTTTGGCTTAGCGAAAAAACTCAGCGGTGGCGAACGCGCGTTTACGATTTGTGGCACGCCTGATTATCTTTCACCGGAAGTATTGCTTCATCAAGGTGGATCGTATGCCTCGGATATCTGGGCATTTGGCGTGTTGCTATTTGAAATGCTTGCTGGGTATCCTCCGTTTCGAGAGGATAGTCGTGAAAAGATGTATGATCTAATCGTCAACGCAAACTTTGATGCGGTTGCGAAACCGGCGAATTTCGACGCGAAAACTGAAATGTTATTGCGTGAGATTTTTGTCCGAGACGAGGACGAGCGTTTGGGAGGAACGGATATTGGCGAAATCATGGAACATCCTTGGTTTGATAATCTAGATTGGGATGCGGTTCTAAACGGCACGTTGAGACCTTTGCAAATGTTTCCACAAGGATATTTGAACAGCAATAACGTTTTCAGTCAAAATGACGGTGAAAGCGAGTTTTCCTTGGGCAAAAAAGGGGAGAAATTTTGGCTCGTGCAAGACAACGACGGTGAAAACGATAGCGAACAGAATGGAAGTTCTCGCAGCTCTTTCAGTGGGTTTGCGGACTTTTAATTGACTAAATAATAGTAGTAATGAATATGATAGTGGTACCTGGTACCAGTAGATTAGCCTTGTAAGAGTACTCACCGAAAAACTGCCTTTAGCAGATTTTCGCTTATTGACACCCTTCATACGCGATAAACGCGAAAATTACTCAAGATCATCGTCATCCTCGTCGCTCGCGAGCACTTCAACCTCTTGCGCCGTTTTCAATTTGAGCAACTCTTCGTCAAACTTTGCTTTCATCTCCCTTTCCTTATTCAGAAGTTCCTTTTCCGCCTTGAGCTCTTCGCGAATGATTCGTGCCTCTTCTTTGATTGCTTCAGCGTCCGCGTTTATATCGCGCGACATGCCTTCTTCCTTCTCAGGCGCTTCGTCGCCTCGTGACTTTTTCACGAGTTCCTCGACTTCCTTTTCCTCCTCGAACATGTCGCTCATTTCGTGTGCAAGCCGTTCGATAGTCGCTAAATCATTATCTTGTTCTTCCTTCTCTTCTCGAAACTCTACGCTTTGACCATCAATCGTTGAGTGTCCTTCGCCTTGCAAAAATCCATCTTCATCCTCAATACCACTATCACTGCCGCCGCCGCCGCTATCGCTATCGTATTTCTTCCTCTTCTTCTCCTTTTCGAGACTTCGAAGTTCTTCTAATTCCGAATCGAGTTCTTCACGCATTTTGTGACTCTTTTCTACTTCGCTCGCCAACTCTTTGTGCAACCGCTCGCTCTCTTCCAAATCTCTCTTCAAATCCGCCAGAGTCGTGTCTTCCTCTTCCTCTTCCTCCGGAGAAATCTCCCCGCTCGCAAACGTATCGTCGTCGTAATCATCTTCTTCATCTTTTAGGTTCACTTCGTTGATGCTATCGGTGCGCACTTTTTTCTTTAACTCTTCGTCACCTTTAGCGTCTTTTGATAACCCTAACATATCCTCAATCATTTCTTCCTCTTTGATTTCTTTCGCAAACGGCGAGAGAGATTGCTGCGTCTTTTCTTTCGCATCCGTATAACTCCCAACGTCTCGATTGAACCCACCTGAATCGGCATCTTTCCATCTTCTTAATGCCCGCTCTTGCACTTTCTTCAAAGTCACGATTTCATCTTCCATCTTATCGAACGCTTCTCGACTGGGTTTCCGTTTTGAGCGTTTCATTCGTCCGTGAATTTCTTGCGCGATTTCGACTCGTTCGCCAACTTTACTCGGATCGTCTTTCCAAGCACTCGAATCTTTAGCCAAGTCTGGGTTATGTAAATGCATCGTATCATCGTCTAAAACGACCACAAACGTTTTATCGAACGTTGCTGATGTGTTCAGTTCAGTTTCTTCCGCGACGACGGCAGCCCATCTCGAATCTTTCGGTCCCGGACGAGGACCGAGCGTGATTTCCTCGAACGAGACTCGCTTTTTCTTGATCTCGTTCTCATCGCCAAACTGTGACTCTTTCGTTCGACGTTTCTTTTTCAACGCCCCGATGGATAACGTCACGTCTTCTTCTTCTCCCTCTTCAGCATCATCATCTTCTTCTACTACTTCTAGCATTTTCTCTTTTAACTTGTTCGTCACCGCGGAAACGCGCCTTAATTTCAGCGTATTCGAAGCCACGTTCGCTCTCCCGTCCGCATTCGTACACACGCCACCGGGTATTTGTATGGAAACTGCAAACGGACCAACCCAGTCGCCGTCGTTGGGTACGATAGGTTGCACCGTCGCCACAAAGTGCGAAGACGATATCGACCTATCGGTACCGGTGAACGTCCTCGCTTGCGAAAGCGCTAAAACGGTTCCGTTGCCAACTTTTAAACCGTTCGCGTCGAATCCATACACCGGTTTCGAGAAACTGATCGATAAATATACGTTATCCAAATGTTCGTCTCTCGAAAACTTTGACTTTGATTTTCGCTTCGTTTTCACGGCGGCAATCAGCGCGTGCGGCGCGATGGCGATTCGCTCGATGATAACATCGTCGATGGCCCAATTTCTAATGTTGTTGTTGTTGTTGTCGTTGGTGCTATTCTCTTCCTCCTCCAAGTTATCGTTCACCTGTCTCCATCGAAACTTGGTTGCCGACGACTCCGCGCTCTTCGGTACTTCTACTCTGTACCCGATGAACCCAAACTCGTTCGCTCGAGCGTCAAAACTCGCCAACGAGTTCACGTTTACGTTCTTTTCGCTGATCGTTTCATCATCCGCCGAAGACGCTCCGGATATCGCGTACGTTTCCGAGTCGTAACTCTCTAAAACTCTCCATGGCTTCCCCAACGGTTTCGCCTCTAACACAATCCTACTATTACCTCTACTTCTTGACTCTCTAGTACCGCTACCTCCATATTCATCGCCATCGTTTGAGGACAACGTGTCAATAGCAATTTCGAATCGAACCAGCGCGCCGCCGATGACGTTCACCGGTACCGTCGTTACCTGCCTCGACACCCCATCGCTTCGTCCGCTCGCCTCGTCGATTTTAAAGCACAAACTGTTCTCCTTCGATTCCCCGTACCCGCACTCGTTCGTAATCACCCCGGATTGACTGATGGATTCCCACAACAATTTTTTCTCCTCCTCTTCCCCGAATCGTTCCTCTCCTCCTCGTCCTCGTCCTCGTTCGCTTTCGAAATCGTCCGAGAAGTCAAACTCGTCCAAATCGTCGTCGGAAACGTCCACGAATGAACCGCTTTTCCCATCGCTCGCTCGACTGGTCATTTCTTTCTCGTCGTAATAATATTCCGACGACTCGTCCGCGACTTTTTGCGCCAGCTTGACCAAGTTCTCCAGCGATTGAAACGACTGAAACCCTCCTCCTCCTCCTTTTCCTCCGTCCCCTTCACCGCCCGCGTCGCCGTCATCAGTCGTCGTCGTTACTTCTTCTTCTCCCTCGTCGAATGCTTCGAAAAATTTCTCGATGGATTCTCGCGACGCCGGTTCGCGTTGTTGTTGCGCGTCGACAACACGCATCAAAGTCTTCAACGAGAAGAGAAGAAATATTAGGAGGATAAATAAAAGAGAAAACAAAGGACCACCACCGTAACCGCCGCTCCCGCAAAACGACGTCCTCCCTCGTCGTCGTTGAGAAAAGCGCAGCATCTTTCGTGCGGTAAGTCTGTGGTTTTTTCTGTGGATGGATAGAGAAAAAACAAAGATTTCAAATGCATCATCCCTAATACTAATAATATTACACATCAATACTCTACAAGCACACAACAAACTACACTACTAAACAGTATTAAATTTTAAACGTACGAGCCGTAATCGTCCGTGGCTCCGTATCCACCTTTACTACTACCTTTGCCGCTAAACTCTCGATCGTACCCGTCTGGAAAAGACAAGTCTTCCGGGTGCAACGCGTTCCACCGCTGGAAAAACGCCGAAGGGTCCGGGTCCGTTTCGCCTCTTTGCGCGGCGAACATTTGCGCTTGTTCGTAATCGCGAAGCATGGCGAAGAATCTGCGCTGGCGAATTTCATGTATGCGAGCGCCTTCGCCGTATCGCGGCCAGCAGTGGCCGCCGCAGCCGCAGCAACAGAGGACCCAGAAGACCATGTGGACGCACATGTACGCCAGGAAGAGGACGATTAACACCGCGCCAAAGATTAAGCCAAATAAGATCATGAGAAGCATCACGAACGCGCCTAAAACTGGCGTCGATAACGCTTTGACTAACCACGGAGGTAACCCAGCAACTGCCGCTCCAGATTTCGAGTGCCACTCGTCAAAGTTTGATCCCGATTTCGCGTTTTCCGAAACGTCTTGCGTGTTGTAATACAAGTCGTAACTCTGTTTCAACTTTGGCGTAGTCAACGTGGAATTCGCCGCCGTCACCACGCTCATCGCCGCCGACGCGTCTGGGTGTTTGCACTTATCCGGGTGTATGACTCGTGCAATCTTATGGTACGATTTCTTCACGCTCGCGTTTGAAGTCGTCTGCGGCGTGAGATTTAACACTCCGTAATAGTTTCGTCGGTTGGCCAAGATTCGAGAGATTTCTTGTTCCGCGTTTAATAAAGGAGAATTCGACGAGGCCACCGACGCCGAATCGTCGTCGTCGTTCATCATCGGTGGTCGACTTTCCACGTCTGCGTTGTTCTCTTCGTCGGTATCAGTCGGTGGTATCATTTGGAAGTACGAAAAGAGGAGGCTGACCTTTTCTCTATAATGATTTGGATGACGATGATGTGGTCGCTCTTTTCGCGGGCGCCAAGTTCTCGCAAAAACGCGCTCTCTCTCTCTTTTCGATCGCGACGACTGAGAAGAAAGATCGCAGCTCCGTCACGTGGTGCGTATATATATTCGCGCTTTATTTAAACGCTTCAATAAAGAGAGAAGAAGAGACAGAGAAAGATATAAAAAACTCTCACACGCACACTTTGAGAGGAAGGAATAGTGTTACAATCAATCTGGGGCGAAAAGAGTGAAAATTTTCCTTCACTTTTTCCTTTTGCTTTTGTTCTGATTTTTTTCAGAATTTTTGTTGTTTTTCCTTCTCACAGTTTGACACCCTTATATAGAGAGTAGAAAACGCATCGTCGTGATGATGTAACACAAATGAGTCGGAAACATAAAGAAAGACATAAAGAAGGTCGTTTTGGTGGTGGTCGCCTCGAGATTGATTTTGGTGATACCATCATCGTCCACGCGATATCGAGAGGAACGAGGTACAAGCCACAGTTCTCGCCGTCGGCGTTACTTTTTTTGTTTCACCGAAATGCACTTTTTTCTTCAACGACGAAAGAAGTTGGCGGCGACGATAATGATGATGATGACGATACCATCATCGAAACGAGAACGAAGAAAATGATGGAAACGTTTCATCCGCTGATGAGGCACATTTTTGCGAGTTCAAAGTGCGCGAGCTGCGTCCACGCGATTGATTTCAGCAGTAACATTAACAACAACAACAAAATTGAAGACGATGTAGACGGGAGGAAGAAAACGAGCAAACAGTTGCACAACGTGTTGAAAAGAATCAACGCGAAGGATCGAGCGATTTCGATTGCGTTCGGGAGTAAAGAGAGTTTAATCGTTTTGAACGCGCTCATGCAACACGATAAAATGGAATCGGTGATGAGCGTTGTTTTGATGAATCCGATTCCTACCAACGATGTTGCGTCGTCGTCTAGTAGTAGTTCTAGAGAGTTTGCGAAGGCGTGCGAGGAGATTCGGGAAGGAGCGATTGGAACGGTAAAAATATTCGTCGTGCTCTCTTCCAGAGGGGAAGAGTACGTCCGAGAGAGGGAGAGAATTGAGCGTATATTTGTCGAGAGTGCTTCTAGAAACGAAGACGTCTCTGTGCTCGTTAAAGGTGAAGGCGCAAAGTTGGGCGAAGCAGTCGCGGATGCGGTGCGAGAGAGAGACGCTTCTGGAAGTACGATTCACGGGTTGAGCAACAGAGTGGACGAGTGGATATTAGAAACCGAAAAGGCGTCGGAAAACTACGCCGAGTTGTTCGTTTCTAAAATCACTTTCGAACACAACAAGTACGATAAACAGATTGAGCAGGTTTGCGTGGAGTGCACGGAGACGTACTCCGAGGCGCTCGGGAACAAGGAGCGAGAAATAAAAATAGCAGAGGTAGAAGAAGAAGAAGAGGACGAAGAGGAACCGCCACCGGTCGTGTACCTGGCGCGACGACCGTTTGATTCCAGGAAGTTGTTCTTAATGCTCCGAAAAGAGTACGGGAAGGTCTCGTTCACGGAAGATTTAGATTTGGATGATGACGATAATAACAACAAAGATAAAATCAACGCTACCGCTACGTTGCTGTCATCCAGCTTGCGTTCACAAGGCGTCGTTTGGGTAAACTCGCGCTTAACAACACCTCTGCAGTGGCTTCATAAACACTCGGAACCCGTTCGCGTGTATGCCGTGAACGAAAAGCCGTGGTTTAAAGACGACGCAGACGAAGACGATGATGAACAAAAACGAAAACAGTTGTTGTTTCGACGAAGCTTTAGTTTGTGCGGCGATCGAAGGAATCATTTGGTCTTTGAAGGCGTCAAAGATGCCGAAAAGCTTCGCGAAATGTTAGACGCGTGCTTGTGCGAGTACGATACCGCTTTTGATGGAGACGATTTTTGCGAGAAGAAAGAAGCTAACTTTTTCATCGCGTGCCAACAAGTTTGGGAGTCGGTTCCAGACACCATGGAGCGATGTGGCGTCATCGCCGAAGGTCGAGGCGGCGCCGGTTGCGTCGCACTGATGCAACAAAAAGAACGAGTGTTTTTGAAAGACAAAACGTCTTCTTCGTTGTTATCGCAGGATAAACTATCAGCAAAAGAAGATGTAGAAGAAAAAGAAGAACAAAAAGAGGGGAAAAAATTATTGCCACTCGGCGGCAAAATTGGCGTTCGCGTTCCCGAAGCGTTTTTGCGACCGACCAAACAACAAGGCGAAACGAAAGTTTTCTCGAATAACAGAAATCTTACGGGACATTATTTTCCAAAGATGCCTTGCTTAGCGTGTGGGTCGCCGTGGTGGATTGGCGACGGGGGATGGAATTCGACGTGCGCGAACTGCGGCGAAGACGACCGGTGCTACGGGCTCGATCAAATGCCGTTGCGGCAATTTCGAGGAAAGCACAGAACGTTTTGCGAGATGGTTTTGAGTATGGATGTCTGTCGTGATGATTAGTAGAACGTAATAGAACGTAATAGAATGTAATAGAATGCACATTAATGCAAAAAAAACGCTTAAAAGGCGAACGCTCTACCTACTGAGCTAACGAGGCAATACAATGCGTGTACCGCGTATGGGGGTCGAACCCATGGCCATTCGCTTAATTTGAACTCTATT
>Ga0115557_1003292_pt1 | contig 10575 bp, 6 predicted proteins | sample COGITO_mtgs_1104_FD_87280 | JGI IMG/M metagenome (GOLD analysis project Ga0115557, IMG submission 87280) | Pelagic marine microbial communities from North Sea - COGITO_mtgs_110421 | ecosystem: Environmental > Aquatic > Marine > Epipelagic | place: Germany:Helgoland, sampling site Kabeltonne... | reverse complement strand
TTAATTCTTTTGAATCTGGAAAACATAGAGGAAAAGAAGTTAAAAATATATTTAAAGGTAATTTTAGTGGAGCATTAAAACAGGGTTTTGATGCAAATATGTGGAATAGTATGGGAAGTTATCATGAATCAAGAGCAAATAGAAGACAAGATAGACACTATCAAAGAGAACAAGCAATGCAAGAAGAAGAAGAAAGAAAAAGAAGACAAGAAATTGTTGATAATTACAAAAACAATATTAAAGAAGTTAATTTTAAAAATTCAAATTATAAAACTACAATTGAAAATTTAACTTACGAACAAATTACTAAATTAAATAATTTAGGTATTCCAATAGAAAAATTACCATATGAAGATGTACCTATTGATCATAAAGTAAAAGAAAGATTAGGACATAATCCATTATATTTAGGTAAGTTAGATGATAGTATAACAAGTATTCCTGGTTTTGGGTTTTTATATCCAGAAACTCATTTAGAAGAAGATAGAAATGAAACAAGTGTTTTTATGGATCATTATGGTGATTTATATTTAAATAAATATTTTGGAGATTTCTTATTTCTAGAAGAATGTGAAATAACTGAATCAAATAATAAATCTAAATCTAAATCTATTCAAGATCATAGTTGTAACTCAACAATAAAAAAAAATTCAATAAAAAATATTAAACATCTTTTAAAAAACATAAGAAAATCAAATAGTCAAAATAATATACATAAAAATATAGGTAAAATAAAAGATAAATTAAATGCTATAGAAGAAAATATTAATAAAACTACTAATAAAAGTGTTTGCGGAAGAGATGCTAGAATTTATATTTTTAAATTAAAAGATAAATTTGATAAAAGTAATATTAAATCAAATACAAAAAAACAAACAACAAAAACCAAAAACCAAAAAGAAAAAATCAACAAACAATAAAAATAACAAAAACTAATTAAATACAAAATTATTTACAAATAATATTATTTACAAATAATATTAAATAATTAATAAAAATGAATCTTCTATTTTATAATATAATTTTATTGAATCTATTTATTATATATTCTTCTAAATCATTTAAATTCACACTTTCATATATAGCATGACCATAAATAGATTCTGTATTATAAACATTTTCAAATGAAAATTGGTTACATAATATTGGGTCATTATTTAATAATTTTTCTTGTTGTAAATAAGTTGAAAAATATTTATCTTCTGGTGTTTTTTCGTCTGTTAATTTATAATTATATTTGTTGGTTATAAATTTCATGGTTTGAATATTTCGTAAAGATGTTCCACCATTTCCATTATAAATATCTTTTATTTGTTGAATATGAACAGGCCATTGAGCTCCTAAATAATGATTATTAAGAAAATCATTGTTAAATTTTGAAAAAGCTAATGAATCATATTGAAATAATAATACATATTTTTCTGAAAATGATTCCCAAAAATCAGGTGATTTTAATAAGTTACTATAATCGAGTATATTATGAAAAGTTTGAATAATTTTTATTTGATAATGAATTCCATTTTCATAACCAAAATTTTTTTGTAAGCATTGTATATATTTTATTTCGTTTTCTTTTGTTGTATAAATTGTTAAATTCCAATCATTATTTACCGAATATAAAAAAGTAATTAATATATTTATAAATATTTTATCATAACGGGTATCAATAAATAATAGTGTATATTCTTTTTTATGATTATATGTTAATTTGTAGTCTATTTTTTGTTTTAACTTTTCAAAAACTATATTATTTTTATATAAAATATATTTCCAATATTGAAATTTATTAAAACGACCAAAATAAAACCAATTATATTTTAAAAAAAAATAATTTTTTTCATCTAAAATATTATAATCAATATTAAATAAATTTTGATTATAATATTTTACATTTAAATTTGGATATTGTGTATGTATATAATCTATAATTTTGCTATTTATATAAATATAATCTTTATGATTATTCGTGAATCCAAGTTTATGAAATTGAATTAATTTTATCAAGTTATTTTTATTTCTATATAATGTATAATAAAAACATTTATTATTGATATCAATAATTTTAAAATAAATATTTAATGGTTGTTTTTCCTTATTTTTTATTTGTAAAAAATAATTGTAATTTTCATAATAAAAATTGTAGTTAAGAGTATTTTGAGGATTTAAAAGATAAACATAATAATTATTTACTTGAAAAAATATATTTGAAGAATAATTATAATTTGTAATAAACATATATTAATAAATTTAAATATTTTTTAAATTAAATTTATATAAATTTATTTTTATTTTTATATTATATTATATTATTATAAATGAATGTAAGTAATAATGTAAATTCAAATCAAACAAAAAAAGAATTATTAAATGTAATAACGCGTTTAAAAAAAACTCAAATTTTCAATATGATTCAAGATTTTAATAAAAAAAATATAAGAAACCAAAGAAGTCAAAATAATCAATCTTTAAAACAATCAGTTAATCAAAATAAAAATAAAAATCAAAGAAGTCAAAATAATCAATCTTTAAAACAATCAGTTAATCAAAATAAAAATAAAAATCAAAGAAGTCAAAATAATTCTAGAAACATATCTGTAAATGTTACAAAAGAACCCATTAAACTTACTCGAAAACAATTATTAGAAATTAAATCAAAAAATAATTTTTATCACAGAAAACCAGATAATAATGCTTATAATCCCTAATAAAGTATAAATTTAAAATTTATTTAGATATTAATAAATTAAATAATTATTTTTTTAGTTAAAATTTAATATATTTACATATATTAATGAATATTAAGAATAAATCAAATATAAATAAATCTGTTGTTCGTATTTTTGCTGAAATAATTTCTAAAAATCCATTTATTCCTTTTGATGATTTACCACCAAAAAGATCTCAAGGAACAGGATTTTTTATTGATAATCAAGGACATATATTAACATGTGCTCATGTTGTTGATTCTTCAGTAAATATTTTAATTGACATTCCAAATGTTAGTACTGAAAAAATTAAATGCGAATTGGTATATTATATTCCTGAATTTGATATTGCTTTATTAAAAACGATTGATTATAAAAATAAATATTTTGTAGAATTAGGAAATTCCGATGATTTAGTAATTAGTGAGCAAGTTTTTGCCGTAGGTTTTCCAAAATCTATAAATTCTAATGGTTCAAATAATATTAAATATACATTAGGAATAATTAGTGGTCATCAAGAAGGATTAATCCAAACAGATACTCCAATTAATTCAGGAAATTCAGGGGGACCATTATTTAAAGGTGATAAAGTTATTGGAATAAATTCTAAAAAAATGATTGGTAAAAATGTTAGTAATATTGGATATTCTATTCCTATTAATTATTTTCAAAATAGTAAAAAAGAAAAGTCAATTATTATTGATAGACCATTATTAAATTGTATAACAAACAATACTAATGAAATGATGTGTAAAATATTATCTAAAAATACTTCGGGGATTTTTATATCAAAAATATATGATAAATCAATTTTTAAAAGTATAAAAGGAATAAAAGATAATATATTATTAACTAAATTTGATGATTATGATATTGATCATTTTGGTTATTTAGAGAAAAGATGGTTAGGTGAAAAAATTAATTTAAAAAATGTATTAAACTTTTATAAAAATCATCAAAAAGTCAAAATTGAATATTTTTATAATAAAAAGAAATATAGTAAAACAATAACTTTAAAACCTGAAAGAGAATTTATTGATTATATGCATTCAAATCATGAAAAAATAGATTTTATGATTATAGGTGGAGCAATACTAATGAATTTATATACAGATCATTTAGAAAAAGTCAATTTAATAAAAAATGAAAATGATTTATATGAAGAAAAATTATTAGTTAGTTATATATTACCTAATTCACAATTAAATATATTAAATAATATTGATGCTGGTACATTTATTGAAGAAGTAAATGATAAAAAAGTTAAAAATTTAGATGAATTTAGAAAAATTATAAAAAAACCTTATAAATTAAATGGTTCTAAAGTAATAAAATTAAAAAATAATAATACTAATATTATTTTATTAAATTATGACAATGTCAAAAAAGAAAATAAATTATTAAGCAAATTATACAGATTTAATACTAAAAACTTAATTTAATCAGCTTAATCAAATTAATCAAATCAGCTTAATCAACATAATCAAATTAATCAGATTAATCAAATTAATCAGACTAATTTTTTAAAAAGCAGAAAATAAACTATCTCCGGCATACAATCCTACATTATTTGATTTCTTTAAGTCAGAACCTGATTCAAATATTTTATCTAACATATTTGGATATGAATTATCTTCATTTTCAATTCTGTCTTGAAGTCTGTCTTGAAGTCTGTCTTGAACTTCTTCTTTAACATAATTTTTACATATATTTTTTAAATCATCTTTTTTAACATAATTTTTAAGATCAGGATGTTCTTCAATTTTATATTGATTAATTGTTTTTTGTGGTGCAGGTTTTGGACAAACTGGGCAAACAGGACAAACTGGGCAAATAGGACATTTAGGACATGCAGGAATTTCACTTTTTAATATATATTTTGATTTATCAAATTTTTCACATTTTGGTATTTTACTTTTTAATATATATTTTGTCATATCTGGACAAGAATTTATCATATTTTTTGTAATAAATTTACTTGTATCATGACAAGGAGGAACACTACTTTTTAAAACATATTTATTAATATCTTTATTTGTTAATATATCACAATCATAACAATTTTTTTTTGATTCTGGAGTACAGTTTTGTTCTTCTATAGGAGGACATTTATCATCATTTGGTTGCGGAGTAAAAGGAGGAACATCATCTTTACAATCTTCTTTTTTTTCTGGTTCATTAATTTTTACATTATCTTCAGGAAGACCCCACTTGTATAATTGAGAAGAACCTTTTGATTGAGCAGTTGTTGAACTTACTTGAGTACTAAAGTTTTCCATAAGTATTTTTTCTTTTTCGCTTATGTTTAATTTTGTATTTTGACTTAAATATAATCCTAATACAATAAAAAATATGAAAGCAATGATAGCAATATATATTAAATCATTATTCATTCTATATTTAAAATAAATATAAAAATTTTTATTTATTTATTAATATTTTTAAAAGATTTAAAAGATTTAAAAGATTTATTTACTTAAATTGCATCCCCAACATGGAATATTATCCTTTTTAACATACTTTTTTATATCAGGATGTTCTTCAATCTTATATGATGCTATATTACAATAATCATTTGGATTTTCAAAAAATCTTTTATATTCAATACATGCTTTATCATTTTTATATTTAGGGTCCCAACATTTACAATTTTCATCTTTATCATAATTTATATGACAATAATTACTTATTACTTTTTTACATTTATCATCTATTTTTAAATCTTTATAATTTTCAACATTCCAATTAACATTTGAACATACGCGAGCATTACAAGGATTCAATTCATTAATTGTAAATGGACAATATTCTTGATATTTATTTGAATCTACTATTAATTCTCTTGGAATAGGACAATCTGGAAAATTATATGCATACATATTTCTTGCTTTGTCAATATCTGAACTAAATATTTTTTCTCCTGTGAAAAATCCAGAATATAGTCCGTTTTCAGGAATATAAACTATGTATTTTCCATTTTTTTTATATACTTTTGGACATTTATTATTATTATTATTATTATTATTTATTGAATTAGGACTAATATCATTATTATCACAATAAGTAGGGTCATCACTTGTTTCACAATAAGATTTACATGAATTTGTTACATTACTACAATTCTTTAAACAATTTTTGTAATTTTCTATTTGATTTTCAGAACCATTTAAAAATTTTTGACATATTTGATTACAGTCTTGAATGCAATTCATTTTTAGTTTATAATCATTATTTATATGTTCTTCTTCAAATGATTCTTCAGCTGATGAATAAAAATTTTCTATTTTTTTCTTAGAATTATCAAAACCATCAACAATTGTTAAATTATTAGAATTATTTTTATAAATATTATCAAATGTTATATCTAATATATCATTTTTCTTCTTATTTTGATTTGTGATAAAATAATCACGTATTTCTTTAAGTTCATTTGTTTCAACCATTCTATTAAAAACAAGGAAGTTATATAAATAAACATTCATATTTTGATTTTTATTAAGAAGAATAGGTTTATTATTCATATAGATTTTGTTTATTTTATGGCTTAAAATATTCATATTATCATTATATATATTTAATAAATTTCCATCATATAATATTGTTAAAATAGATTTATTAAAATAATTTAATTGCTTATCTGATTTTATTTTTTTATTTTCTTGTTTTAAATAAATATAATCATCAATAATTAATAATTCAAAGCAAAAATTATTATTTCCTTGAATACTTAATAAAACTTTTTCTTTATTATTTAATTTTGCGTTTGTATTTATATTTTCTTCTATTTTATTTAGGGTTAATATTAATGTAAATTTATCAGAATTTATATGATTGGATGGAAAACCATCAATTTTCGTATTTGTTAATTCAATATAATCTTCATTTTTTTTAGGAATATTAGATAAGTATAAATCATTATTATTTCCACTAATATCATGTAAAATATTATTATTTGAATTATAATCAATGCAGTCAATAAAACATATTAAATCTTGATTATTTTTAAAATTAGGAGCATTATGTAATACTTTAAATAAAGATACATTTGTTAAATAAATAGTTTTATGCTCTTGATTATTATTGAAAGTAATAATTTGTTTGTCAAGTACATTTTCATTGGAATGATAATTAACTTTTACATAATACCAAGTATTTTTGTCATTTAATTCAATTTTCTTTTCAATGTTATAATTAATTTTGGGAATATAATTAGAATAATCTTTCGTTGGCATTCTTATTTTAATGAAATCATCAAAATTGAATTTAGTTAATTCATCATTTTCTATTGAAAAATAAAAATATAATAAATAAGATGAATTAATTGAATTATTACATGAAATTTCGTATAATGATTTATAATTTTGTTTTAATACATAGGATGAATTTCCGGGATTTTGAAAACTCATAATTTTAATTGGACCATTTTGATTAATAAAGTTTGACAAATTTCTTTGATTTTCAAAGCAGTTATTTTGAATTAAATTATAATCAATCTTTAAGTTTGAATTTGCATTTGTATGAATATCTTGGTTACTAAAACTTTCTTTTTTATTAAAATTTATTTCTACTCCATATTTAATTCTAAAATCTCTATTTGATCTTATAAAGAAATAAACTATACCTAATATTATTATGATTATTAATAATATAATTAAATAATTATACATAATTATTATTTAATAAGATATTTATTTTAAAAAAGATTTGATTTTTATAAAAATTTGTTTTTTTATGTTTTATTTGTATTATTTGTATTATTTGTATTGATTATTATTTAATTAATATTCAATGATTGAGCACTTACATTTATGGTTGATGCTGTATTTGTTCCTTCAGTTTTATTAGATGAGTTATATGTATTAATAAAACTAAACATTTCAGGTTGAAATTTACTATCAACAATTTTTTGAGCTGAATTTAATCTTACACCAAATAAATTATTTTCAACATAACTAGAAGCATTATTTTTTAATTTTAATGAATCTTTATTAAATAACATATTTGGTTTAGAAAAATTATAAACATCTTTTGATTCATTTACTTTATGTAAATAAACATAAGAACTAATATCATAAAATTTAGTATTTAATTTATTTTCAGATAATTCGGATTCTAAACTTTTATGTGTTAATGAATCTAATATTTGGTCATTTTTTTCAAATTCAAAATTATACAAAGGACTAAATTTAGAATCTAAATTTTGATTGTTTGAATAAGTAAATCTTCTTTTTATTTGAAATGGTATATTATTATTATAAATTTTCTTTATATACTCTATTTTTTTATTTGCTTGACCAGGTGTTAAATTATTTTTTTGTGCATATTCTTCTTTTGATATATAATTTGCTATTAAAGCATCAGGTTTATATTTATATGATTTAATACTTTCTACTGATGATGGACTAAAGAAAACACCACTAATATTTGGTTGAGTAGGATTATAATTATTTGTTTTATTTGATAATAAAGTTAATGCTGAAGGATCTAATTTTCCTTTATTAAATTTAAATATTAATGATCTTTTATTATTTGAATCTTCTCCTTGGTCAATCATTTCAAATATTGGAACATTTTTAAATATATTATTTACATCAAAAGGTAATCTATATGAATTGTAATCAGGATTTGGATTAAATAAATATTTTTCACCATCAACTTCATTTGTTGTTATTGTTGAATTAGAATTAATTTTTACATCAAATTTTTTACCATTATAATTCATATTTCCTTTTGAGTTTTCTCCAATAATAAAACTTAAAGTATTTGTTACTTGGTCACTTATTACATCACTTGTATTAGATGTCCATTTTCCTTGAGCAAATTCAGGAATAGAACTTTCATAAAGTGTTGTTACATTTTGTAATGTAGAAGTATTTTCAAAACTTTCTATATTGTTTATTGTGCTTATTATTTTTTTATTTTTTAATCTGAATAATAATCCATATATCATTACTAAAATTAGAATCATTATAAAAATATAAGTATAATTCATACTTATAATTAATAAAAAAAATATAGTTAATTTAATTTTTAATATTTTAAATTCTATTTAAATTTATTTTAAATTTATTTTAAATTTATTTACATTTTTGTTTAAGAACTTGAATCATTAATAGCTTCGCTAATTCTATGTAAAGTTTTCATTAAGGTAGTATTATAACTATTTATTGAATTAGCATTATCTAAATTATTTGTTAAATTAAATCCTAAAATAACCCATTTTCCACTTGGATTTACTTCATTATTTAAATAAATAGATTTTCCAAAACTATTAAATTTATTATTTTGTCCAGGTACTAAATATTTTTTAGGATGATATGTTCTTAAATTTCCTGTTAATAATATAAAAGCATTTGATATACCATTACTATCTGTATTAGGTTCTGAATCTGAACCATATATTTTTTGATATGAATTTAATACATATGGATTTTCTAATACTAATTTTTGTTTGTTTCCTCCTTTATATAAATTCATACTTGTATTATTTGTTGAAGAATCAAATTCAGCATATTTAACAAATCTATTTTCTTTTGTATATTTATCCGATGTTGATATTGTAAATGAACAATCATTTGTATATATTGGTTCATTGCTTCCTGTTTCTTCATTTTTTAAAAATCCTAAATCCCAAACAGTAGGTTGTAATAAATTATTTGCATTATTTTGACTCACTGATGAATCAATTTTTTCTATTACATTATATAATTCGTTTAATGAATCTCTTTTAGATTTAGAAATTGATGTTTCACTTAATAATTTAGATTTCATTTGTTCATATTGATCTTGAACTTTATTATATGTACCTGCACAACCAGAAATAATTGAATTAAAATTTCCTGTCGAGTTATATTCTTGAATACAGTTTGTTAATTGTATTGAATCTTCATTATTCATATTTTCTCTATATTGTTTTAATATATATTCATTCATATATGGAAACATAATATCTAATTTTGTTGTTAAATAATTTTCTCCTTTTTGTATTCCAAAAAAATCATAATGCAATGATTGTACATCGGCTAAATTATCTACATACATAATTATAGCAGAATTATAAGTACCTGATTGAAATCCTTCTAAATGATTACACATTTGTAATAAATTTGCACTATTTTTATCTTTCATGTAATACGGATACATCAATGATGATTGATTATTCACACTTAAATCAAATATTGTATTACATTTAGCATATGAATCAGCAGGCATAGTTAAAGTTGTTCCATCAGAACCTTGTATTGGAATATAACATGTTTGTTCTTTATTGATTGGACATGCTTTATAAGTACTTCCATCACCATCTTCAGCATCTGTCATTTCACTTTCTATGGAACATCCTGTTCCATACGAATTATAAGAATATCCATTATCTGAACTTTCGTCAGTCGGTGTTGGTAATCCAGTATCAGTTATATAACAATTTTTTAATGTTCCTTTATCAGAATATCCTGTAAATGTACTATTATAACAAACATCAGGATTAATTTTAATAGAATTTTCAACATTAGGTGCTGGAATATTATAAGATGTTCTTAATAAATATTGTGCTGATGGTCCAAATTTATAAGAATCTTGTTTAGTTAATGTACTAGAACTAATTTCATCACCACTTTCATTATATTGAGTTAAACTAATAGTACCATTTTCATCAATATTACCAACTAATAAATTTTCAGATAAATTTCCGTTTTCTATAGGAGTTCCTGAACCCATTGGGTCAAATTGTCCATCTCCTGTAGTGTTGTTTGAACAATAAACATTTTTCATATAAAATAATGTTTCATCTAAATTTAATTCACCTTGTGCGATTAACATACCTGGTAAGCATTGTTTTTGAGTTGAATCTTTATCCATTACATAAGGATCA
>Ga0115557_1003287_pt1 | contig 10584 bp, 10 predicted proteins | sample COGITO_mtgs_1104_FD_87280 | JGI IMG/M metagenome (GOLD analysis project Ga0115557, IMG submission 87280) | Pelagic marine microbial communities from North Sea - COGITO_mtgs_110421 | ecosystem: Environmental > Aquatic > Marine > Epipelagic | place: Germany:Helgoland, sampling site Kabeltonne... | reverse complement strand
GCCGCCTGGTAATCCCACAAAGCCTGCAAAAACAGCTGTATCCCCACCAGAGGGAAGGTGTTCAGTGGATGATTGATCGGTTTGAATCAGGAGTTGGCGGAATATGGGCACAAGTCGGATGTCGTCAATCTAGCCACAATTTTTGTGGCGACTTACCTCGGTGTCGAACTCGATTTTGCCAGTGGTATTGTTGCAGGGAGTATCGTGGAAAAGTTGGGTCACGCCCTCTTAAAAAAGTGAAATGAATGTGACAAAAAGAAAAAGAAAAAGATTGGTAGCTGCGCAAAAATCATTACATTCCTTGTTGATACACTCTAATTAATTCAACTCATACTCATACGATATCATCCAGGGTCAGCGCTTTTCGCTTCTTCTTGTCCTTTTTCTCGGGCATCAGATTTAAACTGATGAGTTCCTTAGGATTAATGTTCTGCGGTAACATCAAATCCATGTCAAAAAGCGTCTCGTCATCCTTCATAGACACAACCTTGGTCCTTATCGCTCGACGGTCTTTGTCAGCAAAGAAGTGATAAAATTGCTGCCAATCGTCTTCGTGAGAAGGGTATCCAAACTTGAGATTGATAGCGACTAAAATAGCCAATTCTCTCTTTGACCACTTCGCTTTCCCCCTCAATGTTTTGTCTTTTCCTGCAATACCCCACCCAGTTTTCTTGGCAGCATGCTCGGCAAGGTGACGCTGCTTCTTCAAGTCCGCAATATTTTTGTTTGCATCTTTAGTTATTCTCCGCCTGGCCTTGTCCTCTCGGTCCTTCCGGTCCCGCCTCTCCATCTTCATTATCATCAGCCATTTCTCTTGGTTGATCATTGACTTATAAGACTTCATTGCATAAGTCACCATCCGAGCTGCACGCTGTTGCCGGTATCCATGCATGAATACGCCATCGACTAGAATAGGTTCGCACCAGTAATACCTTCTCCAGAACTTCTGGAGCTTCCTCGCCGCAACTACCCTCTCCCTCTCTTCTGGGCTGAGCTTTGCGTCCTTCTTCGAAAATTTGTCCATGGCAGACTGGGCGAAGAAACTGATCCTTTCCTTGCCTTGTTTGGCGCTTGGGGACGCCATCTCGGCAGCCCTCAAGGCTGCTTTATGGCTGAAGCCGATTAGACTGCCGGTAATTCGAGAAGCGGCATCTGATGCAACGCCCTTTTTGTTCAATGCGCTATCCAGGGCTTTCATCGCAATTGTTTTTCTTGGCCGTTGTTGTTCTATCATCGTCAATGCAGTTTGGGCGCCGTCAACATTTTGCTGTTTTGACATTAATGACAGTCTCCCCATTAATTTTACGCTCTGTTTGAGTTTCAAAGCCATCGTTGATCGTTTCAAGGGTGTCGTTTCCTCCTTCTTTTCTCCTTCCTCCAACCCTGTCTCAGCCCTTCCCCCCTCTATATCATCCCCCTGCACACCCCCCTTACTCTTCTTCAGCAGCTTTTCTGCTTCTTTTTTTTTCCTCGGTTCGTTGTCGAAATTGATTCTCACCACTTCCTTGTATCTCAGTTTTTCGTTGGTGAGGAGATCGTCACTTGACAGTATTGTTATGTCATTCACTGGTTTGTACTCCCTCGGAGGCCTGCCGGATAGAAGGAGAGCCGTTAGGGGAGATATCTTCTCGTTGACGAATTTCTTTCGCGGAGGTTTTTTACCGACGCTGCTCCCCCTCCCCCCACCTCCCGCCTCCTCTGGAATACTTTCATTGGACCCAACCCCTGCAAGGTGTGCAAAACTATTGGCCTGGTAGCTTTGCCTAAACTTTTTTTGCCTCTCGTCGTCTACTCGTTCATCATCATCATCACTTTCTTTACCTTCCTCCTCAATGGCTATGAACTCCGATCGCCCCGCGGTACGCTCCTTCAGCGTCTTCCTTTCTTGCCGTTTTTGGGCAGCCTTCTCATCTAAACTCATGCGCTCTTGCCTTTTCTTCTCAAGCCGGAGAGCGTCCTCCTTTACGCTCTGGCGTTCCTTCCTAACACTTAAACGTTTATTTCTCATGGAGACTTGCTTCTCTCTCGCAGCCCTTAGTGTCACCCTGTGGCGGTGCATCTCTTTCTTCTCAAGCTTGGCACGATTCTCTGCAGAGTAGATTTTGTCCATCTCCTCTTTCACCTCCGTTTTGATTTCAATGTGAATTGACTTGCTCATTGTCGTCAAACGCTTCTGGAGATCTCGTTTTGCCTTCACATTAGGCTTGACAGCGCGGTGGAGGATGTTAGAAGGTTCTTCCATTATCTCTTCTTGGGTGCTGGGGGTTTTCCTGGAGTTACTTCATGTCTCGAAGTCGAGAATGTACCTAAATCCAGAGACAGGGCATTAAACCATGGGGAAAAACGTACTTTCTGGGATTGTCGTTGGTGTGTTTTGTCGAACCTCCTCTTTCATCTTCGAACCTCTCCTCCTCTTTTTAACTTATATCCATCCTCCAAAAATTTAAATAATCCCCTTAAATAACCTCAGAACACTACCATTTACACTCTTCTCCCTCAACAAGGATTATTTTGGGCTTACAAACCTTAACCTCAAACAAAAATCAATTTCAATTTCTCGGTTCAATTTCAAAGTGGCAAGATGGCAGAGCGAATCCATGACCCTTGGGAGAATAACAGCGTCGGCTCCCTCGGAACAGCCGCAGCCTTCAAGAATGATGTCGGAATCGGAACACTCTTCCTCAAAGATGGAGAGTACAACACTGAGTTCCTTCAGAACTTTGTAACTAAGCCCCTGAAGACCCGCCAGCAACCTAAAATCATCAGAGATCCAGTTCTTTTCACGGGGGGGCCAAAAGGTTACAAGAACCGTACAATTATTTACTTTAAGGACAGTTCGATCGAGGAGGACCCTCAGCAAAGGGAAAAGTTTCATGTGTTATCCGGAGATGAGGTCAAAAAAGATTTGATCAAGGCTCGGGAGGTCAAGAGGGAGGTCTTTCTGGAAAAGAGGAAGCTCAGGAAGGCGTGGAACACCCCAGTGGAGCAGAAAGGGAGCGTTCCAAAGCCACCCGACAGGGTAACACCAGCAGAAAGGAAGGCCAGGAAGGCCAAAGCCATGGCAGAGGCGGAGAATCATGGGGCATTGGTTGAGGCAGTCATGGTACCGGACTCAGGATTTGGGGCCGGGGAGTTTGGGAAACGTATGCAAATTCAACCGATACACCCTCCAAAGAGGGGTGCCTACAACCCTGACAGCTACACTCCGAGGACCGATGACGCTGACAAATCTACCTTTGTGGACGAAAATGATGAAAATGAATCACACGATTACTTCCAACCGCCTTCGCCGCCAGTCTACGAGAACTCGACACCTCACGAGTTGAGGTTGCTGACCGCTGCAAGAACCAAATCTCAAGAGGCTGACATGCTCCGGAGGAAGGTAACGAATCTGGAAAAGTTTGTCGGGGGTTTGAAGCAGAACATTGAGACCCTGAACAAGCCCTTAAAAGAGGGTGAGGTGGACCCCAACAAAGCGTACTTCACACTGGGTGAAAACACGCTGCTGGGAACCAAAGGAGGGGAGCTCGCGGCCGCTTTGAATGAGCTGAAGAAAGAACAGCTGAGACAGAGCGAGATCATCGCGAAATTGGGAAATGAGAAAAAACAAGCTGAGAGGCAAGTTCGTCGATTGGAGAAAGAAATTTTGAACAACCGAAAGTACAACGGATCGGTCATGGTGGCTTCTAAGGATTCATCGGAGAGTAAAGGGATACAGCAGCAGGCCCCACATATCCCCCCAAAGCAGCAGTCTGCCAAGCAGAAGCAACAGCACAAGCCTGTCGACAAGAAGACAAGTGCCTTTTTGGAGCGCCAAGAAGAGCACCTGAAAAAGCAAAAAGATCACATCGCGAAATATCGATCAGCAGAGGATAAGGAGGCGAATAAGTTCAATAAGTTCAAAGCCAAAGAGATTGTACCTGGAGAAATGGCCTCAAAGGCGGAGGAATTGAGGGAGGTGGATGCGCAAAAAGCAGCCGAGAGGGAGGTGCTAAAAACCGACAGAAAGCTCGAAAGCGAATTTCTTAGTGGGGGACCGAGCATGCTGGAGAAAGAGAGGCTTGGAGTTAAGACGACAAGCCAGAAGAGGGGAGAGGAACGGAGGGAAAAGGAGAGAAAGGAATGGGAGAAGAGGGAGGAAGGTAATAGATAATATTGTGGGGTTATTGTTTAGTAGCATAAATCGCATTCACGAGCTTTCAATTATCTCATTATTATCCACATACAATACGTACAAAAACTGCAATACGAGCAAAACCGCCTATTTGCGAGCAATTCACAAGTAGCTGGCGTAACAGTTTACTTCCATGGCCAAACTAGTCGGGTGCATGAAAGTGCCAATCATCTCCTTGTAAATCGTGAAAAAGTTTCCTGTCTCATATTCAACGTCAAATTCTCGACAGGTGGCGATCATAATCTTTTGGATTGCCGGATGATGAGAGAAATCCGTCAGGGGGAACATGTGGTGCACCGTGTGGTAGTTGAGCCACAAAAATGGGGCACTGGCGAGGAATGGCCGGCCAGTGCCCCAGTCCGCACAGCTGTGGAGCTGGGCAATGCCCCAGTCCTTCGCCTTGTTCCGACTCTTCACATCCTGACAGTGATCACTATTATGGTTCATCAAAGCCATCGTGAAGTAGTGGTTTCCGAGTGTGGCACCCTGCACGAACATTAGCCAAAGACCTCTTCTCCAACCGCAAATGTGAACGAAAAGGCCGACAATAGCCGGGAAGAAAGTTTTTCCTAGTGTCCAAGTCTCCCTACCATGAAACATCTCCACCAGGTGGATGATGTAGTTCCCAGGAAGAGCAAAGCAGAGCACAATCGGATTCAATATCGCACACAATTTGTTAAAGAAGTTACGGGGAACTGTCGGGTCGCTGTTAAGGAATGGGTCCGTGCCATGAAAGTGATTATCGAGAGGAGTGTTGGTGTACATATGGTGCTGCGAACACGATAGGATAGGTTGTGTTGTGTTGTGTTGTGTTAGGGCGGGGCGGGGCGGGGTGAGACAAGTCGTCTTGCATGGTCTGGAAGCTGGAGGCAGCTGCTCATCGCATCGTCAGACTCGCCGCGTTCACAACCTCACCTGCAAAACATGCTCGCGGTACCACCCTTGCGAGCTAAATCCAATCGTATCGAGACTCAACCTAGCAGCCCACATATACCCGGGTTGGTGAACCCAGTTGTGCCCGAACGCTCCAAGTAATGAAGCTGCAAATCCCTGCAGCACCGCTGCCCATATTGTCTGTGCCCTCAGGGTGTTGGCAACGGAGGCGATCCAGAGAAAAAAAATCGACCAAAAGGTGACGAGACACAGACGGGTGGGACCAACCGTCATCTTATTCTCCTTAAAGTATTGGTTGACACGAGAGCGGAGGATGCTGTAGAAGGAATCATCAGGTAAAAGTTTAGGGCTATCCTCAAGCGATGATGCCGGAACAGCTAGCCCTTTGACACGATACTTCTCAATGATCTTTCGCACCCGAGGCTGGTCCATGTGGTGTGCCTCAAAGGCATAAGTAGCATCGTTGAAACGGTCTCGAGCAAGGAGAAGGACCTCAGCACCCCCAGGGTGTCGTTTAAGGAATGGAGCAAAATCGTAGTAATTCCTTCCGATTTTCCAATATTTCGAGGACGGGGGTTGGAAAAGCACGCCGGAGGAGAGAATAGGAGAAGAGGGAGAAAGGGGCAGGGGAGAGGAGGAGGAAGGGGAAGAGGTAGGAGAGGGTGACCGGGAGTTGGAGGATGAGGTGGAGGTAGAAGAAGAGCTGTCGGATGTCACTAAGTCTAATTCAGCACTTGAAGAAAAATGGCGTTGACGGAGGTCTTGGCTCAGTTTTTTCATTGTCAAAATTCAGCTTACGGGACTAGCAGTAGGCAATGGATAGAGGGGAGATAGGTGTAGTGCTGATGTGGTGTATTATAATTTGTTTTCGGCTTTAAAGTCTACCAACGTCGTGTGTTGCGTCACTAAGAGTATTCGTATGCCTTTGACGTCGTTGAAAACAGAATAGGCTTTAGGAGATACCGCTTTTGTCTGACGTTCGGTTTTGGAAAAGTCGATTTTGGGATGAGGTCACTCATTCTTCATTTTTTGTTTTTTTCGGATTCGCCCCCTCGATTCTACGGCCTCGCCGTCTAGATTGCAGTTATAGGAAAGAAAGAATGATTCCGTCTCAGTTTGCAGCAGCGGTTTGGCTCTTCTTTGTTTGTGCAATAGTCCCCTTTGCAAGGGCATTCACTGAACCATCTTTCATAGCCAGATCTGCCAGATCGACAACGTCTTCTCTCTCTCGACGTCATCCCTCGACGACGTCTTTGAATATTTTTGGACCGAACCAAGCGTTGGCGATTGAGAGGAAGAAGAACCCAGCCAAGTTCGAAGCTACGATACAAAATCTGATGAAGCAGAAAAAGCTAAGCCGTGATAAAGCTGAGAAGCGATATGGGGAATACCTATTGGATCCGGATGGGTTTGCACTTCGTGCTTCGGATGCGCAGAGGAAGAAGGATGGGTATAAGAACTGGGAGGAAGCAGCCATTGGGAGGTCCAGTGATCCAGAGGCCACCCGTGAGCGAATTGCCAAATTCAAACGCGACAGTCAGATTAAGGCACTGGCTATCATCGGTGCATTTGTTGGTTGTTTGTTATATTTGAGCGGTACACACCAGGTGGTTAGTTTACAAGGAATTGCACCTAATCCAACTTCGAACCCCTATTTTGAACAACGAGTGAAGAGTGGCAAGTAAATTGCATTAAGCACATTGCGAGAAGTAGGTTTCTTCTAAAGGGTATTGTATTTGTCCTTATGTCTAATTCTTATTTCAATTCTTATTTCACTAAATGTTCCGTTCATTCGAAAAAGCACGAAACCAATAAAACCCAAAAACTAGCAATCTATTGTGAACTGAGCTTGTTGGCTGTGGCATCTAGGGTTGTCATTACTGACAGCTCTTCGACGGATTTTTTGGGGTGGACCTTGCGCTTGTCTTTCTTCCCCCAAAAACTAATTTTCAGTTGGCTTTTCTTCTCAATATTTGTATTTTTTGTGGTTTTGCTTTCTGTGTTTGTGGTTTCTATTGTGGTCGAGGTCTGCTTCACTTGAGTTGCAAGCAAGTTTGATATTCTCGTTGATTCACCCTGCGACTCTGGTTGGGAGGAAGCTGTACTAGTCACACTATCGATGCTGTTAAGGCGCGACCGGGCAACCACTTCTGAACTTTCTGTAATAGCGACTCCATATGACGTAGAAGCGATGGCAACTGTGGAAGTTACGAAGGATATGGCTGCGATGTTTGCTTGTTGTCTTCGAAAATCTAAAGGGAGCTTCTTGAAAGTTTCTCTCCGAAGAGTCAACATCCGTTGTTCATAGGTGTCATAACAGTGCTCTGGGAAGCCCGCATAACCCTTGCTTAGCTCCTCTCCCCTAACATCTGCACGACATATAGGGCATAGCGCCGACTTCTTTCTCAACCAAGCGTATATGCATTCCTTGTGAAAGGTATGCTTATTGCAGGGTAGGCACACAACCAAGTCGTTGTCATCGAAGTCGGACCAGCAGATGCTGCACTCATCATTGTCTGCGAAGATGGTTTCGTCCGTTGAAGCTACAGTGGTTCTGTACTTGTTCACTCTATATTTGCTCGGTTTTAATTTGATGAGTTCAAAGTAGTTCAAAGTGTTTCTGTGCTTGTTGTTGGCGGAGGAGTTGGACACTTGGGCACTGTCATTGTTGTTGTTGTTCCCATTGATGCTGTCTAGGCTCTGAAGCATCGCTATCTGAAGCTGTGCCTGAAATACCTCCTCAGCGATACTTGGGTCAGTACCTTGGAAGCGATTCTCAAGGGTGCTAGAGGTATGCCGCCCCCCCCCTGTGTCAAAAAATTTCAAGGTGTGCCCATGAGTCAGTCTACTTCTCCTCCTTCTGGGATGGGTGATTCATGTTTAAAAATCGGCTTAACTCACCTGGTCTCCCCAAACTCTTATTCAAAACGGAGGAAGACATAGACAATCCCATGGGAATTAATTTCCCGAGAAGGTAGGATAAACAGGCAATTAGAAGAATTTGTAAAGTGTGACGCCCTTTTTTTTTTAGGCAAGTTCAAAGGCTAAGATCTGAACCGAAGAACAAAAAACCGCTTTTATGGAGGATTCTAGTGATGAGAATCGCTCTTGACTATAAAATAAATCACAAACAATCGCTCTTCTTTCAGCTGGAGTGGTGTTCTCTTGTTTCACCATCTGATTTTCTGCTCCAAAAAAGAATCTATGCCAACTTCGCCTTCTCTCCTTCAACCAACATTTCTTTTTATTTTGTCATTTATTCATGACTTTGCGCTAAGCTCGCATACTTGAAGTAACCGAAATTACATAAAACCTCCAAATTATTTAGCAAGAAGCAATTAACACATCGCCCCCTTCTCCCGTTGTCTTCTCAACTATTACCTCCACTCGCTCCTCATTGCTATCCTCGTTACTATCACCCTCCTCAGCACCGCCGCTTTCACTGATTTCCAAATCAAGGCTGCTCTTTCTTCTCGCTTTAGTTTTCTCTTTTTCCTTCTCGTGCACATCAATCTTCTCCTTGATTTTGTCCTTCACCTCCCCAAATTCTTTCTTGATTCCCCTTCCGATTTTCTTGAAAAATCCGTCGTCAGAAGCAACTTTCTCTCCAGTTGTCCACCTCCGACTCTTTTGCTCCCCCCCCCCTCATTCAACCCGTTGGCGAAAATCAAGTCGTTGCGCAGGTTCCTGTTCTCGAGTTTCAACTTGTCAATCAAACTGTTTGCCTCCTCCAACTTCAGGCCCACATCTCCGTTCGCGGCCTGCAAGTGCTGCAAGTAAGTGATAGTTTCATCCTTCTCTAACAACAACGTTTGGCTTTCCAGGATCTGGTCACTCTGTTTTTTGCAAAGCATTTCCATGTTGGCAATTTGCAGCTGGGAGCTTAAAAAGTACTTTGCGCGTCGTGATATTCCTGGGTAGTCGGTGAGTAGTACACGCCGATACCACTTTCTGCGCCGCCATGATGTTACAGGCAGTGATTTTTTGTTCGGAGAGTCAGCAGGCGCTTTCCCGAGTTCAACTATGCTATAACCATTGCCATCGCTGTGGGTTTTGTCAATCTGCCATCCACCAACCCAAGCCCACTCCCCACCCAAGTTTAGCTCCTCCAGTACGAACATTTCATCAAGATCCCCCCCCCGAAAGGTCATCAATCTATCTGTAAACCGTGCTTCCTCCTTCTTCGCTCCTAATTTTTGGATCAGAGAGGGTTTTTTTATTGGCAACGAAGTGATAGTCTGTGGGAGGTTGTTGTTGTCCGGTTCCCATTCATAGGCAGTGTAAGTTTTGCAAATTAGCTGTGTGTTCTTCTCGTGTCTCTCAGGAAATGTTTCCAAAGATAGAATGGTAGCACTGTCAATTATCGGGCGCTTTATTTTGGAAATGTGATTTTTTGCTTCCGCCTGCCTGTTCAAGAGGAGGGCTTCATTGTTACTTGTCAGGGAAGAAATCAATTCATTGAGGGATTGAACCTTTGCTTTTAGGAGGGTCGTGTCATCTTTATCTTTATCTTCATCTTCATCTTCGCCATCAGATTTATTTCCCGCCGACTTTGTCGAAGGGGAGGAGGAGGTGGATTCATCGGCGCTTCCACCTTTGTCACTATTCACAACTTCATCACTATTTTCCACCCCAAGAGCGCTCAACATGTCACGCAACTCCGTACTTGCGTCAGATTCCCGTCGTTTCTCTCTCTCTTTTTCGCTCTTTACAGTCCTTAGGCGCTGCTCAAGCTCAGCTCTCCTCTCTCTCTCCTTGGTAAGCTCAGACAAAACATCAAAGAGGAGACCTTCATTTGCAGTTAGTGCTGCGGAATTGATGTCAGCAGTGCCGTCAGTTGCGTCAGGAGCTGTCGTTTCGGATTGATGTGTGCGTGCTTGAGGTGAAAGTTCAGCCATGGACTTGACTTGACTTGTTGTGATATCAAGCTTGTGAACTGGGTTTTAGAGGAAGAAAGTCGAGGGGGCGATGATTTAACCGGCTCACAGAGGAGTAATAGAAAATATCTGACTGGGATAACTATACTCGCCACACTAGAACTAACCAAACTGTGGTAATTACTCTTGAAAATTTCTTCCATGTGGTGTCGAAGAAGAAAAAGAGAAAAAAGATCAATTTTTTAATTTTTTTGGGTTGAGGTCAGTCACAATCCGATGCTATCGATTAAAAAAATTTCGACATCTTCAAACACATGGTCACTTTCCTTCATTTTCAACTTTATCACCTGCACATGCTCCTCCCTTACTTTGGTGTGGGTATCGCTTTGTCATATTGTCGAATTACTTCGTACAAGCAAATCCCTGCAACTACTGACACATTAATTGAGTTCTTCCTCCCCCCCCCTGGGATTTCCACAACAGCATCAACCAGGTTATTATTTAAAAGAGTCTCCTCTGCTATACCAGTCACCTCATTCCCAAGAATTATCGCTATTTTCTGTCCTCCGCTACTGTTATTGTTGTCGTTGTCGTGGTTGTTGTCGTTGTCGTGGTTGTTGTCGTTGTCGTTGTCGTTGT
>Ga0115557_1003284_pt1 | contig 10589 bp, 5 predicted proteins | sample COGITO_mtgs_1104_FD_87280 | JGI IMG/M metagenome (GOLD analysis project Ga0115557, IMG submission 87280) | Pelagic marine microbial communities from North Sea - COGITO_mtgs_110421 | ecosystem: Environmental > Aquatic > Marine > Epipelagic | place: Germany:Helgoland, sampling site Kabeltonne... | reverse complement strand
TGCTTTCCTCCTGGTCGATGATAGATGTGTGACCACCAACTATCTTCCCGTTCTTATCACGCAGACCCCAAGATAAATGGTGCACAAAGTGGACGTGCGCATCGTCCTTCACGAGGTCAACCTTACAAGAGCTGTCAAAGGCGAGTATAGACCTCCATATCGCCACGAGCACAACCCTAAGCTCGGGAGCGGGTGACTGCAAAAGCTTCAGCACGTACGGGAATATACCCACAGACAACGCGTGATGGGTAGCCCAGTCCCCAAGGTCAAGGAATCTCCTCAGCAGCACCAGCGCTCTCACACGGTGCGCCTGTGATAGCAATACTTGGAGGACGACGGGAAGCTGTTCCGGAGGGCGTCGCGGTGGGTGAGCGACGTCCTGCGTCGTCGAGAAGGAACTGAGCCATACTTCGAAGGCGGTGAGCTCCTCCGCGAAGAAGGGGGAGGAGGCGAGGGGAGGGAAGGGAGCGGCAGATGACGAGGTAGATGAGCTGCCTGGGACGTTGTTATTTTTAATGTCGTTGCTCTTATTGTTGGATGACGGAGCGGCGCCATTGGCGGTATCTCCACCACCACCATCGCCATCGTTACTGTCAGGCGGCTTCAGTGAAGTCGGCGGAACGCAGTAGAGATCGCTGTTCACAATCCCGCTATTCCTCTTCAATGTTCCGCTCCAAATCAACGTGTTGAGACAGGTCTCAACCGCAAGGTCCCAGCTGGCCCACAGCGGGTGATTGTGCGTCGACGGGAGTAAAGGCACGGAGGAAGGGGTGCAGTGCAGCGACCTCATTATGCGGTCCGCAAGGAGGAAGTTCCTGAAGAGCGATGCAACTAAAAGATCCTGCCGGAACAGACGCTGGAACAGGGGCGATGGCAACGTGTTGAAAGCGATACTATCCGTGATGGCGGTAAAAACCCAGTTCAGTTCCCCGAGGGGAGTCTTGCGATCGCTAAGCTTACCCGGTATCAGGTTTATACAGTCAGGGTGAACCTCCTGCATGGACAGGGGATTCTGGGCTATAAAGTGGCGGAGGGCGATCGGGATGGGCGTCGTGAGACAACTGGTGAATATGTCCGCAGGGAAGGCGGGGTTCAAGGGGAGGAGTTCGCCAGCAGCGCAAGGGCAGAGGACGATAGTCTCGCGAACGGCCTGCAAAGGGTCCCCGCTGTTCATCATCATCGGAGGATTCGTCGAGACGTCGTTGTTGTTGTTGTTGTTGTTGTTGTTGTTGTTGTTGTTGTTGTTGTTGTTGTTATTGTCCATCGGAGCAGTAAAGAATGGGAGCAAAACTCCCGCGTTGCTGCAATCTAGCACCACGATTGATGGCGTCGATATCCACTGTCGGATCTCGTATACGCTCAAGGGAATATACTGCGTGTAGGTCTTATTGAAGACCCAAAGTTCGCCGTTGCTCGTCGGCCTCGGAACACCGTGCCCATTATAGTGAAACAAGCACCTGTCATTCTTGGCGTATCTTCGCATGCTCACGCAGAGGCTCCTGACATCATCGATCGTGGGGTCGAGGGCCTTCCTGTATCTGGCCCTAGCTTGCCACTTCTGATACTGCAGCTCAAGGCAGGCCCCGATGGCGTCCCTAGCCTTACTTCTCGACGTCGACATCGGGTCGAACCAGCACTGCAACGTCGCCGAGTACTTTGTTTTCGTCGTTAGGTCCGGCGGATCCGTGCCAATATTCAGGCACATCACGAGGGCAACGGAGACGGTCTTCATACGCTCCTTCAGACGCCAGTACGACGCGGGGTGCTGCTGCTGACGCTGCTGTTGCTGCCGCTGGGGGGGAATTTGGTGGGGAGTACCGGTGGGGGGAATCGCAGGAAGGGCATTGTTATTGTTAATGTTATTGTTATTGTTGTTGTTGTTGTTGTTGTGCCCCCCAGAAGGACCGCTCATATAGGAGTTTGTTGCTCCCAGGGGGAACCCTTGTTGTTGGTTGTGGTTCACGTGGCTCATGCCGTGATTGTCCACGTTTCGGTTGCGGCCCTGCATGTTGTGTTGTTGTTGTTGTTGTTGTTGATGTTGTTGATGTTGTTGCTGCTGCCTAGAATTCATGTCTCCTTAGACAGGTCCAGAAACCAACCCTCAAACACCCTCGTTACCCTTGCACTTTTTTACCGACCCCACCCTTATATATTTGCTCCTCAACAAAAGAATAAATCACCCCCGAACTCTCGCTCTTCTACCCCCAGTCTCAAAGGAATCTTTTCCTCTCCCCCCCACCTGCCCACGCCCTCAGATAACACAGTTTCCGCTCTTTCGACGCACCGTTCTATCAAGACCGGACGCAAAAATGGTCACTCTCGCTCCTTCAATGCCTTTCGACTATGCTATATTCGGGTGTGTGTGTGTGCTTTTTCTTGGGTTCCTTCCGCGCAATTTTTTTCCAGGGATAACCTGAAAATGGCATTGTATCTGCCGTAAATTTTGGAGGAAAAGCCGGAACCCGTGTTTTTACTCACTCTCCACATCTCTGTATTCGAAAAAACGGTCTAAAAATATCCTGCTGTCCTGTACAGGTTGACTGGCTTCGTGTGAGTGATTGTGGCATTATCTCGCCGGTTTTCGGAGTCTGAGACGAATAGAGGGAGAGTAGGCCCTTTTCGCATGGTCCACTTAGATGTACCATCCGCCGGCCTTGCCCGCGATGGTCCAGTCCGTCTCCACATCTCCTTCTCTCCTGTCGATGATTCCGCTCTAATAAAATCTCAAAATCCTCTTACGATCCCATTGGTATTCACTCGCATAGTCGATACCTTCCCTCCCGATTCATTCATGTCGTTTTACCCTCCTCACAAATCAACAACAACAACAACCCCGACGACGACCTCCACTTCTGAATATTTCCCCATATTACAAAAACGTTATGGATTTCTAAGTGCCTCGACCTCCGAGGTGGCTACGCGCCTAATCGATCAATGGAACAACGTCACTTGGAAGGGTGCGAGAGTCAAGGTTGAGATAGCGAAGAAGTTGAGCTTCGAGGAAAGATTCCGTCCCAAGGAAACTAAAACTGAGAATGAGGATGGTAATGATGAAAAGGGTGACACCAATGACGACGATGGGATAATTGCGTCCGAAACGCAGTCTTCAGTAGAGAGTACTGCGAACGTACCAGCGCCGCCTTTTCGCTATTACAAGCACCGTCTTGCAGGTACAAAACAAGGGAAAACCCTCCACCCTGTGACAGTAATCGATACTAAACCAATTGTAATACGCTCAAACCTCAGCGACGAGGTCCAATCAACGGAACCTATGCGAGGAAGGAAGAAAGACGGAGATCCAAAACACCCGCGCGCAACCAGAATCGTATTCATCGACGACGAGGACGATGATACTCAAAGAGGGGATCGCTCATCACGTAATGTCACATATGGGGTAGGAAAGGTCGACGAAACGGATGATTCGTACTCGGATTCGTCTTCGTCTTCGGATGACAGCGATGGCGAGTCATTGAAAGGCGACGACGAGGTCAAAAAGAAGAATGTTGGCGGAGGAGGGGGGTACAACTGGAGTGATACGGACTCCTCCGACGACGAGGAATCGTCCTCCCGGCCTGATTACGGCGAATATAAACGAAATCCAATCTCATCAGACGATGAAGATGACGGAATGCCCTACGACGGTGGCGGCGGTGGCGGCGGCGGCGGCGACGATTACGACTATCAGAAAAGTACAGCCCAAAATAATAACGATGTCTCCTCCGATCCCACACCTGAATTCCTCCATTCACTCAGAGAAGAGGAGGATCAGGGTATGGATATATTGAGGGGAATGTTCGGCGAGGGAAGTAGCAGCACAAAACCGCAAGATCAGGCAGGTGTCGGCACGACAAACGTCAACGGTGACGAAAATAAGAACAACAACAACAGTAGCAACGACAGCAAACCAAAGTGGACACTCAACACGATGAAAAGGTTCGACCCGCTGGCGGCGGCTGCTGCAGCGGCTCAAGCGAGTCGCTCTTCACCACCTGATGTTCCAAGCGAAGATAATGTTGCTGTTGCTGTTGCTGTTGCTGTTGCTGTTGCTCAGGATGACTCGATAAGTAACGCCTCGGACGACTCGGACGATTCAGGCGACTCGAAAAGTGCTCGCCCTATCCATTCCGATGAAAACCCTGATACAAACGTCCTCTCTACTGCGACTAAACCACTTCTTATCGCAGCCGATAAAAATCTCGGAGGAAAGGAGAAAGATGAGAAAGATGAAAAAGATTCATCTTACCTGTATGAAGAGAGCCTATTACGAGACGTCTTTGCGTCCGCTTCTGATAATGCATCAGAACAACCGATTCAGCCTGCTAACGAAAACGATGCGTCCTCTGGAGCCAAACCCTGCTCTGTCAATAGTGTAAATGTCGAAAACTCCCAGGTGACAGCCGGTACATTCTCCTTCGGATTCACTGGTTTGGATGAGAGCGATTCACAATACAACAGTAATGTCGGCGAAACAAAAAACAATGACGCATCGTCATTCGCTTTCGGATTCTCAACCACCACGGATTCACATGATGGCAAAAAAGGTGATAGAATAGTGGAAACAAAGAAGTCATCAGTAGACTTAAATTCTACCCCATTGGACAACGATGCACTTTCCTCATCGACCGGCGCCGTCACGGTTGTCGCAGAAGGTCAAATGCAACTGAATTTCGGCCCTTTTGTTAGTGTTGCTGATCGTATCGACGACATTTTACTCGAGTGGAGGGAGCGAGAATGCAAGCGAGACGGCGATGGAAGTCAGCAGCAGCAGGAGGAAGATCACGGTGACGAAGATTGGCATTACAAGAAGGGAAATGGTCCCAATAATCGGGAGGAGGCTGATTTGGCGGAAACGGAAAGTGATGATCACGGTATCGCCTTTTCAAAAACACAACTCCTTTATCATCCAGACAACCTCCCATCAATTTCCGAAAACGATTGGAAAGACAACCGCCAAAGGCTCACGGAGGACTGGAAAAGGAAGCGAAAGCAATCGCAGACATCAAGCAAAGCAAAGCGAGACAAACTCCTGAACAAAAGGAGGAAACAAGCCGATTGAAGATTTGGGAGAAGGAGGAAAAAACAGAAATAGGAGATAATTACATCGATCGACGAAAAAGGAGATAAAACAACAACGGACAATGAAAGTTACAGTAAAGAATGCCTACTTTTTTTACCAAGGTGTTTCTTATCTTTTGGTTTTATTCTTATCACGTGCCTTTTTCTTCGAATCTTCGAATTTTCAGACTCTCAGATGGAAATGCCACAGTCCAACAAAATTAAAGGGGAATTACTCGATTTTGAACAAGCAGCGCTACAGCTTGAACATCATGGCGCCTCAACCCCACACAAATTTTGATGCAAAGGGCATAATATCATTGGATGGGAAAGAGCTGCACATTTTCGACAGTGAGGGGGAATGCCGTGTGTTTGTCTTCAAATATCCAAGCGATTTGCGGATGGGCGATTTGTGTTTTAACCCTCACAATATACCGGGCGACATGCTAACCGCATGCTTAGACCCGGAGACTGGCCTTCATGTCGATGAGGATGATGTGGAGCCAGGCCCAAGTGGTGAGACACTTCCCCATCTTCACGCTCACCGGAGGTCTCATAACCCTTGTTGTTCGAAAAATGTCCAGAAAGAGATGCTCGCAAAGGAGGGGTTACTTGTTTTGAAGGACGATGGCGATGACGGCGTTCTCGATGCTCCCTTGAATGAGAACTTCCCTGAGGCTTGTAATGCAGATCTGATGGATAAAAACCAGCCAAATCACGACGAATTCCATGGGACGCGGATCAAGATTAAGCACGGAGACCACTTCGATGAATTAGTTGTTCACCCTACTGAAGGAAAGTCAACCCTTCTGATGCGGACGGAGAAAGATTGCGAGAGCGGCAATCACAGGTGAGCATCTATCTACCTTCTTGAGGGCCATTGCAAAATTAAGTGCTTGCCACACAGCTCACTCTTTTTTCTTCGCTACCAGGCACAAAGACTATCACGGTGTCCTCAAGGCGGTGCAAGAGAGGAAGTTCGGATTAGATGATACTGATGAAGACTGCAATGACCCTGGAGCCAAATGTGGAGGGAGCGGGCGCCTAGTTTTCTGCGAGCACACCCAGCTGAAATTGATTATTTACGAATTCGAACAAAGTCGCAAGTTCAGGGTCATCGACTATTTCCCCAACTGGCTAAAGCAGATCGACATTAACACACAGTCACCAAGGCGGGTGCAAGCAGCACTGAAAATGGCCGCTGCGGAGAAGACGGTTGGGAAGTCCACGTTCTTTGTGCAGCACATTTGCTGCGCGAGTGAGATTCCCCCGCTAAGAAAGATCATCGAGCCGATTGACGGAGTGTCTAATGTGTCGTTTAACGTCACCAACAAGCTTGTTTATGTGCAGCACGACTTCATGGTGACATCTGCGACAGCAATCGAGGAGAAAATAAACGAAGCTAAATTTGGTGCGAGCGTCAAGAAAGACGCCGGTGCCAAGAGAGCGAGTACCGCTGACAAAGTCGACGCGGACGGCAACCGCAAAATTGAGGGGGGGACTAACGCGGACGAGTCGTCGCGTGGCGCCGCTGCTGAGCGTCCGAATGTTGTCGAGGAGGTGCAGATCGGATCAGTCAAATGGAATGTCAAGCTCGCTGGGATTTTGTGGGCCATTTCTATGCTAGGTTACCTGGGGGGAGGAGGCGATGTGGATATCGACATTGACGGTGGGCGCGGCGGTGATGGAGACACCGAAGGCGGTTTTCATTTCCCCTCTTGGCTGCTTAATTTCAAACTTTTTGGGGCTGCATCCTTCTTCATGGGAGTGTACCAAATCGCCGAGAAGGCCCTGGCTACAATCAAAAGGGGTGCAATAGACGCGAACGTGCTGATGTTCACTGCGGCATGCGGCGCAATGGCACTGGGCGACTTTCCCGAGGCTGCTGGATTGACCTTCTTGTTCAGTTTGTCCGAGTGGCTGGAAGCGATGGCAACGGGAAAAGCCAGAAAGGCTCTCGCAACAATCGTCAGTTTGAGGCCAGAGATGGCGAACAAGCAGATAATTGACTCAAAAACGGGGGAAGTGAGCGTGATCATGGTTGCAGCAGACGAAGTAGAGGTTGGCGAGAAAGTTTTGGTCAAAACCGGCGACAAAATACCCTGCGATGGGGAGGTAAGCAAAGGAGAATCGGTTGTCGATGAGAGCTCCCTGACGGGAGAGTCAAGACCAGTGAAGAAGTCTCCCGGGGCTAAAGTATACAGCGGGACCATCAACTGCGGGCACTCCCCCCTCGTCGTCTCGGTGACAGAAACAACTGAGAACTCTGCCATAGCGAAATTGATCGATTTGGTGGAGGAGGCTCAGGCAAACCGTTCGCCGACCGAGAAGCTCGTGGATGAGTTTGCGAAGCGGTACACCCCGATTGTCGTCCTTGCGAGTCTGTTCATGTGCACGTTCCCTTGGCTCATATCCAAGGAGGCAGGCCGCATGTGGCTAGGGAGGGGGCTTGTGCTCATCGTCGTCGCGTGTCCCTGTGCCCTGATCACGAGTACGCCAGTAACGTACGTGGCTGGACTTGCTGCGACAGCGCAGAAGGGAATCATCGTAAAGGGTGGCTTGCATTTGGAGAGCTTGGCTAGGGTAAAAATGGTAGCGTGCGACAAGACTGGGACGTTGACGCACGGCAACTTCGCACTTTTGGAACTATTTCTCTGCGGCGGCGGGAAGAAGAGAAAGAAGGGGAATTGGGGAGACAGGGAATTTATCTTCAAAGTTTTGGCAATCTTGGAAAGGGAGTCGAGCCATCCTATGGCAGCGGCCCTGGTTAAAGCAGCACAAAACGAGGGAGTCACCCTGCAGGCGGAAGATACCCCTGAAAACCACAACATTTTGAAAGGGGAAGGTGTCAGCGGGAACTTGCCGGGCAAGTTCGGGGGGAAGCTGGTCAACGTAGGAAACGAGAGGCTGATGCGACGCCTGGGGGTGTGGAAATCAATCGACCAGGCTGACAAGGAGAGGGGCAGCAAGTGGAGTTCGGAAGGAGGAACTGTCGGATGGATATCTGTGGATGGCATCGGTGTGGTCGCTGGGTTTTGCGTGGCAGATAAAATCAGGGGGGGCAGCAAGGATACAGTCACCGAATTGGAGGAGAGAATGGGTGTCGACGTTTTCATGTTGACAGGTGACAGTGAAGGGGCCGCCTTGGCTGTCGGAGAGGCCGTCGGCATCAAGAGGGAGAACATCAAATTCGGACTCCTCCCAGAGAATAAGCTCCAGATCATCGAGGAAATGAAACAGGCAGGAGCCGGAAAGATACTGATGTGCGGGGATGGAGTGAATGACGCCCCTGCTCTTTCAACTGCAGACGTTAGCATTGCCATGGGAGCCGCCGGGTCTGCTATTGCCATAGAGACAGCCGATATTGCCATCATGGACAGTGAGATTCACAAACTTGCCTACTGCGTATTCATGGGCCGTCGCGTACTCGCGGTCATCAAGGTGAGAGAGGCAAAGAGAACGTATAATATATATTATTTCCGCCCGTTTGGTGTTGTTTGTGTGTAACTAACTCTTGGTAAAAACTCTTTGCCTCCGTGAAGCAAAATATTATTTTCTCTATTCTAACCAAGGGAATAGTTATGGTACTTATTTTCATGGGGCACGGCAGCCTGTGGCTCGCCATCATTAGTGATGTCGGATCAATGCTTGCCGTTACGCTGAATGGTATGAAGCTCTTGCCCAGGGCAAACGAAAAGCACGAGTTGGCGGCGGCCCAGGGGGAGGGGGAGGGAGAAGAGGATGGAGTGACAGAAGCGACCCACCTACTACATTCAAATGTGGACTATGGAGGGCGAGATTAAGTATAAAAGTAATATGAACAATGAAATGGAACCAGAGCAGTGAAACTTTCCGCAAAGTGTACAGAAATATTGACTTATCATCTACTCTTTGATTTGAACGACGATGCGCGACGACTGTAGGTTTGATCGTCGTAAGACAAGTTTCTATCTTCTGTCTAACAAACAAGCTTGGCCACGAAGAAAATTTATTGCGGGAAATTCATCCCCTTTTGAGTAGCAGAGAGCAAAATTGAAGTCAGAGGAGGAAGAAGAAAGAGAAACGAGCATCCTCCGGAAATGTTGAAATTCTATAATTGACCTTTACGGTTGTAACAAGGGCGGGAAAGTTATCAAATTTTGCCTTATCATCACCTTCCCATTACGTTATAGGTTACCTTACAAGTATTCATCTACTTCTTTACCTTCGTAAAGTTTTCCCCTTTTTTTTTTCCTTTTTCTCCTTCTATCAGCATCAGCACTCTTCTCATTTTTTTTTCCGTCGTCACCACAACAGACCTTTCTCAATGCCAAAAATATCGCAGCAACGATAAGACCAGCAACAAATCCTGGAATATTCTCTATGATCGTTTCTTGATTGAATTTACCGATTACTTGATCTTTGATGCTGTCGCTGCCAACAGCTTTGCCTTCTGCTATCGCTGTCGGCGCTTGACTTGGTTCTGCACTGGGTAGGGTGCTCGCTGAAAATGTTGGTGCTTGACTTGGAGCTGAAGAAGGCGAAAATGTTGGTGCTTGACTTGGAGCTGAAGAAGGCGCTCTCGTCGGAAATTCGGTCGGCAATTGGCTAGGCTGGCTTGAGGGAGCCTCTGAATTCCTTTCGCAGCGTATCATTTTCTTTAGTCCAAAACTATTCCCTTGCGCTGGTACTGTGACCGCACCGTTTGCTTCATAGTTGCCGTCAAGGTCAGTATGTCCAATACCATTAAGAATCCATAAGTCTGTCCCAGCATAAGTAATGTAATCATCAGGGCATACATCAACAACAACTGTTGCTCCCGCATTCACTAAATCGATGCCTAAACCATTTGCACTCAAGTTACTCTCGAAATCGACGCCTTGGAGTAGTAGGCGGTTAGACGTGCTATCATTTTCGAGGAAGATGCCTCCTCCCCCTCTGTCTATAGAGTAGGTGTCTGTCGCTTTGCACGAGATGAACTTGCTCAATCGTATCACGACATAGGCGGCTGCGTTTGAGCTCTTACAGATGAAAAATCCACCACCCCTCGGAGCAGATCCTCGCGAGAAGGTCATATACTCGAAAACCAAGTCGCCCCCGAACGTTCCCTCCACTTTTACCAGACTATCTTCGTGATTTGCATCAAGGACCGCATTTGCAGACTGGGACCCTCTTACAATCCCATACCAGTTGTAAATTTGGAGCCTTTTAATACTAGCTTCAGTGCCTTCAATTATGTCGTAAGTCTTTGGAACAAGGTTAAACGAGTCGCCCCCTGGAGTATTGGAATTAACCCAGCTCCCTATGGCGGTCTTTAAATCTGAATAGTTGTCTATGTTATGGGTTGTCATTTGAGAGCTCCAAGCGAGGCACTCGTGCGAAAATTCACTGATGCAAGTTGCAAGCAAAAGTAATCGATTTCCCCCCCCCCCCAATAGGTTAATTCGATTGGCAAGGACAAGAGCGACCTTCTCGTATAGCTCGGCTTGGACTTTCGTCGACGTGAGGAGAAGTTATAGCCACGTGAAAAGGGGCGTTTTCACTACTTTGAGTTG
>Ga0115557_1003276_pt1 | contig 10608 bp, 7 predicted proteins | sample COGITO_mtgs_1104_FD_87280 | JGI IMG/M metagenome (GOLD analysis project Ga0115557, IMG submission 87280) | Pelagic marine microbial communities from North Sea - COGITO_mtgs_110421 | ecosystem: Environmental > Aquatic > Marine > Epipelagic | place: Germany:Helgoland, sampling site Kabeltonne... | reverse complement strand
GAGAGAGTACAAATACCGCCGTGGAGAAGACAGTGAGGTATTGCGCAAAAAAGTACAAGAAGATTTAAAGGGAATTTATCCTGGAATTATCATCTCTGTAGAGAAAGACTCTAATGGCCCTCCGCAAGGAGCGCCAGTAAACATAGAGCTCTCTGGTAGTGATTATAATGAGCTTATTACAGCTGCCGAAAAAATGCGTGCTTTTTTAAACACCAAAAATATAGCAGCCATAGATGAGCTAAAAATAGACGTCAATAAAGACAAACCAGCAATGCAGGTTCTCATTGACAGAGAAAAAGCAGGTGAGTTAGGGGTCAATGCTGGGCAAATTGGCCAGCAACTGCGTAATTCTTTATTTGGCGCCAAGGCAGGCGTGTACAAAGAAGACGGAGAAGATTATGATATTTATATTCGTTTCAACAAGGCAAGCCGCTACAACTCAAGTGCGCTTTTTAACCAATCGATAACCTTTAGAACACCCACCGGAAAACTACGTGAAATACCAGTCTCTACAGTTGCATCTCAAAAAAACAACGCTGGATTTAGTGCCATAAAGCACAAACAATCTAAAAGAATTGTAACACTGTATTCTGCATTAACGCCAGGATATACAGATGCCGGAGCCGCAGTTGCGCAGGTAAAAAATGAAATGCTAAATATAGAAGGCATACCAGATAGCGTGAAAATTGATTACACAGGGCAACTAGAAAAACAAAATAAAGAACAGGCCTTTTTAATGGGTGCATTTTTTAGTGGTTTGGGTTTAATTTTTCTGATATTAATTTTTCAATTCAATTCTGTCTCTAAGCCATTTATTATCATGATAGCTATATTCCTGAGCTTTATTGGTGTCTTTGGGGGTATTGTAATTTCTGGAGCTCCTTTTGTTATTATCATGACCATGATGGGTATTATATCCCTTGCCGGTATTGTTGTTAATAATGGTGTTGTGCTGCTAGATTATACCCAACTGCTTATCGATAGAAAGAAAAATACGCTGGATCTAGATGCAAGTCAATACCTTGAAAAAGAAGATTTACTAGATAGCATCATACAGGCAGGTAAGGCAAGATTACGTCCTGTACTGTTAACAGCAATTACTACTGTCTTAGGGCTAATCCCTCTGGCTATTGGCTTAAACATAAATTTCTTTACCTTATTTAGTGAATTTGATGCTAATATTTATATGGGAGGAGATAATGTAATTTTCTGGGGGCCTTTGGCCTGGACTGTTATATATGGTTTAATTATTGCCACATTTTTGACATTAATCATTGTACCAATCTTGTTCTATTTTGCTACTCGACTAAAAATGAAAATTGCTGTATTTGTAGCGCAAAGAAACCCAACGAAATTTCAATAAAGAGGTATTACAAAAATCTGGGGCAATACGTTGACCTGTTTTTTTTAAAAGAAAAAGTCGCCTGTACTGCTACAGGCGACTTTGTATAATTGAAAACTACGTGTAAGAAACAAAAAACATCATTTTGGCATACGTGCCCAATACTTCTATTGGTTAATCTAAGTTCTTACACTTCGCTATAATCCAAAATTACTATGTAAATATATAGATATGAAAGTTATAAAGCGTTGTTTTAATTGCTTTTATTAGCCTATCTGAGAAAAAGGCCAAAGCAGAGAAAAAGCTGTAATAACATGAAATTTACACCCTGATTTTTAATTATTTCTTACTGTTGTTTTTGAAGGAGCTATAAATCCCTTAAAAAGACGGTCAATATCATAGAACTTATTAAATTTGCATACTTCTTTTAAGGAAGACAAAACACACACATACCCATGTACAGAACACATACTAACGGTCAACTAAGGGCCGAACACATAGGACAGGAAGTAACCCTTGCAGGATGGGTACAAAAAACTCGTGACAAAGGATTTATGGTTTGGGTAGATCTTCGTGATCGCTATGGTGTAACGCAACTTATCTTTGATGCCCAGCGCACACAAAAAACCATGATACAGCAAGCACAAAAACTTGGGCGTGAGTTTGTTGTTCAAATCTCAGGAACTGTAATAGAACGTGAGTCTAAAAACCCCAACATGCCAACAGGGGATATAGAAATATTAGTTTCAAAAGTGACAATTCTTAACGCCTCACTTACTCCTCCCTTTACTATTGAAGATACTACAGATGGTGGAGAAGACCTGCGTATGAAATATCGCTACTTGGATATAAGAAGAAATCCAGTGCGTGAAAATCTTATCTTTAGGCACAAAGTATCTATGGCAGTGCGCAACTACTTATCTGAACAAGGATTTGTAGATGTAGAAACCCCGTATTTAATTAAATCTACTCCAGAGGGTGCTCGTGATTTTGTAGTACCAAGTAGAATGAATCAAGGACAATTTTACGCATTACCTCAATCACCCCAGACATTCAAGCAACTGCTTATGGTGGGAGGCTTAGATAAATACTTCCAGATTGTAAAATGCTTTAGAGATGAAGATTTACGTGCAGACAGACAGCCAGAGTTTACACAAATAGATTGTGAGATGGCTTTTGTAGAACAAGAAGACATTCTTAACACCTTTGAAGGATTAACTCGCCATTTATTAAAAGAAATTAACGGAGTAAGTATTGGGGCATTTCCTAGAATGCAGTACGATGATGCAATGCGTTTGTATGGAAATGACAAACCAGACATTCGTTTTGCAATGGAGTTTGGAGAATTAAACCAAGTTGCAAAACACAAAGAATTTAACGTCTTTAACACTGCAGAATTAGTGGTTGGTATTGCCGTGCCAGGAGCAAATAGCTTTACAAGAAAAGAAATAGACAAATTAATAGACTGGGTAAGACGTCCTCAAGTAGGAGCTCTTGGCATGGTATATTGCCGTTGTAATGAAGATGGTCGTTTTAAATCTTCTGTAGATAAGTTTTATGACCAAGAAGATTTGGCCAAATGGGCAGAAACTACTGGCGCAAAACCTGGAGATTTAATTTGTGTGCTCTCTGGTCAAACCAACAAAGTACGTGCACAATTAATTGCACTGCGTATGGAACTGGCAGAAAGATTAGGCCTTAGAAAGCCAGATGAGTTTGCACCCTTGTGGGTTGTTGATTTTCCGCTGTTAGAACTAGATGAAGAAACAGGAAACTATCATGCCATGCACCATCCTTTTACATCGCCGAAACCTGGACAGATGGAGCTTCTAGAAACAAGCCCTGGAGAGGTGAAGGCAAATGCCTATGACTTAGTATTAAACGGAAATGAAATTGGTGGAGGTTCTATCCGTATTCATGACAAGCAAACCCAAGCCACTATGTTAAAACATTTAGGCTTTAGTGAGCAAGAGGCCAAAGCACAGTTTGGATTTTTAATGGACGCCTTTGAGTATGGTGCACCACCTCATGGAGGTATTGCTTTTGGTCTAGACAGGCTAGTTGCAATTCTTGGAGGACAAGAAACCATACGTGATTTTATAGCATTCCCAAAAAACAATAGCGGTCGTGATGTAATGATTGATGCCCCTGCCCCCCTGGATGACACTCAGCTTACAGAGCTACACCTAAAACTAGACGTTCAAGAATAAAAATACATGCGTATTATATTATACATTTTCTTTATTGCAGCAGTTATTTTGGTAAGCTATGGCTTTTATATTGGTGAAGAAGATCTTGCCAGATCACAACTATGCATAGGTTTGGGCGTTACAACCTTGTTCTTTATCTGGATGCCAACTTTTGTATATTACCGTTGGAAAGGTAAGGACGTAACCCAGTATATGCTCAATCAAGAAAACATCTTGAAAATGCGTAAATACACCAATAACAATAAGTTATAATATCAAAAAACCGTTTACAGACTACATTTGATATTTATTTTTCCATACATTTGCTATATTATTAATGTATTATAACTAGAAAATGGAAGGAACAGTAAAATTTTTTAACGAATCTAAAGGGTTTGGTTTTATTACAAATGATGAAACTGGACAAGAAATTTTTGTACACGTCACAGGAGTTAACGGGCCATCTCTTAACGAAGGTGATAAAGTAACATATGTTGAAGAAGAAGGAAGAAAAGGAACAGTAGCGGCGCAAGTAACAGCTATATAATTCTTTTTTAAACAAAAGAAAACCCGCTTTTTAAAAGCGGGTTTTCTTGTTTTACTATTTTAGTTAAGGTTTCTTTTCTCAATAAAAAACTGCTGCAGTAAGCCAGCCGCCTCTTTGGCAAGAACCCCACCACTTATCTTTGTTTTAGGATGCAAAGTAGTTTTCATTGCAATACATCCTCTTTGGGAATCAGAGGCGCCATATACTATGGTAGGTATTTGACTCCAAAATAAAGCTCCTGCACACATTTGGCAGGGCTCTATGGTTACATATAGCGTACATTTATGTAAATACTTCCCGCCCAAAAAATTAGCTGCCGCTGTAATGGCTTGCATTTCTGCATGTGCTGTAACATCGTTAAGGGTTTGGGTTAGATTATGTGCCCTTGCTATGATTTGATTATCTGCAACAATAACAGCGCCAATAGGGATTTCTGATTTATCATAGGCGGCTTGCGCCTCTTGCAGGGCCCGTTTCATAAAATAAATATCGTCGTGAGGAGTTATCAAAATAGGTTTTATTAGCCCTAAAAATAATAGTTATTGAGTTAATACACTAAAAAAATAATGCTACACATTTTTTTACATGCACTACAAAAACTAACCACGCACGATGTATTAATTCTAGTATCTTTGTGTTGTGTTACAAAACCTATTAAAGACCGTATCATTTCCCAAAGATCTTAGATTACTTTCTAAAGATCAATTACCACAATTGGCCCAAGAGCTAAGAGATTTTATTATTGGTGTTGTCGCTGTAAAAGAAGGACACCTAGGAGCCTCACTAGGAGTTGTGGAGCTAACTATTGCATTGCACTACTGTTTTAATACACCAGATGATAAATTGGTATGGGATGTAGGCCATCAAGCCTATGGACATAAAATACTCACTGGAAGAAAAGAAGTTTTTCATACCAATAGAACATTAGACGGCATTAGCGGGTTTCCAAAGATAGAAGAAAGCGTGTATGACTGTTTTGGAACAGGACACAGCAGTACCGCTATATCTGCTAGTTTGGGGATGGCCATTGCAGCCCGTTTAAAAAACAACAAAACTAGACAGCACATAGCTGTAGTAGGAGATGCGTCTATAGCCAGCGGAATGGCTTTTGAAGCCCTCAACCATGCGGGAGTTACAGATACAAACATCCTAGTTATTTTAAATGATAATGCTATTGGTATAGACCCTAGCGTGGGTGCTTTAAAACAATATTTCACTAAAGTAACTCTAGACGGTGCCCCAGATACAGATAATATATTTGAAGCTTTAAATTTTGATTACACAGGGGCTATAGATGGCCATAATATTGCTGAATTAATAACTGTTTTTGAAAAGCTTCTGCAAAAAAAGGGCCCAAAAATACTGCATGTTATCACAAAAAAAGGGAAAGGACTTAAACAGGCAGAGGAAGATCAAGTAACCTACCATGCCCCTGGAAAGTTTAACCCTACAACTGGAGATCGAGTAAAAAATAGCACAGCAGGACTGGCTCCAAAATTTCAAGATGTTTTTGGACACACACTTGTCGAGCTAGCCAATGAAAATAATGACATTATAGGTATTACCCCTGCCATGCCAACGGGAAGCTCTCTAAAATATATGATGGAAGCCTTTCCTGAGCGCGCTTTTGATGTTGGCATTGCAGAACAGCATGCCGTAACCTTATCTGCAGGACTAGCCAGTCAAGGCTTACATGTGTTTTGTAATATCTATTCAACGTTTTTACAACGGGCCTATGACCAGGTAATACATGATGTATGCTTACAAAAACTCCCAGTGATATTTTGCTTAGACCGAGCTGGCATCGTTGGAGAGGATGGTGCAACCCATCATGGTATTTTTGACATGGCGTTTTTAAGGTGTATTCCAAATATTATCATTGCTGCACCCAGTAACGCTATTGCACTTCGCAATATTTTATACACCGCACAACTAGGTCTAGATTTGCCAATTGCCATACGGTACCCAAGAGGGCGCGGCAATATATTAGACTGGAAACAGCCCTTTAAAAAAACAACTATTGGCAAGGCAGAAGAACTAAAAAAAGGTACTACCATTGCTCTTTTGTGCATTGGCAGTATGGTGCAAAATGCACAAGAGGCGTTAGGTTTGCTTGACTTAGAGGCGCAAAAAAATCAAGTGGGGATATATGATATGTGTTTTGTAAAACCGCTGGATATAAAACTACTCACTGAAATTTTCGAACACTACACAACTATAATAACCATAGAAGATGGCGTTATAAGTGGCGGGTTTGGAAGCGCTGTTTTAGAGTATAAAGCTTCTACCAAATACACTAATAAAGTGGAGCTACTTGGTGTTAAGGACGAGTTTCCAGAACATGCAAGGGTAAGCCAGTTACAAGATTTACAGGGTATATCCCCAGAAAAAATAAAACAAAGGTTACTTACCTATTGCACATAAAAAAAGAGGCCTTTTTATCAAGGGCCTCTTTTTTTATGTGTGTTCTAGCTTACTGTATAATGAGTTTGGTTGTTTTTGTAAAACCTTCCTGTGCTGTAACTTGAACTAGATATACTCCAGATGTGACTTGACTTACATCCAAACTAGTTGTGGTGTCAAGTGAAATTTCTTTAGTGAGTATCAATCTGCCGTTTATATCAAAAATAGATACGTTTGCATTTCCAGATGCCTGAGTAACACTAATATTTACAGTTTGGTTTGCAGGGTTTGGGTATAAAATAATACCACTATCTAGTAGGGATCTATCTGTAGAGGCTAAAAGACAATTTGGTGTTTGTGGAACATCAAAGGCCTCTGTTTGGTCATTTAGGCTATTAGCGCTTCCTTGTGAGGCAGACAAACCTAATCCTCTGCGAGCAAATGCCTCCCAGATTAAACATTGGTTTGCACCACCGTTTGCCAGCATATCTGCCTCTAGTATAGCATCTCTACCAGATTCAAACCCTGGGTTACAAGGTTGTAGTTTAAGACCATCTAAAACTAGTTGCATAGCAATGTTGTTTCCTCCTGTACCATTGTATAAATCTGAATCAAAACCATATTGGTTTATTAAATCCCAGGTCATTTCCCATAACATGGTTGCCCAAACAAAACCAACACCATGAGGAACAGAAACATTCCCATCTGTATCTTGGTAGGTGTAATTATTGATAGAAAAATCTGTGCTGTAAGGAGCCTCTCTAATACCACCACCGTCTGTAGCCTGACCGGTTGCATACGTTCCAATACCACGAATATCCTGTGGTTGATCTCCCGGCTGTAGTGTAAGCATTAGGCCAAACCAATCACTCCAGCCCTCGCCCATTTGCTCATCGTTTTGCAAACAGCCTGAATTAAATCTCCCACCGGTAAGCCTGGTGGAAATTCCATGACCGTATTCATGAGCTATAATTCCATTATCTACATCACCATCTAGCTGGTAGGCGGTATTATTTAATAAAGAACCTTCAATCTGCTCTCCAGCAAGCAACGCTGCAATGATAGCATCTCCGTCTGCCTGTGAAATCATAATAGCTGTTATAGTAACTTGGTCTCCTACTTCTCCTGGAGCCATAGTTATTGGTGCTCCTGGCACATTGTTAATGATAATAACAGCAATAGCTCCCTGGTTTTGGGCAGCCAATATCTTAAATCCAAATTGACACTCTCCTCTTCTTATTACCGCAATACTCCCGTTTATATCTGCTCCATTTAATAGGTCATCACAAGCATCATAAGGGTCTTCAGAGGCTCCTTGGTCATCATCAAGGGTTAAGGCCAATTGTCCTACAATAGGAGTGTCTTCTGGTAGTGGAGCTCCAAAATTGGCAGCAACACCAAGATAGGATCCCGCAAGAGAACCGTCAATAGTTAATGCATTACCCGCTGGTGCATTCCATAAATACATCTGCATTCTTGGATTATTACCATCTGGTGGTGAAGAAAAATTTGCATTGTTAGTACCGCCACCATCTTGAGCTTGGGCATCTACAAAGTCTCCGCTGGTGCCGCCATTTCCGTAGTTGTTATCTTGAAAATTACCACTAGCTTCATCAAAACCATATTGGTAATACACATCATGCATGATGTTGTTCCAATAAAATAAATTGGTGGTTGCTGCTGGTAACATTTCTGCAGGATCTGCATTGAAATTAAAAGGAAAATCAAAGGTCAATGAAGCGCCTCCATCTGGAGAAATACCTCCAGAGTTGTTGTTATCTATGTCTTCTCTAGCTATTACATTATTACCTCTTGTAATAGTGTATTCTGGTCCTGGAGCGCCATTGGTATCATGCCATCCAAAAGGAGAAGCATCTTGGTTTGCAGGGTCAAGTACTAACGCATCACTACCGTGGTTAGGGCTTTCAAAGGGTACAGGAAATACTCTGTAGCTTACCCCGCCTTGTGCATTGAAAGAAACCGTATTTTCTGGTTTATGTAAAAAGCTGCTGCTGGTATTGGTATTTGGAAGATGATTGTGTGTTGGCTTACCAAAATCACAACTAGTTACCCAGTCATTACTGGAGAGTAAAGCGCCTGTAATAGCGTCTATTCTCATAGAGTAATAATGAGAAGCGTCTAGCAAATAGATACTGATATCCCAGGCAAGGTTGAGGGTTCCGTCCTGCATTGGTTGAAATACCAGTGAAACAGGTATGTTATTTAAAGAGATTGATCCGGTATTAAAAACAAAACTATTGGGCGCTGTGGTCTCTAGAATCTCTAGTGCTGTTGGAGCGCTTATTCCAATAGCTGTAGCTGCTTTAACAATTGCGTTTTGAGCAGAAATTACTGGAGTTGAGGTATTAATTTTCTGTGCTGTGTTTGGTATAAAACCCATTTTTGAAGAAACTACAACACCATTTTTGATTCCAAAAACCGAAGTTGAGTTAAAGACCTCGATACCAGATATACGCTGAGAGACGTACACATTATCTATTCTCATACTCTTAGAGTATGTTGAAGATTCTACCTTAAAATCACTAACATCTTCTTGAGAGAGACCCATTAGAGCTCTATTGGTGTTAAAATGATTTTCTAGGATGGCTTGATTGTCTTGAGCATTACTAAACCCAATGGTACATAACAAAAATAAGAATGCGTACTTTTTCATAATAGGATGCTAATTTTTTTTTCAAAGCTACGCACACAACTCGAACAAAAAAGAGGAATTAACATTTTTAACAGATTTAACAGAAAAAAACTCCTTATATTTTTCCGTTTATCTTTTGAAATATTTGCAATGCATTACCATCTGTTAATCTTGAAACCAAACTACAACATGCCATTACATATTGATAGACAGATTGCGGCTGTTTAATAGAGGCGTCAAAGTGGGTCAAAATAAGCGCATCATAGTGGCGCAACTCTCCACTGGTGTGATAGTTTTCTACGGCAGTGGTAAAGGTGTCTAGCAGCTCAGATAGTATTTTATAGCCGGCTATTTCTTTTTCAATAACCTCTTGGCTTTGATACACATTGGTTACCGAAATTTTAATAATGTCATTTATTTGTGCCTTATATTTACTGTTGTCTAAGAGAGATCCTGAGAAGGTTCCTGCCAATATAGCCTCTTCATTTGCCAAAAATAGTTGTGCAGCCTCTTGTATAAGAACCCCAATGGCCATAGACCTTAGGTAGGTTAACCTATCTTTACTGTCACTTAATTTGTGGTACTTTGCTGTGTCTATGGTGTGCTTAACCAGTGCAATAAGATATTCTAGGGCAAACTCTTCTTCTATAAGTCCTAGATTGATACCGTCTTCAAAATCGATAATTGTGTAACAAATATCATCTGCCGCTTCTACCAAATATGCCAGGGGGTGACGGTTGTAACTTAGATCTTCTTTTTCTCCACGTTTGGTAAGACCTATCTCTTGGGCGACCTTCTCAAAGAAAGAAACCTCTGACTGAAATACCCCAAACTTTTTGTCTGCAATGTGAGCGGTCGGTTTTTTAGGTAACGATTCTTTAGGGTACTTCATAAAGGCGCCCAGGGTAGCGTAAGTAAGGCGCAAGCCACCATCTAATCCGTTTTTGGACTGGGTTAGTATTTTAAAACCATTGGCATTGCCCTCAAAATCTACAAGGTCTTGGTACTCTTTATCGCTAAGCAAGGCTTTAAAGCGCTTTCCTCTTCCGTTGGAGAAATAATCTCCAATGGCCTTCTCACCGCTATGACCAAAAGGAGGGTTTCCTATATCATGGGCCAAAGAGGCAGCCGCCACAATAGCACCAAAATCATTAAAATGATAGCCGTGTATAGATTCTAATTGCGGGTGTTTTTCAAGTATTGCCTTACCTACGGTGCGTCCTAAAGATCTCCCTACTACAGAAACCTCAAGGCTATGGGTTAATCTAGTGTGCACAAAAGAGGTTTGAGACAGGGGTATTACCTGGGTTTTATCTTGCAGGCTCCTAAAGGCTTGCGAGAAAATAATACGGTCATAGTCTACCTCAAAACCCAGACGAGTTGGGTCTTCTTCTATACGTAGTCTTTTGTTTGTTACCCCCTGTTTTTTAAGGGATAGTAGTTGTTCCCATTGCATCATAACTCACTAAATTTT